>Ga0194043_1000093_pt1 | contig 41151 bp, 44 predicted proteins | sample JunL4415m_MetaG_FD_161274 | JGI IMG/M metagenome (GOLD analysis project Ga0194043, IMG submission 161274) | Anoxic zone freshwater microbial communities from boreal shield lake in IISD Experimental Lakes Area, Ontario, Canada - Jun2016-L442-15m | ecosystem: Environmental > Aquatic > Freshwater >...
GATCGTCTTCACGCCCGAGCAGATCGCGTGGGCCGTGCGCTGCGGCATCGAGACCGGCGTCGACGTCATCAAGGTCGGCTACCCCGGCGACCCGCAGTCGATGAAGGACATCATCGCGTCGTGCCCGACGCCCATCGTGATCGCCGGAGGGCCGAAGGCCGAGACTCTCCGCGACGCCCTTGCCATGACGTATGAGGCCATCAGCGCGGGCGCCCGCGGGGCAGTCGTCGGCCGCAACATCTGGGGCTCCCCTGACCTCGAGCTCGCCGCGCGCGCCTACCGCGCCGTGATCCACCAGAACATGACCGCCGACGAGGCGCTCGCCGCGGCCACGCAGCTGGCCTAGGCGCCTCGGACCTCCCGTGATCATCGGACTGGGCTGCATCGCCTACGACCGCGTGCTTTTCACCAACGCGATGTGGGGGGACGGCAAGGGTCGCATCCAGCGCACAGAGACGCGCTTCGGCGGCAACGTGCGAACGGCCCTCACCGCCGCCGCTGGGCTAGATGCCGAGACCGCCTACCTGGCAACGGTCAGCTCGGACCCCGAGTGGGACAACGTCCTCGACGACCTCGTCCAGCACGACGTCGGAACCCAGTTCGTCGAGCGGGCACCCGGCGCGCATCCCGCATTGTCGACCATCGTCGTCACGCGAGACGGCGACCGGTTCATCGCGTATGACGACTCCAGCCTCGCGAACACGCCATTGCCGAGTGCCGACGTGGTCGAGCGGGCGCTGTCACAGGCCACGGTGCTGATGGTCGACGCGAGCACCGCACCGCCCGGCAGCATCGACGTCATGGAGAGCGCGCTGTCGCGCGGGATCCCCGTCGTTCTCGATGCGGAGCGGGAAGCACCGGGCAGCGACATCGTCGACCGGCTCATCGCCATGGCCGACCACCCGATCCTGCCGTTGAACTTCGCCCGTCAGGTGACCGGTTGCCCAGAGCCCGCCGACATCATCGCCGCGCTCTGGAAGGGCGGCCAAGGTGCCGTCGTCCTCACTGACGGCGCCAACGGCGCCTACGCACGGTGCTTCGACGTCGAGGACGTGGCGCACGTGCCCGCATTCGCCGTCGAGGCCGTCGACACGGTCGGCTGCGGCGACGTCTTCCACGGTGCCTACGCGGTGGGCCTGGACCGCGGGCTCGCGACCCTCGCCCGCATCAGGCTCGCGAACGCTGCGGCGGCCATCGTTGCGGCCACCCCGAGCGGGACATCGCGCATCCCTCGCGGCGACGCCGTCGCCGACCTGCTGAACGGCGGCGCTCTAGGCTGAGGCGTGCCCCGCCTGCGACTGCTCCTGCTGCTCGCTGCGCTCACGGCATTCGGTCCGATGTCGCTGGACCTCTACCTGCCGGCCTTCCCGGAGATCGCGCGCACGTACGGCACCGACACCGGCTCAGTCCAGTTGACGATGTCCGCCTGCCTGCTCGGGCTGGGCGCCGGTCAGGTCCTGTGGGGCCCGATCTCCGACCGCTACGGCCGCCGGCTTCCCTTGGCCGCGGGCCTGGCAATCTTCGTGATCGCATCCCTGCTGATCACGGTCGCGCCGACGTTCCAGGTGCTGATCGTCCTGCGACTGGTCCAGGCCCTCGGCGGCTCGGCCGGGATCGTGATCGCCCGAGCCTGCGTGCGCGACCTGTACTCCGGAGTCGAACTCGCCCGGGCGATGTCGGCGATCGTCACGGTGTTCGCGCTCGCACCGGTCGTGGCCCCACTGATCGGCTCGGCGATCCTGGCGGTGGCGCCATGGCAGTGGACGTTCGTCGCCCTCGCCGTCTTCGGCGTCGCCTGCCTCGTCGGCGTCGCCCTGATGCCCGAGACACTCACGGCCGAGCGCCGCAGTGACCACGGCTTCACCGGCGCGATGCGCCAGTACGGGACCATCATCGGCAGCGGCCAGTTCCGCAAGACGGCGGCAATCGCCGCCCTCGGGTCCACCGCGCTGTTCACCTATATCTCGGCATCGCCGGCCGTCCTCATGGACTCCTACGGGCTCAGCGAGGGCGGCTTCGCCCTCACCTTCGCCGGGCTATCGCTGTGCTTCGCACTCGGCGCCCAGATCAACATGCGACTGCTCAAGACGCACCGGGTGGTCGTGCTGCTCCGTTCGTCCGTCGCCGCTCAACTCGCGGCGTCCATCGTCGTCCTGGTCGCCGCGCTGCTGACCGCCGGGCTTGCATGGCTGATGATCCCGCTGGTGATCGCGCTGATGACGGTCGCCGGGGTCAACAGCAACGCGATGGCATTGTCGCTCGACCCCTTCCCCCGTTCGGCGGCGTCCGCCGCGGCGCTCGTGGGCGGGCTGCAGATGACCATGGGCGCGCTCGCCTCCGCCGTCTTCTCGGCCATGACGTTGCGTCCGGCGGTCGAGATGGGGTTGGGGATGACCATCGCCGGGGCCGTCTCGTTGTCCCTGATCGGGGCCGGGCTGCTCAGGGGTCGCTCCCACGCCGTGAGCCTGACCTGACGTAAGGACTGTGTAATTCTCGTCGTTCCATCGTGGAGCCTCTGCCTCAAACCGCCCCGGCGCGGTTAGGCTCAACGCGACGTCAGCAGCACTGGCTCGAGAGAACAGGTGGAGTTGCCATGAGAATGACCAAGGGCACAGTCGCGGTGGTAGCCGTCGGCCTCACGGCAGCAGGCATGCTGGCCGCGTGCAGCAGCTCCTCCTCGAGCGACGCGACTGCATCGGCCTCGTTGTCGACCTCGTCCCTGCCCACGGCATTCCCGTCCATCTCCGTGGCCCCTAGCCCGTCCCTCGTGGGTGGTGATCCCAGCACATGGGCGCCGATCAACGTGACGCAGGCCGACAACGGCACCAAGATCAAGCTCGTCGTCGGGCAGAACGCCATCTTCACCGACCTGCCGCAGAACGACGCCACCACCACGGTGATCGTTCGCGCGAACCCCAAGGGCATCGTCCGAGTCACCCAGCAGACCGTCGACAACGGCACTGCGACCAACGCCGGCTTCCAGGCGATCGCCACCGGGAAGACCACTGTCACGGTCTACGACGGCAAGCCCAAGAACAACAAGACCAAGGTGATCATGACGTTCACCGTTCGGGTCAAGCTTGCGCCGCCCACGGGCGTGAGCCCTGCGGCGAGCGCGGTTGCCAGTCCCAGCGCCGGCTAGTCCCCGGAGCCGCTCGGCTTGCGGTTCTTCGGCATCGCTGGCTGGACGATCGGCAGAGGTGGGCGTCGTGGCCCGCTCCATGGAGCAGGCACGGCATCGATCCGCATAGCCAGTGCATACGCGATTGCCTCGTAGTTGGCTCGCCACCCGCGAAAGTGCAGGTAAGCGTCCGCGACCGTGCGCTCCATGGGGTAGTTGAACCTCTGCAGCATCTCGCATGCGTCGGCGAAGTCCTGCGCCGAGACGTCCGACTCCGTTTCGGGTGATGGGTCGTCGTCGTACGGGATGCCCTGCACGATGGCGAGCTCACGTAGGCAGAGCACCCCTTGGCGGATCAGGAGCCGCGCGCGATCCTGCGGCATGCTCGGATTCAACGACACCTGCATCGCCGCGCCATCCATGACGCACAGCAGGGAGACCAGCCAGTTGCGATACGGACGCGCCGACCTCATCTGGATCAACACCGGGAAGTTGGTGTGGCTCTCGCTGATCTCCGCGGCCCACCGCTCCCAGACCGGCCACAGTTCATCGAGCCGGGCGAGTGTGCCCACCTGCGAATGGCGGGCGAGCAGTTCGGGACCCCAGTTGGGCTCCCCCGCGCGCGCCAACATCAACGTGACGTCGGCCTCGCGCTGCTGGTATGCCGCGTAGAAGGTGGGCAGATACCCGATCAGCAGGCCGATCGTGATCGGGCCAGTCGATGCCGCGAGGAAGTCCAGCGCCGTGAGGTTCGCCCGGTCAGTCGTGGCGTATCCCAGGGTGAACAGGCTCGACCCCGCCTCGCGCGCCGAGACAGCGAGCGTGAGGTCGCTGGTCGCGAAGATCAACAGCGCGTAGGCGAAGAAGAAGAACAGCAGCCACATCAGCAGTGATGTGAAGATCGCCATCGGGCTTGCCCAGGTCAGCACGCGGTCGCGCCCGACGTAGGTGCCCGTGCGATGTGCCACGAACCTGAAGCAGGCGAAGAGGACCTGGTTCTTGGCGTAGTTCAGCTGAGAACTCCCGCGCGGCACGACCAGTGTGCGCAGCACCGACCACGACGTGGCCACGATGAGCAGCAGGCCGACGATGCCGGCGAGGGGCCTCATCATTCGCGTGCCTTCCGATGCGGCTTCATCACGCGCTCACCGTACCCGCCGGTCGCCGAGCGCTACTCGGGATCGCGCGTGGACCGGCGAAGGTGCTTGATCGTCGACCGGCTCTTCTTCTCTTTGATGCGACGATCGACAGAAGCCTTGCTCGGCTTTGTCGGCCGGCGCTTGCGTGGAGGGGGTGCGATCGCTGCCCGGAGCACCTCCACGAGGCGATGCTCGGCGGCGCGGCGGTTCTGCAGTTGCGATCGATACTCCGACGACGCGATCGTCAAGGTGCCCCCGACCAGTCTCGGGGCCAAGCGCTCCAGCGCCCGGGCTCGTAGCGACTCGGGGATCGACGGTGAGCGTTGGACGTCGAAGGTCAGTTGCGCCCTGGAGTCGGTGGTGTTCACGCCCTGACCACCCGGCCCGGAAGATCGCGAGAACTTCCAGGCGAGTTCAGACGCCGGGACTACGACCGATCCGCGTACCACCAGGTCGTCGTCCATGGCTCAAGCATCGCGCATCGGCGCACCGCCGAATTACACGCGCTCAGCGACCACCCAGGTGAACGACTGCGACCCACCGCCGGGGGTGCGGTGCACCTCAGGGCAAGTCTCGACGACCGTGAAGCCAGCGCCCATCGCAGTGGCGAGCCCGGCGCTGCTGTAGCGCGCGACGGGAAGGCCCGAACAGGACTCAGGTCCGTCGAGCGCGAACGTCGCGATGACGACATGACCACCGGGCGGTACGGTCTCGCGCACGAGTTGCCAGTAGCGATCCTGGTCATCGGTGGCGGTGAGGAAGTGAAACGCCGCTCTGTCGTGCCAGACGTCGAAGGCGCGCGCCGGCTGCCAGTGGCGAAGGTCAGCCGCCACCCACGTCACGGGCGCGTCCCCCACGCGTTCCCTCGATGCCCGGAGTGCCTCGGCGCTGAGGTCGACGACCGTCAGGTCGCGGTAGCCAGCAGCGAGGAGGTGATCCACCAGTCGACTGGCGCCCCCACCGACATCGACCACGCTCGCCCCGGCGGTGGCGACATGCCCGATGAGCTCGAGGCTGGTCGTCGGCTCGGGCTGGAACCAGCTGACGTTCTGGTCGCCGATGCTTGCGTACCGGGCATCCCAGTAGTCGGAGCCGCCCGGTTCGGGCTCGGTCACGCCGCCGCGGTCGACGGGCCTGGGCTCGCCGACGGTGTGGCCTGCTGGGTCGGCAGGAGGTCGGGATTCAGCTGCGCCTCCGCCGCGGCGGCCGCATCGAGCGCCGCCTTCAGCTGCTCCATCGCCTGCCCGTACGCCGCGAAGTCGCCCTTGGCGAGTGCGAGCTGCCCGTCGTCGTACGCCGACTGCGCCAAGATGAGTGCTTCAGCCAGCGCTGTCTCCGGGCTCGTCGTTCCGCTGGGCGACGGGCTCGGAGTGGCACTGGACTCGCCCTGACCGCTTGGTGCGTTCGGATCGGCCAGCTGGTCGGTGGTGGAGGACGGACTCTTGCCGAACACCTTCGCCAACGCAAGATCGAGGGAGTTCTCCATCGAGACATTCGAGCCGTAGCCGACGAGCACCTTGCGGAAGAGCGGATAGCCCTCCTGGGACGCGCGGATGTAGACCGGCTCGACGTACAGCAGGCCGCCGTTGAAGGGCAGGCTCAGCAGGTTGCCGAGCTCGACCTGGGAGCCGCCCTGGCGCAGCAGCGACAGCTGCGAGGAGACGAGCGGGTCGGACTCGAAGTTGTTCTGCACCTGCTGTGGGCCGGGGATTGTCGTGTTGCTCGGGAGCTGGAGCACCCGCATGGTGCCGTAGCCCTCGCCCGGGGCAGAGTCCACCGCCATGAATGCCGCCAGGGTCTGCCGGCGCTGCGGAGCGAACGTCGTCGTCAGCGAGAAGACCGGCGCCTCCTGCCCTGGCATCTGCAGGGTCAGGTAGTACGGCGGCTGGAACACCTGTGCCGGCGAGACCGTCGGGTCGCTGGGCACGATCCACACGTCGGTGCCGTTGTAGAACGTCGACGCGTCGGTGACGTGGTAACGGCTGAGGATCGCGCGCTGGATCTTGAACAGGTCCTGCGGGTACCGCACGTGCTCGAGCACTTGCTGCGACATCGCCGAGACGGGCTCGACGATGCCCGGGAACGCCTTCATCCATGTCATGAGCACGGGGTCGTTGGGATCCCAGGCGTAGAGGGTCACCGTGCCGTCGTAGGCGTCGACGACGGCCTTGACGGAGTTGCGTACGTAGTTCGCCTGGTCACGCGGCAGCAGACCTGAAGGGATCGTGCGCGAGGACACCGAGTCGCTCGTGGCGTCGCTCAGGCTGACGCGACTGCTGTAGGGGTACTCATTGCTCAGCGTGTAGCCGTCGACCATCCACTTGATGCGGCCGTCCGCCACGATCGGGTACGGATCCTGGTCGAGGGTCAGCCACGGGGCGACCTTCTCGACCCGGGTCAGCGGATCGCGATCCCACATGATGCGCGAGTCGGGATTGACCAGGTCGGACAGCAGGATGTTGGCATCCTGGAACTTCGTGGCGAACACCACGCGCCCGAACAGCGAGCCCATCGAGACGCCGCCCTTGCCCTGATAGGTGTTGGTCTTCTGACCCGTCGGGCTGACGTCATCGGGGTAGTCGAGCTCGACCGGCGGGGTGCCCTTCGGCGCGCCGACGATGGAATACGCCGGCGACAGCTCGCCGAAGTACACGCGGGGCTCGGCCACGTCGAGCTTGCCGGCCGGCGGGATATCGCTCTCGAAGAAGTCTGGCTGGCCGTTGCTCTGGGCGGTGTTGTCGTACGCAGCGACGAATCCGTAGCCGTGGGTGTACACGATGCGGTCGTTGGTCCAGTTGCGCTGGCCATCGGGGATGCCGGCGAGGCTGATCTCGCGGGTCGCCACGATCGCTCCGCGCTTGGCCTGGTCGAGGGTGTAGCGATCGACGTCGAGCTTGCTGTTGAACGAGTAGTAGCCGCGGATTTGCTGCAACTGGTTGAACGTCGGCGACACGACGGCGGGGTCGAGCAGACGGATGTTGTTGAGCGTTCCGGCGCTGGCGTCGAGCACCGCCTGAGTCGGCGGCGACACCGTGCCCGCATAGTCCGCGACAGTGGAGTCCGCGATGTCGTAGGCCGCTCGGGTGGCCGTGATGTTGCGATCGAGGTACGGCTGCTCCTTGACCAGTTCGCTCGGACGGACCTGGAACTGCTGGACGAACATCGGGTACAGCGCGCCCACGACGACACTCGTGACGAGGAGCAGCCCCGCGCCCAGGACCGGCAGCACCCAATGACGTCGGAAGACGGTAATGAAGAACAGCAGCGCCACGAGGACCGACACGGCAGCAAGGATGTTCAACGCAGGAAGGACGGCGTTCACGTCGGTGTACTTCAGGCCGGTGAAGCCCGCGACCAGCTGCTGGCTCTGCGTGGCAAGGCCGAAGCGGTCATACCAGTACGACACGGCCTTCAGGAGGACGAAGAGCCCGATCAGGAGCGACAGCTGCGCCTGGGCGGCGTTGGACGCTCGATCGCCCTTGGGCTGGAGCCGGAGGCCGCCGTAGAGGTACTGAACGATGACTACGAGGATCGCGCAGAGCACGATGACCGCGAAGCCGAAGCCGATGAGGAACCGGATGAACGGCAGTGTGAACGTGTAGAACGACAGGTCCATGCCGAACTGCGGATCGGTAACACCGAAGGGCACCGCGTTCTTCCACAGCAGGTACGTGCCCCACTCGCCCGCCGCGGTGAGGCCGGTGATGAGGCCGAGTCCGAGTGCGATGAGGATCGTCATGCGACGGCGATACGGCTCGATGGCGATGCGGTAGCGCTCGAGGCTTGCCTGCTCCGGCGTCATGCTGATGAACGTGGGACGCGTGCGCCATGCGATCCACATGGCCGCTCCCACGGCGATCGCCATGATCGCGCCGAACACGGCGAACATGACGGCTCTCGTCAACAGGGACGTCGTGAAAACCTCGGTCTTGTCGACCGAGTCGAACCACAGCCAGTCGGTGTAGAAGCCCGTGAAGATGACGAAAGAGCCCACCAGGAGCGCGAGGATGATCAGGGTCGGCAGCAGCACGCCGCGACGTCGAGGCTCCACCTCGGCGGGTGCACCGCCGGAACCTTCCATGCCTGGCATCTCGAAGCTCATCTGATGAACCTACGACACCGGTGCCGGGCACGACGGAACGGGCTTGCCCGTCGTGTAGTTGTTGATCGCGTCGATCGCGTTGGTGAGCGTCTCGACCGGCACGACCGTGAGACCGTCGGGGATGTGGTCACGGGCCTCCGTGCAGTGCACCTTGGGCATCAAGAACAGCTCCGCACCGGCGTTGCGCGCGCCGGCCATCTTCTGCCGAATGCCACCGATGGGGCCGACCTTGCCATCGGGCGCGATCGTCCCGGTGCCGGCGATGTGCTTGCCCTGGGTGAGGTTGTCAGGAGTCAGCTTGTCGATGATCCCCGTGGCGAACATCAGCCCAGCGCTGGGGCCACCGACGTCACTGAGGGTGAAGTCGATCGGGAAGCCGGCCGAGTAGAAGACGCCGACGCCGATGCCGATGTACGGGATCTTCGGGTCTGCGGGGTTCGATGCCGACGTCACCTTCAGGGTCTGCTCGACGTTGTTCTTGACAGATCCGTCGACCTCCACGCCATCGCGACTGATCGTCACCTCGAACGTCGTGCCGATCGGCGCGCCGCGCACGGTCTTGGCGACCTGCTCAGGCGACGTGACGTCCTTGCCGTCGAGCTTGAGGATCTCGTCCTTCGGCAGTAGGACGCCGTCGGCCGGTGAGTCCCCGTACACCGCTGTGACGACGATCTCGCTGACGAGCGGCCGCTTCAGGTAGTTCATCGCGGCGGCGATCGCATCGGACTCTGAGGTGCTGAACAGCAGGGCCTGGTGCTTTTGCACTTCCTCGCCGGTCATGTCGTCGGGGAACAGCAACTCGCGCGGCACGACGGCGTCGGAAGGGTTCACCCACGACGCGATTGCATCGACGAACGTCAGGCCGCCGCGCGGTCCACCGCTCTCCAGGACCGTCGTCATGTCGAGGTTCCCCGTGACTGGAAAGGTCTCGGTGCCGGAGATGTCGATGACCGGCTTGCCGTCGTCCTCGCCGATCACGTTGAATGTCGGGCCGGGCGCGAGCTTGACGAACGGCACCGGGAGCCAGAAGGCGACGGCCAGCAGCAGGAGCGTCGTCAGCCCGCTGACGATGAGCATCCACCCGCGCCGGGTCGGGTGGGTCAGGGCGTGCCAGTAGCCGGTCGCCGGCTCGTTGGACACGTCCGAGGGGGGACCGGGCTCGAGGGCCGGCTCAGTTGTCTCGCTCACTCGCCATCCTGGGGTCCGTCGATTTCAGGGGATCCGGGAGTGACGGGCCGCACCGAGCCGGTGGGGGGTCCGTCGGAGGGCATCGGGCGCTCCATGGCCTGCTGCATCCGGCGCAGGCGGTCCATGCCGTCGGCCGGGGTCGCGGGCTTGGCGGGCCGACTGCGCAGGGCGACGAACGCCACGGCGAGGACGGTCGCCACGAGCGGGATCAGCCACCATGCCAGCGCAGACACCACACACCCCAATTCCCAGAATCCCCGATTCGACGAACGTGCGCCGTCTTCGGTTCCGTCCAAGGGTAGTCGCTACCCCATCGAGGCAGGTCGGCCGACCGCTCCGCCAGGGCAACGTTCCGCCAGCGGCGTAACAGTGGGAATCCGCCCTCTCCTTCCCATAACGGGCATGGTCACAAACCGTTGCATGTCAGCCGACTCCGCGGGTAAGATCCATACAGGGCAAAAGCCCTGTCCAACACCTGCCCAATCGAGACCCCGAACTAGGCCGCGACTGAGTGTGCGTCCAGAGGGGGTTGCCCGCGGTGTCAGCCGGGAATTCGCGAACCGATTCCGTGCAGCCTGATCGACGGCGCAAGCAGCGCCGCACGCCAACCACAGCGGTGCTCTACTCAACGGCCCCCCGCTCGGCCGTGTTCCCCGCGGACATCAACCACGAGGGCGGCCACCTCGCCCCCGAAATGGAACTGCTGCTCTCACGACGCCTCGTGCAGAGTGTCGAGTCCGACCTCGCCCGCGCCAGCCTGAACATCCACGACGGGGTCGCCCAATCGATGTCGAATGCCGCTCAGATCCTGAAGGTGGTCCAGTCGTCGTCGACCCTCGACGCGGAGGATCGCGAACGCATCAACCGCGTGATCGTGCTGCTACGTGAGGGCGTCGCGGACGCGCGCCTGATCAGCCGGGAGCTCCAGCCCGCCTCTCTGGAGCGGGTGGGGCTCGAGAAGACCCTGAAGTACGAGCTGGAGACCCTGGCGATGGTCGGCGTCGTAAGCACCTTCGCCTTCCACCTCAACCGCCCCATGTCGAAACAATTGGAGACGACGTTCTATCGGATCGCGTCAGAGGCTCTGCTCAACGTCAAGAAGCATTCACGAGCAACATTCGTGACGCTGAGTATCGCCGGCCGTAAGGACTCGATAACCATGACGATCTCCGATGACGGCGACGGCTTTGTCTCGGATACCAGGCGCTGTTCGGACCAGACCAGCCTTGGTCTGATGTCCATGCAGGCTCGAGCAATGCTCCAAGGGGGAAGTTTCACCATCAACTCCGCGAAGGGTGCAGGCACGCTCATCACTGTCGTCCTGCCGAACCCGGAAGCACGAGTTGAGGAGTCGCTCAAGAAGGCTGCCCACGCGAAGAAGGCGAGGCCGGGGCGCCGCAGCGGAGAGTCGCAGGCGTCGTGACTGCGGCCCCGATCGCCGTTGCGGTTGTCGACGACCATGCGCTGGCCCGCGAGGGCCTCGAGACGCTACTCACGCATACCCGAGGGATGAAGGTGGCCGGATCCGCGTCGTGCGGCGCGGACTTGAAGGCCCTGATGATCGAGTCCCCACCCGACGTGGTCCTGATGGATATCAAGTTGCAGGCCGAGAACGGCCTTGAGCTCACTCGATGGCTGAAATCCGAGCACCCCGATGTCCACGTCATCATCCTGTCGAACTACGACGAAGGCCCGCTCGTCATCGAGGCCATCTCGGTCGGGGCATCCGGGTACCTGCTCAAGGACTGCTCGAGTGCCCTGCTTCTGCATACGATCCATGCGGTCACTGACGGGGCCGTGCTCTTCAAGAAGGAACTGCTGCTCAGCGCATTATCCGTGCTCGATTCAGGAGCAAGCATTCCCGAACGCGACGGAATGGCCACGCTGACCCGAGAGGAGGTGCGCGTGCTCAAGATCATGGCGACCGGTGCCCGCAACCGAGCGATCGGAGCACAGATGCACCTGTCAGAGGCGACAGTCAAGAACCGAGTGTCGTCCATCCTCGCGAAGCTGAAGGTCTCGAATCGCACAGAGGCGGTCGCGGTGGCGGCTCGCGTGGGGTTTGCCAAGACGTGATCCTCGAGGTCGCAACGCCTCGGAAATCCAGCATCTATAGGCCATCTGGCTACTTCTGGTAGCCATGAGTCCATGCCGCTCATCTGGGACGACCGTGGCTCCGGAAAGCGACGACAATGTAAGAAGAACCCATGAGGAGGGCCGCTATGCGAACATCGATCCGCACCAGCAGCCAGGTCCGTAGATCAGCAAATATCCGCACGAGCCGCAGCGTTGCGCGCTCGACCAGCGGCGTGGACCTGCGCCTTGAGGAAATCGCGCGTGCCGTCGCTGACTTGAACATGAAGGCCAAGCGTGCTGAGCAGGATGTCAAGGATCGCATCGGGAAGGGTTGAACACCATGGACACAGCTGACTCCATCAGATGCGCCTTCTGCAAGGGATCGGGCATTGACACGTTTGGATTGCTCTCAGCAGAGTCCATGTGCCCCGTCTGCGGAGGCAGGGGAAAGAACGTCGTTCGCGAGCCTCGAGTTCCGTGCGCGTTCTGCCGACATACCGGTGTGCAGGCAACCAGTCGAATGACCTGCACCGGCTGCTGCGGGAAGGGCGCCCACACCGTCGCGAAGCCACAAGTGAAGTGCCCAGTGTGCGCGGGTGTCGGCAAGGCCCCCGGAAGCCTGGACCTGCCCTGCCCGAAGTGCGACGGCGCAGGCCTGATCCACTCGTCAATCACGAAGGCCGCCAGCTAGCCCTGTCGAGCGACGCGGACCCCTTTTCTGCAGATTATTCGCGTGAACCACGTTCGTCGGCGGCCGCCGACTGCAGTGCCCCCAAGAGCGCCTTGTGCGCTGCCCTGATGGCGTCCACATCGTCGGCATCCAGCGCAATGGCAAGGTCGTCTGCGACGGCTTCAAGCTCTCGGGCCAATCCCCCGATGCGGTCGCCGTGCTCCAGAAGCAGCTTCTCAGTCTGATACAGCGCAAGCTCGGCCTCGTTGCGCGCCCCCGACTCATCTCGGCGGCGGCGATCCTCGTCGGCATGACGCTCGGCTTCCAGGATGAGCTCTTCGATGACCTCGGGTGCCAGCGCTGACGTGCCCACCATGGTCAATGACTGTTCCGCCCCTGTGAGGAGGTCCTTTGCCGAGACGTGGACGACTCCGTCAGCGTCGATAGCGAAGACCACCTCGATCTGCGGCTCTCCTCGAGCCATCCGCATGATGCCGGTCAGTTCGAGGATGCCCATCGACCGGTTCTGGCTTGCCAGCGGCCTTTCCCCTTGAAGGACATGTATCTCGACGCTGGTCTGGTCGTCTTCGGCGGTCGTGAAGACCTTGGTGTGCCGCGTCGGGATGGTGGTGTTTCGCTCGATGAGGGGGGTCATCACCCCACCGTGCGTCTCGATGCCCAGGCTGAGCGGGGTGACATCCACCAGAAGCAGCCCCGATCGCTCGCCAAGCAGCACGCCAGCCTGAAGAGCCGCGCCGACGGCTACCACTCTTTCGGGGTCGATGCCGATCTGCGGCTCGCGCCCTGTAACCGTCCGGAGCATCTGCCGGACGGCAGGCATCCGGGAGGCGCCACCGACGAGGACGACGTGGTCAAGGCCAGCGAGGGGCAGCCCGGCATCCGCGAGGGCGGTGACGAACAGGGCACGGCAGTCATCGAGGAGATCAGCTGTGGCGGCTTCGAACTGCGTCCGAGTGACGATCACCTCGACTGGCGCGGCGGTGTCGAGTGAGGTCACGTTGACGGACGTCTCGTCCTGACTCGACAACGCTACCTTGGCAGTCTCAGCCTGCTCGAGGACTCTGCGCCACGCACCGGCATCTTGGCGCATGGCTTCGCCCTGGGATCCGAACGCCTTCTCCAGGAGAAGGCCGGCCAGTCTCTCGTCCCAGTCGTTGCCGCCGAGAGTGACGTTCCCACACGTCGATCGCACTTCGAAGACCCCGCCGGCGATGGACAAGACCGACGCATCACACGTGCCGCCGCCGAGATCGAAGACGAGCACCGTAGCTGCGCCTTCGCTGCCGAGCCCATAGGCGAGGGCAGCCGCCGTCGGCTCGTTGACCAGCCGCAGCACCTCGATTCCTGCGATCCGGGCAGCGTCAAGCGTCGCCTGACGGGCAGCGTCGTCGAAGTAGGCGGGCACTGTCACCACTGCCGACGGCACCGGACACCCACAGGCAGCCTCCGCATCGCGCACGATCTTCTGCAGGATCCGCGCCGAGACCTCCTGCGGCAGCCAGGTCCGACCCCCCAGCGTGATGGTCTGGTCGCCGCCCATGAGCCTCTTGACCGAGTACGCGACGCGGTCAGGATGGATCCTCGAGAGTTGGACGGCCAGTTCGCCGACGACGAGTTCATCGTCCGGAGTGAGGCCGACCACCGATGGCGTGAAGGAAGATCCCTCGGCGTTGGGGAGGACGACCGGACGTCCCCCTTCGAGGATGGCAACCATGGAGTTGGTAGTGCCGAGGTCGATTCCAACAGCGAGCGGGGTGGGCATGGCGTAACTCCCTAGTCAACGGCCGGGTTGTCGGTCACGAGCAGTGGCAGTCCCAGGGCGCCCGCAAAGGCGTACGGAGCCCAGGGCCCGGTGAAGCGGACGTGGAGCCCGGGCGTCGTCTCGAGCTCGCCGAGATAGCGGCCCACTTCGGACACCTTGTCGGGTTCCACGAGCAGCGCGACGTCGAGCTGCAGACGCCCACCTGGCACCTCGTCGACGGCTGTCGGCGTGCCCTCCCGCTGCGGCCGCTTGGAATTGATGACGACTCGATCCGACAGCTCGGCCAGATGGTCGAAGATCGCCTGAGCGGTGAGCGCCTCGGTCGCGCGGGCACGTTCCTTCTCCTTGCGTTGCGCGAGCTGCGCCTTGAAGTAGTCACGACCACGCGGGGCCTCTGCGCCCGTGGCCGCTGCCTCCGTCGGGGGCGGCACCGAGATGACCTGCACACCGAGTTCCACCCGGTTCCGCAGCCCATCAAGCCGGGTGACGATCTCATCGTGCTCGCGTGCCAGCCACGCTACGAGCAACTCCACAGCCGGTTGTTCGGCTGTCGGGGTGACGATCGAGTTGAACCGGATGGGCAGGATCGTCCCGGCGAGGGAGTGCGCGGCACTGATCACCTGGTGCTGGGCAAGGACGCGAGCATGGACCTGCGCAACGTCTCCTTCGTAGAGGTGGGGCGGACACGCGTGGGTGATGATCCCGATGTCCCGGTAGGTGACCATGCTGAGCGCCGTCCCGTCGAGACCCGGCACATCGATGACGAGCGGTACGCCGTCGATTCCTGTACTCGGCACGATGGCGTACAGGTAGCGAGCGATGCTGCTGGCTTCGGCCTGATTGGCCATGAACACCCCAGGGCTTTCTTCCCAAACAACGGCGTCACCCCGCGGGCGCGCCTAAAGCAATTCGTCCTGCAGCTGCTCGTCACGGAGCCGCCCGACGACCACGAGCGTCCCGTTCGTGCGGATTTCGACCGTCAAGTCATCGTATACGGCGGTCGGAAGCGTGAGGTACCGCGAATAGCCCTCGTCCCCGCGGATCAGGACTCCGCGACCAGTCGCGTCCACTTCCGCCGAGGGCGGATAGTGAGTTGACTTCGTCGGCGCGGTGGTCACGATGACCACCGTGTCCGCCTCGACGTAGACCTCGACGGGCTCGCGTAGTGAAGTCCACATCGCACCCACCTCGGCGTTGAGCCACCAGCACATCGAGTGCACGACGCCGGTGGCGGGATCGAAACGGCTGCGCTCGTATCGCAGGGTCGGCACGCCCAGCACGGCATCGACCTCCGCGAAGCCCATCGCCAGGGTCGCCGACTGGATGAGGGAGTCGTTCTCGTCGAGATTGAGGACTCCGGAGACCGTCGCTGACGTTGCCGGCCCCCCGCCGGACATGAGGTCAAGGATCTGCGCTGTTGGACCGTTGAGTCGCCGAAGCGCTTCGGTGAGCGCGAAAGCGCGCTGCATTCGATCGGGCACTCCCCCGCCCAATGGGACCGCGATCCCCCCGCCGATGCGCAGTTCCCAGGCGGCTAGGTCCCCCGTCAGCAGCCACAGTCGGCTCAGCGAGGAAGAGTTGCGCGGCCGGTACCTCACCAGCAGGCACGGCTTGGACACGACGAGGAACTTCCGTTGCACCGTCTCGATGCGACGGATGTTCTCGAGTGGCAGGTTCACATTGCCGCGGGTGCTCGCCGCTGCGAACTGCAGGGTGTAGTCGTCCAGGCGCCAACGGCCCATTGACCACGCCTCCCGCGCGCCGAGCGAGCAGACGCCCGAGGCAACCAGTGCTCCCTTGCGATCCTCAGCCCAGGTTGACTGCATGGCGACCTTGGCCATCGGTCACCCCCTTGACCCCAATCAGCGTGTTCACAAGGTCCCCTACGAGATCATCGAGCTGATCGCGAATCTCACGGGTTGCCTCCGTGATGCCGAGCTGGTCCTTCAGTTCCGCTATCGCTTCCTCGATATCGGCCATCGCGTTGCCGATGCGCTCCACCTCCTCATCGGTGAGGCTGCCTCGCTCAACCCGATCCAGTGCCGTGTGCGCGAGTACTTCCTGGATGATCTCCACGAGGGCGAACACCAGACCGAGAAGGCCCTTCTTGAGGTCGTCCTGCTCGACGTCGATCATGAGCCCGTCTCCCGGGTTCGGGACTTCGCATCTCGAATCGCGGTCGCCCATCGATCGAGGTGAGGGCCGACGAACGCGAACTCCTCGTCGTCGCCAGCGCGGACCACCACCAACACGTCACGCTCCCCCAATGCGGCGCCGAGATGGCGCCTCTCAACGGCGGATCTTTGGATGTCGGCCCACGGCAGGTCAAGGACCTGGCGTCGCTCGAAGTCGGAGGTGAACGAGAAGGAGCCCGCCGTGATGCAGGCCCAGCCAGCGCGCCACTCCCCGCTGCCTCCTACGTTGTGCCACAACTGGCTCTCGGCGACCACATCGGGGAAAGCCGCCACGAGCTGCGCCTCGTCGAGACGCGCAACCTGCACGTCGTGGCGACGCAGCAGGTCAGTCAGCGAGGCCTCGAACAGTTCAGGCTCCGGCGTTCGCACCAGCACGAGTGCGCCGTCGACGTCGGCCAGGCAGAGGACCTGGCTGGTGACGCCGGCTTCCGTGAATCCGTAAGAGCCCATGCCGGCAATATCGGACAGGTCCAGCGATGCCAGGACCTCCAGCGGGCTGCGCCGCACCAGCAGCAGGCGCCTGTCGGTGAGATAGGCCCTTCCCGGCCGCCAGGCACGCATGATGCCCTCATCACTTCGCACCATGGCGAACTGCTCGAAGACGACGGTCTCGCCGACCTCGAGCCCGACCTTGCCGGGGCCTTGGGCCAATGCGGCCTCGGCGCGCGTCGAGGTGTCCCAGTCGCCGAACATCCCGTAGGCGTTCATCGTCTCGATCGACGCCAGCGCGGCATGCAGGCTCAGGCCTACGAGCGGAATGCCCGCCACGCTGATGATCAGGTCGAGCTTGACGAACACCCCGCGGTCAAGCACGCGCTCAAGGAGATCGCTCATCCCCGCACGGGTGTCGATGACCGGTTCCACGACTGCATTCCCTTGCTCGGTTGATCAGATGGAGTTGGTCACACGGCCGACGGCGCGTACGGCTCGGCCGCGAGCGCCCTTGCCTTCGCGCTTTGCCAGCCACAGGCAGGGCAACCCTCCTCGAGCAGCTCCACCCGGGTTGCGAACCTCTCGTCGCACGCGGGGCACGCCATCTTCATGATCGCGGCCTCCTTCCACGCCGGGACGGTGAGATCCGTACCTGCGGGGAACTCCAGGCCATACCGGGCTGCCGTCTCGAAGGAGGCGAGCGCCGCACGGATCTTGATACCGAGCAACTCGACGCCAGCAAGCGAGATCAGGATGTCGGCATTGATGACCAGGCCCTTGTCGAGGATCGAGTCGACGACATCGGAGAGCGATCCGGCAGTGTCATTGACCGGCCGCATCTCCATGCCCCCGCCCTGCGAATACTGTCGGGTACTGAGTTCCGCCCAGCCCGCCCCCGACTGCTCAGTCGCTGGCATCTTCGTTGCCCATCGGCTGACCCTTCACACGGGTGAACGCTCGATCCCACGACACGAGGTCACCATCAGCGTTCAAACTCACGTCGTACACGCCGATCAGGTCCTGGGTGTCGGGTACCCGCTTGAGTTCCAACACCTCGACGCGACCCTCCCAGCCAGCCTCGCCCTTTTCCAGTGAGGTGACGCTGAGCGCATCGAAACCCGTCACAACTCGAATATCGTCCTTGATCCCCTTCACAACCTGCACGACTGTCGTCCTCGTTGCCATGGCCGTTCCTTTCCGTTGACATTCGGGATTACGGAGTCCTACTCGCCGCAGTGATGCGCGACGACCTTGCCTATCTGCGACGTCTGCGTCGGGTTGACCGATGCACCACGGTGACCTCGGCTTCAGCCGGCTCGGTCGGGTTGCGGCGTTCCTCGATCGCATCGAGTCGGGCGAGCAAGGCTGCCTCTCCCCTTTCGTACTGTTCCTCCGTCAGCTGACCGGCGTCGAGCAGCTGACCGAGGGCGAGGAGATCCGCTCGGACGCGCGCCGGGTCGTTGAACTCCTCGTCGGCCTGGTCCATCACCTTGTTGAACACGTAGATCAAGCCCTTGGAGGGGGCCGTGATGGGCGCGAGCAGGATGTCCGTCAAGAGGTTCATCGTCGGACGCGATCGCGACGACGCGGCCGAGACTGGCGCGGGATGGAGGCCTCAAGGGATGGGACGAACCCGTACGGAGCCGCCGGTGCCCCGATCGACATGAGGTAGCGACCACCGAACTGCGCGTCGTAGTCGGTCACTGCCTCGGTGAACTCCTGAACGCTGTCGCGAGTGATGAGGAACGCGCCGTCGAGGACCTTGGCCTCCTCACCGGGCTCGTTCAGGTGCACGCCATCCGGCGGGGTGAAAGCCTTCAGCGCAAACACGATTGCCGCGGCCTCCTCGAAGCGCTTCGCCGCGAGCGCTTGCTCGATGCGCTTTCCGACGTCGAGCTTCATGTTCTGGGACGCCTTGGCGATCTGGAGCCGGCGGCGGGCATTCCGCAGCCAGGGATCGGCCGCCACGATCTCCGCTACCGCCGGCTGGATGCTGGCCCAACGCACGATCAGGCTCACCTCGACCTTGCCGTCCACGCGGGTCAACTGCTCGAGAAGCGGCTCATAGTAGGGAACGAGGAGTTCCTCGATGATGGAGTCCTTCTTCCTGACGCTGCCGAATCGACCCGGCAGCAGGGTGTAGTCGGCCATGAGCGAAGAGACGACAGCCTCATGCCCCAGGACGTTCGCGCGGGAGACCTCGTACCGTTCCGCCGTCGCCTCGCTGACCACCACGGTGAGTTCCCTGTAGCTCATGCCGAAGACCTCGCCCTGCCCACCGATGGCCGTCAACCCGGCAAGGGGGCCTGCGTGATCTCCACGGATCACTCCGTAGAAGTAGATGCTTCCGTCCGTGACGGCGGGCATGTCAGATCCTTCCCATGCTTCGTTCGACAGTGGCGTAGCTGACGCCGATTGACTGGGGCAGCGTGTCGTTCGGGCGGTGTTCAAGGGCGCTCAGCAGGGTGTTGCGGGCCCAGACCAGATCCTCGAACTCGTGGGCGCTGCCGCCATCGGAGCCCTTCACGTCCGGGTGCTGGCTCAGGGCCAGCCGACGAAACGCATCGTCCACGACCCCGGCTTCGCCAACCTCAGCCAGGCTCAGGACGTGCAGAGCTCGCGCGATGTCGTCCGCACCGATCGTGTGCAGGTGAACCGACGCGAAACTGTAGGGCGGCAGTGGGCCAACCCGCCGGAAGTCGTACTTGCCCTGCAGCTCGGCATCGAGTTCGCGCAGCGAATCGTCTATCTCAGAGGCACTGCTCTTGTCGATCAGCAACGCCACGTTGCACACCAACTCATCCGAGACGACCGGGTTCAACTGCACGTCGCGGGCCAGCGGCCGCAACCGTTCGAGAATGACCGACTCGAGCTGATCTCTCAGGGCGGCCAACCTCGCCTCGACGAGCTGCCCGACCTTGATCATCGCCTCTTGCCGGGACGTCGACGAAGACTGCGATGCAGCCTCCTTGGCTGCTTGGACGTCGGGCTCGAGCGCGACGCCGGCAAGCACCTCGGGCAGGTTCCACGTCGCGGCCACATCGACCTCGACGGTGCCTGCAAAAGCGTCGATGCTGTCGCGAAGCAGCTCGTTCGATGTACGAAGCGCCGACGCGACCTGCTCGTCGTCGCTCAGGACGGTGCCCAGCCGTACTGGAAGGACCGGCGTCACCCGCATCAGTTTCTCAATGACGCTCTGATGGGACAGCAGGAAGGCCGGCAATTCGTTCTGCGGCATCGCTTCCACCTCGGGGCCGGTGTAGGTACTCACGTAGGCGACGACGTCGCCCACCGGGACCGTCCGGATCGGACCGAACGAGGGGGCGACGTCGGCGGTGTCATGCACCCTTCCCGAGTCCTGGGCCGCTGCCACGGCGAAGACGTAGTCGCCTTCCCTAGTCACTGGATCCACCAGGTCGGTGCCGGAGCGTGTCCAACGCCGAGTCGAAGTGCGCGGTCGTCACGGAGAGCTCGCCATTCGACGCCTGCCCGGCCAGGATGTGCTCACGGATGGCCACCATCGTCGCCTCGCGGCACAACTCGGCCAGCTCGGCACCCTGACGCCCCTCCGTCTCGGCCGCGTAGTGAGCAAGATCGACGTCCGCTGCCAGGAGCTCTGGCCTCGTGTGAATCCTCAGGATCGTCTCGCGGGCCGCAAGGTCAGGTGACCCAAGCTCGAGGACAACATCGAATCGACCGGGTCGTAGCACTGCAGAGTCGATCATGTCGATCCGATTGGTGGCTCCGAGGACCGTGACGCCGTGGAGGTCCTCGATCCCGTCGAGCTCGGTCAGTATCTGGCCCAGCATTCGTTCGCTCACGCTGTCGCCGGATCCGCGCCCACGCTTCTGCGCGATGACGTCGATCTCGTCGAAGAACAGGATGCACGGCGCGGCCTGCCGGGCCTTCTTGAAGATCTCCCGGACGGCCTTCTCCGACTCGCCGACCCACTTCGACATCAGTTCGGGTCCCTTGACGGACAGGAAGTTCGCATTGACTTCGTGAGCGACGGCCTTGGCCAGCAACGTCTTCCCACAACCGGGGGGACCCACGAGCAGGATTCCCTTGGGTGGGTTGACCTTGGCCCGATCGAAGATCGCCGCATGCTCCCGCGGCCATTCGACGGCCTCACGCAATGCCTGCTTGGGGCCTTCGAGTCCGCCCACATCGTCCCAGGTCGTGTCGGCAATCTCGATGAAGAACTCACGGATCATCGACGGCTGGACCTCGAGCATCGCTGTCGCGAAGTCGGCGCCGTCAACGGTGAGGGCCATCAGGTCCTCATCGGGAATGTCCGCGCTCGTGAAGTCGATGTTCGGGATGATCCTTCGAAGCGCACCCATTGCGGCCTCACGACCCAGTGCCTGCACATCTGCACCCACATAGCCGTGCGTCTGGGTGGCAATACGCTCGAGGTCGACGTCATCACCCAGCGGCATTCCGCGAGTGTGGATCTCCAGGATCTCCCGGCGCCCGTCGCGATCCGGGATCGGAATAACGATCTCCCGGTCGAAACGGCCCGGACGCCGAAGGGCCGGATCGATGTTGTCGGGAAGGTTCGTCGCACCGATGACGACGACCTGGCCCCGGGTTGCCACCCCGTCGAGCAGGCCGAGCAACTGCGCCACAACCCGCTTCTCCACCTCGCCCTGAACTTCCGAGCGCTTGGGAGCGATCGCGTCGATCTCATCGATGAAGATGATGCTCGGCGCGTTCGCCTCGGCTTCGGCGAAGATCTTGCGCAGGTGCGCCTCGCTTTCGCCGTACAGACGATGGATGATCTCCGGCCCGTTGATGTGAATGAAGTTGGCGGAGGTCTCATGGGCGATAGCGCGGGCGATCAGCGTCTTTCCGCAGCCGGGCGGGCCGTGCATCAGAACGCCCTTGGGCGCATCGATGCCCAGCCGATCGAATACCTCGGGGAAGCGCAGCGGCAGCTCGATCATCTCCCGGATGCGATGCAGGGTCGTACCGAGACCGCCGATGTCCTCGTAGGTGATGGCCAGGCCACGGTCTTCGTCACGGTTGCGCGAGCGGCTGGCGCCTGAGCCACCCGAGATCTTCATACGCGTCCCGTCACGGACGTAGACGACACCCTTCGGGCTGGTGCCCTCGACGCGGAAGTCCTGAGGCCGGGAACCGAACAGGTTCACGCGAACGCGATCCCCGGTCTGCAGCACCATGCCGTCGAGCAGGCGGCCGATATAGGACGCGTCCCGCGCCTGCGACAGGCTGGAGGCACCCACCAACCCCAACGTCACCGACCGTGCCGTCTCGCAGGCGCCCTTGCGGACGACGACGCGGTCGTCTATCCCGACACCGGCGTTCTCGCGGGCGATCCCGTCGATCTGGACGATTTCGTGACCACGGTCGTCCGGGTAGACCGGTACCACCTTCAGGGCGGCGTCACGGGTCCCGGCGATCGTGACCACGTCGCCGATCTTGACTCCGATCCGCTCCATGTCACTGGGATCGATGCGGGCGATCCCGCGACCGGCGTCCTTGGGAAGGCCCTCGGTGACCCGCAGGCTCACCTCGACCGGTGGCTTCGACTTGGCGGCAGTCATGGCCTCAATCGCCCTTTGCCGCTGAATCGCCCTCAGACGCACTGCCGGAGGACTTGGTGTAGCGCACCTGGAGGTAGCCGTTGTCGTGGCTCTGCACGGCGGAGGCCGCGTCGACAGCATGGGGCAGGAGCGTCTCGCACTCGTAGCGATGACGAGGTCCCTTTGCGTTGAGGGCGAGGACATCCCCGTTCAACTCGAGAGACACGTCGTTCTCGGCGACGCCCGGCAGCTCGAAGACGACGAGGATCTCAGTTCCCTCGTCGAAGACGTCGACGAGGGGTTCGCGGGTCTCGCTCACGACGACGCCCTCATTCGTCACCTTGACGTTGCCGAATTCGCTGACCGTGGGCTCGCCGTCGTTGAGCCCAGTTCGGATCGAGAACCCATAGACCGCACGACCACCGCCGGGGGTGGTGAATTCCTTGTTCGTCGAGTACCCCGACTTCGGGATTCCTCCGGACTTGGGGATGCCGGATCGGGCCGTCCCCGACTGCATGTTCGCGGCAGCCTCACGAAGGCTGTCGGCCTGGGCACCCAGCGACATCACGAACTTCACGAGATCCGCGATGACGTTCGAGTCGCCAGACGATCCGCCCGTCGACGAGTTATCAGTCATGGTTGTAGTCCCTCCGTGCAATGGTCGATGAGCGAAACCGTGGAACCGGTCGCCTAGTAGCGAAGTTCGGTGACATCCCAGGCAAGCGGACCATAGCCGCGCTCCCCAGGCTGCTTTCCCCTGCCATCCTCGGGCACCTTCGCCAGCGCATCGATCTCCTTCTGGAGGCGGGCCATGTGAGCGGCAACCGTCTCCAGGCGTGACAAGGTGCGGCGCTCCTTGGCCCGCAGTGACTCCAGCTGCGCCTGAAGGCGAGCCTCCTCCGCCGCAGCCGCGCTGAGACGGAAGTAGAGCTCCTGCTGACTGAGGCCACCGCGGGAGCCGGCGCCCTTGGCGCGCGCATCACCCATGGAGGGCACCCGTGATGTTGTGCTTCTCCGACGTCCAGCGCCCTTGATAGGCATGGCTAGCGGGAAGCTAGGGCAGTGTCGTCGGCCAGCGGCTCGACATTCACCACGTCGATTTCCTCGATGTCGTGGATGTGGTCCGGCACCGGTTCTACGTAGGCAGGACGCTCGGCAACCTGGGACCGCACGATCGCCAGGAGATTCTGGCGGATCCTGGCGCTCTCGCTCGGCTTTGTCACGCCGGCGGTGCCGATCGTGCTCATGAGCACGTCGCAGCAGGCCTCTTCGAACCAGTCATCACCGTCGATGGAGCGCCCCTCCGGCGCCAGCACGCGACCCAGCACGACCGCGCTGCGGACCGTGGGCGTATGTCCATCCCCCAGTTCGTTGCGCACCTGGCGCACGATGGAGACGATCACGGTGGCGTCGGCCTGGCTCGCACCCGAGCGCGCCTGGGTGATGGCAACCTCGGTCTCGAAGTCGAAGGTGCCGACCTCGAGAGTCACCATGCGCTGGAGGAGGGCGTCCTGCGCCCGGTGCACTCCTGCGTACTCAGACGGATTGCTGGTGAAGATGGCCGTGAAGTTGGGGTGCACCCGCAGATAGCTCGACCCGCGGCGCCGCGCCGGAAGGACCAGAACGCCCTCCTCGAGGACGGACAGCAACACGTTGTTGGCTTCGGGGCGAGACCGAGTGAACTCGTCATAGACGAGGGTGAGGCCCTCGCTGCATGCCAGCGTCAGGCGATTGTCGATCCAGGCCTCGCGAACGGAGTCCTCGACCTTGCGCACTGAGTGAATGAACCGGTCGACGACGCGCTTGCGGTCGTATCCGGTGGCACCGCCGACGAGATCGGATGTCCCGAACTCGTCATCACCGGTCATCAGCATCACGGGTCGACCGATTTCATGGGCGATATGCATCGCGATGGTGGTCTTGCCAACCCCCGTAGGCCCTGACAGGTGGAGGGGAAAGCCGGCCTTGATGTAACTGAGACCGCGCTCAGTGACCGACTGCACGTACGGGGTGGAGACGAAATCAGGCCTGGGACTCAACTGCACGACTGAAGTCATTGAACTTTTCCTGCTTTCTTTGTTCAGGGCGGGGAAACTCGCGCGCGCCTGGTGGGCTTACGGTGACTTACCCTTCAAGTGCTATACGGCGAAGTACTTTCCTGTCGCCTCGTCCTTGGTGATCTCGTGGTCGACGTCCAGCATCTCCTTGACCGGGCGCTGGAGGACGATTCGGGGAGTCCCGAAGTGGGCTTCCATCTCCGCCAGCGAGACGCCGTCCGGGTTGTCGGCGATGAAAGCGAAGATCTGGTCAGGGCTCGGGCGACTGTCGGCCTCAGGCTCGGGCTTCGGAGCTGCCTTGGGCTTGGGCTTGGCCTTCTTGGCGGGGGGCGCGGACACGACACCGTTGCGGATGTCGTTGATCGCACGCATCGCAGTACCGAGGATCTCGGCGCCGGCCACGCGGGTGGCCGCGTACTCCGCCACGATCGCGTCGTTGTCGAGGTTCATCTGACGCACGCCGGCGCTGATGGACATCACGTGCTCAATGCGACCCTGCTTGTCAGCGTCGGCCTGCTCCAGGCGCGCCGTCTCGAACTCCGCACGGGCGGCCGCATCATCGGCGGCCTGCGCCTTGCGGGCAGCTTCGGTGGCCGCAACCTCGGCGTCGGTGTCGGCACGCATCTGCGCGACGTCCGCTGCCATCGCGGCGATGTCCTGCTCACGCTCATGCTTGTCAGCGCCGGCCTGCTCCAGGCGCGCCGTCTCGAACTCCGCACGGGCGGCCGCATCCTCGGCAGCCTGCTCCTTGCGGGCAGCTTCGGTGGCCGCAACCTCGGCGTCGGTGTCGGCACGCATCTGCGCGACAGCCTCGCTCATGGCAGCCAGGTCCTCTATACGCTCCTCATGCTGGGCGGCCGACTCACGCTGACGCGTTTCGGCTCCCGCCACCAACGCTTCTGCGCTTGCCACAAGACTCTCAGCGAGCTGGCGCATGTTGTCCACTTGACTGGTCATGATGCTCTCCTACTTCTGTTTTCCATCTTCGGTGTGCGCGCCGCGAGGGCATTTCGAACCGGGTGCGGCCAGGAGAAGAGTCCACAGGCGATCACCTGGTGCAAGGGGACTGGACCACAGGCTTTCGTAGCCCAGCCCCCTGAGGTGAGCCAGCTAGTTACGCGTCAACCTCTTCGGCGTCCTTGAGCAGGCCAACAGCCTCTGCGTACTTCAGCCACGTATCAACCGAGGCGATAACAACGCGGGCCTCGATCGCGAGCAGCTCAATGCCAACCAGGGAAACTCGCACCCATGCATCAACAACGACGCCCTTGTCGAGAATCCGGTCAACGACCTCGACCAGAGTTGAGGCCCCATTGGTAGTCTGAACAGCCATCGTAATCATCTCCTAAAGGGGCAGCCGTTGCTGCTCACCTATTGGGAGAGTAGGTAGGCGGCGATGCCGACGCCAGGGTGAATGGACGCGTAGGCGGCCAAGACATTTAGGCCAACTGGCCACTCATGAAACCCCACAACGCAGACGAAGGTCACGTGCTGCCCACACCCGACATCCGGCTCATGTAGCACATAGTCGTTGCTTTGCAAGGTATTGCCCGCGGCGGCAGGTGGCTGGTTCGCTAGGCCACTCGGCTAGGTCGCCCATCGGAGCGGCGGGCTCGCGACACCTCGATCCTGCCCGTGGGCAGAAAAGGCGACGGACCCCCGGGTCTCTCCACAGCGTTTGCCTTCCCCTGCAAACGCTGCGTGTTATCCCGGGGGTCCAACGCGACCGAACCTAGAGAGTGTCCACAAGGCGAGTCAACGCGAATGGCAGTTTCGGCAATGTGTCCTGTGGACAGCATGTGCGCAGGCTGGGGATGCAGCAGCGTGTCGCTGTGGACGGCAGGTGCATGACGTTGGGGACAGACCTGAGGACAGTGCTGGCAATCCGGCTCTGACCAGCGGAAACGTCGTGCCCAGCCTGTGGACGAAAAAAAGTTTGCCCCGTTTACAGTCCGTTCACCTTGGCGCACATCGCGTTCACTACCGGCCGGGACGCATCATCCGCAGCTCGCCACCGACGGGGCGGTAGCCCATGGAGGCATTGAGTGCGCGGATTCCGGAGTTGGCGGCGTCATTCATCGTGACCACGCCGGTGGCTCCGCGCCGTGCGGCGAGCTGATGCAGCGCCTGCTTGGCGGCCCGGGACAGTCCGCGCCCGCGGTAGGCGGGGCGGGTGCCGGTGAACACGACGGCCCACTCCGAGCCGCCCGGTCCGGCGTAGGCGCTGAGGGAGGCCGCGGAGGCCACGGTGTCGCCGTCGAGAACCAGCACCCACGTGATATCGGAGAACAGCCGGCTGAACGCCATGTGGTTGGCCGCCCAGCCCATCTCCTGGGCCCCAGGGAAGTCGCCGGTGTCGGCGATCAACCCGTCGAGGCCCTTGGCGTCCGCCTCCGGATCTGCCCCGCTGATGACCTTGATGCGCATGCCCACCGGCAGGTGCGGTTCCGGCAGCGGGCCACTCAGGTCGAGGCGGGAGGCGATCGCGCGCGTCACCGTCGAGAATCCCCAGCGCTGTCCGACGGCCACGGCATGCTCATCACGGTCGGGGACGAAGGTGAGGAGCGGCTCCTGCCCCGCCGTGGCCACGATGTCGGTCCACAGCATCGAGCCGACGCCCCTGCCTCGAGCGAGCGGCTCGACGATCACGCTGGTCGCCGTGCCGGGCAGGACCGGTTCCAGGACGAAGCCCATGCCCACGGGCCGGCCGTCATCGAGGGCCACCCGCCGGGCGATGAACCGACCGATCCGGCCGGCGGCCAGCACCCGAAGCTGGGTGTCGCTCTTGGTCGGGTCCCACCGCCGCCGAAGCCCGACCCACCAGTCGGTGTCCTGCTCCTGCCAGTCGCGCACGGTAAGCATATATGGACGGTACGCCGGGTCTGCCCCGGAAAGTACGCCGAGAATGCAGCTGGCCGAAGGGGCCCGCAGGGGGTCGCCCGAGCCCTACAGGCGGTGGCCGTCCACCGCGGTGGCGATCATGCGACGGACAGCCTCATCGAGGTCCGGCGGCAGCGCATCGACGGGAAACCAGCGCAGGTCGTCGGACTCGTGGCTGATCACGGCCTGCGCGTCGGGCGAGACGAGCGCGAGGAACTCCACATCGAGGTGCTCGCTGTTCCGACCGGCGCAGGGAACCGGATGGCGATCGAGCCGCAAGGGGGTGGCCGACACACGTGCGTCGTCGATGCCGCTCTCCTCCACCACCTCCCGCAGCACGGCCGCGCGGAAGTCGGCGTCGCCTGGCTCGCAGTGGCCACCGAGTTGCAGCCAACGACCGACCTTGGGATGCAGCGTCAGCAATGTGCGCGCGCGCGCGTCGTCCATCACGAGTGCCGAGGCGGTGATGTGCCCGACGGCGCATGACCGTGACATCGCGTCAGGATGCTGGTCGAGGAACGCCAGGTACTGATCGCGCAGCTCGAGCTGGCCCGGTTCAGCGTGCGTCCAGTTCGCCAGGACTGTGCGGGCATCGTCGTGCAGGACGACGAACGCCGGATCGAGCGACGTCACTCCTGATCGAGCCCGAAATCAAGATCCGTAGCACTGGTCTCGATGAAGCCGAGCGGATCACCGAGGTCATCTGGGCCAGGCAGCAGGTCCGGGTGCGCCCATAGTGCGTCGCGCGCCTCGACACCCCGGCCGGCACGCACGACCGCGAAGAGTGTCGCGGCCTCGCGCGCCAGGCGCGGGCGCAGGTCCATCCCGATGAGCGTGGAGAAGGTCTTCTCGGCAGGGCCGCCAGCGGCCCTGCGCCGGCGGATGGTCTCCCGCAGCTGGACTGCCGACGGCAGGCGCTCGGCGATCGCCGTGTCGACGACGTCGTCGACCCAGCCCTCGACGAGTGCGAGCAGCGTCTCGAGCCTGGCGAGAGCAGCGGCCTGCTCGGGGGTGTCCTCCGGCTGAAGGAGACCGCTGCCCATCAGCTGCTGAAGCGCCTCGGGGTCCTGCATGTCGATCTCGCCCATCGCCTCGGCGAGGCGGTCCTGGTCGACGCGAACGCCCTTGGCGTACTCCTCGACGGCACCGATGCTCGCGGACGAAGCCAGGCCACGTGCGCGAACAGGCGCTCATGGGCCGACTCGCGGAGCGCGAGGTAGAGCCTGACGTCGTCGACGGGCAGGCCGAGTCCCTCACCGAACGACTCGACGTTGCGCGGCAGCAGAGCGCACTGCGGCTCTGCGGTGAGCGGGATGCCGATGTCGGAGGCACTGACGACGTCGGCAGCAAGGGCGGCGAGAGCCTCGCCGAGCTGCGCACTGAAGGCCACGACTCCGAGTTGCTGCACCATGCCGAGCATCGGCCCCATCATCTGGGCCATCTCCGGCGGGATGCCCTCGGGGAACATCCCGCGGAACTGCTCGGGCAGGTTCTCGTTCAACGTTGCGATGTCGAGCTCGCCGCCGCCCGTCATCGTCTGACCCACGACGGACTGCATTCGCTCGGCGATTGGATGGATGACCGTGTGCCACACCGGCATCGTCGCCTCGAGCCATTCGGACCGGCTCCACGCGATGGGCGCAGCCGTCGTGGCCGGGAAGGTCACCGCGGGATCCAGCCACACGTCGGCGAGACGGATCGCCTCGAGCACAGCCTGGCGCTGCGCGTCGTTGATCGACGGATCGCCTTCGGCTGAGAGCCTCTTGCGCGCGACGTCAGTGACCATCGCCCAGTTCACCGGGCCCGTGTCGCCACCGGCCTGGCCGGACTGCATCATCGCGCCGAGCTGCTGCAGGGCCGCACCGAGCGAGGCCATGTCGAAGCCACCGCCTGGCGTGCCGAAGCCGCCTGGCGGCCCGCCGGGGCCGCCGGGTCCACCCGGCTCGTCGGGGTTCTGGCCACCCATGCCGAAGCCGAACGGAAGATCGCTACTCATGCTTCCACGGTATACGGCGTTGCCGCCGAGCCCCACCCAACGGTCGTTCGCCCTCAGCGAGAACGGTCGGTTCCTAGGCAGGCAGGGAGATGAGCGCCTCCAGCCGGTCGGCGGCGGCAGACGGGCCGCCCGCGGCCGCGAAGCTCGCGGCGATTCGCTCGGCACCAGCCCGACGGGACATGGCGACGCGAACCGCGTCGCGAAGCCGTTCGGGCGTGGCGCGGGGCGCCGTGAGCCGGACACCCGCACCGGCCACCTCCACCCGCCTGGCCACCTCGAACTGGTCGCGGCCGAAAGGCACCGCAACCACCGGGACCCCGTGCGCCAGCGCCTTCTGCGTGGCCCCCATGCCGCCGTGAGTCACTGCGCAGGCGGCGCGCTTCAGCAGTCGCGCGTGCGGCAGGTACTTCTCGACGCGAGCGTTGCCGGGCACCGAGAAGGCGGTCGGGTCCGCGGACGGCACGGTTGCCACCACGAAGAGGTCCTCCCTCGCCATGGCCTCGAGGGCGGAGCGAACGAGCTTCTCGTCTCCTTGGTACTCCGACGAGGTGGTCACCAGCACAAGAGGGCGGTCGACGGATGCGAGCCACTCGGGGTCTTCCTCCGGCGGATCCCAATCGCATGGCCCGATGAGCGCGAAGGATGTCGGCCAGTCCCTGCGTGGGTACTCGAACGGCTCTGCAGTCAGGTACAGGGTCAAGGGAGGTGCGAGGTAGAGCTCGTCCGCGCCCGCGAACGGTCGCAGGCCGTAGCGCGACCTGACGACGTTGTACCGCGGCAACGTCGCCCGGGCCACCGTCCCCATCACGATCGGGCGAATGGCGCGGTCCCGAACGCGTCCGACCACGCCGCGTGCAGGCGGCAGTCCAAGGCCGAACGGTGGGGCGTCGACTGACGACAAGGGCACCGGATAGGGCAGGAGGGAGGCCCACGGTCCGCCCCAAGCCTCGGCCGCCGCCTGTGCACCCCAGGAGTTCGTGTCGACGATGACCGCATCGGGCCGCACTTCGGCAATCGCGCCCTCGAGGTCCGGTGCGTCGAACTGCGACCGTTCCGCGAATGCGGTGGCGCTCGCGACGAGCGCAGCCCTCGCCCCCTTGGCCTTCCAGTCCGCCAGCTCGATGGCGGACACGCGGTCGTCGATCGCCCGCGCATCGAAGCCCAGAGACCGCATTCGGTCAACCTCCGAGGGGAGGGTGCGGACGCACACGTCATGCCCGCGGCCCGCCAGCTCCAGCAGCGTCGGAACCAAGGGGTACAAGTGCCCACGAGCGGGCGACGTGTAGGCCAGGACGCGCGACATCACGCCACCGTCAGCAACGGTGTGATGAGCTCGGCGATGGCGGTCTGCGTGGCGGCGCGGCTGAGCCCGGACTGGCGGCGCAGAAGCATCCAGGTGTAGACGTCGCACACCGTCAGGAGTTGTGCCAGCCTGATGCGGCGCTCGGCCGGGCCGAGGCCCCTCAGGCTCGCGGCGAACGCGCGTTCACACCATTCGCGATGGAAGGCGCGGCCTTCCTCGGCGATTGGGGCCAGGCCCGGCACGCGTGCCACTTCGCCGAGCATGCGCAGGACGGCGTCGCCGACCTCCTCGTAGTGATCGACGAGTTGACGAGCCGCCGAGGCCGCGTCGTTGACCATCGACGGGTCCCGGGACTGCCGCACCCGAAGGGCCTGCCACTGCGCGGCCCGTGTCATGAGCCCGGCCTTGCTGTCGAAGTGCCTGAGCACGGTCTGGACGCTCACCCCAGCGCGCTCGGCGACGGACTCGAGCCGGATGTCGGGGTCGGGCGCCGACCAGAACTCTTCGACCGCGGCCTGGAGGATGCGCTCGACGGTCTGCTCCATGCGGACGGCGCGCTCACCGAGCCGGTAGGGCCGAACGGCTACATTCATGTTAATGACGTTAACATGAATTTTCCAGCCCGCAAGGGTTTCCGACATGCCACGAGGCGACAACCAGGTGGCTGTCGCCTCGTGCGCGCCTTAAGCGCGAGGGTCGTTCATCCCGCCTCGGCGGCGGGACCAGCGTTGATCAGGCCTTGCCAAGAATGCGGGTCACCTTGGTGCCGCAGACCGGGCAGATGCCCTTGGCGAAGCGGCGACCGTTCGTCTCCTCGACGTGTCCGGTGAACTCCCGCTTCTCCTTGCACTTCACGCAGTACGCCTCGCCGGTGTAGCTCTCGGCCATCGGGCCCTCCTGTTTAATCGTCAGTTCCGCGTGGCCGCGGTCGGCGGCTGGTGCCACCTAGGGGTTGCCCCTTGGACAGAACCACACTAGGGCAGCCGAGCACGCCTTCGGTGCATCCCACACGCTGAGGAGCACCCCAATTAAGGGACAATACGGTACAAATCACCCAGCAGGGTGCTTCTTGTAACACCACGACCGGTGGGTGCCCCCCGGCCAACCGTCCGCCGAGGGCACCGAGACGACGGTGCCCGGTCCGCAGATCGTGGCTGCCCGAGCCCTCAGAACGGCCTCGCCGGGGTAGGTCTTGTACAGGTCGTCCCACAGGATCCACTTGGTGACCTGCCATCGCTGCGTGCTCGTGCACGGCACCGTGGTGGCGGGCACGTCCAGTGGCGCACCCTTCACCGCGGACGAGCAGAACTGCAGTGCGGCCTTCTGCCTTGCCGTGAGCCCCGCCACCGGGTTGCGCATCGACATCAGCACGGCGTCCTTGCGCCCGCGCAACTCGACTGGCCCGATCCCGCAGACGTAGCTCGCCGGGACACCGGGCTGCCGTACCACGAAGTAGAACGCCTCCAGGCGCAGCGGTCGGCTCACGATGGCCTTCTTCGGCTGATTGACGCCCGCGGCCTTCCACACGTCGAGATACCCGCAGTGGTCCTGAGCGAAGGTGATCGCGTTCACGTCGGCCGGCAGGAGGCTGGACAAGGTCACCTGGAAACTGTGCGAAGCGGTGCAGGGGACCGCAGTGCCGCCGGGCCAGTAGTCGTCGTAGGTCTGCTTGTCCGTGACCTGGTAGCACTCCCCCACGTCCGGCACGCCGGCGTCGGCCCGCGCTGGCCCGACACAGGTCAGGGCCACCAGCACAGCAGTGAGGATCGCGGGCCCGAGCCGAGCAACCCTCATGCCACCTCCTCCTGATTGCCTCAGACCCTTGCACTCGGTCCCAGCAGTGTCTAGCGAAGCGGCCCGATCCGTCGCTCCTTGACCGGACGGTGCAGGATGCGCACGTGACCACGCCGCCCGAGTACCGCGACATAGATGACGGTCGCATGCTCGCGGACCTCGAGGAGCTGTGCGGGATCCCGTCCATCAGCGGCAGCCCGGCCGAGATCGAGATCCAGCGTCACCTTGCCCGCGCATGGCGGGGCGAGGGGCTCACGGTCGACGAATGGGACATCGACGTCGAGGCGATGACTCGTGATCCCGAGTTCCCCGGCATGGAGGTGCCGCGGCGCGCGGCCGTCGGCGTCACCGCGACCCTGGCCGGCGACGGCACTGGCCCGACGCTCCTGCTGAACGGCCACACCGATGTTGTCCCGCCCGGCGATGTCAATGCGTGGAGCGGCGATCCGTTCGAGCCACGGCGCATGGCCGTCGACGGCGACGAGTGCCTAGTGGCGCGCGGTTCGTGTGACATGAAGGCAGGGGTTGCGGCAATGTGGGCAGCCGTGCGCGCCGTCAAGGCCTCCGGGCTTCCCTTGCGCGGCAACGTGATCATGGCCGCAGTCTCAGGCGAGGAGGACGGTGGACTGGGCACGTTCGCGCTGCTGCGGCACGGAGTCACGGCCGACATGTGCGTCATCACCGAGCCGACCGAACTCGACATCATCCCGGCCAATGGCGGTGCGCTCACCTTCCGCCTGACGGTGCGCGGTCTCGCGAAGCACGCGTCCCGACGCACCGAGGGTGTCAGCGTCATTGAGAAGTTCATGCCGATCATGGCGGCGCTGCAGGAGTTCGAACTCCGTAGGAATGCGAACGTCGATCCGCTGATGCAACGCTGGGCGCTCGCCTACCCACTGTCGATCGGCACCATTCAAGCCGGGGACTGGCCCTCATCGGTTCCTGACCTGCTCACTGCCGAGGGCCGACTCGGCGTCGCACTCGGCGAGACCGCCCAAAGTGCCCGCGAGGAACTCGAGGCGGCGATCGCGCAGGCCTGCGCCCAGGACTCGTGGCTGGCAGATCATCCCGTCGAGGTCACCTGGTGGGGCGGGCAGTTCGCCTCGGGACGCACGCCGGACGACTCGACAGCCATCTCCGCGACGCGTCAGGCCCATCGGACGATCGCGGGCACCGACCTCGAGGTCTACGGCGGCCCGTATGGCTCGGACCTACGCCTGCTCTGGGGACTCGGTGGCATCCCGACCGTCCAGTACGGACCTGGCGGAGCGAACGCCGCACACGGTCCCGACGAGTGGGTCGCGATCGAGGAGATCCGCACGTCGGCACGCGTCCTCGCGCAGTTGATCGTCGACGTCTGCGGCTGACGCGTCCGCGTAGGAGTCGCGCGTTGGCACCCCCAAAATTGGGTGAAAAGCCCATATTTTGATGGTTTTACGGGGATTTTGCCGGTCCGTGGTGGCGACCCAACCCGGTGGAAAACAGACTGAACCCGTTCACGACAACGCCCCCCACCTGAAGGAACAGTGACGATGACCCCCCGCACCGTTCGCACCATCATTGCTGCCACGGCATCCGTGGCAATCCTCATCACGGCGCCCGGACTCGTCGGCATCGCTGCCGCCCGCGACAAGGGCGGCAACGACAATGTCGCTGCCGTGGCAACTGGAACCGCTACCGCGACGGCGACAGCAACTCCCACGGCCACCCCGACCGTTGCCGCCACGGCGACTCCGACGGCCACGCCGACCCTCGCGGCCGCCGCGACGGCCACCCCGACCGCCACTCCCCGTCCGGGACGCGGCCACGGCCACGGCCACGACGGCGAGGACGGCGACCACCACGGCAACCAGTTCGGCCTGCAGAACGTCAGCCCCGAGCTGGCGATGGCGATCAAGGACGCGCGCACCACGTACCGGCTCGCCGTCGCGAAGGCCAAGCTCGACTTCCGCATCTCACTCCAGACGGTCCGGACGGCTATCCAGACCGCAACAGCACCGCAACTCGCCGACGTGCGGGCCAAGAAGCAGGCCTACCTCGCGGCAGTCGTCGCCGGGGCTGACCTGGCCACGCAGGACGCCGCGAAGCTCGCCTTCGTGACCTCCCTGCAGGCGTACCGCACGGCCTGGGTCGCGGCCAAGGCCACGCACCAGGCCGAGATCGACGCGGCGATGGCCAAGGCCAAGGCCGACATCGCCGCCGCCGGCACCGCCTACACCGCAGCAGTGAACGCGGCCTTCGCCAAGCTCCTCCCGGGCACCACGGTCCCGGCCGGTCTCCTGAACCCGCCGGGCCGCGACGGAAACAAGGGGCACGGCAGCCTCGGCTGGCTCAAGCTCAAGGGTGTCTCGCACAGCTAGGACGTATTCATCCCACCCCCCGCGCGGGGGGAGCACCGCACACTGGCGGAGCTCCCCCCGCGACCCCTTTCCGGGGGCAGTTCACACCCCGCGATCTCCTACCAAGCCCGGGCAGGCAAAGGCGCGCGCGGCATCCAGCGATGTGGAACGGTGAGCGCATGGATGCCATCGCCGCCCTCGCCTGGACCGCCCTCGACTGTGCTGACCCTGTGGCCCTGGCCGCCTTCTACACGAAGGTGACCGGGTGGCCGGTTGACGACAGCGAGTCCGACGACGACTGGGTGCAACTGCTCAGCGATTCCGGACCGACGCTGGCCTTCCAGCGGGTCGCGGACTACCAGCCCCCCGTCTGGCCCGGGCAGGACCATCCGCAGCAAGAGCACCTCGACTTCGCCGTCAATGACCTCGACTTGGGCGAGGCGCAGGTCATCGCGGCAGGAGCCCGCAAGCACGAGTTCCAGCCGGGCCACATGTTCCGCGTGTACCTGGACCCAGCCGACCATCCGTTCTGCCTGATCCTTCGCTAGCGGGCTCAGTCCCCGCTACCAGCGAACGGCTGTGGACCGCGACTGTCCGTCCACATGATCGATCGGCGACCCTCGCCGCATGCTCATCCCCGAACTGGCTGACCTTCAACGCCCGCAGTGGCGTTCGCACGTGCCGGCGCTGTGGCGCGACAACGCGACGATCCAACTCGGCGACGACGTCATCATCGACCGAGTGTCGCCCGAGCAGGTCGAATGGCTGCGACGGCTCGACGGGTCCCACACCGGCGAGCAACTCGGTGCGGAACTGACGTTCAGCCTGACGGATGCGCGAAGGCTCGTTCGCTGCCTTCGCGCCGCAGGCGCGGTGATCGACGCCGCCACCGTGCCTCAGGCGCTGCGCTTCACGGCGGCCGAGGCGCGCGACGCCCTCGTGCGCCGGTGGGACGCTGCTGTCGACCAGCATCGCGACCCCGTGCGCGCAATCCAGATGATCGACGCCCGCGACCGGCTGCGCGTGGCAATCATCGGTGAGGGCGAACTGCGCGACGCACTGGCACGAGCGCTCGAGGCGGCCGGACTCACGGAGGTGGCCACGACAGCCAGCGCCGGCTGCGTCGTTCTGGCGGACGCCCATCACCCGGACGTGCCTGCCCATCTCGACGCGACGTACCTCGACATTCCCCATCTGCACGTCGGCGTCCGGGGCGACCGAGGAATCGTCGGCCCGATGGTGGTGCCAGGTGTGACCGGCTGCCTGCGGTGCGCACATCTGCATCGACGCGACCGCGACCGGGCGTGGTCCCTGCTGGCGGTCCAGTGGTCGCAGGCCGGCGCGAGCACAGCCGACCCGCTGGTCGTGATCCTCGCGGCTGCGCACGCGGCCCAGCTGGTGCGCACATGGGTAGACGAGCCAAGGGATCCGCAGCGTTGGGCCGATCTCGCCGTGGAACTGCGCCTGTCCTGGCTCCAAGGCCAGGTCGTGTCGCGTCCGCCGCATCCCCTGTGCGGATGCCGCTGGCCCGCTGCCTAGCCCATGGCTGGAAACAGCGCTCCGGTCGATGACAGACTACTGACCAACGATGGGACCAACATGACCGAACAGGCAAGCATGATCGTCCACGAGGACGAGGCGACGAACGACATCCGCTTGTTGGTGGCCATCGCCTGGATCGTCGGACCCACGGCGTCGTTCGTCGGATGGTTCCTGCAGAGCCTCATCGCAGGCTCGCAGCAGGAGAACATCGGCGGCTACGACCGTCAGATCGGGCTCGTCCTGCTCTTCGCGTTCATCACCAGCATCCCGCTCGTGCTCATCAGCCTGATCGGGGCGGGGGCGGCGATCTTCTCGGACCGGCTCCGCACGCAAAGTGTCCTCAACACGCTGGCGCTCGCCTGGAGCGTCATGGTCTTCCTGCTCTACTTCGGGCTGTTCGGCGCCGTCGGAACCCTGACGGAGAACGGCTTCCCGGTCACCGGGCTGACGATGGCGACCCTCGTTCTCATCGCGTGGCTGTCGATCAGCGTGCCCGTGGTGCTGTTCTTCGTGATCCGTCGCCGCATCAGGGCTGCGATGAACCCGCCCGCACCCGCCGACTCGTTCGAGATCTAGCGCAGTCGAGCTGCACCCTCGGGAGTCAGGCCGCGCGCTTGGCGGACAGGCTGTGGACGAGGCTGCGTGTCTGCTCGACGCCCTGCTCGCGCACCATCATGCGGACCATCTTGACCAGTTCGAGCACGAGCTCGTCCTCGTCAACGTTCGAATCCCCCGGCCGGCCCTCGGCCTCGTCGTCGAGCAGGATCGCCAGGTGCAGGTCGCGGGTGGCAGTGGCCGGCTCCACGCCCAGGTCGTCAACGAGCGTACGACGCAGGTTGTCGTACTCGCGCAGTGCCTCGCTGCGTCGACCCAAGCGCCACAGCGATCCGATCAGGTGACGGGCCGCCTCCTCGGCGTAGGGATCGACTTCGAGGGCGCGCCGAGCCATCGTGATCGCCGTCGCGAACTCGTGGCGGCCATAAGCGCAGCCCGCCGTCATGGTGCATGCCGAGGCGAGCGTCGAAGAGAACTGCTCGCGGCACTGGTCGGCCCACTGCACGTTCGAGTCGCTGGCCAGCAGCTCGCCGGTGACCAGGCCCATCGCCTCGCCCATCGCCGAAGCGCCACAGGTATCGTGATCGGCCGCCGCAGCCTCCATGAGCTCGGTGAAACGGTGAACGTCGACGGTGACCCGCGTGGTGTCCAGGAGGTAGCCCCCGCTTACCGTGCGGATGACTGAACCCTTGGCCGGCGTGTGCGGCTGGAGCGTGCGACGCAGCAGGGAGATGTAGGTCTCCATGGTTGCGATCGCCCCGTTCGGAGCCTCTTCCGGCCACAGCGCCTCGACCAAGCGCGCCTTGGACACCGGCTGGCCCGCGTTCACCGCGAGGAACTCCAGCAGCAGGCGCGGCTTCACACCGGCCAGATCCCGTGCATGAATGGTGCGCCCGTCGACCTCGACACGCGTCTCACCAAAAAGAAAGACAAACATCCCCGTACCCCCGTACGTCTTGCACCCGTTAGCCCCATGCACGGAACCCAATAACCCGTGCAGGGCAGAGACTCGCGGATAACGCACGACAGCAACAGCCGTATATGGGGTCATGGGGGATCCCCAAAATGGGGGGTACGCCTCTGGAACCCTTCCGGAGGTCCGGAGGGTGCCTCGTTCACGGGCTACCTGATGGCGTCCCCTGGGTGATCGGCGTGCTCGGCGGAGACCTTGGCACCGCCGGGCAGATCGAGCACGAGCTCGGTGGATTCGTCCGGCACGGCGTACATGGCGGTCGTCGTGACGGTGGCGCCACCGGGCACCGAGGTGAGCTGCGGAGTGGTTGTGGACGGCACCACGATGCCGTCGATCCCCGTGCCCTCGATGGCGTAGTCGGCGATGTTGATCGGCAGGGTGTCGCTGTCGTCGGCCACCAGCACCAATGTGACTGCTACGACATGGGTTCCAGCAGGAAGGGCCGCGCCCAGTTCCGCCGGCAGCGCATGCTCGACGGATTCAACTGTCACGTGGCCGCCGGGGATCGTCACCGCGGTGCCCTGCGGGTTGACCTTCCCGGACGTGGCGAGCTTCATGATCGCCCAGCTGGCCTCGAGAAGGATCACCACGGCGAGAAGGGCAAGGAGGATCATCCCGACGCGTCGCGCGCGCGACGTGCCTCCCGCAGTGGCGCCGAGTTCGCTCTCGGCCTGTGTCATGGCCATGGTGATACCCCCTTGTTGCCGCAACTGTGCAGCACCGACCTTGGGATTGCCTTGGGCGTCCGACGGGGCCCGGAATTTGCCTTGACCTTGCCTGGGCCTTGCCTCCTGAGCGCGAGGCGGGCCGACACCTAGGCCCGTGAGTCGTACGTCATCCCCTCGTGGGCGATGGTGACGGGAACCGATCCCCCGACGACCCGGGCCAGCTCGTCGAGGTCGTCATCGCGCCGGTTCGGCCCGTGATGGAACAAGACCAGCTTGCGCGCCTTGACCCGCTCAGCCAGGGAGATCGCGTCCGACACGGTCGCGTGGCCGTACAGGTCGGCCACGACGCGCTCGGTGTCCAGGAACTGCCCGTCATGGATGAGGACGTCCACCCCAGCGAGCGCGCCCAGCAGCTCGTCGGTCATGCCCAGGGCAGGAGCGTGGTCGGGCAGGTAGCCGATCGTGGTCGTGACGTCCGCGAGGATGTAGCCGAAGGTGCGCCCGCCCTTGTGGGTGACGTCCACCGCACGGACCGTGAACCCCTCGGTGGAGAAGATCCCCGCCTCCATGGCCGAGAAGGTCCAGGCCCCCCGGAGCCCGTCGGGGTAGATCGGGAAGGCCGGTGGGGACATGAGCTGACCCAGAAGCTCCTCGCCCGTGCGACCCAGCTGGGCCGGCATGAAGACGTCGACCCGGGCGTCGTCGCGGTCCCCGGAGCGGAAGAACGGGATGCCGTTGACGTGGTCCCAGTGCAGGTGGCTGAGCAGAATGGAGCCCTCATACGGCGCCCCGTCGAGCAGCCCCGGTGCCTGCGTGAGGCCAGTTCCCGCGTCGAGCATGACCGTGGGCCGGTCCGCCCCGTCGGCGGTGACGGCCACGCAGGAGGTGTGCCCCCCATAGCGCACGAAGTCCGCGCCGGAGGCGGCGCTGGAGCCGCGGACCCCCAGGAACGTCAGTCTCACCCATGGCCTCCTGTCGGTGCGCCGCTGGGGCGCGTGCGATGCTACAGGCGATTTGTACGCCCGTGAGCGATTTGGTCCTTAGGGTGTGCAGGTGCGACTGGGCGCACGAGGGACGGACCCGTACGAGGGATGGACAGGGGGTTGGGGTGCACCTGCCGGCTGTGCTGCGCGCGCTCCGATCGCGTTCCGGGCTTCGCCGCGTGCTCCTTGCCTACGCGCTGTTCGGCCTGGTCGACCTCGGCACCTGGTTCGCGATCATCCTGTTCGCCTTCGCCAGGGGAGGGCCTAAGCTGGCCGGCCTGGTGGCGGTTTGCGAGGTCCTGCCGGCCGCGTTCATCGCTCCCCTGCTTGCCGGGATAGCCGAGAAACTGCCTCGCGGCACCGCCCTCATCGCCGGCTACTCCACCATCGCCATCATCTCCGCCATCCAGATGGCGGCACTGGCCATGGACGCACCGCTCGTGGTGATCGTCGTGATCGCCTCCCTGCTGTGCATCGCCATCGCGGTCGTGCGGCCGATCCACTTCGTCGCGCTTCCCCAGCTCGCCCGCTCCCCGGAGGACCTCGTCTCCGCCAACGCGCTCTCAACGATCGCCGACGGCTGGGCGCTGTTCGCAGGCCCGATCATCGCCGGCTGGCTGACCCAGACGACCGGCTCCTGGGCGGTATTTGCCCTCGCCACCGTGACGGCGGCCGCGGCCGCCGCCGTGTGCCTGAACCTGGGGCTGGTGAGACCCTCGGCCGAGGAGGTCGAGGAGGAGGAAGTACCCGAGTGGCGGGCTGCACTGGACGGCCTGATCATGATCTCGCGCGACTGGGCGGCGCTCGCCCTCCTGGTGATCATGGCGACCCGCTTCGTCGTCGCCGGCGCCTCCGACGTCCTCGGGGTCACCTTCTCCGAGGACGTGCTGGGCCTCGGCGAGTCCGGCGCCGGCATCATGCTCGCCGGGCTCGGCATCGGCGCACTCGTCGGCGGTGCGATGTCGGCGAGCTTCGCGGTGCGCCGCAATCTGGCTCCCTCGGTCGGACTCTCCGGAACCCTGGTCGGACTGGCGCTGGCCGTTGTCATGTTCGTCGTGGTGCTCCCACCCGCCATGGCCTTGCTCGCGGTTGTCGGGCTCGCCGGATCGTTGCTCATGGTCTCCGGGCGGACGCTGCTCCAGCGCACCAACGACGATCGGGTGCTGGCCCGCGTGTTCGCGGTGCAGGAGGGGGTCGCCCTGCTCGGTGTGGCTGTCGGGGCCGCCCTCGCTCCCGCGATCGTCGAATGGCTGCACCCCGCAGGCGCATTCGGCTTCTTCGGCATCGCGATAGCGCTGTTCGTCGCGGCTGGCTTCCTGCTCGTCCGCAAGCTCGATGCCCGCGCGGTGTACCTGCCCAAGGAGATCGAGCTCCTTCGCCTGGTGCCGTTCCTGAGCGTCATCCCGTCGTACGAGTTGGAGCGCCTCGCCAAGAACGCCGAGTGGATCGACGTCTCGCCGCGCGTAGACGTGATCCGGCAGGGCGACCCCGGCGACCGGTTCTACGTCATCGAGTCCGGGGAGTTCGAGGTCACCGTCGACGGAGCGCGCCGCCCGGACCTCGTCGAACGTGGCCAGGGCTTCGGCGAGATCGCGCTGCTCTATGCGATCCCGCGCACCGCGACCGTGACGTCGCGAACCTCAGCGCGACTGCTGTCCCTGTCCGGCGATGACTTCCTTGCGGCCGTGACGGGCAATGCGGACGGCCGGGCCATTGCCGACGAGGTCACCCGCGCCCACCTGCTGCGCGACGAGAACGTCACGGCCTCGGTCGACGACGAGATCTAGCCCGCTGCCACCACCCCCGCCC
>Ga0194043_1000096_pt1 | contig 40903 bp, 42 predicted proteins | sample JunL4415m_MetaG_FD_161274 | JGI IMG/M metagenome (GOLD analysis project Ga0194043, IMG submission 161274) | Anoxic zone freshwater microbial communities from boreal shield lake in IISD Experimental Lakes Area, Ontario, Canada - Jun2016-L442-15m | ecosystem: Environmental > Aquatic > Freshwater >...
GTGTCCCACAGTTGCGTGCCTTCACCTCGCACAAATTCAACGGTTGGCGCGCCATAGGTGGGCCAAAATGGGCAATGGTCAAGCCCCGGTGGCACCGCTGGGACTGGCGGGTGCACGCTGCTTTGCGGGCCAGATTGCGTCATGGGTGGTGCGGCCGGCAAGCCGGCCGCTTTCGAAGACGGATCGCTCACGACGGTGTCGCAATCTCGCTGGTGATCATGGTCCCGATTCCAGAATCGGTGAAAAGTTCCAACAGCACAACGTGAGGAATGCGGCCGTCAAGCAGATGAGCAGACCCAACACCACTCTCAAGTGCTTGCAGACACGCTTCAATCTTCGGGATCATTCCGCCGCTCATTACACCGGCGGACACCAAACTGTTGAGTTCCGGTGCCGCGATATTGGCGATCAGGCTCGTTGGATCGTCACTATCGCGAAGCAGACCTGATACATCGGTGAGGTAAATCACTTTCTCGGCACCTAACGCTCCGGCAAGGGCACCGGCCACGGTGTCCGCGTTGATGTTGTATGCCTGACCCGCTAGGTCGGCTCCTATTGTGGAAATGACTGGAATGAGATTCTCGGCGAGAAGTCGTTCAACGATTGCCGGATTGACCGCTGCCACATCACCAACAAACCCGAGATCGCCAGCCCGTTCCGTCGCCGTGATCAACCCGGCATCTTCGCCTGATAGGCCGACCGCTAAGGGCGCATGCACGTTGATCGACGACACAATGTCACGATTCACTTTGCCGACCAACACCATCCGGGCGACGTCAAGGGTGTCGGCGTCAGTGACCCGGAGTCCATCGCGGAACTCAGAGGTAATCCCCAACCGAGCTAGCAGCTCGCCGATTTGTGGACCTCCTCCGTGGACGACCACGACTCGGATTCCGACCGCCTGAAGCAGCACAATGTCTTCAGCGAAACGATCAGCCAACTGAGTATCGATCATTGCGTTTCCACCGAATTTCACCACGATCGTCTTGCCCCAAAACCGCCGAATATAGGGGAGCGCTTCGATCAACACTTCCGCACGCCCAAGCGTGGATTGCTGTCCTGTCATGTTTTCGTTCACGGATACACCCCGGTGATTGGCAAACCCGTCGTTTCCGGCAAGCCCGCGAGGATATTGACGCATTGCAATGCCTGACCCGCTGTGCCTTTGACCAGGTTGTCGATAGCACCAATGGCAAGCACCATGCCCGTGCGCTCGTCGAATCTGGCGGTCACATGGGCGACGTTGCTACCGAGCGCAGCCTTGGTTGAAGGAGATCCATCGGTCACGACAACAAATGGCTCGTCATCGTAAGTGTCGTGCAAACAGGCAAGTAGTTCGGCGGTAGAAGTCGGCGCACTCGCCCGGCCGTAACAGGTGGCCAAAATGCCACGATTCATTGGTGCAAGGTGCGGGGTGAACAGGACCTGGACCGAGCCAGACTTCATGCCGGAAACGTCACTGAGTGCTTGTTCGATCTCGGGCGTGTGCCGATGATTAAGCAATCCGTAGGCGGTGAAGTCTTCGTCGACGGCGCAGAACGTTGTCGTTGCTTTCGCGGGCCGACCGGCACCCGATACGCCCGACGCCGCGTCAACGATCAATCCCGTTGGCTCCACCAGTCCCGCTGAAAGAAACGGAGCGAGTGGGAGAATCGCTGAGGTGGGATAGCAACCCGGTACGGCAATCGCGGTTGCGTCAGAAATGGCATCACGAAATAACTCGGGCAGCCCATAGATAAATTCGGGGAGCAACTCGGGAGCGGAATGGGTCTCGCCGTACCAAAGCGGATAGAGACCGGCATCGTGAAGTCGAAAATCGGCGGCGACATCTACTACCCAACGAACGTGGTTGCGAAGGGCGGGAACGATTGCTTGCGATGCTCCGTGCGGAAGACAGAGGAACGCCACGTCAACCGAGGGAAACGTCGACAATTGATAGGACTCAAACGCCAAGTCACCATAAGCCGCCGCTAGGTTCGGGTAGGTGTCGCGCACCAAGGTGCCCGCTTGGGTGTCGCCGGTCACGCAAGCCACCGAAACCTCGGGATGACCCGCGCACAAACGCAATAACTCCGCACCCGCATAGCCTGATGCGCCGATTATCCCAACCGTAATCATTTCATGATCATACAACTACACGCATAAACATACAAGCACCATCTCATGTGGTTTCAGTAAGATTGCCGAACCCGGCGGGATCCCGCTGCTAGCTGAGGTCAAATGGAAAAGATCGTTTATCTGCTTTGGAATAGCTCAGGCAGGGCCGACAAGCAGCTTGTTCGCACCATGCTTGGCTCGGTTGCCCAAGCACTACTCGCCGAGAACCCGGCTGGGCTCACCATGGATCTTGCCGACGATGATGCATCGTCGGTGCAAGTCCCTCTGCCACCACCGCCCGACGAACCAAGTCCCTTCGCCCTCGTTTCACTGTGGATTAATTGTCACGACGACCGCACTCGATTCGAGGCACTACTTAAGCCGCATGCCGAAGCAATCGCTGGCTATCTGGTCACCGAATCAATACCCACCGACTATGGCGACAACCAATGGGCTAGTCGTCGAGATTGGCCTGATGGCGAACGATCACCTGGAGTGGTGATGCTCACGTTGATGGAAAAACCGACCCGGTTGAGTTCTGACGAGTGGTATCAACACTGGTACGGCACGCAGACACCAATGTCGACTGACATTCAGCCCCGCATTCGTTACGTTAGAAATGCCGTAGCTCGACCGCTAACCCCGGGAGCGCCTCCGTATCGAGGAATCGTGGAAGAAGCGTGGCCGTCAATTGAAACGGTTAATGATCCGATGCGATTTTATCTCGCCGATGGCGACGACGACCTCTTGGCCGAGCGAATGAACATCATGTTGACAAGCGTCGGAGCTTTTCTTGACTTCGACCGCATTCGACTTGCCGCTATGAGCGAGTACCTCATCAAGACCAACTAACACCCGAGGCAACGCGGCTGGCCAACCGAGGTCCTAGGCCCGCAGCGATGCGTCGTGGGTCGACTCGACCGAGGCGATGACTGCCGCGTGGACAGTCGCCACATCCTGTTCGGTCAATGTCCGGTCCGGTGCCTGCAAACGAAGGGCAAAGGCCAAGCTGCGGGTCCCGGACGGAATTGCATCACTGCGGAACACATCAAACAGGCTGAGTGACACCAATAATTCGCCCGCCGAGCGGCGAATCGTCTCGCGAACCGCGGATGCAGGGATGTCATCATTGACGACAAATGCCAGATCAATATCGCTCGATGGATAGCGACTAACTGACACATACGCCTGCAGCCCGTGCGGCAAACTCAACAGGTGTTCGAGGTCGACTTCCACAACGGCTACCGACTCGCTCAGCGCGAACTTTGACAGCACCCGTGGATCGATCTCGCCGACTGACCCAATCATGTCGTTGCCAACCCTCAGGACCCCAGACCGCCCCGGATGCATGCCAGCAATAGGCCGCTGGTCGATACCCGCATCGACAAAACCAAGCGCGTCGGCGAGCACATGCCACCACTCGACTGCGTCAGGCGCCCCACGACCGGCAGCGAGAACGGTGAGCAACTCTCGTTCATCGGGCTGCTGCTCCCCCGCGGCCGGAACCCGGAACACCTTTCCGATCTCAAACAATCCAACGCCGTCAAGGCGATGCGAAGCGTTGTAGGAAAGGCTCTTCAAGAGCCCAGGAATCATCGACGTTCGAAGCACAGATTCTTCGGCCGCCAAAGGATTGCTCAATGTGATGGCATCCCCATCAAGGCCCGCAGCGATTAAGTCGCCAGGGGCTAGAAACGGCAATGGCATCGCCTCGTTCAGTCCGAGTCCAACCATCACCTGCCGGGTGACACGACGATCTAACTGGTGAGCACTAAGCGAGCCAGCCCGAACCGATGGAGGAATGGTGCGCGGAATGTTCGCATAGCCAAAATGGCGAGCGACCTCCTCGACCACATCAATCTCCGTTTCAGTGTCGGGCCGAAAACTCGGAACCGTGACATCGAAATCGCTCGAATTCGCAATCGGCTCGACACCGAATCCAATTGGTTCGAGAAGCGAGACAATCGCATCGGGAGACAACTCGATTCCGACGATGTGATTGACCCGGCCGGTGCGCACGCGCACGACCGATGCCGCGGGACGATTTCCCTCAACGTTGATGGAACCCTCGGCCAACGTCGCAGAATCAGCCAACAATTCAGCAAAACGCAATGTCGCAAGCTCGAGTATTTCGGGGTCGGTTCCACGTTCAAATCGGGCTGATGCCTCGCTACGAAGGTTTAACCGTTTCGAACTCCGAGCAATCGTCATCGGATCCCACCACGCCATTTCAAGGAGGACTGAAGTGGTCTGATCAGTAATCTCTGTTGACGCGCCGCCCATGACGCCAGCGATACCAACCGCGGCATCATTTCCATCCGCGAGCACGCCATCAGCTGAACTAAGGACGCGCTCGACTCCATCTAAAGTCATGATTCGCTCACCCTCGCGAGCCCATCGAACTCCCAGATGGTGCGATACAAGGCGGTCAAGATCGTAGGTGTGATTTGGCTGGCCGAGTTCGAGCATCACATAGTTCGAAACATCGACGACACGATTGACCGATCGCATGCCCATTGAACGCAGTCGATTCACGAGCCATTGGGGTGACGCGCTCATCGTCACATCGTCGAACACTCGCGCAAACAGCCGTCCGCATAGCTCTGGTGCGAGGATTTCGACGGACGCTCGGCCTGCCATCGACGTAGCGCCAACCGCCGGCATTGGGTCTTTTTGGGTGAAGGGGACGCTGAGCCGCGCCGCGAGGTCTCGCGCTATACCAGCGACCGACATCGCGTCGGGCCTATTCGGATTGATCTCAAGGTCGTAGAGGACATCGCTTTGGATCCCGAGGGCCGTGCGGAGATCCTCACCAAGGCCCACCTCGGTATTGAGAACGAGGATGCCCTCGTGGTCATCGCCAAGCCCAAGTTCGCGACTCGAACACAGCATCCCGTTAGACCACTCCCCCCGAAGTTTGCGACGTTCGATCTTCATTCCGCCTGGCATAGTTGTGCCGAGCGTTGCGAGAGGGATCAGGTCGCCGACCGCCATATTGAATGCCCCACAGCACACCTGCAACGCCTCGCCATCCCCGAGGTCAACGTCGACGAGTTGAATGCGATCAGCCTGCGGGTGAGGCCGTAATGACAGCACACGCGCAACAACTATTCCGTCGAGACCTTGCCCCAAGTATTCGATTGACTCAACTGCCATGCCAAGGTCGCTGAGTTGATCACCGATGACCGTTGGATCACCATCTATGGGAGCAAATTCATTGAGCCACGACAGCAATACCTTCATCGCAGATCACCGATCGTAACCAAGATTGCCGCCATCAAAATTGCTCCAAGAAGCGGACGTCATTGGTAAACATGTCCCGGATGTCGTCGATTCCATAACGCATGAGCGACAGGCGATCGGTGCCGAATCCAAATGCGAAACCAGACCATTGTTCAGGGTCATAACCAACCGCACGGAATACATTCGGATGCACCATCCCGCAACCACCGAGTTCGAGCCATCCGGTTTGGGCGCAGGTACGACAGCCGGATCCCTCGCAAAAGATGCAGTTGATGTCGTACTCGGCAGAAGGTTCGGTGAAGGGAAAATACGACGGCCGCAACCGAGAATGAATCGAACCGCCGAAGTAGGCAGTAGTGAAGGCTTCGAGCGTTCCGGCAAGGTCACCAAAGGTGATGCCTTTGTCGATCACGAGTCCTTCGATCTGATGGAAGACCGGCATGTGACTCGCATCGGCAGTATCTCGGCGATAGACCCGTCCCGGCATAATCGAATAAATCGGCGGTTCTTGTTCTTGCATCACATGGATTTGGACCGGCGAAGTATGGGTGCGAAGCACGGTTCCTTCGGGTTCGCCTACGTTGAGATACAAGGTGTCGTACATGGTCCGCGCCGGGTGTCCAGCAGGAAAATTGAGTGCCTCGAAGTTGTACCAATCGGTCTCCGCCTCTGGGCCCTCGGCGACCGTAAAACCCATTCCGACAAAGACATCTTCAAGTCGGTCGTGAGTCTGAGTCACCAAATGAAGGTGACCGCGTCGGCCTTGACTCTCGACTTCAGTTAAGTCCAGTCGTTCAGAACCGAAACGCTCGACTAGCTCAGCTGATTCAAGTTCGTCTCGTCGAGTAACGACCAATAGTTCGAGCGACGCGCGAACTTCATTGAGCGCCAGACCAACCGCCTTTCGTTGCTCGGGTTCAAGGCCAGCAAGGAGTTTTTTATACTCGGAGAGCGGCGAACGCTTCCCGAGTTGTTCTCCTTCGACATGGCGCAGATCGTCAAGAGACGCCGAACCACTGATGCGGTCCGCAGCTTCACTTGCTAGGCGCGCAATCCCCTCAATCATCAGGGGCGAGCCTTGCCCGAAGGGGTGGTGGTGTCCAATCAGTTTCCTGCCCGGCGTTGCCGAGCAGCCTCGAAGACCACCAAGGTGCCAGCCATAGCAACATTCAAGCTCTCCGAGCGACCGGACATCTCGATAGTCACAAGTTCGTCAAGGGTGACGGACAAATCGTCCGCAAGGCCATGAGGCTCGCTTCCAAGAACAATCGCGACTGGTCCTGACAACGTTGTGTCGTCAAGCGGAGCCCCCGAACGCACGACTAAACCGACCGTGCGAATCCCCGACTCGGTCAATTGTGCGACGACCGCTTCGGCGTTCATCGAGTCGACAATTGGAACTTGAAATATCGCACCCGCTGACGCCCGAACTGTTTTCGGATTGAAAGCATCAACTGACCCATCACAAAAAACCACCGCGGATGCGCCAGCAGCTTCTGCCGATCGAAGCAACGTGCCGGCATTGCCAGGGTCACCAATCCCAACCAACACCACAATTGGCAACAGCGATGATGCCTGCTCAACAATCGATGCAAGGGAGACCGTTTGCCTAGCCACCACTGAAATGATCGGCTGGGGGCTTACGGTGTCGGCAACACGAGCCATCACACCTTCGGGGAGTTCAATCAGACGAGCCCCAAGGTCTCTAGCCTGGCGAGCGATCGCCAATGTTTGGTCATCAAGGGTTGCTGCCCCGTCGCTGAGCACCAACTCGATGGGTATTGCCGCATCAAGCGCAACTGCAAGCAAGTTTGCGCCCTCGATCAAAAATCGACCTTGCTCGATACGCGAACTGCGACGCTGTGCGAGGCGTCGCAGTTCACTAATAATCGAGTTTTTCGCTGAAACCAGTTCGAACACGGAAGCGCCGGAAATGGTTTCTAGCGTCGGCTTAGGATGCGGTTACGCCAGCAACCTCGGCGGCATTTGCAGCGCGAGCGACCTCTACGAGTGACGCGAAAGCATCTGGCTCCGCGACAGCAAGATCAGCGAGAACCTTGCGATCGACGTCAACTTCAGCCAGCCGCAGACCACTCATGAATCGGCTGTAACTGATGCCGTTGATTCGACACGCCGCATTAATACGTTGGATCCAGAGCTTGCGGAACTCTCCCTTGCGGGCCCGGCGATCGCGGAACGCATACTGGCCAGAATGCATGACCTGTTCGTTAGCGGCACGGAATGAGCGGCTTTTGTTGCCGTAATAGCCCTTGGCACGTTCGAGGGTTGAACGACGATGCTTCTTACTGGCGACAGCTCGTTTGACTCTTGCCATCAGAGGCTCCTTTCAGGAGTGGATTCGGAAACGAGACCGTTCAGTGACGGTCAGAGCAATTAAAGGCCGAGTTGGCGTTTGACGTGGTTCAGGTCGCCGCCGGTGAGCTCAGCCCCACGGTTCAGGCGGCGCTTGCGTTCGGGGCTCTTCTTTTCGAGGATGTGATTCATCCCTGCCTTGCGGCGCATGATCTTTCCGGTTCCGGTCACCTTGAAGCGCTTGGCAGCGCCACGATGGGTCTTCATCTTCGGCATACGTCTGCTCTTTCGTGGGGGCGAGTGTCGGCCGAATGGACGACACCCAGCGTGGGCATGAGTTACGGCATCGATGTGATGCCGAACCTCAGGCTTCGTTATCGGATTCTTTGGGTGCTGCAGTCGCTTTCGCAACCTTCTTTGCTGCAGGTACTTTCGTAGCTTTCGTAGCTTTGACCGCCTTTTTGGCTGCCGGTGCCTTGGTCACTACAGGTGCTTCAGGTGCTTCAAGAACTTCAGGTGCTTCAAGAACTTCAGGTGCTTCAAGAACTTCGATTTCTAAGGGTGATTCGACGATCTCGGTCACTGGCGACGTGTCAGCAGCTTCAATGCTCGGCGCAAGTGCATCAGTAACGGGTACCGACACTGGTGCGCCAGTGTCATGATCACGCTTTCGTTCTGCTGCTTTTGCCGCTTGAGCCTTCTTGTCTGGAGCAAGCACCATGGTCATGTTTCGACCATCAAGTTTCGGGAAAACCTCAACTCGACCCGTATCGATGACCTCTGCAGCTACATCGTCAAGAATGCGTTTCCCCAACTGGGGGTGCTGCATTTCGCGGCCACGGAACATAATCGTGACCTTGACTTTGTGTCCCTCGCTCAAGAACTTCTCGACTTTTCGGGTCTTGGTTTCGAAGTCGCCATGCCCGATTTTGGGCCGGTACTTCATTTCCTTGACCACGACGTTGGTGCTTTTACGCCGAGATTCCTTCGCTCGCTGTGCTGCTTCGTACTTGTACTTCCCGTAGTCCATGATTCGACAAACCGGCGGGTTGGCCTTATCGGCTACTTCCACAAGGTCGAGCTCAAGTTCACGGGCCATGGTTAAGGCCTCGGGTAGCGGCCGAATACCAATTTGCTCGCCGTCAGGCGCAACAAGGCGCACTTCGCGTGCACGGATTCGGTCGTTGATCCGGGGTTCGTCGTTCGCCGGCGTGGCTATTGCCGCTCACTCCTCTTCAATGCGAAGGTCCTCTCCGTCGCTGGGTCCAATACGAAACGCACGCCCCAAATGACAAAGGCGGACGTCGGGAAGCCGACATCCGCCCGCATTGGCGCGGCCGCAAGACCATGCCAATGTGACCTTCGATCGACCTAACTCACCTGTGTAGCAATGTGCATCCCGAAAGAAGCACGATTCGGTGGCTAGGTGGGGGCAAGCCCCGCTTCAGTAAGTTGTAGCCCGATTACCCTAGCAGGGCGCATCAGCCAATACGACCTGGCGGACTCAGCGTGGCCTTTCTCTCGAAATAGCTCGCGGACCGCGGATCTGCCCATCGCGTCGTTGGCTCGCTACAGTTCAGCCCCTGACTCACGCATCTGTGAGCCACCATGACACCGGAGAATGACCCATGAGTCTGTGGACCCCAGGCGGCGAAGTACCCGTAGAGCGAAATAAGGCACCTCAATCACCTACTGCCGCTGGCACACCGGGACACGATGCAGCGTCCGGAAATCCTGCCGGTGGGCCAACTACTCCGGTCATTAGTGAAGCCGCACTTGAAGAAGCGGCCAAGGCGGCGGGAATTGACCTGGCGGAGTTATCAGCCGACGAGCGGGCACAACTCGAAGCAATGATGCTCGAAATGGCCGAAGTGCAAGCACAGCTTGCCTCAGCACCCGCGTCACAGGTCATCGCTAATCATCTCGGTGGATTCTTCGAGCTTGCTCGCATTCACCTGACCCAAACCCCACCGAACTTCGCCGAAGCATCCCTCGCGATCGACGCCATGGGTGCGGTACTCGATGCCGTTGAATCACGCCTCGGACCCGATGGACCCGCACTTCGACAAGGACTCGATCAGCTCCGAATGGTCTTCATTCAGGTAAGAAATGAAAGTGACCTTGACGATGGAAACGATGACTAAGTGAACAACCGCGCGTGACTGTCTAGTTCACAAGGCCGGTTTGATATTGATTGCCTCAAAGCGCCCTAAGCGTCCAGCAACGACTTCGAAGGTCACCGGTGCACCCACTTCGATCAGCCGAGTTCCATCGCTAATTGCGGTGCAGTGAAAAAACCACTGCGTTGATGAGTCAAGTGTGCCCACCGTTCCATACCCCGCCGAGTCGTCGAAGGTGACCACGGCGCCATCCACCGTTCCGTCGATCGACGGGCCACGAACGATGTCGACATGCAGCATTAGTGGACGATTTTCGCGATGGGCAATTCAATGATGTCGGTTGCCCCATGGTCTTTAAGTGCAGGGATCAAGACATTTATCGCAAGTTTCGGGACCACCGTCTCTACTGCGTACCCTTGACCCGCATAGAGCTCATTCACCGTTGGTGCCTTCATCGATGGCAGCAAGGCAATGACTCCTTCGAGTTGGTCCGCTTGCACATTGAGTTTGACCAGCACTTTGCCTCTGGCCTCGAGTACACCCTCGAGCAATGTGTGTACCTGTCGCATCGCGTGAAGCTTCGCCGGATCGTTAAATGCCTCTCGGTTAGCAACAAGCTCGGTGTAGGAACTCAATATCGTGTCGATGATGCGGAGACCAGCCGCCTTGATCGCGCTACCCGTTTCAGTGATGTCAACGATGCAATCGACAATGTCGGGAACTTTGGCCTCAGTCGCGCCATAGGACAAGCGAATGTCGGCTTCGATCCCACGAGCGGCGAAAAAACGCTGAGTGAGATTCGGGTATTCGCTCGCAACTCGAACCCCATTTGGCAAGTCTTCGACTCGTTGCCACGGAGAATCGCCGGGGACAGCGACAATGATGCGTACCGGGTTCTCTGTGGCTTTCGAGTAACGCAACTCACCGAGGCTGACCACATCGCTTGAGGTTTCCTCGACCCAATCGCGGCCAGTAATACCAAGATCGAACAGCCCTTCAGCCACATAGCCAGCAATCTCTTGCGGTCGCAATACCCGAACGCTGTCGATGCGAGGATCGTCGATCGTGGCTTTGTACGTCACCGACGAGTCGCGCTGGACGCGAAGGTCTGCGGCGGCGAAGAGTTCCAGCGTGGCTTTCTCGAGCGAGCCCTTAGGCAGTACCAGCTTCAGCATGGCGACACCGTAGCCAAGCACAACCGCTTTGCGGAACCGAATTTCAAACACCGGCATCTTGGAGACATCCACCGGAGATTGTAAATGTGGTCAATGCGGGCTTTGATGGACTCATGCCATCCTCGACATCTCACATCGAACGCCACCGAAGCCACCGAGCGACTTGGCTACGGGCTGCGGTCCTCGGAGCAAATGACGGCATAACCTCGACTGCTGCACTCATTGTCGGCGTCGCGGCCGCCGGTTCGAGCCGAAGTGCGGTTTTTACTGCCGGCCTCGCTGCGCTAGTGGCCGGTGCCGGATCGATGGCGGCCGGCGAATATGGGTCCGTGAGCGCACAGCGGGACTCCGAGCTTGCCGACATCGCCAAAGAGCGCATGGAACTCGAGACCATGCCGGAACGTGAACTCAACGAGCTCACCAAGATTTATATCGACAAAGGATTGACTCCCGAGTTGGCTCACCAAGTCGCGGTCGAATTGTCGAAGGGCGATGTTCTGGCAGTGCATATGGCTGAGGAATTGGGCATCACCCATGAAACAGTCGCTCGCCCCACCCAAGCGTCGGTCTACTCAGCACTGTCGTTCGCAGTCGGCGCGCTCATTCCGCTCATTGCCGTTATGGCTGCCGGTCAATCCCCGACTGCTCGCGTCATCGTTACATTCGTCGTTGCACTGATTGGATTAGCGGTACTCGGCGCCACAGGTGCTCGGGCTGGCGGGGCGCCATTCAAACGAGCAACGATCCGCATGCTGCTGCTTGGCGGTTTGGCCATGGCGATAACCGCCGCAGTAGGAAAAGTGCTTGGTACTTCGATCGGCTAATTGAGTAATCGTCTCAAGGCGCCGACGGGAGTCGACGCAAGAGATCGACCATCTCAAGTGCGGTGCGAGCCGCTTCTTCGCCTTTGTTGTCACCGTCGAGGTCACTTCGCTGCAACGCTTGGTCAAGATTCTCCGTGGTGAGTACGCCGAAGATGATTGGCACACCGGTTTCAAGCGCTGCGAGTTGGATGCCTTCGGCGCACGGACCGGCTACATATTCAAAATGAGCCGTGTCGCCGCGGATCACCGCACCAAGGGTGATAATCGCGTCGAATTCGCCTGATCCTGCGCACTGCTTCGCGGCAACGGGAATCTCAAATGCCCCCGGGACCCACGCGACTGTTACGTCGGATTCCTTGACCCCATGGACCGCGAGGCCACCAAGGGTTCCTTCCAACATCCGATTGGTAATGAGGTCGTTGAATCGAGCGCAAACCACGGCAATTCGCATTCCGGACCCGTCAACTTCGCCGGTGACTGTCTGTGCTGCTTTGAAGTTCGAAGACATGGTGAAGAACTGTAGACCGATCGACTCAAGTGGGTTCGAGGTCGTCTAATCCTTCGAGCATATGACCCATCCGCTCACGTTTCGTGCGGAGGTATTCGAGGTTCTCGGGATTTGGAATCGTCTCGACCGAAACACGGCCAGTCACTTCGAGTCCAAATCCCTCAATGCCGCCATACTTCGCCGGATTATTGGTGAGCAGTCGCATGGTCGTTATACCAAGGTCCACCAAAATCTGGGCACCGATCCCGTATTCGCGGCTATCAATCGGTAATCCAAGTTCCAAATTCGCGTCGACGGTGTCGCGACCTTGGTCCTGCAAACTGTAGGCACGAATCTTGTGGCCGATTCCGATACCGCGACCTTCGTGACCACGCAAATACACCATCACGCCAAGTCCCTCATCGGAAATAGCTTTCATTGCTTGGTCAAGCTGAATTCCGCAATCGCATCGCAATGAACCAAAGACGTCACCAGTCAGACACTCGCTGTGGACTCGGACCAACACGTTGTCCTCACCTTGCACCGCTCCTTTGACCATCGCGATGTGTTGCTCGCCGTCAAGAACCGACTCATAGACATAGCACGTGAAGTCACCCCACTGAGTGGGAATTCTCGCCTCGGCTATGCGCTTGACCAGTTTCTCGTTCTGGCGCCGATAGCGAATCAATTCGGCTATTGAAATGAGCAGCAAGCCGTGTTCTTCGCAGAAACTGAGCAAGTCCGGAACGCGAGACATTGTTCCGTCATCGTTCACAATTTCGCAGAGGACGCCAGCTGGATACATTCCGGCCATGCGAGCCAGATCGACTGCGGCCTCGGTATGACCCGCCCGCTTTAATACGCCACCATCGCTATAGCGCAATGGAAAAATGTGGCCAGGACGCGCCAAGTCGCCCGGTCGGGTTGACGGATCGATCAACGCCTGAATCGTGGCCGAGCGATCCGATGCTGAGATACCGGTCGATGTGCCGTGGCGATAATCGACGGTGTAGGTAAACGCGGTGCGCTGCGATTCGGTATTGGCATGAACCATTAGGGGAATATCCAGCTCGTCTAGGCGCTCACCCATCAATGGCGTGCAGATGACGCCGGAAGTGTGTCGCACAAAAAAGGCGATCTTCTCTGGCGTCGCTGACTCCGCCGCCATGATGAGGTCACCCTCATTCTCACGATCTTCATCGTCAACAACCACCACAATCTCGCCGCGCGCGATGGCGGCAACCGCATCTGGTATCGATGCAAAGCCTGGAGTTCTTGACTGTTTCGGGGGGCTCACGTCGTGCTCCGTTCTGAATTGGCCTGGTGGCCGACATCCTGAGTGCCAACATCTGTTGAAATCGCTGCGAGCTGACCAGCGAGCAAGCGTTCTGTGTACTTCGCAATGACATCGACTTCCAGGTTGACCAGGTCACCAGGGATCTTGTAACCGAGCGTTGTCACCTCGCTCGTATGAGGAATTATCGCGATAGTAAATCCGTCTTCAGTCGGTTCAACCACCGTCAGGCTTACTCCATCAATGGTGATTGAGCCTTTTTCGACGATGTACCGCAAGAGCGCTCGTGGGGCTGAAATTTGTAGGTCCGGCGCCGACTGCACGATCACTCCCACGCCATCGACATGACCCTGAACTAGGTGCCCTCCGAGTCGATCAGCGAGCCGAACAGGACGTTCGAGGTTTACCGGCGAGCCAACACCAAGCTGACCCAAATTTGTACGAGAATAGGTTTCGTCCACCACATCGGCTTCCCACCATGTCCGATCATCGTCTGATCCCCAAGCCACCACGGTCAGACAGCAACCGTTGACCGCGATCGACTCGCCCATTGCAATATCGCTGACAACCAGGTTCGCGAAGATGCGAAGACGGCTTCCCTCGCGGGAGGCAATGGTGCCCAACTCTTCGACGATTCCGGTGAACATGCTCAGCCTCCTTGCGATCGAACATCGGTGTAACTATCTCGCAGGTTGGGCACAAGATCGATTCGGAGATCGGCACCGAACATATTGACCGACGTGATCTGACCACGCCAGAGGTCATCGATCGATGCCGAACCAGCTCCATCAAACAATCCACGGCCGTCGCTCCCGCCGAAAAGTGCGGGCGCAAAATAGATTACGTAGCGGTCAACGAGGCCCTCCTGGTGAAAGTCGTGGGCGACACTCGCTCCGCCTTCAACGAGAAGCTGCAGGACACCTTGTTCGCCCAGCGAATCAAGGATCGCTGGCAACGGACCAGAAAGCTCGAGCGCTGGTTGCACCTTCGCCGTGGCTGCTGATCGCCCCAAAACAATCCGCCGCGGTTGAACGAAGTCCAACGGGAGCTCCCCGACATCCAATCGAACTGTCAGCGACGGGTCGTCATCTTGGACAGTACGCGCGCCAACCAAAATGGCATCACTATCGGCGCGCAAGCGATGCACGTCGAGTCGCGCCTGTGGACCCGTGATCCATTGGCTTGTGCCGTCCGGAGCCGCGCTGCGACCGTCAAGGCTGGCAGCCAATTTGACGATCACCATCGGTCGACCGGTGCGGCGATGAATGAGATACGGCAGCAGTTGCTGCTCAACAGCAGCGGCGCCGACCCCAACGGTCACTTCGACACCAGAACTCCGTAGGCGCTCAATCCCTCGTCCCGAGACCAGCGGATCTGGGTCCTGCACCCCGATGACAACTCGAGCCACTTCTGCATCGATAATCGCATCTGCGCACGGTCCGGTTTGCCCGTCATGAGAGCAGGGCTCGAGGGTCGTATACAACGTCGAGCCGCGCGCGTATTTGCCTGCCGAGCCGAGAGCTGCGATTTCGGCATGCGCACCAAGGCGGCCTTGAGTCGCGCCAGCGAATATCGACACATCCGAGTTAGGTCGTGTGATGGACGTATCCGGCACGACGACCGCACCGACCCATGGCCGCGGTGAAACGCTGCGCCGCACCGCTGCGGCAGCGCTCACCGCTTGGCTCATGTGGTACTCGTCGGTCGCAGTGTCCATGGTCGCTGTCGTCGTCAGTCCCTGATCCAGTCGTGGGTGATCCTCGTTCACGAGCCCGAAGGTGGGCCAGCCTGCGACCTATCGGTCGTTTTCGGCCACGGCCACGGCTAAACGCGACCAGCCTATGCCTTGCCGCTAGGAAACGGAAGTCAGAGCAACAACGCTGCCAATCTCGCCACTGCTAATGGCTCGTTGGCTGACCGGCCTGAAGCCGCAAGATGTGAGGGACTACATCGAGAACGGCCTCAAGACACTCGATCGCTCCCGTCGGAGAACCTGGAACATTCAAAATGAGAGCCCCTGACCGCGTGCCAGCTACTGCTCGTGAAAGTCGTCCGAGCGGCGACACCTGCCGCATTGCTTCAGCCAGACCTGGGGCCTCACGATCGAGCACAATCCGGGTGCCCTCGGGGGTGAGATCGCGCGGGCCGAATCCGGTGCCGCCCGTTGTCACGACCACCCCGGCAAAATCTTCAGCCATGTCTACCAGAGCTTCACCAACCGTTTCTCGGCCGTCAGCCACAACTCGATGCTCCAGCACGTTGTAGCCACCAGCCACTAATCGAGCAACAACTCCCCGACCACCAATGTCCTCCCGATTTCCATCTGCGACCCCGTCAGACACCGTGAGTACTTTCGCCAACAGTTCGCTCACATCATGGTCGGTCATGGTGAAACTCTAGGGCGTGGTGCGGCTCGTCAACACTACTAGCGCCTACGCTGAGGCTGCGGACCGAACCAATCGCAGCAAGAACATTCCGTCAGTGGCGCCGCTCAGCGAATCTGAAAACTGCGGAAGTAACAGCGCTCCCCGACCATGCGGGACCCAAGGTGTGCCCGGCGAGGCAACTGCCACGAAGTCAGGACACTGCGAAACCAACCACGCATCGATGTCGATGGTCTCGGCATTAGTCAAGGTGCATACCGAATACACCAACGTCCCTCCTGGCCGCACCAATTGTGACGCATGGCTGAGCAGCGTTCGCTGAAGCGCCGACAACGACTCGATGTCTTCGGGCTGGATTCGCCATCGAGCATCGGCGCGACGACGAAGCGAACCGAGGCCGGAACACGGCGCATCGACGAGAACTCGGTCGAACGAGCCTTGTCGAAACGGAGGCTGACTACCATCGGCAGTCAGCACGCCCACGTTTGTTTGCTCGAGTCGCCGGACATTATCTGCCACTAAACCTGACCGGACCTGACGTGAATCAGCGGCAACGATGAACGCGCCAGTTCCAGCGAGGCGCGTCGCCTTGCCCCCAGGGCCAGCACAGAGGTCCAGCACCCGCTCCCCGACTTCGGCGCAAACCTCGTCAGCAACCCATTGCGAAGCGACATCTTGGTGATAACCGTCGTCACGTTCGGTCGCCGTCGCGCGTTCATCCATGGCTTCGAGGGCAGCAATCGCTCGATCACGACCGAGATCGTCGACCATGCGCTCCAGCATCCAGTCCGGATAGCTCAGACGGGTACCGTCGTCAGGCCAGACATGAGGCGCATTGGCGACTCGGCGAAGTACGGCGTTGATGAGCCCGCGAGTGCGCATCGGTGCGAGTTCAACGGTTGCGCTAACTGCCGCATGGGGTGGCGTCGCAAGAAACACCAACTGATAGGCGCCAAGACGCAAGATTGCTCGTGTGGGTGCATCAAGCTCGCGCATGACAAAACGGTCAACTAGCCAGTCGCACGCCCGCGCCATACGCGTCGTTCCGTAGACCAACTCGGTGACAAATCCCCGGTCGCGTTCATCGAGGTTTGAGCGCTGGAGCACCCCCGGAAGAACCAGGTTGGCATACGCGCCTTCTTGGTCGATTCGCATCATTGCGTCGAGCGCTACGCGACGCGCTGCTACCCCACTTGGTTCGGTGGGCACCCTCTTCACGGGTCGACGTTTCGAACTCACTGGGCAAACCGTTCATCGGCAGTCGGCTGTGATCCATTTCGCCACGCTTGAACGTGCTGTCGACCTCGACCCTCGGGTTGCACTTCGATCAACTCAATTGCCGTGGTCCCGGTTCCAACCATCACCCCATCGATCCGACCTGGACCAAGGTCAGCCCGGAGGTTTTCCGTATCGGCGCGTGCCTCCCAAACCTTCATGCGCTTACCGCGGAACGTCGTCCACGCTCCACCAAGTCGGATCACTCGACCAACGTTGTCTGCCGGTTGCGACCAATCAATGCACAATTCATCCGCAACAAGCTTTTTGGCGTAGATCGGTTCGCCGACTTGGGGTTGCGGATCGCGCAATCCTCGTCGTAATGAATCGAGCAATAGATCGCTACCGACCGCGACCAAACGCCGGCGAAGTTCATCGCCAGACTCCTCGTCACCAATTGCTAGTTCGCGGCGATCAAAAACGGCCCCGGTATCGAGGCCTTCACATACTTCCATCAAGCACACACCGGTCACTTGGTCGCCGGCTAACAATGCGCGCTCAACCGGAGCTGCGCCGCGCCATCTGGGCAACAACGAAAAATGTAAGTTCACCATCGGAAGTTGCTCGAGCACGTCAACCGCGATGATCCGCCCATACGCAACAACGACACCCAAGTCGGCGCCGACCGTAAGAGCATCGTCGACCTGATCTGACACCGGTAATCCGAGCGAAAGCGCTGCCGCCTTTACCGGACTCGGTGAAGGTTGCCCACCACGACCACGCCGGGTGTCGGCCCGACTCACCACCAGCGCTATCTCGAATCCAGCAGCTACGAGTGCTTCGAGGGGAGCAACGGCCATGTCCGGAGTTCCCAAATACACGAGCCGTTTCGGAAATTCAGGAACCGACGAAGTCATAACCGCGACCGCGCGAGACGAACCAAACCGACTACTTACGCAAACTAAGGCGAGACGACTTTACAACCGGCTCGGGGGAACTCGCGAGTGCGATGTCGCGCAGTGTCTTCATCGCTTCGCGTCGTTGCTCATCGTCGAGTCGATCGAGCAGCAACACACCGTCGAGATGATCCATTTCATGCTGGAAAACTCGCGCCGTGTATTCGTCAGCCTCGATTGCCACCTCGTTACCTTCGAGGTCGAAGCCGGTGATGTAAATCTCTTTTGGTCGAACGATGTCGAAGTAGACGCCTGGCACCGAGAGGCAACCTTCAGTGAATTCCCACTCGCCACGACTCTCGGAGACCACCGGATTAACTAAAACTTCGGGCCGATCGTCGATGTCATAAACAAACAATCGCTTCTGCACCCCGATCTGCGGCGCAGCTAACCCCACACCGGGCGCGTCATACATCGTGCGAAGCATGTCTTCCGCCAACCGGACTACAGCCTGATCAATGTCGGTGATCTCGCTGGCCCGTTGCTTCAGAACGGGGTCGCCGAACACCCGGATGGTGTGGGTTGACATAGCCGCAAGGGTAGCGTCGGGGCAGTGGACGGCGCGAACCCCAGGCAATACTTCGACCCAAAACCCCAATCGGCCTCTCGACCGAAGCCGATCCAACTCACGCTGCCCGATCGCACCATTGGGCTTACTACTGATTCAGGCGTCTTCTCCGGTGGTGCTGTAGATGCCGGGACAAAGTACCTCTTGCTTGATGCACCAGAGCCTCCTGCCGAAGCAACCAACCTCCTCGATCTCGGCTGTGGCTACGGCCCAATCGCTATTACGTTGGCCCTGCGGGCTCCCCAAACCACGGTATGGGCCGTCGACGTGAACGAACGTGCGGTCAAGCTTTGCGAGTCCAATGCCATCGCCGCCGGCGCCACGGGCGTGCGTGCATTCGTGGCGGCGAGCCCTTCTCATGCCAGCGCTGCCGGGATGCCAAGCGAGGTTCAATTCGACGCGATCTATTCCAACCCTCCGATTCGAATCGGCAAACCCGCACTCAGAAATTTGCTTACCGGTTGGCTTAGTCGCCTGACTCCGGACGGCCATGCCTATTTGGTGGTTCAGAAGCATCTTGGATCTGATTCGCTTGCCCAATGGCTCATCGAGTCCGGATGGCCCACGTGTCGCATCGGGTCCCGCTCAGGATTTCGACTTCTCGATGTCACCACCGCGCAAGACACTGTCGCACCTGCCAATGACGGGACTCCCTGACATGCCAACTTTGACCAGCACCGAACTCAAACGGCTGCATCGTGACCGCCGACGTGAAACGAGCGGACGCATCGCGATGCTGCTCGATAGCGTGCAAACTCCTTACAACGTTGGATCAATTTTGCGATCCGCAGCCGCTTTCGGCGTAGAGCATCTTTGGCTAGTCGGTGCTACCGAATCACCCACCCATCCAAAGACCCAGAAAACTGCGCTTGGATCACAGCGATTCATCACCTGGACCACGGTTGAATCAATCGAAGAAGCGGTTACCGATGTCCATAGTGCCGGCTTTCGCTTAGTCGGAATCGAGTTGGCCGTTGGAGCCGTTCCCATGCACGAACTCAAGCTCGCTCCCGCGATTTGTCTAGCCGTTGGCCACGAAGATCGTGGCCTTTCCAAAACCTGCCTGTCGCTTTGCGACGACCTTGCCTATATCCCGCAAATCGGAGCCATCGGATCGCTCAATGTTGCAACGGCTGCATCAATCGCGTTGTACGAAGCTCGCCGCCAAGAGTGGAACCAGCAACAATCTTGACCGGACCACGGCCGACTAGAGGCGAAGCGGGTCGATGGCAATGCGCACACGCCCAGCAGGCCGCGCGGTCTCATTGAGCGGTGCGAGCAAACGCTCGTGGTCAGGCGCACGAACGAGCCACACTCCATCGCTCGGCCCCATAATTTCGATCGCCGTTGGAACGTCAGTTAGTTGACTGGCGATCAACTGGCGGAGGTTGTCAATAAACGCCGGCGCCGATTGTCCCGAGACTGCCGCCAGTGCGGCGTCGGGGGGGAAGCGCAACAGCGAACGTCGAGCGGCCTCGGCTAATGACACACGAGTCGGATCGCCGAGCAGAGCAGCCTGCACGACTTCATGATCGGGAAGGCGGGTCTGGATCAATACTCGCCCACCACCACGTCGTCCTCCGACCACTCTTGCGGCTCTCGCTATCAGCGCCAAAGCCTCTTCGGCGGCACGGTATCTTGGCGCTAGGAGTTCTTGGTCAAGATCAAGAAACACCACGATTTCGGCTGCAGGAACTTGGTGCAGAACCGCTTCGGTTCCAACGTAGATCCTCGACTCGGGCAAATTCGCAGCGCTGGTATCGCCGGTCACTTCGACTACGGGACTTTTCGCTAACGCTTCGAGTTCTTCCCGAACACGCGTGACGCCAGCACGAAGGTTTTTAAATGCAGTCCCGCCGCAGTCGAGACAGATTTGCGGACGCGATGAGTCGCATTGACGACACGAAAATGAACCATCGTCTTCAAGAACCACCGACGATTCACATCGTTCACACCGGGCCATGCCACCGCAGGAAATACAGGCCAACAATCGCGCTCGACCTCGACGGTTGAGCACACACAAAACCCGTTTATCGCTTCGAAGCGCAGACACCAACGCCTCTGAGTACAAGCCAGCCCGAGTCGGATCTTCGTCCCGGCGATCCACGACATCGACGATTGGCCATCCATCGCGTTCGCTTGACCGAGACGCTGCGAACAACTGCCCCCACCCAAGTGCTTCGAGCGTGGGCATCGGCGAGACCAAGACACACGGCACGCCAGCCCGCTGTGCGCGCTCAATAGCTACGTCGCGCGCATGCCAGGTCGGTGCCTGCTCTTGCTGCCAGCCTTCATCATGTTCATCGAAAACGACCACAGCCGCAAGGTTGCGCACCGGTGCCCACGCAGCGGCACGCGATCCGACCACGGTTCCTCCGGCGGCTGCTTGAGCCCAGTCACGAGGCATGATCGCGACGGGCAGGCCGGCGCGCCGCAGTCGCAAGCCGAGATAACGCGCACCTGACACTGATGGAACAAGGAGTAATACATTTCCGCGCGCCGCTGCTGCTAACGCAATCGGATAGGAATCGTGAGCGGGAGCGAGTCGAATAATTGACCGACCATGAGCGAACGCAGCCGCGACCAACTCGTCGGCGGACACGTGAATTGGTGGTACCTCCCGGGGCGCGTTCGGTAACGAGCGGACCGAACTGTCAGGTGATGCCGTGCGAAGGAACTGAGCGACTCGGCCACACCAACGGCTCGCAGCCCACTCCGCTAGGTCGATGATTTCCGCCGACGGGCCCCACCCGGTCACCTTGGCCAAGGGCCGGATTGTCACCCCAGCAGCTGGGGCCACATCAGGATCGATTACCCAACCACCAACCCGCCGGCCATGCAGCGCGATACGAACCATTGTCCCGACCCGAACGTCACCGAGGAATGCCTCGGGTATCGAATAGTCGAACCGTTTATTGATCCCAGGTGGATCGGGAAGTACGCGCGCCACCCGCGGTTGATCTGCTCGTTCGTCGTCGTCATTGCTCCTGAGGTCATCAGTGATAGGACGCGGATGGTCCACTGCCCCCGGCGACGGGTTGTGATCGTCGGGAAAGGGCGGAAACGGAAGGCTCAGAGGTGCCGACCGCTCACAGGCCAAGCTCTGACTTGATGGCGTCGACGCGATCGAGTCGTTCCCAGGTGAATCCGCCATCTTCGGCGGGGCGTCCAAAGTGCCCATAGGCCGCAGTGCGCTTATAAATCGGCCGCCGAAGGTCAAGGTCTCGCAAAATCGCTGCAGGTCGAAGATCGAATACGGTGTTGACCGCGTCAACGATTCGCGCGTTCTCTACCGTCTCGGAGCCGAACGTTTCGACCATGATCGATATTGGATGGGCTACGCCGATCGCATATGCGACTTGGACTTCACATCGAGTTGCCGCACCAGCTGCAACGATGTTCTTCGCCACCCAGCGAGCCGCATAGGCCGCTGATCGGTCTACCTTCGATGGATCCTTGCCTGAAAACGCGCCGCCTCCGTGGCGACCCATTCCGCCGTAGGTATCGACGATAATTTTGCGACCGGTCAAGCCCGCGTCACCGACCGGACCGCCGATGACAAAGCGACCGGTTGGATTGACGTAAACCTCGTAATCATCATTGGCAAATTGTTCCGGGATAACAGGCCGAATCACATGGTCGATCAAGTCAGGACGGATCACTTCGTCTCGGTCGATGCCGTCGTTGTGCTGGGTAGAAATGAGAACGGTCCGCAAACGAACCGGTTTGCCGTCTTCGTAGTCAATCGTGACCTGCGTTTTACCATCGGGACGCAAGTAGGGCACGGTTCCGGCGCGACGAACTTCGGTCAGTCGTTCGGCTAGGCGGTGGGCCAAATGGATCGGCATGGGCATGAGTTCAGGCGTGTCATCACACGCGTAGCCGAACATCATCCCTTGATCGCCCGCACCTTGCTTGTTCAGCAGGTCCTCGCCCGAAGTTCCCGACCGCACCTCTTCAGAATCATCGACCCCTTGTGCGATATCGGGCGATTGCTCATCAAGCGACACGAGCACGCCAACGGTGTTGCCGTCGTAACCATATGACTCGCGGTTGTAACCAATTTCGTTGATCGTGCTGCGTACGATGCGCGGAATATCGACGTAGCCAGAGGTGGTGATTTCGCCACCGACAATAGCAAGTCCCGTGGTGACGAAGGTCTCGCAAGCGACTCGGCTCATCGGGTCCTGCTCGAGCATGGCATCAAGGATGGAGTCCGAAATTTGATCGGCCATCTTGTCGGGATGACCCTCGGTTACCGATTCGCTCGTAAAGGTCCAGCTCGTCACAACATCTCCTATTCGGTGCGGGCGTCCGTGCCCGGGTTACGTGCCGAAGTACCGGCTCTCCATGCAACGATCGCATCGAGAATCGCATCAGCAATGACTCGTTTATCGCCCAGCGGTACATCATGGTCTATTCCTGACGCGTCCATGATGACCACTTGATTCGTATCGTGTTCGAAGCCAACTCCAGGAGCGCTGACGTCATTGGCAACGATGAGGTCAAGCCCCTTGCGCTCGAGTTTCATTCGAGCGCTTCGGCGAAGGTCGTCGGTCTCGGCCGCGAAGCCCACCAACGTCTGACTCGCCGGCTTCATCGACCCCAGATCAACTAAGAAGTCGTGCGTCTCCTCGAGTAACAGAACTGGTGGACCGTCTGCCTTTTTCAATTTCCGAGGAGCAACGGCGGCGGGCCGGAAATCGGCAATCGCTGCCGCCATAATCACCACGTCATGGTCAAGACTTCGCGGCAATACAGCATCCTGCATATCGGCGGCGCTCACTACTTCAATGGCATCGACCCCGACGGGAATGGGAAGATCCGACGCAGTCACTAGCGTCACTTTGGCCCCGCGCATCAGCGCTCGTTCGGCGAGCGCGTGCCCTTGTTTACCTGAAGAGCGATTGGTAATGACCCGCACCGGATCAATGGCCTCACGCGTCCCTCCGGCGGTGATAAGAACACGCAATCCCGCTAAGTCTCCCGGAGCGAGAATCGCCTCTGCCGCCGCAACGATCTCGACAGGATCGGCTAGCCGACCCGCACCAACGTCTCCACCGGCTAGCCGTCCTTCAGCGGGCGGAACGATAAAGACCCCTCTGCGTCGGAGGGTGTCAAGGTTCTCCTGCACCGCGGGGTGCTCCCACATCTCGGTGTGCATAGCAGGACAAAGAAGCACCGGTGCCCGCGTCGCGAGCAGCGTCGCGGTCAACAGATCATGGGAAATCCCGGCGGCATAATCTCCTATGAGACGAGCGGTTGCCGGACACACCACGATCAGGTCAGCCATCTGTCCGAGGCGCGTGTGCGGAATTGGATCACGCTCATCGAACAATGAAGTCTGAACTGGCTCGGATGCCAACGCCGAAAAGGTAGTCGCACCCACGAATTTGGTTGCACCCCGCGTCATGACTGGCGCAACATGCGCGCCGGCATCGACCAAGCGTCGGCAAACCTCAACCGCTTTGTAAGCCGCTATGCCTCCGGATACCCCGAGTACAACGGTGCGCCCGGCAAGCATGAGACTGAATTCGGCTTACTACTTGCTAGACGCGGCGACAGTGGCGTCGTCATCGCCGTCAGCAGTTACGTCGTCATTCACCTTTACCGAAACGACCTTGTCAGCGGCGATCTCTTCGAATGCAATCGACAACGGCTTGCGGGCTGTTGATGTCACCTGCGGCGGAACATTTGAACCGAGACCGTCTTTGAGTTGACCAAAGTAGGAGTTGATTTGACGGGCGCGCAACGAAGCAAGCGTCACCAGCGTGTATTTCGAATCCACCTTGCTCAGGAGGTCCTCGATCTTGGGGTTCATCATCGAGTCATGTACCTGGGCCACGAAATTCTCCAAGAAGTAGATCAGTCAAGCGGGACAGTACAGACTAACAGGGTCAGTGCGGTCCCCGGTCCCGCGCGGCCGCAATGATGGCTTCAACGGCCCCAATAGCAGTCTCAAGGTCATCATTTACCACGAGATTGGCATCGAGTTCCCGGCCAGCTTCTGTTTCAAAATCAGCTTTTTCTACCCGGCGAGCAGCAATGTCGGGTGGATCTCCACGGGCAATGAGCCGTTCGAGTTGTGTGTCTGGCGATGGGGCTTCGAGAAAGATCAAAACTGCGTTTGGGTCATGCTGTTTGACCTGAGCCGCGCCTTGAACGTCAATCTCGAGCAGCACATCACGACCTGACACGGCGGGTGGCCGCGGGGTGCCATAGAGGTTGCCAAGAAATTCCGCGTGTTCGAGGAATCCCCCTTCGGCGATGTGTCGATCGAATCGAGCCCGATCGACGAAGGTATAGGCGTCTTCGGCCTCACCGGGCCGTCGTTGTCTCGTCGTCCAAGACCTACTCAGCCACAAGCGATCATCACGCTGAATGAGGCGAGCAACAATCGTTCCCTTTCCCACTCCACCGGGACCGGAAACCACAAAAATCATCGCCGGGTCACTCCCCCTACGTGCGATAAATGCGATCTCATGCAGATGCAGAGCCGAACAAGTCGAGGAGCGCACCCCGCTGTTGGGAACCGAGTCCTCGGAGGCGTCGCGAGTCGCTGATGCCAATCTCTTCCATCGTGCGCTTGGCCTTAACTTTTCCGACACCTGGAAGCGATGTCAGCACCGAAGCGACTTTCATCTTTCCGATGATGTCGTCGTCGTCAGCAGTGTTCAAAAGCTCGTTGAAGCTGAGCGAACCCATCTTCAGACGCGCTTTAATCTCTGCGCGTTCGCGCCGGACGACACCCGCTTTGGCGAGTGCGGCTTGACGTTGTTCAACCGTGAGCGAAGGCGGAAGCGGCATGGCCGCACCCTAGCGCGCGCTCAACAGCACCTGTCCATCCACATAATCCGATGCGAGGGAAACCGAACTCGTTCAGGACATCTCCGCGACAATGGCTTCTATCGCTGCAACTGGATCGTCAGACGCGGTGACGGGTCTGCCGATCACTAACAAATCTGCGCCATTGTCGAGTGCATGACGCGGTGTTGCCGATCGGGCCTGGTCATTGAGATCTGAGCCGTCGGGACGAATCCCGGGAACGACTTTGATCAGACGGGGCGCAATCTGGCGAGCTTCTCGGAGGTCAGCGGCAGCGCACACGACTCCGGCACAGTGAGTCTCGACGGCAAGCGCAACTCGAGCAGGAAGGATGTGTGGCGGCGCACCCGCGTCGCTGGTAAGCACGGTGACAGCCAGCGGAAACGGCTCGGGCAGGCCGGCCAACGCTGCGCCCTCGCGAAATCCTTCGACCCCCGCACGCAACATGGTTGCATCGCCACGCGCATGCAAGGTGAGATAGCGGGCACCGACCGAACCCAACACTTTGGCTGCCTTATTTACGGTCGTCGGGATGTCGAGAAGTTTCAGGTCGATGAAAACGTCGTAACCCAAACCGTTCAAACTCGCGATCGCTTCGGGCCCCGCGGCCGAGAACAGTTCGAGTCCGACTTTTGCGACGCCAAAATAGGGCTGAAGCATCCGCGCCATCCGCAATGCGGGCACGAGGTCATCGAAATCAAGTACCAGCGCCAACTTCGACCGAATGGCCTCTGGTACATCAGCAGCATCAACGGGCATGAGCATCTCCGATCAGTTCGGTGACTGCAGCGATTCCCCGCTGCCGACACCATGTTTGTAGTTCATTGGCAATTCGTCCGACTGCTCGTGGGTCAGCAAATGATGCCGTTCCCACTTGAATTGCCGACGCACCGGCGAGCATCAACTCAACGGCGTCGACACCTTTCGACACTCCTCCGACTCCGATTATTGGAAGTTCCGGCATCGCTTGGTACACATCGTGGACGGCTCGAACGGCGATCGGGTGGATGGCTGGGCCAGATAACCCGCCACCACCAGCACCAGCACCAAGTCGGTACGTCCTCGTTTCGGGATCTATCGCCATCCCCATGACGGTATTGACCAACGTGACTGCCTCGGCACCGGCGTCATGGGCCGCACGAGCGATTGGTATCAGGCTTGCCACGTTCGGGCTGAGTTTCGCCCAAACCGGCCGGTCACACACCAAGCTCGCGGCTACAGCTTCGAAGGTCGTCTCCGGTAATTGCGCAAACATCTCACGGCCGTGGTGAAGATTCGGGCAGCTGAGATTCACCTCGATTGCGACAACACCACGAGGTGCATGTGCAAGCAGTCGGGCCGCGGCGGCATATTCCTCAACGGTGCGACCCCAAATGCTGGCCACGACTCGCGCTCCAGTTGCCAACAGCGGGGGCAATTCGTATGCAAGCCAGGCAGCAACCCCTGGGCCTTGGAGTCCGACCGAATTGATCATGCCGCCTTGGGTCTCATGGACACGTGGCGCAGGATTTCCTGCCCACGGTTCGGCGGAAAGCGATTTCACGACAACAGCTCCGAGAGCGGCCAGATCAACGTACGAACCAAATTCATCGCCATGGCCAGAAGTTCCCGAGGCGGTCATCACCGGATTCGGGAACGTCACGGTTCCGACAGTTGTGGTCAGGTCGACCACTGGTCGCGACCCGAGCGTGCGACTCATCGGCAAGAACCTGCAGCGCGCTGCTCGCAGCCCATCTCAGTGATGCGGATGCGGATGCGGATGCGCCCGAGGAACGTCATCGAACAATTCCAGCGTGATATTCCTGCAGGCTCCGCACTTGTAGCGGGTGACGTGCCCAGTCCGCCATCCCGTTTGCAGCTGCCAACCCCGCGGCTGCGGTGGTGAGCAACGGGACGCGATTCGCTCCCGCTGCTCGGCGAATGTGCGCACCATCGGCACGCGGACCAAGACCGCGCGGGCTATTGATCACGAGTTGAATGGCTCCGCTGGCAATCAACTGCACCGCATCGATGCCGTCTGGCTCCCCAATCTTGGCCACCACTGTTTCGACGGGCACACCGTGTTCGGTTAAAAACGCTGCGGTTCCTGTCGTCGCGGCAATCGTAAATCCCAGCGCCACGAACTGTTCGGCTGCCTTTACGCCGACCACCTTGTCCCGATCAGCCAACGACATGAAGACCGCGCCCGATTCCGGGAGTCGATTGCCAGCCGAAAGTTGGCTCTTCGCAAACGCCAGTCCGACCGTGAGGTCGATGCCCATGACCTCACCTGTCGAGCGCATCTCTGGACCCAACAGCGAGTCAGCGTCAGGGAAGCGGGCAAAAGGCAAGACTGCTTCTTTCACCGCGATGTGGTCGCCTACGACTCGCTCAACCAAGAGTCCTTCGTCACGGAGTTCCTGCAGTGTCGAGCCGATCATGACCCTCGACGCAACTTTTGCCAGCGGCACTCCAGTGGCTTTCGCTACAAACGGAACCGTTCGCGATGCTCGTGGATTAGCCTCAATAACGAAAACCTGATTCGCCTTCACTGCGTATTGCACATTAATGAGACCTCGGACGTCGAGTGACTCGGCGATACGGCGGGTGTATTCCTCGATGACCGCGATCGTCGAAGATTCGAGGTTGGGTGGCGGCAGCACACATGCGCTATCGCCGGAATGCACACCAGCTTCCTCCACGTGCTCCATTACGCCGCCGATAAGTACCTCACCGGTGGCATCACGGATGGCATCTACGTCGACCTCGATGGCGTCTTCGAGGAAGCGATCCACGAGCACCGGACGCTCGGCCGAAAGGCCGCCTTCTTTCCCGAGGCTGCCGAATCCGGCCAACGCAGTCATCGCTGACCGCAAGCTGTCCTCGTTGTAGACGATCTCCATTGCTCTGCCGCCCAACACATACGACGGCCGCATCAAGACCGGATAACCGACTCGGTCGACGACCGCGATTGCCGCTTCAATGGTGGTTGCCGTTCCGCCCGCTGGCTGGGGAATCTCCAACTTCGCGCACAACACATTCCAACGCTCGCGATCCTCAGCGAGATCGATCGAGTCCGGACTGGTGCCGAGCACCAACTCGCGGGGAAGCAATCCGGCGAGCTTGAGTGGCGTTTGCCCACCCAAGGCAACGATGATTCCCTCAGGTTTTTCGGCGTCAACAACGTTCATGACGTCTTCGTAGGTGAGCGGCTCGAAATACAACCGATCACTGGTGTCGTAATCGGTCGAAACTGTCTCTGGATTGCAGTTCACCATGATGGTTTCAAACCCAGCATCGCGCAGCGCAAAACTGGCATGGACGCAGCAGTAATCGAACTCGATGCCTTGTCCAATGCGATTAGGACCAGATCCAAGAATCACAATTTTGCGACGATCGCTTGGTTTGACCTCGTCTTCATCCTCATAGGTCGAATAGTGATACGGCGTGTCCGAATCAAACTCGGCGGCGCAGGTATCGACCGTTTTGAACGTCGGAACGACACCCGCATCAAGACGTGCCTGACGAACCTCGAACTCGTTCACGGAATGTCGAGGTTGGGAATTGTCATTCCAGAGATACGAGAGTTGAGCATCGGAAAACCCCAGGCGTTTCGCTCGTCGCCAATCTGTTCGCGTCATTGCCAAAAAACCCACCGCTTCGAGATGAGCGCGTTCTTCAGTGATCATCAACAGTTGATCAAGGAACCACGGGTCAACTCGCGTCGCTTCATACAACGCATCCACTGAAATCCCTCGACGCAACGCTGCTTCGAGTTGAAACGGTCGGTCAGGTGTCGCAATTGCGGCGCGACGAACGAGTTCGTCATCCTCGAGGGCATCGAAGATCTGCTCACCGGGATCGCAATTGAGGCCGAGACGGCCTTGCTCGAGGGAACGCAAACCTTTTTGGAGCGACTCGGGAAAGGTTCGGCCAATGGCCATCGCTTCACCCACTGACTGCATCTGGGTGCCAAGCACATCTGACGTGCCTGGGAATTTCTCGAACGCCCAGCGCGGAATCTTGGTTACGACGTAATCGATTACTGGTTCGAAACTGGCCGGCGTCTTTCGGGTGATGTCGTTTGGAATCTCATCGAGGGTGTACCCGACAGCGAGTCGTGCCGCGATCTTCGCAATGGGGAAACCCGTAGCCTTTGACGCCAGAGCCGATGACCGACTAACCCTCGGGTTCATCTCGATGATCACCATGTGCCCGTCCGCCGGATTAACTGCGAACTGCACATTTGATCCGCCAGTCTCAACACCCACACGACGAATACAGGCAAACGCTGCGTCACGCATGAGTTGATATTCGACGTCACTCAGTGTCTGCGCAGGAGCAACGGTGATTGAGTCACCGGTATGCACACCCATTGGATCGAGATTTTCAATCGAGCAGACGATCACGCAATTATCCGCGGTATCGCGCATCACTTCGAGTTCGTATTCTTTCCAGCCAGCGATTGACTTTTCGACCAATATCTCCGAAATCGGACTCGCTTCGATTCCGATTGCTGCGGCGGTCGCAAATTCCTCGGGCGTCGACGCGATCCCCGTGCCACGGCCGCCGAGAATGTATGCCGGTCGAATCACTGCGGGAAGTCCGATGCGTTTCACGACTTCGAGCGCCTCAGTGAGCGAGTGGGCAATCGCTGACGCTGGCGCATCAAGACCAATCTCGGCCATCGCCGCTTTGAACTGCTCGCGATCTTCGGCCGTTGCGATCGCCTCGGCCCGCGCTCCAATCATTTCAACTCCATACCGCTCAAGCACCCCAGCCGCTTCGAGTTCCATTGCGAGGTTCAGAGCGGTTTGGCCACCAAGGGTTGGCAATAATGCGTCAGGCCGTTCTTTCGCGATGATCTCGGTCAAGACCTCGACATCGAGTGGCTCGATGTAGGTCGCATCGGCGAAATCGGGGTCAGTCATGATTGTCGCTGGATTCGAATTAGCCAGGATGACCCGATAACCCTCCTCGCGAAGGACCCGGCATGCTTGAGTGCCGGAGTAATCGAATTCGCATGCTTGACCAATCACGATCGGGCCCGAACCGATGAGCAAAATCGACTGAATGTCGCTACGGCGAGGCATCAGGCGTTGCCTCCATTGCGGTTGGCATAGGCGGGTTTGTTGGTTTCCATGAGTTCGTCAAACAATCCGAATAGGTACCGGGCATCGTGTGGACCCGGTCCTGCCTCAGGGTGATACTGCACGCTGAACGCCGGGACATCCCGACTTGCGATGCCTTCCACCGTGCCGTCATTGAGATTCACATGGGTCAAGTCCGCGGTGTTGAGCGATCCCTCATTGACGCAGTAGTTGTGATTTTGACTCGTGATCTCGATCGAACCGGTCGAGAGACGACGCACTGGATGGTTTCCTCCGTGATGCCCGAATGGAAGTTTGTAAGTAGTGGCTCCGAGCGCCGTGGCGAGCAACTGATGTCCGAGACAAATCCCGAAGATAGGAACCTCACCAAGCAACTGGCCGATCGCAGTCACCGCATGTCCAACCGCAGCCGGATCACCCGGACCGTTGGACAAAAACACGCCATCGGGTTCCAAAGCAAGGACGTCAGCAGCCGAAGTGTGAGCAGGAACAACTTCAACCGACGCAAACTCGGCAAGTTGGCTAAGAATCGCTCGCTTGATCCCAAAGTCGTAGGCGACCACGCGCCGCAGACCGTTGCCGACGCTATAGCGCTCATTGCAGGTCACGACCGCAGTCAAATCAACGCCATCGGTGCCTGGTTCCAATGCCGCAGCGCGCGCAAGAGTCGCGTGGTCGGCAGTTCCAAATGCACCCGGCATGGAGCCGGCATCGCGCAGGTGGCGAGCCAGGCGGCGCGTATCGATACCGGCGATTCCCGGTACTCCGTGCAGCTGCAAGAACTGGTTTAAGTCGCCTTCACTGCGCCAGTTGCTTCGGCGCCGAGCCATCTCGCGAACAATCACCCCTCGACAAAATGGTCGGGCGCTCTCATTGTCACTATCGGTGGCTCCGTAGTTTCCGATATGCGGGTACGTAAACGTAATGATCTGTCCTGCATATGACGGATCGGTGATCACCTCTTGATAACCGGTAAGCACAGTGTTGAACACGACCTCGCCCGTTGCCACCCAGCCACTGTCGTTTGCAGTCTGAGACAAATCCGACGCAACTGCACCGATCGCCTCGCCTTCAAATGTCGTGCCATCGGCTAACACCAACAATGCTTCAACAATGCGGGGCGTCATCGCTGTGCCACCGAATCGATCACGACAGCTTCACCGAAAACAATCGTGTGACGGACTTTGCCGGTGAGCGTTCGACCCCGGTAGGGCGTATTACGACTGAGGCTCGCGCCTCCGGTTTCTTCGACCTTCCACTGTGCGTTGGGGTCGAATACACAGATGTTGGCCGCTCGACCAGCGACGATCGGGCCGCCATGGCTTTGACTGAGTCCAGCAATGGTTGCTGGCTGCCACGACAACAACGCCAAGATCCGCTCGATGGGCAGATCCAGTTCGGTCAAGCTCAGCCCAAGCGCGGTTTCGAGGCCGATCATCCCCGGTGGCGCTAGGTCAAAGGGTTCTTCTTTGTCTTGCTGAGTATGTGGCGCATGATCGGTGGCAATGACGTCAATGGTGCCGTCAGCTAATCCCAAACGAATGGCCTCGACATCCGTTGACGTTCGCAACGGTGGGTTCACCTTGAATACCGGATCAAAACTCGCGACTTCGGCATGAGTAAGCGTGAAGTGATGGGTCGTCGCCTCGGCCGTTACCGGAAGCCCGCGTGTCTTTGCGTCGCGCAGCAGCGCAACGGCGCCGGCAGTCGAAAGGTGTTGAAAGTGCAATTTCGCACCGGTAAGACTCGCCAACGCGAGATCGCGTTGAATCATGACCTCTTCAGCTTCGGCGGGAATACCCGGGATTCCCAACCGCGATGACCATTCGCCTTCGTGCATCTGCCCGCCCGCGGAAAGCGAATCGATTTCACAATGTTGGGCCAACGTCACATCGAGGTCACGTGCATACTCCATGGCACGGCGCATCATGAGGTCGTTCTGCACGCCGTTTCCGTCATCAGTGAATATGCGCACCCCGAGTGCCGCCAACTCAGCCATCGGCGCCAACTCGTCGCCCCGACGACCAACGGTGATCGCAGCAGAGGTCTGAACATCACAAAGCGAACGCTTGCCGGCATCAAGAACGAATTGGACCACCGCCGCGCTATCGACGGTCGGATCGGTATTAGGCATCGCGACAAGTGCGGTAAATCCGCCGAGTACCGCCGCTCGACTACCGGACTCGATCGTCTCGGCATCTTCTTTTCCTGGCTCCCGAAGATGCGTATGCAGGTCCACCAAACCCGACCCGACCACACATTCCGAAGCGTCAATGACGACAGCGCCGGTGTGGTCAAGGTTCGGACCAACTTCGACAATTTGCGATCCGTTGATGGCTACGTCGGCAAAACGATCGCCAGTTTGGTCGATGATCCGGCCACCTTTGATCACCAGGTCATACACGCACAGACTCCATTTCGCTAGCAAACGAATCGATTGATCCAAACATTTCAGATCCTGAACCAAGCAAGAGGAACAGGACTGCCATACGAACCGGAACGCCGTTTCGAACTTGATCCACAACGACCGAATTGGCACGATCGGCAACTGCAGCATCGATTTCAACACCCCGATTCATTGGGCCCGGGTGCATGACAATTGCGGTTTGAGACAGCAGGTCCGCCCGCCGACTATTGAGCCCAAATCGCTCGGTGTATTCGCGTAGCGTTGGCACCAGCGCTTCTGACATGCGCTCGCGTTGCATCCGCAACACATAGGCGACATCGACGGTGGGCAAGGTGGAGTCGAGGTCATGCGAAACTTCGACGGGCCAGCCATCGAGGCTCGGAGGTAGCAGCGTCGACGGCGCTACAAGCGTCACCGATGCACCCATCGCGTGAAAGGCTTTGATGTTGGAGCGAGCGACGCGACTGTGTTTAATGTCGCCGATGATTGCGATGTGGCGTCCTTCAAGCGACCCCAAGCGTTTCTGGATCGTGTAGGTATCGAGCAATGCTTGGGTTGGATGTTCGTGCCAACCGTCGCCGGCATTTATGACAGCAGCGCTAGCCCAGTTGGCAACCTGTGCCGGAACTCCCGACGAGCGGTGACGCACGACAATCGCATCGGCGCCAATGGCTTCGATCGTTTGCACAGTGTCGCGTATCGACTCGCCTTTCTTCACCGATGAGGTACCGACCGAGAATGTCATGGTGTCAGCCGAAAGGCGCTTAGCCGCCGTTTCGAAACTCATTCGGGTTCGAGTGGAATCTTCGTAGAACAGCGAGACAACCGTTTTTCCCCGTAGTGCCGGTACTTTCGGGATTGAACGACTACTGACTTCAACGAAGCTGTCGGTCAACGCAAGAACTTCGTCAATACCGGCCGAGCCGAGATCATCGATCGATAACAGGTGCTTCACTTCCGCACCTCCCCGAGGTCAACGCCTTGCGGCCCCACATCAACTGCTTCGTCACGCCGAGTCGGAAGGTTCTTTCCGACATAGTCAGGTCGAATTGGCAACTCGCGATGGCCACGATCAACCATCACAGCAAGTTGCACTGCTCGCGGTCGGCCAAAATCGGTCAGCGCATCAAGTGCAGCCCGAATAGTGCGACCGGTGAACAACACATCGTCGACGAGCACGACGACTCGACCGGCAAGATCGAACGAAATGTCAGTCACTGCCTCAGGCAAAACTGGGCGCAATCCGATGTCGTCTCGATAAAAAGCCACGTCAAGACTTCCGACTGGAATCTCTACGTTTTCGATTTGTTGGAGATCCTCGGCAAGCAATTGCGCAAGCGGAACTCCGCCGGTCTGCAGACCAATAATCACGACGTTGTCCACGCCTTGGTTGCGCTCGATCACTTCGTGGGCCATTCGCCAGAGCGCACGCTGCATGTCGTCAGGGCTCATGACCTGTGTCCGGGCATAGAAAACGCCCCCGAATGGGGGCGTTATGCCTCGTTCTCGTTCGGCCATCGCGGCGCTACCTTCCTGTCCGTGTGAACCTCACAGAGTCCACTTAACGTTCAGAAGTTGACCCTACCACGAGTTCCTCGCCAAGCGACTCGACCGTTGAATCGACCGTTGAATCGACCGTTGAATCGAATAGCTCGAACGCTACGAACGCCGAATACTTTCGGCAATTGCTGAAAGCATCCCATTGACGAACTTGCCGGAATCATCGGTGCTGAATTCTTTAGCCAACTCAACGGCTTCAGAAATGACGACCGCAACTGGCACTTCGGGGTGATAGATCAGTTCGAAAATACCCATACGCAGCAGAGCACGATCCAAACTCGGCATGCGGTCAAGACTCCAGTCTTTTGCATAAGTCTGAATGGTTGCATCGATCTCGGTCAGGTGATTGCCCACTCCCAGGGTGAGTTCGGTCGCGAAATCCTCCGGTGGGACCATCTGCGCCGCCACAACCTCAACCGATGACAGCGATTTAGCTTCGGCTTCATAGAGCAACCCGAGCGCGCGCTCTCGCGCTTCGCGGCGGCTACCGATTCCGCCCTGATAAGTCGAAGGCTCCCGGGCCGAACTCGACTCAGGATCTGAGTCAGTCACGCCCGCGTGAGATATTCGCCGCTTCGGGTGTCGACTTTGATGCGGTCGCCAGGCTCAACAAACAACGGAACCTGGACCACGAGGCCCGTTTCGAGCGTTGCCGGTTTGCGTGCGCCTGAAACACGGTCACCTTGCACACCCGGTTCGGTTTCGGTGATGTTGAGTTCGACCGCGGCGGGCAGATCAACACCGACGATTTCGTCTTCGAACATCTGCAAAATCGCAGCAGAACCTTCGACGAGGTAGCGCTCAGCGTCGCCGAGCGATGCTGGACCTACATTCATTTGGTCGTACGACACGTTGTCCATAAAGACATAGTCATCGCCCTCACGGTACAGAAACTGCATCTCCCGTTTGTCGATCATGACCCGATCAACTTTCTCGCCGGCCCGAAACGTGCGCTCGACCACGGCACCATTTCGCACATTCTTGAGCGTGGTACGAACGAATGCGCCACCCTTGCCCGGCTTTACATGCTGGAACTCAACGACTTGAAACAGGCCGTCGTCGAGTTGCAGGGTCATTCCATTCTTAAAGTCGCTCGTCGAGATCATCGTCATAAGATTTTCGCTTCCAAAGTGGTGCGGAGGTCAAGTAGCCACGTCGTGCCAGTGGCGTTTTGCTACTCAGACTGCGGTGGTTTTTTCAGTGAGTGTTAAGGGTAGGCACCCGTGTTCAGTAACGACGACGGTGTCCTCAACGCGCACCCCACCATGTTCGGGGAGATAGACGCCGGGCTCGACAGTGACGACGAAACCGCTTGCAAGCGTAGCATCGGAGGTTGCAGCGACCCTCGGGGCTTCGTGGATTTCGAGTCCAACGCCGTGTCCCGTCGCGTGAAGGAACGCATCTCCCCAACCCGAATCGGTGATCACTTCCCGACAGGCAACATCGATTGCCCGAGCCGATTGCTCGGAATGCACGGCATCGACGCCAGCCTGCTGGGCCGCTGTCACCACTTCCAACATACGTTTTTGGGTTGGGCTGGGATCGCCGATCATCACCGTTCGCGTCATGTCGGAGCAGTATCCGTCGACCATTGCCCCGAAATCGATGACGACGAGGTCACCGTCGATGATGTGGCGTTCGCTCGGTCGATGATGCGGTTTTGCACCATTTGGACCCGATGCAACGATGGTCTCGAAGGAGTTTCCGGTCGCCCCTAGGCGACGAATCTCTGTGTCGAGTTCAAGCGCAAACCTGCGCTCCGTCACGCCATCTCCAAGCAAGGGACGAACGCTCGCGAGCGCGGCATCTGCGACCGCCGCCGCAGCAGAAATACGGGCCACTTCGCCGGGGTCTTTGACGATGCGAAGGTCCTCAACGAATCCGCCCGTCGGAACCAACTCAAGACCCGGAAACCAACCTTCGGCAAAGGAACGCTGCTGATTCCATGTGATGTCATCAGCTTCCAATGCCACCGAACGGGCACCAAGACTCGCTACGTTCCGGCTCATGATCTCGCGTTGATTGGTTCCTGAGATTTCGATCGAGGCCTCAACGCCGGCATCGGCCAGTTGTTGCGCTGACTGATCTTGATACCGGCCGTCGGTCACGAAAACCAACTGCTCGTCGGTCACTAACAGCATGCCAGCCGAACCAGTGAACCCAGTTAAGTAACGAACATTGACCAAACGCGTAACCAAAAACACATCGGCCGCGAGTTGTTGCATCGAAGAACGTAAGCGCTCAAGCCGATCCGACATGTGCATCGGTGGTAACGAAGATAGGTCAGGTACGGCGATCGGAGAAGTTGTCACGGGCACCAAGAGAAACTCAGCTTCACGACGATGCAGCGTCCTTGACTGCGTTCACGGCCCCTTCGATGGCGAACCGATAGCCCAAGCCACCGAAACCGCTGACCGATCCAGTCGCCACCGGGGCAATGACTGACGTTGCTCGCCATGACTCTCGTGCCACCGGGTTCGACAAATGCAACTCGATGATTGGCCCATCGAATGCAGCCAACGCATCGTGCATGCCCCACGCGTAATGAGTGAATGCTCCCGCGTTGACAACGATCGCCGCCACGCGCCCCCGCGCCGCATGAATTGCATCAATGAGGACACCTTCATGATTGCTTTGAATGTGCTCAACATCGAACCCATGCGGGGCCGCAGCCTGACGCGCCGTCTCAACGTGATCGTCAAGGGTTGCGGTGCCGTAAATCAACGGCTCACGGTCGCCGAGGAGATTCAAATTGGGGCCGCTCAGCAGCAAGATCGCTGGGGAGGTCATCACGTAGCTCCGGATCCGTCGGTGGGTGAGTTCACAGCAGCGCTTGCGGGTTCGCTTCGACCATCTAGCGAGTGGGCAACCATGGCCTCAAATGCCGCATCGAGATCGGTGCGTTCGACACCTGAGACGGTCTCAACACCGTCGGGACCGTCGAGCACAAAGGTGATTCCAGCAAGCGCCTTTTTATCACGACCGAACAACGTCACCAATGTGTCGATGTCGCTTCCATGCGGCAACGCGATCGGCAAGCCATAGCTCCGCACAACTTGGCGGTGTTCTTCGACACGTTTACCGTCGATTCGGCCGAGAACGTGAGCGAGTTCGGCCGCATAAATCAAGCCGATCGCCACGGCCTCGCCATGACGGAGATCGAAGAGGCCGGCGATTTCGAGCGCGTGCCCCAACGTATGTCCGTAATTCAAGATCGCCCGTCGACCACCTTCGCGCTCGTCACTGGAAACGACTGCTGCCTTGATCGCCACGCAGCGCGCGACTTGTTGGTCCAACCTGAGCACATTGAGCGGCTCGGGACCGAACGATCCGTCATCCAAAAAGTGATACTTGGCCATTTCGCCAAAGCCGCTTCGCAGTTCTCGGGGTGGCAACGTTGTGAGCAAATCGGTATCGCACAACACGGCGCGTGGCTGCCAATAGGCGCCAACCAAGTTCTTGCCCTCAGGCAAATTGACCCCGGTCTTTCCGCCAATTGCTGCATCAATTTGACCAAGCAACGTGGTGGGAATGTGGATGACGTCAATGCCGCGGTGATATGTCGCTGCTGCGAATCCCGCAACGTCGGTCACCATGCCTCCGCCTACCGCGATCACGACGTCGTCGCGAGTCAATCCCCAAGCTGCCCACTGGCGGCAAAGCTGCTCAATCGCCCCCAAGTTCTTGGATGATTCGCCCGAATCAATCAGGAAAATTCGGCTTTCTATTCCCGGAACGACCTCGATCCCGATTTCCGATTGCGTCACAATTGCCGCTCGACCCGCCCTCGGCGGCACCACTGAGGTGAGCGCGCCCAACGCTCCAGAACCCACGACCACGTCGTAGGCATGTGCGCCCAACGGAACTTCAACAACCGTCAATCCAGAACCTGATGGCGAAGTGTCGGCGAGAACCTGATCAATGTCGACGGATTTTCCCGTGACCTGAGCGACAATGCGCGCACCGATCGACAAGGCATTGCCGGCCGCGTCGATGGCCACATCCGCGACCTCGGCGTAAAACGGTTCACGCTGAGCCGACAGACGAATGAGCGCATCTTTCGGATCGTTGTCGAGCAGCGGTCGATGATTGCCCTCTGCCACCCGGGCAATAAGCAGCTCGGGATCCGCAAGGAGCCACACCACAAATCCGCCAGCGTCCGACACGGCCTTTATGCGTGCTCGATTCGCTGGATCTAACACCACGCCACCGGCCGCAGCGATAACCGATGGTTCCGGCGCATCGAGCGCCTCGGCTAGTGCAGCGGACTCCTCGGCACGGAAATACGCCTCCCCGTGCTGTTCGAACAGTGCCTTCACGGTTTGGCCTGTGCGTTCTTCGACCTGTTGGTCGCTATCGATAAATTTTCGACCGAGCAAGGTCGCGATCACTTGACCGACCGTGGTCTTGCCCGTGCCCATCATGCCAACGAGGACGACATGGCCTGGCTCGGTTAACGCGTCGTCAATCATGATTCATGATCGTTCGCGACATCAGGTATATCCGCGTCGGCAAAAGCGAGAGCCTCGTCCCAGTTCAAAGGAGCATCGACAGCTGCAACATCGTTATCGACAACCTTGACTGCGGCCGCCGCAACTTGTTCGCGAAACGACGAAGCATTCCGGCAAAATTCACCGATTGAATCGCCGCCAAACTTTCGCAACGCTTCATTCGCGAGAACGATCGCCACCATCGTCTCGGCGACGACGCCCATGGCTGGCACTGCCGTGACGTCCGTGCGCTCCTTGAACGAGACAGTTTCCTCATTGGTCGCCGTGTCGACCGTGCCAAGGGTCGGACGATTCAACGTCGCAAGTGGTTTCATCGCGACTCGCGCCACGAGTACTTCACCTGTCGTAATGCCGCCCTCAAGACCGCCAGCACGCGTCGTCAGGCGTCGGTATGACGACGTATCCGGATCCCATGAGATTGGATCATGAGCTTCGCTGCCTCGAAGTCCAGCAACCTCGAAACCGTCGCCAATTTCGACGCCTTTCACTGCTTGAATACTCATCAGCGCTTGCGCCAAGAGCCCATCGATTTTCCGGTCCCAGTGCACATGGCTGCCCAACCCAACGGGCAGGCCGTAAGCGAGGACTTCAACAATCCCGCCAAGCGAATCGCCTTGCGCCGCTGCCGCCTTGATCTGGCCAACCATGGCTTGCTCGGCCGTTGGATCAAAACAGCGAACGGATGACTCATCGACAACCGGCAAATCTGATGCGAGCGGTCGCCGTTCAACGTTGGCCCGAACCGAACCCATCTGAATGACATGGCTCACAATTTCGGCACCAATAGTCGCGAGCAGTAACTTCGCGATCGCGCCCAACGCCACCCGCGCGGCAGTCTCTCGTGCTGAGGCTCGCTCTAAGACGTCGCGTGCATCGGTGAAGTCATACTTCTCCATGCCTGCCAAATCGGCATGACCGGGCCTGGGTGCGGTCAATGGATTGGCAGTGACGCCTGGAGCGGTCGACATTTCCTCAGACCACTTGCCGCGCGCCCACTCGCTGTTGCCGATTTCAATCGCCACCGGCGACCCGATGGTTCGGCCATGGCGAATTCCGCTGAGAATGGTCACCTCGTCTTGTTCAAAACGCATGCGCGGACCGCGTCCATAGCCGAGTCGCCGACGGCCAAGTTCGGCCTGAATGTCCTCAACGGTGACGCGCAGGCCCGCAGGAAGCCCCTCCACGATCACAATGAGGGCTTGGCCGTGCGACTCGCCGGCGGTCAGGAAGCGAAGCATTGTTCCAATGTACCGGTCAGGGGCAGGTCACTTGAAGCCTTTTGCGCACTTCGGCAGTGACACTGATCTACAGGTACGGTCATGCGATCATCGGAGCCGCGACTAGATGAGGCCCGAGCAAGACAATAGTGAGCGTGCCAAACGCAAGGAATGGTCCAAACGGAATCGCTGCGCTTCGACGTCGAGCAATCAGGAATCCAAGTCCAGCTAGCGACCCCAGTACGAATCCGACGAGCATCGCCCACAACACCAATGCGACACTTGTCATGTATTCATCGGCCATCCATCCCAGATAGAGCCCCATCACCGCTGCGAGTTTGACGTCACCGAACCCCATCCCCCGTGGCGAGATCAAGTGCACAATCAGAAGGAAAACGAAGTAAACCGCTCCACCGGCAAAGGCATAGCCAATCCGAATGGGTTGCCCGACTCGAACTGATTCAACGATGACGATCAACACCGACGCGACAAACGTTGGGATAACGATTCGATCGGGCAGTCGATAACACCGCAGGTCAATTACCGAGACGGTGACCAGCATGGCTGCAAGGAGCAAGTACCCCGCGACGAACAATGGCGGCTGACCATAGAAGCGC
>Ga0194043_1000098_pt1 | contig 40009 bp, 30 predicted proteins | sample JunL4415m_MetaG_FD_161274 | JGI IMG/M metagenome (GOLD analysis project Ga0194043, IMG submission 161274) | Anoxic zone freshwater microbial communities from boreal shield lake in IISD Experimental Lakes Area, Ontario, Canada - Jun2016-L442-15m | ecosystem: Environmental > Aquatic > Freshwater >...
TCACGTCGCGCCCGTCACCATCGTCGTCGGCGATCCGATGCGCTTCACCGCGCGCGACGTGAAAGGCGACCCGCGCGTCGTCTTCCAGCGCATCAGCGAACAGGTCATGGAAAAAATCGCCGCGCTGAAAAATCCCCGCGAGGAGTGAAAACTGGGGGCAAGGCAGCCGGGATTTTCCTTCTCCCGCTCCGGCGTTTCGGGGCGTTCGCGACGCCCGGAAAAGATTTTTGAAAATCTTTTGAACGGCGGGGCGGGAGGGCGGTCATATCTACCGTTACAAGTGTTAGGGTGGTTCGGGCCGCTCGTGAAACTCCGGTGGGAGTCCGCGGGCGGCCCGGCATCTTTTTAGGGGGGAACGGTGGTTCCGCGGGGAGGGAGCGCGTGGCATGGTCAGTTCGGCTGGAGTGCTGGCGTACATCGCGTCCATCTACAGGCCGATCGAGGCGATCGGCCACACCATCGGTTCGTTGCAGGATCAGTTCATCAGCCTCCGCATCGCATTCGATTTCCTGGACACCGATCCGGAGATCAAGGACGCGCCGCACACCGCCTCCATCGCCGACGACATCTGCATGTTGCGCGCGATGCACGCGGACAACGACCAGCACGCGTCCGCGTCGCTGCAATTCCACAGCGGCGTCACCGCGGACGTGCGTCCCTCGATGGGATTGTGGATCAGTTACGGTCTCGGCACGGAGAAACAGAGCCTGCCGAGCATTATCACCATCCATCCCGAACCCGACGTGCGCGGCTACGGCTCCGCATTCCTGCCCGCCGCGCACCAAGGCACGAAGGTCATCATCCCGCAGAGCGACAAGCAGCCGGCGATTGATTGCCTCAGCGCCCCGTCCGCGAATTCCGCGGTGCAGCGGCAAGCGGCTTGAATGGGCCGCGTCTTCCGGCTCACGGATGTCTATGGCGACGTGGTGAAGAAGATGTTGTCGTAGCCTTCAGCACCCGGCTGCCATTCGCGGAAGCGTCGAGTGATCCCACCTTTTCCAGCAGGGCGACGACAGAGGTTTCGTGTGTATCTTCCAGCATGTCTGAAAAAACATTTTGACGGGATACCGTTCGCAATCCACAGACGGTATACCGTATGAGCACCTTGCCTCCCCCGCCTTCGCGTTCAGATTCCGCGGCCTTGCGTCTGCGGGAGGAGATTCTCAGCGGAACCGCAGAACCTGGAAGCCTTCTGGCTGAATCGGCTGTCGCGCAACGCCTGGGCGTAAGCCGCGTGCCAGTTCGTGAGGCATTGTTTGCGCTTGAGCGGGAAGGGTTGATCGAGTTCAGCGACACGGGACGGGCTTATGTGAAGGCGCTTTCGCCGCATGATTTTGAGGAGCTGTATGTACTGCGGCTCGCGCTGGAGCCGGTGGCGGCTCGGCTGGCGGCTCCCTCGCTGCGGGTGGATGCTTCGGCGATGGAACAGAACATCGAGGCCACGAGTGAGGCGTCGTCGCTGATCAAGGTGACGCATTTGGACCTAGATTTTCATGAAATCATCCTGGCGGCATGTGGCAATGCGCGGCTGCTCAAGCTTTGGCATACACTGCGCAGTGAGCTGGAGCTTTGGCTCGGGCGGCTTCATCGCTCGAAGCAGATTCAGACGCGCGGCACGCGCGAGGAGACGGTTTCTTCCCATCGCGATTTGCTGAACTGCTTCCGCACGGAATCCCCGGCGGTCTGCGAGCGGAAGATGCGCGAGCACGTCCTCAGCTGGCGCGAGTGGCTGCCGATGCTGCCGCAGAATGGATGATTTTCCCAGCGTCACGAACTTCCACTCACCGCTCCAACCATGAGTCCGACGATCCGATTCCTCATTCCCTCCTTAGTCGTGTGCCTCACGCTCTCCGCTGCTGCTGCCGATGGTGCGGCTGACCGGGCGAAGGCTTATGCGGAGCGTATTCACCCGTTGCTGGTGAAGACCTGCGGGAAATGCCACGGCAAGGAGCCCAAGGACAACGATCTCGACATCACGAGCCTTGCCACCGCAAAGGCGATCTTCGCACAGCCCAAGGTGCTCGCGGAGATCGCCGAGAGGTTGAATGAGGGTGACATGCCGCCGAAGAAGGCCCCGCAGCCGAGCCAGGCCGAGCGGGAACAACTGCTGGGCTGGGTCGCAGCGGCGCTCGATGCCGAGGCGGCGTCGCGGGCCGGCGACCCCGGGCCGGTGACGCTGCGCCGGCTGAGCAACACCGAGTATGACAACGCGGTGCGCGATCTCACCGGCGTGGACATGCGGCCGACCAGGGCTCGCGAGTTTCCCACGGACAGCGTCGGCGGTGAGGGTTTTGCCAACGTCGGTGACGCGATGCCGGTGACTCCCGGCCTAGTCGAGCGGTACCACCTGGCGGCCCGCGATGTGGCGGCGCGGGCCGTGCTCCTGCCCAAGGGCTTCCGCTTTTCCGCCTCTCCGGACCGCCCGGCTTGGGCCGAGGAGGCGCTCAAGGCGCTCCGCAGTTTCCACGCCCGCCAGGCCGGGCCCAACGGGGAGCCGCCGCTGGCGGCGCACCTAGGGGCGACCCTGCGCCACCGCGACAGGCTCACCAGCGGTGGCGCTTCCGCCATCGCCGCGGTCGCGGCTGAGGAAAAACTAAACCCCACGTACCTTGCCGCGCTCTGGGCTGGACTCACCGGGAAGACCGTTTCGCCCGTGCTCGACCCCATCCGGGGACAATGGCGCGCGGCAACCACCGATCCGGCGCCGGTCCTGGCGGCGATCAAGGCCACGCAGGAGCAACTGTTTCTGGGCCACTACAAGAAGAATGCCGCCCTCGCCGTCGGCAACGGCTTTCCCGCCTGGGAGGATCTGCGCCGCGTGGTTGCCAGCGAGCGGGTCGAGGGCGCCGCCCGCGAAGCGCTATTCCGGCTGGTCGCGTTGCCAGTTGCTCCGGCGCAGCCCGACACCTTCGTGGTCTGGGACCGGCTGCGGTTGGGGGGAGGCGACGGGCCCACGCTGGTGCTGGCGGAGCAGCCGGAAATGCGAGCCGCCGTCGAGGCGTCCGGGCTTAAGTTTGGTATTCATCCGCAGGGCCGACCGGTGCCTAAGTCGGCGCTGGTCACGGCGGCGGGTGCCGAAGTCGTCATCGATCTGCGGAAACTGCCGGCGCCGCTGCTGAAGTCGCTCACGCTGCCGCGGTTCCTCCGCGCGGATGTGAGCCTCGACGAAGGCAGTCCGGAAACGGCCGCGCTTCGGGCTTTCCTGATAGCCGCCACCGGCGGCGGCGGTAACCTTGCCGAGCCGGTCGCCAAGGCGACGCCGGACGATCCGCGGGCCGCCCAGATCGTCCATCCGCGCGTCGCCGCCGAGCGGGCCAGGCCGGCCGCGGAGTTTCGCGCCCTCTTTCCGCCGGCGGTTCTCTTCGAGCCGATCATCCCGCGGGACGCCCAAGGCAGCGTTTTCATGTACCACCGCGAAGACGAGCCGCTCCGTCGGCTCCTTCTCGACGGGGCAGGCCGGGCGGAAATCGACCGCTTGTGGAGTGAACTGGAATTTGTGAGCGAGCAAGCGCTCGCCACCCCGACCGCCTATGCGGGACTCGTGCAGTATTACCGCAAGCCGAACGACGGCGCGCGGATCATGTTCTTCTTCATCCAGAAGTTCGAGGAGCGGATCAAACGGGAGGAGAAGGCCTTCCTCGCGGCCCAAGTCGCGGCGGAGCCGGGGCATCTGGAGGCGCTGCTGGCCTTCGCCGCACGGGCCTGGCGACGACCGCTCGACTCCGACGAACGCGCGGCGATTTTCGCGTCGTACCGCGCCGACCGTGCCGAGGGCATCCAGCACGATCCGGCGTTTCGCTCCGCGCTCGCCCGCGTCCTCTCTTCACCGTGGTTTCTCTACCGGGTGGAAAAACCGGCCACCGGGCCGCGCTGGCAACCGGTATCGGGCGACGAACTGGCGACGCGGCTGAGCTTCCTGCTTTGGGACTCGATCCCCGACGACGAGCTGCGGGCGAAGGCAGCGCGGCTCAACGAACCGGCGGTCATGGAGCAGCAGTTGCGCCGGATGGTGAAGGACGCCCGGATGCGCGGCCTGGCCGAGGAGTTCGGCGCCCGCTGGCTCGGGGTGCGGGACTTCGTCGCCAACCACGGCCGGAGCTTGAAGCACTTTCCCGAGTTCACGCCGGCCCTGCGGGACACGTTGGCCGAGGAGCCGGTGCGGTTCTTCGAGGATCTCCTGGTAAATGACCGCCCGGTCGCCGACGTGATCGCCGCCGACGCCGTGGTCGTCAACGACGTGCTCGCCAAGCACTACGGCATCCCCGGCGTAAGCGGTCCGGAGTGGCGTCGCGTCGAAAAGGTTTCCGCCTACGGCCGCGGCGGGCTGCTCGGCTTCGGCGCGGTGCTCGCCAAGCAGTCGGCGGCCGCCCGCACGAGCCCCATCAAGCGCGGGGCGTGGATGGCCCAGATGCTCGGCGAGCGACTGCCGAAGGTCCCGCCCAACGTGCCGCCGCTGCCCGAGTCCCCGCCCGCCGGGCTCAGCGTGCGCGAGATCACCGAGCGTCACCGTCAGGATCCAGCCTGTTCCGGTTGCCACGCACGCATTGATCCCTATGGCATGACGCTGGAGCGGTTCGACGCCCTCGGCCGGTTCCGGCCCGCCCGCGACTTGAAACCGGGCGACACCCGGGGGACGCTTCGCGACGGCACCGAGATTGACGACTTCGCCGGCCTGCGGGCCTACGTCGCCGGCCCCCGGCGCGAGGATGTGCTGCGGGCGCTTGCCCACAAGCTGACGGGCTACGCGCTCGGCCGCGCCGTGAAGTTGTCGGACCGGAAGCTTGTCGATGAACTGACCAGGACAATGGCCGCCGGCGGCCGCTGGTCGGACGCCCTGCTCGTCATCGTCCGCAGCCAGCAGTTTCGCTGCATCCGGCCCGCGGCCGCCACCGCCGCGACATCGCCCTGACACCAGCCATTCGTCACCATCCGCCTGTTTCTGAACCGCCGAACCTCGACCCAAACTCAACCCATGAACATCCAACGCAACAACTGGCTCATCAGCCGCCGCCACGCGCTCCGCGGCATCGGAGCGACCCTCGCACTGCCTCTGCTCGATTGCATGCGCCCGGTCCGGGCTGCGAGCACTGCCAGTCAGCCACCGACACGCACGCTCGTCACTTTCACCGGCATGGGATTCCACTCGAATCACTGGTGGGCCAAGGGCGAGGGTGCCGCCATGGAGCTCGGGCCCTGCCTGACTCCGCTGGCGCCATGGAAGGAGCGGATGGTCTTCCTCCGCGGACTGTGGAACGAACAGGCCAACAACGGAGTCATCCACTGCATGCAGACGGGGAACATGCTCAGCGGCGCGCCCATGTCGAAGACCGAGGTCCGCACGGGTGTCAGTTTCGACCAGGTGATGGCGCAGCGGATCGGCGACCGCACCCGAATCCCGTCGCTGGTGCTGGGCTGCGAGGATGCGATCCCCGGCCTCCAGGACGGGCATCCGTTGCTCTACAGCTCGCATATCTCCTGGAGTTCGGAGGTGTCGCCCACTTGGAGCGAGACGCGGCCGGCACTGGCCTTCGATCAGCTCTTCCGCACCGACCGCAACCGCGGCGACCGCCGCGTCGTCGATGCCGTGCTCGAAGACGCCCGGTCCCTGTGCAAGCGGCTCTCACTCACGGACCGTCAGCGGTTCGAGGAGTATCTCGGCAGCGTCCACGAGATCGAAGGCCGCATCAAACGGGCCGGCAAGGAGCGCGCTGCCGGCGACTGGAAACCGAGCCTGACCGCCCCCGATCGCCCGCGCCCGGCCGACGGGATTCCCGGCGAAATCCCGGAATATTGGCGGCTCATGAACGACATTGTGCTGCTCGCTTTCCGCACCGACTCCACGCGGATCGCGACCCTCAAGTATTGCAACGACGGCTCGATCCTCACGCACGCGCACGTCGGTGCCAAAGATCAGCATCACCAGATGGCCCACACCCAGCCGCAGGAACTCGTCGCGGTCAACCAGTTCTTCATGTCGCAGCTCGCCTACCTCTGCCAGCGCATGTCCGAGATCAAGGAAGGCGACAGCACGCTGCTCGACAACACGACCATCATGCACTGTTCGAGCATGCTGCACGGCAACCATGAATCCAAGCAGTTGCCGGTCGTCCTGCTCGGCGGGGCCGGCGGCAAGCTCCGGGGCGGCCGCGCGCTCGATTTCTCCGGTGCGCCCAACCGCCGCATGTGCAGCCTCTTCCTCAACCTTATGGACTGGGGCGGCCTGAAACTCGACCGCTTCAACGACTCGACCGAACGGCTTCCGGGTGTCTGAACCGGCGGCAGATGCCTTTGACGTCCCATCAACTCCCTTTACCACAAAAGCGAAAACGCCGCTCATGAGCACCGCCACCTTCACCATCACCGTCCCGGAGCAACCTCGGAGACGCAGCCATGAAACCAGCAGGCAACCTGGCAATCACATGAGGACCGGCAAAAAGATGCACTGCAAAAAATGGGTGGCACTCATTGCCATCGCGTCTTTTGCCTCCCATGCCTTTGCCGATCAAAGGCAGGTCTTCCAGCAAACCATCCGGCCGATGCTGGAGGAGTATTGCATCACGTGCCACTCGACGAAGAAGCAGAAGGGGGATCTGGACCTGGAGCGATTCACGTCGGTCGCGCTTGTGAAGCACGATCCGGTCGTGTGGGAGCGATCGCTGGAACAGATTCGCGACGGCGAGATGCCGCCAAAGGACAAGCCGCGGCCTTCGCCGGAGCAGATGAAGCTGCTCACGGGCTGGATGCGGGCGATGCTCGACGAGGTGGCGCTCGCCAACGCGGGGGATCCCGGCCCCGTGGTGCTGAGGCGGCTGTCGAACATGGAATACAGCTACACGATCCGCGATTTGACGGGCGTGGAGTCGCTCGATCCCCTCAGCGAGTTCCCCGTCGATGGCGCCGCAGGCGAAGGATTCACGAACGCCGGCGCGGCGCTCGTCATGTCGCCCGCGCTGCTCACGAAGTATCTCGGCGCCGCCAAGGACATCGCCGCGCACGCCGTTTTCACCCCGAACGGGCTTCGCTGGTCGCCGAGCACTTCGGCGCAGGATTGGACGGATGAATCCCTCCGCCGAATCCGTGCCATTTACGCGAAACACACGACCACCGGAGATGGCTCGCAAACTGTCGCCCAGGGCATCAAGCTCGACACCGGCACCGGGAACGGGCGTCTGCCGCTCACGAAATATCTCGATGCGCTGCAGGGCCGCGGCAGCGCCGACGGGCTGAGCCCCAAGTACCTCCAAATCCTCCGCGAGGCACTCACGGGCACGAAGCCGTCCGTGCTGCTGGATCCGCTGCGCGCGAAGTTCCGCGAGAACAAGCTCGCGGCCGCCGACATCGAACCGTGGCAGGGAGTCCTGTGGCGATTCGCCAATGTCGGCCACATCGGCAAGGTCAATGGCCCGAAATCATGGCAGGAGCCGGTGACGCCGCTCGTTGCGCAACATGAGATGCGCCTGAAGCTCGAACCGGGACGCGACGTGACGCTTTACCTTGCCACGACCGACGGCGGCGACGGCGCTGCGGATGACGATGTCGTCTGGGAAAATCCGCGCCTCGTCGCCAAAGGCAGGGCCGACATGCCCGTCAGCGAACTGCTTGCGCTCGGGAAGCGCCTCGAAGCGCAACGCACGAAGATCATCGCAAGCACCGAGCAATGCCTCGACGCCATCGCGACCGGCAAGGATGGCGCGGACCCCGCCCTGGTGGCCGCGTGGCGCGATTATCTCGGCCACGGCGCCACGAAACTCGAGCCGCTGCTCACGAAAAAAATGGACGGCACGCCGGACTACAACTTCATCAAGGGCTGGCAGGGCGACCAGGATCTCGCCGTGCTCGCGAACTCATCCGACGCCACCGTGCGCATCCCTGGCGAGATGAAGGCCCACGGAGTCGCCGCGCATCCCTCGCCGACCCGTGCCGCCGTCATTGCGTGGCGTTCCGAAAAGGCGGGCACGCTGCGAATCCACGGCGATGTGACCGCCGCCCATCCCGAATGCGGGGATGGCGTCACTTTTGCGCTGGAACTGCGCCGCGGCCCCCTCAGCGAAGTCCTCGCGAAAGGCGAGACAAAGGGCAAGGGGGTTTTCAAACTCGGCCCGTTCGAAAACGTGCGTGTCGAGGCCGGGCAGATCGTCGCCTTGGTCATCGGCCCGAAGGCTAGCCACGACTGCGACCTCACAAGTGTCAACCTGACGCTCACCGACGGTGCCAAGACGTGGGATCTCGCCAGGGACGTGTCGCCGAACATCCTCGCGGGCAATCCGCATGGTCCGTGGCATTTTCTCAGCCAGCCGGTTGCGCCCGGAGCTGCGACGGATTTGCCCGCACCGATTGCGGAGTGGCGGAAGAATCCCTCCCCGGCACTCGCGGCCAGGGTGCGGCAGTTCCTTGAAAAGGACTTCCCGCTCAACTCGCCGTTGCTGCAGCGGTTTTCCAATGAACGGCCGGGCCAGTCCCAGCCGGCCGATTTGAAAGCCAAGGCGCCCTCGGTGATCGAGGTCCAGGTACCCGCCGCACTCGCGAATGGCGCCGAGTTTGTCGTCACCGGCAGGCTGGCATCGAAAACCGCCGGAAGCGTGCAGATGCAGGTGCTCTCGCAGAAGCCGGATGCTGCGAAAGGCCCCGTCGCGGGCAAATCTGAGACTTCGCTCAAGAACGGCCATTGGTCCGACAACAACCTCGTGACCCGGCACAGCGCCCCGGTCATCGTGAACGACGTCAGCGAGGCCCGTCGCCGATTCGAATCTGCTTTCGACGAGTTCCGCGCCCTGTTCCCCATTTCCCTCTGCTATCCGCGCATCGTGCCCGTGGATGAAGTGGTCACGCTCACGCTGTTTTACCGCGAAGACGAGCATCTGCGCCGCCTCATGCTGGCCGACTCCGAGGTCCGCGAACTCGACCGTGCATGGGATGATCTGCTTTTCGTCAGCGAGGCTCCGCTCAAGCAGGTCGATGTCTTCGATCAGCTATGGCAATACGCCACGCAGGACGCCAAGCCCGACGCCTTCGAGCCGCTGCGCCAGCCCATCCTGGCCGCCGCCGCGAAATTCAAGGAGCAGAAGAAGGCCGTCATCGAGCCGCAAAAAGCCGCCGTGCTCGCCTTTGCGGAGAAGGCATGGAGGCGTTCCCTCACGGAAAAGGAGATCGCCGGTCTCATGGCTTTCGAGCCACGTCTCATGCTTGTCCGCGTGCTCACCTCGCCCGCGTTCTTGTATCGCGGCGAGAAAGCGCCGGACAAGACCGGCGCGGTGAGTAATTGGGAGCTCGCCACGCGCCTCAGCTACTTTCTCTGGTCGTCGGCGCCGGACGATGAACTGCGCTCCCTCGCCGTGAATGGCAGGCTGCGCGATCCCGAAGTGTTGGCGGCGCAGGCCAGGCGCATGATGAAGGATGCGAAGGTGCGCCGTCTTGCCACGGAGTTTGGATGCCAGTGGTTGCACGTGCGCGATGTCGCGACGCTCGATGAAAAGAGCGAGCGCCATTTCCCGACGTTCGTCAGTTTGCGCGGCGACATGCAGGAGGAGGCCGTGCGCTTCTTCATGGATCTGTTCCAGGAGAACCGCCCCGTGCTTTCGCTGCTCGATGCGGATCACACGTTCGTGAACGGGGCGCTCGCGAAGCATTACGGCCTCGATGCGAAAGGGAATGACTGGCGGCGTGTCGATGGTCTTCGCGCGAAGGGCCGTGGAGGCATCCTCGGATTTGCCAGCACCCTCGCGAAACAGAGCGGCGCCTCGCGCACCAGTCCCATCCTGCGCGGCAACTGGCTCAGCGAAGTCGTCCTCGGTGAGAAACTGCCGCGTCCGCCGAAAGGCGTGCCCGTCCTGCCCGAGGAAGCGCCCGCCGGACTCACCGAGCGCCAGCTCATCGAACGTCACAGCAGCGACGAAAAATGCGCCGGATGCCACAGGCGCATCGATCCGTTCGGTTTTGCGCTGGAGGGTTTCGATGCCATCGGCCGCGCCCGCGGCAAGGACGCGGCCGGGCTCACGATTGACACCCGCACGAACCTGCCAAACGGCACCACCATCGAGGGCCTCGACGGCCTCCGTGCCTACCTCACAACCGCGCGCGGCGAGGACTTCCTCCGCCAGTTCAGCCGGAAGCTCCTCGGCTACGCGCTCGGACGCAGCGTGCAGCTCTCCGACCAGCCGCTGATCACCTCCACGCTCACCCGGCTCAAGGCCGGCGATCACGGCGTCGCCACCGCCATCGAGTCGATCGTCCGCAGCCCGCAGTTCCGCGAGGTGCGCGGGAGGGAATTCAAGTCCAATCCGTGATTCAAGCCCATGAGACGCCGTTTGTTCGTTCATTGGAAATTCAATAAAGCCGCGGCTGTCGGCGCGGGGGTGATGTGCCTTTGGGGTGTGTGGTCTCCGTGCGATGCCGGGAATCCGTCGGGAGTCCGGGTTGGCGTGAATTACAGCCTCTACGAACAAGGCAGGTATGTGTATCAGCAGAACTGCCTGATCTGCCACGGCGATCGCGGCGACGGAAATGGCGAGATGGCCAAGGATCTACCCGTCAAGCCCAGATCCTTTCGCGAGGGCTTTTTCAAATTCCGGAGCACGCCCTACGACAAGCTTCCGACGGACGATGATCTTCGCCGCACCATCACCGGGGGCCTGAGCGGGACGACGATGGGAATGTACAATCAGCTTGGCGAAAAGAATCTCGATGCGGTCATCGAATACCTGAAGTCCTTCTCCCGGCGCTGGCGGAAAGCGGACAACTACGCTGCCGCGATCGAGTTTCCCGCGCCGCCGGCCTGGCTGGCCGATGCAGGGGCCCGCGCGGAGCACGCGGAGAAGGGGAGGGTCATCTTTTCGGCCATGTGCGCCGGATGCCACGGGCCGGCCGGGGATGGCAACGGGCCCGCCGCCCAGGCCCTGAAGGACGCATGGGGGCAGTCCGTCACGCCTGCGGACCTCCGTCAGCCACACCTGCGATGCGGGGATGGACCGGCGGACATTTTTCGCATACTCACGACTGGCATGAGCGGGACGCCGATGGTCAGCTTTGCCGGCGCGCTCGGCGTTCCGCAGCGATGGGACGTCGTTGCCTACGTGCTCAGCCTTCGTCCCGACAACCTCCAACAACCAACCGCACGCAATCCATGACCACACATCACTACTCACGCCGCGCATTTCTGCGCGGAATCGGCGTCACCATGGCGCTTCCCTGGATGGAATCCGTTAATGTCTGGGGCGATGAACCGAAAAAGAACAAACCTGCCAGCGAGGCACCGATCCGTCTCGCGGTCACGTTTTCCGGCAATGGCTTCCAGTCGAAGGAATGGTGGGCCAAGGGCGAGGGCAAGGCGTTGGAGCTGGGCCGCGTGCTGGAGCCTTTGAAAGATTTCCGCGAGAGGATGCTCTTTGTGCGCGGGTTGTTCCACGCGGAGGCGCGGAAAGGAAACATCCACAGTTCGCAGACGGGCAACATGCTCTCCGGCGCTCCCATCGCGAGCGGTGGCGAGATCCGCTCGGGCACGAGCTTCGATCAGTTGCTCGCGCAGACCTACGGACGCAGCACAAAGGTGCCGAGCCTCGTGCTGGCCTGCGAGAAATCGAATCCGTCGGTGCATAAGAACTACTCGATGCTCTACAGCTCGCACATCTCGTGGTCTTCACCGACCACGCCGACGCCGCTGGAGCTTTACCCCGCGCTGGCCTTTGACCGGCTCTTCAAGGACGACTCCTCGCCTGCCGACAAGAGCGTGCTCGATGCAGTGCTCTCGGATGCGCTGGACTTGCGTCGCGGCATCAGCGCCGGCGACCAGCGCAAGCTCGATGAGTACCTCGACAGCGTGCGCGACGTGGAAAAGCGAATCGAGAACGCAGGCAAACGCGGCGAACTGCAAGGCTGGCGGCCCACGCTGGACAAGCCGGACATCAAGCGCCCCGCCGACGGCATCCCGCAGGACATCGGCGAGCACATGCGGCTGATGATGGACATCCTCGTGCTCGGCTTCCAGACGGACACGACGCGCATCAGCACGCTCAAACTCAACAACGATCATAGCGCGCTGCGCTTTCCAAATCTCCCGAGCGTGCAGCAAGCCGGCCACGGCATTGATTACATGATCCACCACCTCCTCAGCCACACCGACGGCGAGGACTTCCTCAAGGTGAACCAGCTCTTCATGCAGCAGCTCGCCTACCTCGCGAAAAAGCTCGACGCCATTCAAGAGGGCCCGCGCACCTTGCTCGACAACACCATGCTCATGCACTGTTCGAGCATGATGGCCGGCGCGAAACACGACAACGAGCAACTCCCCGTCATCGTCCTCGGTGGCGCCGGGGGGCGCATCAAGGGAGGTCGCGTGCTCGACTACGTGGGCAAGCCCGATCGCCAGTTGTGCCGGCTGTTCATGTCCATGATGGACAAGATGGACGTGCGTCCGAAGACCTTCGGCGACGCCAAGGCAATGCTGGAGCAGGTGTGACATCCTTTCACGGCACCGCGTCCTTTCATCTCCAACCCAAACCGCATCATCCATGAACCGCACCACATCACGATCCATCCTCGTCTTCCTGGCCCTGACCCTGACCGTCAGCGCGAGCGCGGCCGACGCCCCGGTCAAACACCGGATTCTATTCACCGAGTACGGCAAAGGCCCAAACCGCTTCGTCGAGCTAGATGCCGATGGGAAGATGGTCTGGGAGTTCAAGCCACCGAGCACCACGGTCATCTTCCAGGCGCTGCCGAATGGGAACATCCTCTTCGGCTATGGCGGCCAGCCGACCGGCGTGCGCGAGATCACTTCGCGTGGTGAGACGGTGTTCGATTACGTGAGCAAGTCGCATCAGGTCTTTGGCTGCGAGCGGCTCGCGAATGGCAATACGCTGGTCGCGGAGCAGGGGCCGCCGCAGGCGGTGGAAGTGGATCCAAAGGGTGGGATCGTGCATGTCACGCCGCTGACCACGACCGAGAAGGGCGCCCACCTCCAGGTGCGCAATCTCCACAAGCTCGCAAACGGCAACATCCTCGCCGGACATGAGGGCGAGGGGGCGGTCCGCGAGGTGGACCCGAGCGGCAAGGTCGTGTGGGAATACACCGGGGTCGCCAACGCGGGCGAGGGGCAGCGGCTGCCAAATGGCAACACGCTCATCTCCTGCGGTACGCAGAAACGCGTGATCGAGGTCACGCCGGAAAAGGAAATCGTGTGGGAGTTCGGGGCGAAGGACGCGCCGGAGCTGAACATCACCTGGGTTTCCAGCGTCCAGCGGCTTAAGAACGGCAATCTCCTCGTCGGCAATTTCCTGCGCGGTCAGGAGGGCAAGGGGGCCCACGCCTTCGAGGTCACGCACGACAAGGAGAAGCGCGTCGTTTGGAAATGGGACGACCACAGCCTCATCAAGTCGCTCACAACCGTCCGTGTCATCGGCGAATAACCTCACACGCACGACCATGCCAAAAATTGCCATCACCGACTACACCTTCCCCGATCTCAGCATCGAGGAATCCATTCTTCGACCCGCAGGTATTGAGATCGTCTCCTTCAAAGAAAAGCGTTCACCCGCGGAACTTGCGGAACTCGTGCGCGATGCCGATGCCGTGATCGCGCAGTTTGCTCCGGTGAACGCCGAGGTGGTGAACGCCATGACCAAAGCGAAGGCCATCGTGCGCTACGGCATCGGCTACGACAATGTGGACACCACCGCCGCACGCGAGCGTGGCATCCCGGTGTGCAACATCCCGGACTACTGCATCGACGAAGTCGCGGATCACGCGCTGGCATTCATCCTCGCCATCACGCGGCAGGTGGTTCCGAACGCGCTCGACATCCGCGCGGGCAAGTGGGGCCTCGCCACGCCGTTGACCGCGATGTCATCGCTGAAACATCTCACCATCGGTATCGTCGGCTTTGGGCGCATCGGGCGGGAAGTCGTGAAGCGTCTGCTCGCGTTCAAAGCTCGTGTGCTCGTGTTTGATCCCGTCGTGGCCGCGGATGAAATCGCCAAAGCAGGCGCGGTGGCCGCAGCGTCTTTCGATGAGTTGCTCGCGCAGAGCGACATTGTCTCGCCGCATTGCCCGTCCACGCCGAAGACGAAACAGCTCTTCAACTCCGCAGCGTTCGCCAAGATGAAGCCGGGTTCCGTCTTCATCAATGTGGGCCGTGGCGATCTTGCCGACAGCGCTGCGATCACGGAAGTACTGCAATCAGGTCATCTCGCCGGTGCCGCGCTCGATGTCTTCGATCCCGAGCCGATTCCAGCCGATCATCCGATCCTGAAGATGCCCAATGTCATCCTCGCCGCCCACATCGCCTCAGGTAGTCCGCAAGCGCACAAGATGCTGCGCGAAACAGCCGCGCGAATCGCCCTGCAGGCGGTGCGCGGTGAGACGCTGCCGAATATCGTCAACGGCGTCACCGCCCCGAGGTGATTCCATTATTCCACCACTCCAATCATCCATCACTCCAATCATTCACCAACACCATGACCACACGTCGTTCCTTCCTCACTTCCATCAGCTCTCTCGCTGCCGCTCCGTTGTTTGCCCGCGACTTCGGCCCCGGCGCTGCACCCATCCGTTATCCCGAGCCGGATGTCATCGCGCTCGATAAGGCATTTCAAAAATACAGGGTCGGCTCCGCGCCCATCGAGCGACTGCACACCGGCATGTATTGGGCCGAAGGGCCTGCGTGGAGCGGATGGGGCCAATACCTCGTGTGGAGCGACATCCCGAACAACGTGCAGCATCGCTGGCTGCAAGATGACGGCGAGGTCACGACGATCCGCAAGCCCGCTGGCTACAGCAATGGCAACACCTTTGACCGCGAAGGCCGCCAGATTTCCTTCGAGCACGGCAATCGCCGCGTGGTCCGCTATGAGCCCGACAGCAGCCTCACCGTCCTCGCCGACAAGTTCGACGGCAAACCCTTCAACGCGCCCAACGACGGCGCGGTGCATTCCGATGGCAGCGTGTGGTTCACCGATCCCGGCTACGGCAGCCTCGGCAATTACGAGGGCAACAAAGGCGACCTCTTGCTCAAAGAAGCGGTCTATCGCATCGACCCAAGCGGCAAGGTGGAGAAAGTCACCGACGACCTCTTCAAGCCCAACGGCCTCTGCTTCTCGGCCGACTACAAGAAGGTTTACATCTGCGACACCGGCGCCACGCATTTCCCCGAGGCTCCGAAAAACATCCGGGTCTATGATGTGGACGGCGCGAAGCTGAAGAACGGCCGCGAGTTCGCCTCGATGAAAATGGAACTCAACGGCAAGCAGGTCGCCGGACTCGCCGATGGCATTCGTTGCGACAAAGACGGCAACATCTGGGCTGGCATGGGCTGGGTGGGCGAAGGCTACGACGGCGTCCACATCTACTCTCCCGAAGGCAAACGCATCGGCCAGATCGTGCTGCCAGAAGTGTGCAGCAATGTGTGCTTCGGCGGCCCGCGCCGGAACCGCCTCTTCATGACCGCCAGCCGCAGTCTCTACGCCGTGCATGTGGAGGTGCAGGGTGCCCATTGGTGCTGAAATCGGGCCGATGGAAATGCCCGTGGAGATGAATGCGCATGATGGCGCTGCGCGTCGCCCACCCTTGGAGGTCGGAGCGATTTGCGGCGGCGCGGCGCGCATCATCGAAACGCCCGACATCGTGCTTGTCGGCAGCGGCATCATGTCCGCGACGCTGGCCGTGATGCTCAAGCGGCTCGATCCGCGCCTGCGCATCCAGATGTTCGAAACCACGCCCGAACTGGCGCGTGAAGCCTCGGACGGCTGGAACAACGCGGGCACGGGCCACGCCGGTATTTGCGAACTCAGCTACACCCCGACACGCGATCAAAACGGTGGCGTGCCCATCAGCCGGGCGTTGCACATCTTTGAGCAGTTCGAGCACTCGAAGCAGTTCTGGGGTTCCATGACTGCCGAAGGAATGATGGGCGAGCCTGCCGACTTCATTCATGCGGTGCCGCACGTCTGCTTTGTGAAGGGAACGGACGATGTGGACTTCCTTCATGCCCGGCACGCGGCGATGGTGGAGCATCATTTCTTTCGCGGCATGACGCACACCACGGATCCCTCGGTCATTCGCCAATGGGCTCCGCTGGTGATGGAAGGCCGCGATGCTTGTTCGGTCGCAGCCACGACAGGCGAGGGCACCGAGGTGAACTTTGGCCTGCTGGCCCGCCGTCTGTGCGGCTGGCTGGCGCAGCAGGAGCACTGCGGTGTGGCCGCCGGATGGAAGGCGACCAAACTTCGGCGCGGCAATGGCGAATGGCATGTCGCCTTGCGCTGCATGGCTTCCGGTGAAGAGCGCAAGCAGCGTGCGAAGTTCGTCTTCGTCGGTGCGGGCGGCGGCAGCCTCCCTTTGTTGCAATCGACGGGACTCCCCGAGGTCGCGGGGCTGGGCGCGTTTCCCGTCGGAGGGCAGTGGCTGGTTTGCGATGAACCTTCCGTCTGCTCAAGGCACAACGCGAAAGTCTATGGCGTCGCTGATCCAGCGGCCCCGCACGTTGGCACACCGCATCTCGATCAGCGGCGGCTCAATGGGCGGTGCCAGCTCCTCTTTGGTCCCTTCGCGTCGTGGACCACGCGTTTCCTCAAGCACACCGGAAGCTGGACCGATCTGCCGCTTTCCGTTCGCGCGAACAATCTCACCACGCTGCTGCGCGCCGGCGTGCACAACCGTTCGCTCGTGCGTTACCTGGTGACGCAAGGGCTGCAGAGCATGAAGGACCGGATGAAAGCCGTGCGCCAATACTACCCGAATGCGCGGACCGAGGACTGGCGGCTTTTGCAGGCGGGCATCCGCGTGCAGACCATCAAGAAGGTGGATCGCGGCGCGGTGCATTTCGGCACCGAAGTGTTCTCATCGACCGACCGGTCCCTCACAGCGCTGCTCGGAGCTTCGCCCGGCGCATCGGTTTCGGCGAACATCGCGCTCGAAGTCATCAAAACCTGCCTGCCGCATCTGCTCGCCTGCGCTGATGGCCAGGAGCGCATGAGGCGGATGATTCCGACCTTTGACGAAGATCTGAAGCAACCGCGCAATGCGGCCCTGTTCGAGAAAACCACCCGCGAGGCTGCGGAGAGGCTGCAACTCCATCCCCAACCATGATCAGCCTCACTGATAAAATCGCCCTCGTCACCGGCGCCGGTTCCGGCATCGGAGCCGCCATCGCGGAATGTTTCGCCGAAGCCGGAGCGCTCGTGTTTGCCTCCGACCGCGACGAAGCTGCCGCGCAACAAACCGCCGCTCGGATTTGCGAGGCGGGCCATCGCGCGGAATCGCTCGTGCTGGATGTCAGCGACGAGTCCTCGTGCCTTGCCGCTGTGCGCACGGTCACAGAGAAATGGGGACGCTGCGATGTGCTCGTCAACAACGCGGGCATCGGGCATGTCGGCACCATCTTGACCACCAAGCCCGACGACTTGGAAAGGCTGTGGAAGGTCAATGTGGTCGGCATGTATCACCTCTCCCGCGCGGTGCTGCCCAGCATGATCGAGCGCGGCATCGGCTCCATCGTCAACATCGCCTCCATCGCCGGACTCATGGGCATGGAAGCGCGCTTTGCCTACACGACGACCAAGCACGCCGTCGTCGGCATGACCCGCGCGATGGCCATGGACCACGGCACCACGGGCGTGCGCATCAATTGCATCTGCCCCGGCCGCGTCCGCACGCCCTTTGTGGATGCCATGCTGCGCCAGTATGAGAGTCCCGACGACTATCTCCGCCAGATGGAGGCTCCGCACGCCATGAAACGCATGGCCGCGCCCTCTGAGATCGCCTCCGCCGCGCTCTATCTCGCCAGCGACGCGGCGTCCTTTGTCACCGGCAGCGCCATGACCGTGGATGGCGGCTACACCACCGGAAAATAAAACCCCACGCCTTTTTCACATCCTCACCTACACACCACCATGCGCATCATCCGCCGCCATGCCAACAACGGCACCATCCAGCACGCAGCCCTTCAACCCGACGGCACCGCCCGCCGCATCGAGGGCGATCTTTTCGGCGACTTCCGCGTCACTGATGAAGTCGTCACACCGGGCAAGCTCCTCGCGCCACTGGCACCCACGGCCATCTTTTGCATCGGCCTGAACTACCGCAAACATGCCGAGGAGAGCAACGCCGCCATCCCGCAGTATCCGGTGCTCTTCATGAAATCGCCAGGCGCGTTGCAGAATCCCGGCGATGACATTGTCCTGCCACGCCATCTCGCCAGCGATGAAGTGGACTACGAGTGCGAGCTGGCTGTCGTCATCGGCAAGGCCTGCAAGAACGTCTCCAAGGCGAACGCGCTTGATTATGTGCTCGGCTACACCTGCGCCAACGACGTGAGCGCCCGCGACTGGCAGATCAAGCGCGGTGGCAGCCAATGGTGCCGTGGCAAGACCTTCGACACCTTTGCGCCGCTCGGGCCATGTCTGGTGCTCAAGGACGAGATCGCTGATCCGAACGCGCTGCGCATTCAGACCATCCTCAATGGCAAAACGATGCAGGACTGGAACACGAACGACATGATCTTCGACGTGCCCACGCTCATCGAGTTCCTCAGCGGCAGCACCACGTTGCTGCCCGGCACCGTTATCCTCACCGGCACCCCCCAGGGCGTCGGCGCCGCGATGAAGCCCCCTGTCTTCCTCCAGCCCGGCGACACCGTGACCATCGACATCGAGAAGATCGGTGCGCTCACCAATCCAGTTGTGGCCGAGTCTAACCCGTAGTCGGAAGCGCCACCACTCCACCGCTCCATGACTCCCTCCGCCATCGATCCCGTCGCCCTCCGCCGCAAGGTCGCGTGGCGTGTGCTGCCTCTGGTCATCCTGCTCTACATCATCTCCTACCTCGACCGCGCAAACGTGGCCTTTGCCAAGCTGCGCATGGGCGAGGCGCTGGGGTTTTCGGAGGACGTATTTGGCTTCGGCATCGGCGTGTTCTTCATCGGCTATCTCTTCTTGGAGATTCCGGGCGCGCTGCTGGTGGAGCGATGGAGTGCGCGGAAGTGGTTTGCGCGCATTCTCATCACTTGGGGCTTCATCTCGGCGGCGATGGCATTCGTGAAAACGCCGTCGCAGTTCTACTGGGCGCGCTTCTTTCTCGGCGTGGCGGAGGCGGGATTCTTCCCCGGCATCATCGTGTATTTTACCCACTGGTTTGCGCAGAGGGATCGCTCGCGGGCGCTGTCGGGCCTGCTTGTGGCCGTGCCGTTCAGTCTCGCGCTCGGTGCGCCGGTGTCGTCGATGCTACTGGATGTGAAATGGTTCGGACTTGATGGCTGGCAGTGGCTTTTCATCGTGGAGGGACTGCCTGCCGTGGTGATGGGATTCATTGTTCTCGCGTGCCTCACGGATCGACCTCGAAATGCAACATGGCTCACCCAAGCCGAGCGCGATCACCTCGAAGGCGTTCTCGCTGCCGAAGCTGCGGCAAAGGAAGTCACGGGCAAAGTCTCCGTCTGGCAGGCACTGCGATTGCCCGCAGTTTGGCTGCTGGTAGTCGGCGTGCTGGTGGGTAACAGCGGAGGCTACGCGCTCAGTTTCTGGCTGCCGACGACGGTGAAGAATCTTTCCGGCGGCTCGGATCAGATGACACTGCTCTACAGTGGCATCTACTACAGTTGCGGCATCCTCAGCGTGCTCATATCCGGCCAGACGGCGGATCGCACGGGAGATCGCAAATGGCACGCGGCGGGCGGCATGATCGCCACCGGCATCTTCCTCGTGTGCAGCACGATTCCAGGGCAAGGCTTTGGCACGCAGATGATCTGGCTCTGCCTTACGGCCTTCGGCGCGGGCTTCTGGATCTCGCCGTTCTGGACGCTGCCATCGCTCACGCTCACCGCTTCCGCCGCAGCAGTGGCCACCGGTCTGATCAACATGGGTGCCAACCTCGCAGGCTACGCAGGCAACCACGTCACTGGCTGGCTTCGCACGCACGGCTACGGCGAAATGCAGTGCCTCCACTTCCTCGCCGCCTGCTTCATCGTCGGCGGCGCCATCATCAGTTTTCTGCGTCTCAAACCTAAATCAGCATGAGTTCCATCACGGCCAAATCATCACCGCTTCAACTCTACCGCACCATGCTCATGATCCGCATGGTGGAGGAACGCATGGCAAAATCACATCAGCGCGGACTCATCCACGGAGCCTGCCACACCTATGTCGGCGAGGAAGCCATCGCCACAGGCGTGTGCGCGCATTTGCATGAAGCGGACGCCGTCTTCAGCACGCATCGAGGTCATGGTCATGCGCTCGCCAAAGGCATGGAGCCGCGCCAACTCATGGCGGAACTCTTTGGTCGCGAGACAGGCTGCTCGCGCGGTCGCGGCGGCTCCATGCATCTGTTTGCGCCGGAGATCGGCATGATGGGCACCAGCGGCATCGTCGGCCCCTGCATCCTGCAAGCCACTGGAGCTGGCTACAGTTCATTGATAATGAAGACAGGCAATGTCGGTATCGCCTTCTTCGGCGATGGCGCGGCGAACAACGGCGCGTTTCACGAAGGCCTGAACATGGCGAGCATCTGGAAGCTGCCGGTGCTGTTCGTGTGCGAGAACAACCAGTTCGCGACCGAGGTTCCGTTCTCCAGTGTCGCGGGCAATCCCAGCGTCGCAGCACGCGGCGCGGCGTATGGCATCACCAGCATCGAAGTGGATGGCAACGATGTGCTGGCAGTGGACGCCGCCGCTCGCGATGCCGTGAAGCGTGCTCGCAACGGCGAAGGCCCCACGCTCATCGAATGCAAAACCTACCGCACCCGTGCGCACGCTGAAGGCATGGGCGACTTCACCTACCGCACGCGTGAAGATGTGGAGCAGTGGAAAGCACAGTGTCCCATCGCGCGACTGAAGAAGCATCTGCTTGATCAAAAACTCGCGACCGATGCCGAGCTGAGCGCCATCGAGCAAGAGGTCGGCACACTCACGGAATCGGCGCATGAGTTCGCCGAAAAGAGCGCCTACCCGACGGCCGAGAGCGCCACCACTCACGTTCATGCTTTGTCCGCAAGCGCAGCTCATCGAGAGGCACCGCCGACATCATCAGCCACACGCGAGCTGACCTTCATGAAGGCCACACTCGAAGCACTCACTGAGGAGATGGCGCGCAATCCGAAGATCTTCGTCATGGGCGAAGGCATCGGTGTGCGCGGCGGCAACTTCGCTACGACCAGCGGCCTGTTTGCGATTCACGGCGAGGCGAGGTTGCGTGACACACCCATTTGCGAGCGCGGCTTTGTAGGTCTCGCAGGAGGCGCAGCGATGACTGGAACCCGGCCCGTGGTGGACTTCATGTTCGCCGACTTCGTGCTCGATGCCGTCGGCGAGATCGTCAACCAGATCGCTAAGATGCAATACATGAGCAGTGGGCGACTGAAGATGCCCGTGCTGATGCGCGGCTGCATCGGCATCGGTCACGCAGCGGCCACGCATCACAGCGGCAGCTACTACTCGATGTATGCGCACTTCCCCGGCCTGCGCGTCGTGGTGCCTTCGTCACCGCGCGATGCGAAAGGCCTGCTCAAAACCGCGCTCACCTGCGACGACCCCGTGCTCTTCCTCGAACATCGCGAGCTGATGACCGTGAAAGGACCCGTGCCCGAGGAAGAATACTTCATCGACTTCGGCAAAGCCGCCATCGTGCGCGAAGGCAGCGATGTCACCGTCGTTGCGCTCGCACTCATGGTTCACAAGACACTCGCGGCGTGTGAGACGCTCGCCGCTGAAGGCATCTCGGTCGAACTCATCGACCCCCGCACCGTAGCCCCGCTCGACGTGGACACCATCATTCAGTCCGTTGCAAAAACAGGCCGCCTCATCATCGTGGACGAAGATTTCGCCCATTGCGGCATCGGAGCCGAGATCGCCGCGCAACTAGCCGACCGCGGCTTTGACGACCTCGATGCTCCCATCCGCCGCCTCAACGGCAAAGCCTCGCCCACGCCTTACAGCCCCACGCTTGAAGCCGCCGTGGTGCCGAACACTGAAGCCATCGCGCAAGCCATCCGCGAACTGTGCGCTGAATAGATCAACGTCATGCCTATCAACATCACATTACCCCGGCTCGGCTGGTCCATGGAGGAAGGCAAGTTCCTCGCGTGGCTGAAGCAAGATGGTGACCTCATCAAAGAAGGCGAACCGCTCTTCACGCTCGAAAGCGACAAAGCCGCGCAAGAGGTCGAAGCCATCGATAGCGGCATCTTGCACATCGCCCCCGACGGCCCAAGGCCAGGCGACATCATCAAAGTCGGCCATGTGCTTGGCTACTTGCTCGCCGAAGGCGAGAGCGCACCGGTTGCCAATCAACCTGAGATCAAGACCAGACAGTTAAGCGAGCCGCTCCAATCGGGAGAGAACAACCTCATTCATTCTCCTGCCCCCATTCTCCTGCCTACAGAAGCCCGCACTGAGATACCCGCTAGCCCCCGAGCCCGTCGCGCCGCCAAGACGCACCGCGTTGAGCTCGCCGCGCTCGCACCCACCGGCAAAGGCGGACGTGTCCGCGAGCGCGATGTCCTTGCCGCGGCAACTGCCATCCCAACCGCCGGGATGAGGCAGGTTCCTCTCACGCAAATGCGGCGCACCATCGCCGCGCGGCTCATGCACAGCCGCCAGACCACCGTGCCCGTCACCATCACCGGACGTTGCGATGCCACCGCACTGCTCGCCCTCCGCAAGCAGCTCAAGTCCATGGGTGAAAAAGCGAACCTCGCCGTCATTCCCACCATCAACGACATCCTCGTCAAGCTCACCGCCACCGCCTTGCGCCAGCATCCCACGCTCGCCGCCACTTGGGCGGAGGATCACCTCCTGCTCCCCGAGAGCATCCACCTCGGCATTGCCGTGGACACCGAAGGCGGATTGCTCGTCCCCGTCATTCGCAACGTGGACTCCTCCACGCTCACCCAGATAGCCGCGCAATCGCAAAAGCTCATCGCCGCCGCCCGCTCCGGTAAGCTCGCCGCCGCGGACATGCAGGGCGCTTGCTTCACGCTCAGCAATCTCGGCAGCCTCGGCGTCGAGGCATTCACACCGGTCATCAATCCACCCGAGTCCGCCATCCTCGGCATCGGCGCCATCGTGCGCGAGGCCGTGCCGCTCGACGACGGCACCTTCGCCGCGCGCGACCGCCTCACGCTCAGCCTCACCTTCGACCATCGCGTCAACGACGGCGCCGCCGCCGCCCGCTTCCTGCAAACCCTCCGCCACCTCATCGAACAGCCCTTCCTCGGCCTCGTGTAATTTTTTCCACTCATGAAAGTCCAACTCGATAACCAAGTCGCCCTCGTCACCGGAGCCGCCGGAGCCATCGGCCAAGCCATCTGCGCATCGCTCGCCGCCAACGGCGCCAAAGTCGTCTATGCCGACATCAACCTCGAAGGTGCCCGCCAGCTCGCCGCTGCCACGCCCGGAGCCATTGCGCTCCGCATGGATGTCACAGATGAAAAGCAGATCGAATCAGCCATCAGCGAGATCATCGCCGCGCACGGTCGCCTCGACATCCTCGTCAACAACGCCGGCATCAACACCATGGCCCACCGCGTGAACATCGACTCCTTTCCCGCCGAGGAATGGGATCGCATCCTGCGTGTCGATCTCACTGGCCTCTTCCTCGTCAGCAAGGCCGCCTCGCGCCACATGCTCCAGCGCAAGGCCGGCCGCATCATCAACATCTCCTCCGTCATGGGACTCGTCCCCGCACGTCTCCAATGCGCCTACACCGCCGCCAAGGCCGGCGTCGTGAATCTCACCCGCACCATGGCCATCGAACTCGGCTCGCAGGGCATCCTCACCAACTGCATCGCCCCCGGCTCCATCCTCAGTGAAGGTACGAAGCAGCTCTTCTACGGCGAGAACGGCCAGTTCAACGACCGCGTCCAGGCCATGCTCGCCCACGTCCCGCTCGGCCGCCCCGGCCAGCCCGAGGAGATCGCCCACGCCGTCCTCTTCCTCGCCGCGCCCGAAAGCTCCTACCTCAACGGCGCCATCATCCCCGTCGATGGCGGCTGGCTCGCCGGTTACAGCCGCGATTTTTGAGTGAAAGACGAACCCGTAATGAGAGCCGCGCGCCGGTTGATCAAATCTCAAAACATGAAGGTGGACGTGAAGCTTGTGCAGTGACGAAAGGAGAAAAATGATCCACGTCATTGCCACCATTGAACTCGCGCCAGGCACGCGCGAAACATACCTGACCGAGATTCGGAAAATCATTTCCGACGTCCGCGCAGAGAAGGGCTGCATCGAATACGGCCCCGCTGTGGACGCCCAAACTGATCTGTCCAATCAAGCCAAGGTCGGTCCCGACAAGGTCGTCGTCGTGGAGAAGTGGGAAGACCTCGCCGCGCTCAAGGCGCACTCGGTTTCGCCGCACATGCAAACGTATCGCGTCAATGTCAAAGACTACGTGCGCGGCGTGCATTTGCTGGTGCTCGACCCGGCCGATTAAGTCGATCACGGGAGATTGAGGAGGCAAATCCCCCGAACGCTCAGTGAGACGTTCCACACGAAATTGGAGCACAGCACGACCATGAAACCCATTCTCACATGCCTCTGCTGCCTCTCCGCGAGTGACCCACCATGCCCACTATGGCCAGCGCGCCGGACAATCACGACGCCGCGACTCAGTCGAGCGCATCCGCGAGCGATTGCCGAGACGTTTACAGGAACTGAGGGAAGCCTGTGGGCTGAGCATTTATGCGCTGTGGCTGAAGTGTGGTGTCTCGCAGGATGAGATCAACCTCATTGAAGGTGGCGAAACCATCCCCGGCGTGCGTGTTCTCGCCCGGCTCATTCGGGGGCTGAAAAAATCTGATCTTTTCCGCAAGAAGTTCTGCCGGTGCGGGTATTCCTTCCGTGACACCCATAGAACACGTTCCAAATACGGCACAGCAGCGGTCCAAGAGCGCGGCAGGTGCGAACGTTGAGGCACCGGCTCTTGATCGGGGGCTGGCCATTCTGGAGGCGCTGGACTCCAAGCCGGAGGGCATGAATTTGTCGGAACTCAGCCGGATCATTGGCAGTCCGAAGAACTCCACGTCACGCTTCATCCAGACGTTGATCGGGCGGGGTTATCTAACGCGGGATGACGGCACGCAGCGCTTCCGGCTCACGGGAAAGCTGCTGCGCCTGGGACAGCCGCAGGTGGCGGATGTGAGCTTGGTGGAGTGCTCGCTGGACGCGATGCGCGCGTTGCGCGATGCGGTGGGCGAGACGGTGCAGGTCGGCATACCGATTGGGGACGAGGGTGTCATCATCGAGAAGATCGAGAGCACGCAGGCGGTGCGCATCGGTGTGAACATCGGGTTGCGCTTCCCGCTGCACAACAATGCGCCGGGGAAGGTGCTGCTGGCGTTCCGCCATCCGAAGGAGCGCGAGCGCACGGTCAATCGCATCAAGCTGACGCGCTGCACGGCGCGTACGATCACGGACAAAGACACGCTACGGACGGAGTGTGAGCGCGTGCTGAAACAAGGTTTCGCGACGGACTGGGGCGAGGCGGATGAGGGCATTCATTGCGTGGCGGCTCCCATTCGGGACCGGCTCGATGTGCTGGTGGCGACGCTCTGGGTTTCTGGCATCGCAGGGCGGATGCCGAAGAGCACGTTCGCATCCGTGGCTGGCGAGGTGATGAAAGCAGCGGGTGAAATCGAAAGGAGGCTGCGGGCATGAAACGCACGTTGACCCTTGCAATCCTCTTCGCGGTATCGCTGGCGAATGCGGATGAGTTCTTCACTTCCAAAATCGAGCCGCTGCTCAAGCAGCGCTGCTACGAATGTCATTCGCATGAGAAGAAGATGAAGGCTGGGCTGACGCTCGATTCCAAATCGGGTTGGGGGGAAGGAGGCGACTCGGGGCCGGCTGTCGTCGTGGGAAAACCGGAGGAGAGCTTGCTCATCAAGATGGTGCGCTGGCCGGATGGCGATCATCAGATGCCGCCGAAGGAGAAGCTGCCGGCGGCGGAGATCGCGCTGCTGGAAGAATGGGTCAAACGTGGAGCGCCGGACCCGCGCGTGCTCGTGAAATCGCGACCGAATGCCACGGATTGGTGGTCACTGAAGCCGCTGGTGAAACCTGCGTTGCCAGTCATCGCGGGCGCGAAGGTCGAGCATCCGGTGGACCGCTTCATCCGGGCGCGGCTCGCGGAGCGGAAGCTGACACCTTCGCCGGAAGCGGACCGTCGCACGCTCATTCGGCGAGTGTATTTCGATCTGCACGGGCTGCCTCCGTCGCTTGCCGAGGTGGAGGCGTTTGAAAAGGACCGCAATCCGAAGGCTTACGAGCATCTGGTGGAGCGGCTGCTCGCTTCTCCGCGCCATGGTGAGCGATGGGCGCGGCACTGGCTGGATACGATTCATTTCGCGGAGACGCATGGGTGTGGGCACGATCTGCCGCGGAATCACGCGTGGCGGTTTCGCGACTATGTCATCGAATCATTGAACAACGACAAGCCGTGGCCGCGGTTCGTGCGCGAGCAACTCGCTGCGGATCGTCTGTTTCCCGAGGAGCCGCGTCTCACCGCTGCGCTCGGTTTTCTCGGCGCGGGTGTGTTTGATCACAGCGCGTATGAGACAGCACCGACGAACTTCGATTACCTCGACCGCGATGACTTGGTGACGCAGACGATGGCGGCCTTCACCAGCACCACGGCGAACTGCGCGCGCTGCCACGCGCATAAGTTCGACCCCATCACGCAGGAGGACTATTACGCGCTGCAATCGGTCTTCGCGGGCATCATCGAGGGCGACATTCCCTTTGATGAAGACACGAAGGTCGCGCAGCAGCGGAGGCACTGGCAGTCGCTGCTCACGGCGGCTGAGGCGCAGGACAAGGCCGTGCTGCTCACGGGAGAAAATGAGGCACTCGTCGCCGATTGGGAGAAGCATCAGGGGCCGGCGGTGAAATGGACGACGCTCGGATACGAGAGCTTCATCAGCACCGAGGGCGCGACGCTCTCGCGCAGCGGCGAGGTCATAGTCTCCGGCGGTGCGAAGCCGGAGAAGGACACGTATGTCATCACCGCCACCGCATCGCTCGCGAGCATCACCGCGCTGCGGCTCGATGTGATCGCGGACAAGTCATTGCCCAAGGACGGTCCGGGCAGACAGGACAACGGCAATCTCACCGTGAGCGAGTTTGAGGCTCAGGTCTTCGAGGCTGGAGCAGCATCGCCGGTGAAGCTGAAATTTTCGCGCGCGACGGCGGACTTCAATCAAGCGAGCTACGCGGCACCTGCGGCGATTGATGGCAATCCGGCCACCGGCTGGGGCATTCATCCGGCCGTGAGTCAGTCGCATCATGCGGTGTTCGAGCTGGCAGCGCCGCTCACCTTGAAGCCTGGCGCGAAGCTCACCATCTCGCTGAAGCAGCTCGCTCCGCAGTCGCATCTCGTCGGCCGCTTCAAACTCTCCGCGACCGATGAACCCGCAGCGCGCGTTTCAGCGATGCCGGCGCTCGCCTCCGCCGCGCTCGCCATTCCCGCCGATAAACGCACCGAGTCGCAACGTCTCGCACTCGCCGCTCATGCGCTGCGCCTGCGTGCCGCCGATGAAATGCAAAAGCTGCCCGCGCCAGCGCTCGTCTATGCCGCAGGCAAAAAGGCCGATGTGCTGCTGGCCGTCAGCAAAGGCACACCGACCACGGTGGCCAAGCCCAAGGTCGTGCACATCTTGAAACGCGGCGAGTTCGACAAGCCCATCGGTGACGCCGAGAGCGGCGCGCTCAGTGCCGTGAAGGTGCTGCCCGCGCGTTTCACCAAGGCGCACGCCGGCGATGAATCCGAACGCCGCGCCGCGCTCGCGGATTGGATTGCCGATGACAAAAACCCGCTCACCTGGCGCAGCATCGCGAACCGTGTGTGGCACTATCATTTCGGTCGCGGCATCTGCGATACGCCGAGCGATTTTGGCCGCATGGGCGGCGTGCCTTCGCATCCTGAACTGCTCGACTGGCTCGCGTGCGAACTGCGCGACAGCGGCGGCTCCTTGAAACATCTGCATCGCCTCATCGTCACCAGCGCCGCGTATCGCCAGAGCAGCGAGCACCGCGACGGTGCGGCGAAGCTCGATGGCGACAACCGCCTGCTCTGGCGTATGAACCGCTTGCGCCTCGACGCCGACAGCTACCGCGACTTCGTCCTCGCCGCTGCGGACAGACTCGACCTCACCGTCGGCGGTCCCAGCGAGCGGCAATTCATCACCGGCCCGCCCGTGCAGCTCACGCCCACGCTCGACTACGCCGCCTACGATTGGTCCGCGCTGCCGAAGCATCGCCGCAGCATCTACCGCTTCGTCTGGCGCGGCGTGCCCGACCCTTTCATGGACACGCTCGACTTCCCCGACCTCGGACTGCTCGCCCCGAGCCGCAGTTTCTCCGCGTCCTCGCTGCAATCCCTCGCGCTCTACAACAACAGCTTCGTCCTGCACTTCAGCAGCGAGCTTGCCAAACAAATCATCGCGCCCGCCGATGCCATCCGCCGCATCCTGTTGCGCGAGCCGACGGCGGATGAACTCCGCAACTTCACCGCGTATGCGCAGAAGAACGGCCTCGCCGCCCTGTGCCGCGTGCTCATCAACAGCAACGAGTTCCTGTTTGTGAACTGAATCCATTAATCATGAAATACATCCTTATCCTCGCCGCCCTGCTGCTCGTTCCACTGGCCGCGATGCACGCAGCCGACGCACCCATTTCTCACCGCGTTCTGCTCACCGACTACAAAGGCAACCGCGTGGTCATAGTCTCGGCCAAGGGCGACATCGAATGGGAGTTTCCGGCGAAGACGCCGCAGGATTGCTGGTTGCTGCCAAATGGGAACGTGCTCTTCAGTCAGATTACCGGAGCGGCGGAGGTGACGATGGATAAGAAGGTGGTGTGGGAATACAAAGCACCGGCGAAAGCGCTGGTGCATTCCTGCCAGCCTCTGCCCGATGGCAATGTGCTGGTGGCCGAGTGCGTCACGGGCCGCATCGTGGTCGTGGGCCGCGATGGCGAGGTGGTGAAGGAAATGCCGGTGAAGTCATCGCCCAAGGTGGTGAGTCACCAGTTTCGCGGTGCGCGTCGCACGAGCGACGGGCATTACTGGGTATGCCTGATGGATGAGAAGAAGGTGGTGGAACTCGATGCCGAGGGTGGACAGTTGCGCGAGGTTGCCTTCGACGGACATCCCGGTGAAGTCGTGAAGCTGCCGGAAGGGCACCTCATCGTCAGTCTTTGGGACAAGACGAGCATCGTCGAACTCGACGAAAACTTGAAGACCGTCTGGCAGATTGCAGAGAACGAAATCCCCGGCAACCCGCTGCGCATCCCGATGGGCATCCATCGTCTGCCCAACGGCAACACCGTCATCGGCAACTACCTCGGTCACGGTTTCGAAGGCAAGCAGCCGATGGTCTTCGAGGTCACGCGCGACAAGAAAGTCGTGTGGGAGTTCGCCGACCACGCGCGCTTCAAGACCGTGTGCCAGATGCAGGTGCTCGATGTGCCTGCCGACGCCGCGAAAGGCGAAGTGCTTCGCTGAATGCCTCCACCACTGAAGCTCATGAACACACCTCCACTTCACACCCGACGCGACTTTCTCGCCGGCATCAGCAGCGGATTTGCGGGAGTCGCGCTTTCGCAACTGCTCGCTCGCGATGCCTCCGCCAGCGTCCCGGTGCCGAGGCCGGAGTTCAATGGCGGCATTCATCATCAAGCCAAAGTGAAGCGCGTCATCCAGCTCTTCATGAACGGCGGCGCGAGCCCGATGGACCTCTGGGATTACAAACCGATGCTCACGAAACAGCACGGACAGAAGCTCGGCTCGAAGGTGAAAATCGAAGGCGCGACCGGCATGCAGGGGCCGCTGATGAAGAGCCCGTTCGAGTTCAAGCAGCATGGTCAAAGCGGACGCTGGGCGAGCAGTTTGTTTCCTGAGCAGGCGAAGCTCGTGGACGAGATGGCCTTTCTCATGGCCATGCAGGGCCGCTCGAATGTGCATGGCCAGAGCGCCTATCTCATGAACAACGGCTTCCTGCTGCCCGGCTTCCCCTGCATGGGCGCATGGATTTCCTACGCGCTCGGCAATCTCACCGACAACCTACCCACCTTCATCGTGCTGCCGGATGCGCGCGGTCTGCCCTACAACGGACGCGGTTGCTTCACCTCCGGCTTCCTGCCTGCGGTGCATCAGGGGACGGTCATCAAAGCAGGCGCGTCGCAACCCATCCCCGACCTCTTTGCCAGCGACAAGTTCGCCTTCGCCACGCGACAGGCCGATGGCGACGGCCTCGCATTGCTGAACCAAATGAATCATGCGCACGCCGCGCAGCATCTCGGCGATTCGCGACTCGATGCCCGCGTTGCCGGCTATCAACTCGCCGCGAAGCTTCAGCTCAGCGCACCCGAAGCCTTCGATGTCATGCGCGAGCCCGAAGCCGCCCGCAAAGCCTACTGCCTCGACAGTACCGACAAACCCACCGCCGATTTCGGCAAACGCTGCCTGCTCGCCACCCGCCTCATCGAGCGCGGCGTGCGTTTTGTCCAAGTCTGGAGCGGCCCCGAGGGCGCGGTGAACAACTGGGACAACCACGGCGACATCCCCAAAGAACTTCCACCCATGTGCGCCAGCATCGACAAGCCCATCGCCGCGCTGCTGCGCGATCTCCGTCAGCGTGGCCTCGCCGAGGACACGCTCGTCGTCTGGACCACCGAGTTCGGCCGCACGCCCTTCTCGCAGGGTTCACTCGGACGCGACCACAACTGCGGCAGCTTCGTGAGCTGGCTCTGGGGCGCAGGAGTGAAGCAAGGCATCGCCCACGGCCAGAGCGACGACTGGTGCTATCAAGCCCAGCAAGACATCACCACCGGCTACGACATGCACGCCACCATCCTGCACCTGCTCGGCATCGATCACGAAAAACTCACCGTCCGCACCAACGGCGTGGACCGTCGCCTCACCGACGTGCATGGGCATGTGGTGAAGCAGGTGCTGGCGTGAAATCATGCCCACCGCGCCGGACAACCACCACGCCCACGACTACGCCGAACTCATTCGCGACTGGCTGCCGAGACGCTTGTAGGAACTCCGGGAAGCGATGGGTTTGAGCAATGCCCACCCTGGCTCGGGAGAGTGGCAACAGCCGGGAATCCATCGGCAGGAGCAAAGGAGTGACACCGCGCTACTCCACCAGCTTCACTGTTTCGCTCGCGGCGTCTATCACACGGACTGCGGGAGCTTCTGGTTTCAGGTCGAGGTGAAGCGCGACGGCAGGATTCTCCGAAGCCCCGGCTTGGATGAGAGCGGCGAAAAAGGAATGAGCACCCGGGTTTTCCGCCTGTCCGTTCGGAAGACGGATGGATTTCTCGGCATCGTCACGTCCTATTGCAATGTGCCCGGACTATTTGGCTGCGTTCCGTGGCAGAGTTATCAATATGTGGGCGTGGACTGCGTGGATGTGTTCATGGCGGCGGCCTGCCGCCGCAAAGGCGTTGAGCTAAAGCGGGACTGGAATGTGGCCATGATCGTGGACCAATGGCCAAAAGCCGCGGAAAGCGATTTGTCGGCAGGGGTATTTTCCAACGAGTTGATATGGGGCCGCGATCTGAAACCCGGCTATCTGGTGGTCGTGCGTTATGCGGGCGGCAAGACCTATCAGCATATTGGCGCGCTCATGGGCGACATGAACAAGAATGGCATCTTGGACGCCGCCGATACGATCATCCACGCAGGCCCGGAAGCGCTGGAGGTTTCGGAAATTGCATGGGGATCGTTCGACGGTCACATCGTCATCATGCGCAACGAATGATCGCTAATTGAGTCCCGCGTTCATGCTGAATGGCCCGGGGGGCCGGTGGAAATTAGCTGCCGGGGGTCGAGCGAGGCACGAGTGAATACCGCCGGATCGCATCGCAAAACGAACGCACCCGGGATGGGGTGCGGGAAGCTGCCGGAGGATTCCCGGCGCACCCGGGGCGCATGGTCATGGTACGCGTGATCCGGTGGTGTTCGCTCTCCAGGCTCGCTCGGGCACCGGCTGATTTCCGTGACGCCTCCAGCGTCGCAAAGTGCGTGACAGGCGGAAGGCCTCTGGTTTCCGGCTCAGCGCCAGAAATTTTCCCAGCCCGTACCCATTACGAATGGTAGCGGCTTCGCCGCGCCGAACGCCAGCCACCGCGACCGTTCGGAACTCGTGATCGAAAACGTAGCCTGAGCCTTTTTGTCCGCGGACGTGAAGACGAGGTGCGCGACGGTGGTGCCTTCTGCGAGCGATTCGAGGAGCGTGTCCGCCGTCGTCGGTGCGACGTAGCGGACCTCGACCGTCCCGGCGGGATGGAGCATGAAAAAATTCTGATCCTGCGCGCTGCGGAAACTCGTGTTTTGGCCGCTGTCCACGAAATGATAACCGTGGCCGCGGCCGAATTTCAAATTGCCGATCCAGAATGTGTTCCCGTGGTTCTTCGGATCGGGAACCGTCGTCATCTCGTAGTCTGAGAAGATGTTCGCTCCAGCCGGATTCCTGGTCTTGATGAGATGGAAGTTTATCCCGGTCTTCCGCTCGGCGAACGTCGGGCCCGTGCCGGGATGGAAAGTGAGCACGCCGCCGGGCAGATCCCAATGCTCGATCCGGAAGCCCGAGCCCGCGTTGCGTTTCGCAGGGCCGAGCCGCGCGATGATCGCGGCGCGGGTCTCGTCCGAAGATTTGCCGCGGATTTCCGCCGCGAGATCCTGAACGGCTTTCGGCGCATCGGAAATAGCCGGTGCCTGCGCGCGGGACATCGCATGCGCCGCGAGAGCGAGGACGATGGCCAGCAATGCAGATCTCATGATGCCACCACCAATGCCTCATGGGAGCGGCTGAGGCCAGCACCACCGCGAGTTTTGCGCTTGTCGTCTGCGCGCCGGCTCGCGCACACACGGCGGCATCCGTCCGATGAAAGTCCTCCATGTTCACGCGCACTATGATGATTACGAATTCACCGCCGCAGGCACTTTCGAGCTGTGGCGGCGAAAGCTCGGGGCGGCATTTCAGCCGAAGGTGCTCGTTTGCACGGATGGAAAGGCGGGTCATCATTTTCGCACACGCGAGGAGACCGGGCGCATCCGGCTCGACGAGCAGCTCGCCGCCGCAAAACTCGGCGGCTACGATTTTGAACTGCTGCGGCTCCCGGACGGCCGGGTGCCGCGCGAGGCGTGCCTGCAAGTGACGATCGAGCTGCTCGCCGCGCTGTGGAAGGCGATCCGTGATTTCGAGCCGGACTACCTTTTCTGCCCGCCGCTGCCGGACGATCCGCTCGCGGGCGTCCACAATGATCACATCACGATCGCTGACGCCGTGCGTCGCGTCGCCTACATGATCAATGTGCCGCACGCGTTCACGCCCGAGTATCCCGCCGACGAAACCGCGTCGCGCCCGTGCAAAGTGCCGGTGATCGTGAACGTGTATGACGGCTACATGTCCGGTGCAAATTCCCACGACATCGCGGTGGACGTGGAGGAGGCATTTCCAAAAATCCGCGAACTCACTTGGTGTCATCACTCGCAGATCACCGAGTGGCTGCCGTGGGTCGGACGTCACAACATGGCCCCGCCAAGCTCCGAGGCCGAGTGGTCGGAAATCCTGCGCGCACGTTTCGATCGGAATAACCGCGAACTCGGAATCCGCAGCGCGCACGCGGTGGAGGTCTTCCGCGTCACGTCGTGGGGCGTGGTGCCGACGCTCGATCAACTTCACGCGGACTTCCCGCCCATCATGGCCGGGGCATCGAAACTCGACGCCCTCGCCGCGCGGCTGAAACGCTGGCAAAATGCCGGTTGACACCCGCGGCCCGTGAACTAGAGTGCGCGCCCTTTTTCCAACGGCACCGTGCATCCCGCACACCGCTGGGAGAGGGACAAACAAACACAACCGCAGGAGGGGAAAACACCCGCCAGCACTGCAAAAAACACATGGCTCAACAACGTTCCAAACGATACCGCGCATCCGCGGAAAAGCGCGATGACAAGAAAGTCTATCCGCTCGCAGAAGCAATCGCCGCCCTGAAGGCGATGCCTCCCACCAAGTTCGACCAGACCGTGACGCTCGCGTTCCGGCTCGGCGTGGACCCCAAGCAATCCGACCAGATGGTCCGTGGCACCTGCCCGCTGCCGCATGGCTCAGGCAAGCAAGTCCGCGTGCTCGTCTTCGCGGAAGGTGCAGCGGCCGAGGCCGCGCGTGCGGCTGGCGCTGAATTCGTCGGCTACAAGGACATGATCGACAAATGCGTCGGTGGTTTCCAGGATTTCGATGTCGCAGTGGCGACTCCCGGCGCGATGGCCGAAGTGCGCAAGCTCGGCAAGGTCCTCGGACCCCGCGGCCTCATGCCGAACCCGAAGACCGGCACCGTCACCGAAGACACGGCGAAGGCCGTGCGCGAAGTGAAGGCAGGCCGCGTCGAGTTCAAGCTCGATAAGAACGCGAACATCGCGGTGCCTGTCGGCAAGTTCAGCTTTGACGTTCAGAAGCTCGTCGAGAATGGCTCGGCGGTCATCGACGCCGTCATCAAGGCGCGCCCCGCAACTGCGAAGGGCCGCTTCGTGGATAACATCACACTCAGCGCGACCATGACGCCCGGCGTCACTGTGGACGCGGCGCAATTCCTGAAACTCGCCTAACCGAGGACCCACACCATGCATCCCGCAAAAGCATTCATCGTCAACGACCTCAACAAGCGGCTCAACGACTCGCCGTTCATCTTTGTCGCCGATTACACCGGCCTCAACGTCATCCAGTTCTCCGAGCTGCGTAACCGCCTCGACAAGGCCGGCGCACGCTGCTCGGTCGTGAAAAACAGCTACCTCCGCCTCGCGGCGAAAGGAGCCGGCCTGCCTGACCTCGGCGAACTCCGCGGCCAAAACGCCATCGTCACCGGTGAGAAGGACGTCGCCGCTGCCGCGAAAGTTCTCAAGAACTTCACGGCGGAATTCAAGAAGCCGACCATCCGCACGGGCGTGGTGGATCGTCTCATCGTCAGCAGCGAGCAGATCCAAGTCATCGCCGACCTCCCGTCGCGCGACGTCCTGCTTTCGCAGCTTCTCGGCGTCCTCCAGGCACCTGCGAGCACGCTCGTCCGCCTGCTCAACGAGCCGGCCAGCCAGCTCGCCCGCGTCCTTCAGGCGAAAGCCGACCAAGGTGGCGCTGCCGCACCGGCAGAAGCTGCCGCGACCCCCGCAACCGAGACCGCAAACTCCTAAGCTCTTTACAAAATCATGGCCACGACAGAATCCATCACCACCCTCCGCCTGCACGAGAAAGATACTGGCAGCGCGGACGTGCAAGTCGCCGTTTTGACCGAGCGCATCAACCATCTCACCGAGCACCTCAAGGCGCACGCGAAGGATCACTCCTCGCGCCGCGGCCTGCTCCAAATGGTCGCACGCCGCCGCGGGCTGCTTGATTACCTCAAGCGCACCGCGACCCCGCGCTATCAGGCGGCGCTCGATAAGCTGAGTTTGCGCAAGTAGGTTCAAGACACTTCAAAACACTTCGCCCCGGTCCTCGCACCGGGGCGAATGCTTTTCCCGGTCAGACAAAAATCGCACTGCCACCGCCGAAACCGGGCGGAGGGTGAGCAGGGCAAACCAAACAATCGCCACACGGCAAGCCGGACGCTGATTCTGAAATCAGACACTGAACCACAACTTCGCGCTTTTTTCTTAATCCTAATCTTATGAGGCTCTTGCAAAACCCTCCGAAATCTCCACCCGCAGAACACGTCATCAGAGAGCGCTGCGATTTTTTGAATCCCTGCGGAGGGGTTTTGCAAGAGCCTCTTATTCTTAATCTTAATCCCTCGGCGACATCCGAACGCAGTCGGGGAATTAAGATTAGGATTAAGAATAAGATTAAGAGGAGAAGCGGGAACGAGTGGCTAAGTGATCGAGTTAGGAGACGCGTTTCAACGGCACGCCGGATGGCATTTCAAAAAACAAAATGAGCATCCAAAATGTGACTGCCAATTCAGGCGGCACCCCCATCATCATCGAAACCGGCAAGCTCGCGAAGCTCGCCGACGGAGCCGTGACCGTGCGTTGCGGCGAAACCATCATCCTCGTCACCGCGGTCTCCGCGACGAAGATCAAAGAGGGCCAGGACTGGTTCCCGCTGAGCGTCGAGTACCGCGAAAAGGCGGCCGCGGTCGGCCGGTTCCCCGGCGGCTACTTCAAGCGCGAAGGCCGGCCCACCGAGAAGGAAGTCCTCACCGCGCGCATGACGGATCGTCCGTTGCGCCCGCTCTTCCCGAAGGGCTACCTCTACGACACGCAAATCGTCGGCACGCTCATGAGCGCGGACGGTCAGAACGATCCCGACATGCTTTCCATCAACGGCGCGAGCGCCGCACTCATGGTTTCCGACATCCCGTTCGCGGGTCCCGTCGGTGCCGTGCGCGTCGGTCGCATCGGCGGGCAGTTCGTCGCGAACCCCACGCACGCGCAGCGCGCTGAGAGCGATCTCGACCTCGTCTATGTCGGCACGGAAAACGACGTGATCATGATCGAAGGCGCGGGCAACGAGATTCCCGAGGAGGAATTCATCAAGGCCCTCGAATTCGGCCACACCGAGGCGGTGAAACTCATCGCCGCGCAAAAGGAACTCGCCGCGAAGGTCAACAAGGCTAAGCGCGAGATGCCGCTCTTCACCGTGAAAGACGAGGTGATGGAAGTCGCCTACGAAGTCGCGGGCAGCCGCATCGAAGGCGCGCTCTACACCCCGAGCAAAGTCGCCCGCAGCAAGGCGGTCAATGCGCTCAAGGACGAAGTCGGCACCGCCATCAAGGCGAAATTTCCCGAGGCCACGCCCTTCGAGATCAGCCAGGCGTTTGACTACCTGCAAAAGAAAGCCTTCCGCGTCGCCATCCTCGATCGCCAGTCCCGTTGCGACGGACGCGGCCTCGGCGATCTCCGCCAGCTCAGCGCCGAGACCGGCCTGCTCCCGCGTTCGCACGGCAGCGCCCTTTTCGCCCGCGGCGAAACGCAGGCGCTCTGCCTCCTCACCCTCGCGACCACGCAGGAAGCGCAGGACATGGACGGCTACACCGGCGGCGAGACCAGCAAGGCCTTCATCCTGCACTACAACTTCCCGCCCTTCTCGGTCGGCGAAACCGGACGCATGGGCGGCATGAACCGCCGCGAAATCGGCCACGGCGCACTCGCCGAGCGTTCCATCGCGCCGGTCATTCCCTCGACGGAAGACTTCCCGTACGCCATCCGCATCAGCAGCGAAGTGTGCGAGTCGAACGGCTCCACCTCGATGGCCTCCGTCTGCGGCGGCGTCCTCGCGCTCATGGACGCGGGCGTGCCGATCAAGACCCCCGTCGCCGGCATCAGCGTCGGCCTCGTCACCGAGTTTGAGGGCGACACCCTCAAGCGCTACACCACGCTCGCCGACATCATCGGCAGCGAGGATCACTTCGGCGACATGGACTTCAAGCTCTGCGGCACCCGCGAAGGCGTCACCGGCTTCCAGCTCGACCTCAAGCTCCCCGGCGTCTCGCACAAGATCATCACCGAAGCCGTGCATCAAGCGCGCGAACTTCGCATGAAGATCCTCGACGTGATGGCCGCGTGCATCGCTTCGCCGCGCACCGAGATGTCGCCCTACGCCCCGCGCATCGAGACCATCAAGGTCAACCCCGACAAGATCGGCCTCATCATCGGCCCCGGCGGCAAGACCATCAAGGGCATCGTCGCCGAGACCGGCGCGGAGATTAACATCGAGGACGATGGCAGCGTCCGCATCTACTCGAACAACCCCGAAGCCATGGCCCGCGCCAAGCAAATCATCATGGGCATGACCCGCGAGATCGGCGTCGGCGAAATGTATCAGGGCCGCGTCGTCACCATCAAAGAGTTCGGCTGCTTCGTCGAAGTGCTGCCCGGCAAGGACGGCATGGTCCACATTAGCGAACTGGCCGACTTCCGCGTGAACCGCGTCGAAGACGTCGTCAAGCAAGGCGACCTCATCTGGGTGAAGTGCATCGGCGTGGATGAAAAGGGCCGCGTCAAACTCTCGCGCAAAGCCGCGATGAAAGAGCGCGACGAAGCCAGCGCCAACGGAGCGCCCGCCGCACCCGCAGGCACGAACTAAACCGCTGCGGGGATTCCAATCCTCCGGCCCACAAACTCACAAAAGGGGCGGCCTCCGGGTCGCCCCTTTTTCGTGCCTGGGAGAAGTGGTTCGAGCTTTAGATCGAACGATCCGACTTCATGCGGCATGCGTGGTTGCCGGGCATTCCCGCGTTGCTCCTTTCGCGGTTCCCTGCAAGGTTCGCGCTCATCGTTTCCCTTTCCATCAACTCCATCACTCACCGATCCCGATTCCAGCGAGCACGGAGATCCCGAAGGTGATTTCCCCGCAATCCGTCATGTCTCCCAAGCAACGCTACTGGCTCGCTGTCGCGCTCATCGTGCTCACGCTCGGGCTGCTCTATCCCGGCCTCACTCAGAACGCGCTCACGATCCGCGGCGTCCTCGACATCGAGGGCGTCGGTGCCTTTGCCGACAAACTCAGCGCCGCGCAGATCCCGCCCGAGCGACTCGCGCAGGTGCGCGGATTTCTGAACCCCGCGAAATTTGGGAAATTCACGGACGAGGAGTTGAGCACTTTCATCGGCCGCCTCGCCGGTGGCATCGTGCGTGGAAAAATCGAAGGCGCGAGCAGGGCTCCGGGGCGCGACGACACCGTGTATGTCCAGACACAGACCATCGTCGTGACCATCCGGTATCTTTATGAAAATGGCGGCTACCTCGCGGCCACGCTGCTGCTGCTGTTCAGCGTGTGCGTGCCGATTGGAAAAGTGCTCGTCTTCTTTGTGGCGATCCACGCGCACGACTGCCGGCGCGAGTGGCTGCTGAACGCCATCAATCTCATCGGAAAATGGAGCATGGCGGATGTCTTTGTCGTCGCGATCTACACGGCGTATCTCGGCGCGAAGAACAGCATCGGCGTAGGCCAGCCCGTCCATTTTGAGACCACTTACGGGCCGGGGTTCTATTGGTTCACGGCGTATTGCATCGTCTCGCTCGCCGCGCAGCAGGCCGCCGTCGGGCTGATGAGGGAGCAGAGCCGGGCGTAGTGTCTTGTTTTCGCGTTTTGTGTTTGGCGTTTTGTGTTTGGCGTTTTGTGTTTGGCGTTTGGTGTTTGGCGTTTGGTGTTTGAAGTTTGGTGTTTGAAGTTTGGCCCGCCGCAGGCGCGTTGCGAATGTGGGTGCGCGTCCTGACATCGTTGCGCCGCTGCGCGGGGCCAAACGCCAAACGCCAAACACTCAACACCAAACTCCAAAAAAGGACGCCACCTGCATCACTTGCCAATGCACCAGAGGTGTTTGTACGTGCGGAGGAAAAGCTGGCCGTCGCTCACGGCGAGGGAGCTGTTCGTGAGGCCGTCGCCCATCGGGTTCACGGCGAGCTGCTCGTATTTTTCGGGCGAAGCATTGAAGACGACCACGTCGGAATTCTGCGTGACGGCGTAGATGCGGTCGCCGCTGAGCACGAGCGAACTCCAGGTGTTTGCGCGGCCTGCGGGCGTCGCCATGCGCTCTTTCCAAAGCTCCTTCCCGGTGGCGATCTCGATGCACTGGATCACGCCGGGCTCGCCGGTGAGCCACGCGTGCTTGCCGATCACGACGTTGCTTCCGATGCGCTGCGGGTTTTTCTTTTCCTGCCAAAGACGATGGCTCGTCGTGATGTCGCCGCTCCCGCCGGGCTTCACACCGACGCTGAATCCGCCGTAGCCGCCGAAGCCTGCGATGGCTCCTTCGCCCACGAGCGGGTCCGCGTAAGAGAGCGCGTTCAGGCCGTTGCAATGCCACAGTTCCTTCCCGGTCTTCGGGTCGAGGCTGAAGACCGCGCCGGGCAGCCCGACGAGAAATTCCTCGCGCGCGCCGACCTTCGCGACGAATCCCGTATTCCATGATCCGGTGAAGCCTTTGCCGCCGCCGGGGCCTTCCTTCACCACGGGCTCGGGCACATTGAAACGCCACGCTTCCTTCCCTGTGCGCTTGTCCACGGCGACGACGAAGCTCGGATCGCCGGGGCCG
>Ga0194043_1000100_pt1 | contig 39329 bp, 36 predicted proteins | sample JunL4415m_MetaG_FD_161274 | JGI IMG/M metagenome (GOLD analysis project Ga0194043, IMG submission 161274) | Anoxic zone freshwater microbial communities from boreal shield lake in IISD Experimental Lakes Area, Ontario, Canada - Jun2016-L442-15m | ecosystem: Environmental > Aquatic > Freshwater >...
TTCGTGTCGACCACGCCGATATCACGCTCGAATGCGAAAGCCAGGACAGCCCGGGCCGTATAGGGCCCCACTCCGGGCAGAGCCAACAGATCGTCGAGTTGGTCGGGCACGGCACCGCCGTGCTCGGCCACCACTACCGCCGCCGTTGCGTGGAGGTACTTGGCCCGGCGGTTGTAGCCCATCCCATCCCATGCCCGTAGGACATCACCCAACGGTGCTGCCGCACACGAGGCGGCGGTGGGGTAGGCGTCGAGGAAGCGGTAGTACGCCGGGATCACTCGAGACAGCTGGGTCTGCTGGGCCAGGGTTTCGCTGACCAGGACAGCCCAGGGGTCGCGAGTGTGGCGCCAGGGGAGATCGCCGCGGCGGGTGGCCCCAACGTCACCACCAGATCCCCACCTCTCGATAGCGGCACCGATGGCGCGCACCTGGGCGGCCGGGCGGTCGCTCAATGGCTGTTCCACCGATCGGCTCACTGCCGACGCACTCGCCACCCGTACCCCCACCGCCGACACATTGGGATCAACCCCAGACGTCGTCCCCGTAGGGGCGACGGCGCACCGGAGCGGCTGCCGTCTTCCACACCATCACCTTGCGACGGAAGAAGCAGACCTCGTCGCCGTGCTGATTGAAGGCCTTGGTCTCGACGGTCACCACTCCGCGGTCGTCCCGCGACTTGGACTCGGTCGTGCTGATGACCTTCGTCTCGGCGTAGATGGTGTCGCCATGGAAGGTAGGCGAGCGGTGCAGCAGCGACTCCACCTCGAGGTTGGCGATGGCAGCCCCGCTGACATCGGGGACGCTCATGCCGAGGGCCAGCGAGTAGACCAGGTTCCCCACCACCACGTTCTTCTTCTGGACCGACTCGTTCTCGGCGAACCACACGTTGGTGTGCAGCGGGTGGTGGTTCATGGTGATCATGCAGAAGAGGTGGTCGTCGGCCTCGGTGATGGTCTTGCCCGGCCAGTGCCGGTAGACATCGCCAGGGACGAAGTCCTCGAGGTAGCGGCCGAAGGGACGGTCATACGTAGTCATACCGCCAAGTGTCGCCCGTCGCGCACCGGGCCGTCCAACCGTTGAGACCATCGCCAAGACCAGAGCGACCGGGTGGCTGTCGCCAGCCCCTAGCGGCCGAAGCGGCTCAGGCCTGCGGCAGTGCGGACCGGGTGGTGAATCCCAGTACCCAGTCCGGGTGGCTGTCGCCGTCGATGGCCATCCGCCATACGTACCGGTTGCCCGGGTCGAGGGGCAGCGGACCCAGGTTGATGGCCAAGGCCACATCGACCGGCGAACCCTCGGGGACGCCGGGTGGGCGTCCCACCGTGAACTCGCCCCGGACCTCGACTGGGTGCTCGCCTTCGGGGGTGGGAACCAGCACCGGTCCGCCGTCAGCGTCCTCCAGGTAGAGCTCCCAGTGATGCGGGAGTTCTGCCTCGTCCCATCCGACATCGATCTTGAGGGCGATCGCTGACGGGACGGGGTCAGGACCGGTCATACTCCAGCCGCCTCCCAGCACGTAGAGCTTCCCGTCAGCCACCTGCGCCGAGTCACACAACATCATGGTTACCTTCACCCGCTGGAGGTTACCGGGTTCGACGGCAGGCTCTGCATCACCCGATGAGCACGGATACGAAGGCTTGGGCCGATCCTCTCGCAGGTGGCCGGTAGCCTCGGGTCATGGAACTCCGTGGCCTGAGGGACGACGTCTACCGGCGACCGCTCGCCACCGCCCTCGATCGACTGGGGATCGGCCCGGGCTGGACCTGCGTCGACGTCGGGGCCGGAGGGGGCGACGTCACTGTGGCCCTCGCGGAGATCGTCGGCCACGAGGGCCGGGTGTATGCCGTCGACAGCGACCCACTGGCACGCGACGAAGTGGCCTCGGCCGCGGCGGCCAACAGTCAGGTCCTGGCCATCACCCAGGCCGGCGAAGACCTGCGGCTTCCCGAACTGGTCGACCTGGCCTTCTGCCGGTTCCTGCTCATGCACGTGCTGGACCCTTCGGTGGTGCTGGCCCGCATGGCGTCCGCTGTCCGCCCCGGCGGGTGGGTGGTAGCCCAAGAGCCGATCACGTCCGCCGGTCGGATCGCCGGACTTCCGTTCTCCATGCCTGACGCCCGTCACCCAGATATCGGAGCCCTGCTCCCAGCGCTGGTGCGCCAAGCCGGCCTCCACATTGTCGATGCCTGGGCCGAGGCCCCGGCCGGGGCCGGCCCTGGCCCCGTGGCCACCTATCTCGAGCACCTCACCGAGGTGGACCCCATGAACGACCCCGTGGTCCTGCCTCCACTGGTCACCGTGGTGGCGCAGGTCCCGGCGGGCTGAGCGTCCGGCCTCTCGGACGGCCCGTTATCCTTGTGTGGTGACCAATGACTTGATCTCCACTCCAGACCTGCTTGCCGCCACTGACGCCACCGCCGTGGCCAAGGCGGTGGTCGACGCCGGCATCGCTTCACTGGCCGCCGCTGGCGGACCCGATCAGGCCCAATCCTTGGCCTACGACGTGTCCCACGCCGCCGCTGCCGTGCGCACCGCCGAGTCCGTCCTGGCCTACGGGGCCCACGGCGACACCGAAGCCCGCATCGCCTGCGCCTTCGTGGCCGATGCACTGGCCGACCTGGTTGGTCGCACCGTAGGTCGCTCGGCAGAGTGGGGCATCGCCTCCGACTGGCTGGCCCCCGCCGAGGAGTTCGTGGCCACCTATCGGAGCCCCGCCTACATGGCGTCGCTGGCCGAGACCCAAGGTGAACGCCATCTCGACCCAGACTTCGAACTGGTGCGCGACACGTTCCACCGGTTTGCCGCTGAGCAGATCCGTCCTCGGGCCGAGCACATCCACCGGGCCAACACCGACATTCCCGAAGAGATCATCGAAGGCATGGCCGAGATGGGCGGCTTCGGCATGTCGGTCCCCGAGGAGTACGGCGGCTACGCCACTGAGGGCGAGGCCGACTACATGAGCATGGTGGTGGCCACCGAGGAGCTCACCTGGGGCTCGCTGGGAGCCGGCGGCTCGCTCATCACCCGTCCCGAGATCCTGACCCGGGCCATCGTCAAGGGCGGCACCGAGGAGCAGAAGCAGCACTGGCTCCCGAAGCTGGCCACTGCCGAGGTTCTCGGAGCCGTAGCCGTCACCGAGCCCGACTTCGGTTCCGACGTGGCCGGGGTGAACCTGCCGGCCGTCAAGGTCGAGGGCGGATGGATCCTCAACGGAGTGAAGACCTGGTGCACGTTCGCGGCCCGGGCCAATGTGCTCCTCCTGCTGGCCCGCACAGACCCGGACCGGTCGAAAGGCCACAAGGGCCTGTCCATCTTCCTGGTGGAGAAGCCCCCGGCTGGTGGCCACGGATTCACCTTCACTCAGGCCCCCGGCGAGGACGGTCGTCCGGCCGATGGCGCCGGGAAGATGGAGGGTAGGGCCATCGACACCTTGGGGTATCGCGGCATGCACTCCTACGAAGTGTCCCTGGAGAACTGGTTCGTGCCCGACGCCAACCTGATCGGCGGCAACGACGGGCTGGGCCAGGGCTTCTACCTGCAGATGCAGGGCTTCGAGAACGGGCGCCTCCAGACCGCTGCTAGGGCCGTCGGCCTCATGCAGGCCGCCTACGAGGCCGCCCTCGAGTACGCCCAGAACCGGGTGGTATTCGGATCCCCCATCGCCGAGTACGAGCTCACCAAGGTAAAGCTGGCCCGCATGGCGGTCCTCATCCAGGCGTCGCGCCAGTTCTCCTACGAAGTGGCGCGGCTCATGTCCAAGGGTGAGGGTGTGCTCGAAGCTTCGATGATCAAGGCCTACGTGTGCCGATCAGCCGAATGGGTGACGCGTGAGGCACTGCAGATCCACGGCGGCATGGGCTATGCCGAGGAGTATCCGGTCAGCCGCTACTTCGTGGATGCCAGGGTGCTGTCGATCTTCGAGGGAGCCGACGAGACGCTCTGCCTGAAGGTCATCGCCCGCCGCCTGCTGGCCGGGGGCTGACCGAGCGCTCTTGCCCGACCAGTTGAAAACAGTGCCGGAACGGTCTTCCACGTGGAAGAAGGTCCCGTCCGTCTATGACTGGCTGTTCACCCTGGTGAGTTCGATGGAGATCTGATCGTCGGCGAGTTCCTGGCCCGAGAAGGTGCAGTCGAAGGCTTTAGCCACCCGAAGGACCATCTCGGTGTTGGCGGCGCTGACTGCCATGTGGCAGGCCCCGTCGGCGCTAAGGCGCTCCCAGAGAATGCCGATCTCAAACCCGCGCTGGAACTCGGGGTCGTCGGTGTCGAAATGCACGGTCGAATCCATGCCAATCCCATCGGCAGCCTCGAACCGTCGCTTTACCTCTGATTCCGATTTCCTCGAACGCTGGCCGGGTTCGCTGGCAGGATCGCTGGCAGGATCGCGTCCTGGACGACAAGTCGGTTGACATCCAGGCAGGGCGGTCCCACGATGGGAACATGACTGGCACCAGCCGCCGTGTCCTCGACCAGTTCCTCGGCGCGCTCGGCAATCCAGCACCCGCCGGTCCGGTAGTGCTCACCGAGGGCGGGTCGCTGCCGTCTCCCTTCGCTGTGAGCGACCTTGCCCAGGCCTCGATGGCTGCCGCCGGATCATCGCTGGCCACCCTGCTGTCTTCGCTCGATGACGCCCACATCCCGACCACAACAGTCGACCGAGATCTGGCCTCGGCCTGGTTCGGCTTCTCCATCCGTCCTGACGGGTGGGAGCTCCCCTCGCCCTGGGACGCAGTCGCCGGGGACTACGCCGCGGCCGACGGCTGGATCAAACTCCACACCAACGCCCCGCATCACCGTTCGGCTGCCCTCGCCGTTCTGGGCGTCACCGCCGACCGCTCAGATGTGGCGGCTGCGGTCACGCTCTGGGACGCTGACGAACTCGAGTCCGCCGTCGTCGACGCAGGAGGTGCGGCTGCGGCCATGCGGTCGCAAACCGAATGGGACCAACACCCCCAAGGACGTGCAGTCGCCTCGGAACCACTGCTCCTCCACGAGCGGACATCGGAGGCGGCAGCCCCGCTGCTCCTCGGCACCACGGGCAGCCCACTCGACGGACTGCGGGTCCTCGACCTCACCAGGGTGCTCGCCGGCCCGGTCGCCACCCGGTTGCTGGCCGGATGGGGCGCCGACGTGCTCCGAATCGACCCTCCGGACTGGGACGAGCCCGGGGTCGTGCCTGAGGTGACCCTGGGCAAACGGTGTGCACGGCTCGACCTGAGGTCGATACCAGGCAGGGACCGCTTCCTCGAGCTGCTCGCAGGTGCCGATGTCCTCGTGCACGGATATCGATCCGACGCCCTGGAACGGCTCGGGCTCGGGGTCGACGTCCGAGCAGACGCCCGACCGGGCCTGGTCGACGTAAGCCTCGACGCGTATGGATGGTCGGGGCCCTGGGCAGCGCGCCGGGGATTCGACAGCCTGGTCCAGATGAGCGCAGGCATCGCCGAGGCCGCCATGGTGGCCGCCGGTACCGACCGTCCGGTGCCGCTGCCGGTCCAGGCCCTCGACCACGCCACCGGCTACCTGCTGGCCGCAGCTACCCTCGCCGGCCTGACGCTGCGGCGACAAGACGGCGTCGGCAGCCGGTGGTGCACGTCGCTAGCCGCCATGGCCCGGGTGCTGACCGGTGCAGGCACCACGAAAAGCGATCGCTCCGTCGGCATCGACCCGGCGCGACCCCGGCTCGATCGCCCCGTCGAGAGGACGCCGTGGGGTGACGCACGCCGGCTCCCGCCGCCCATCGACGTCGAGGGCGTTCCGCTCCGGTGGACGATCCCGGCTGGACCGCTCGGCTCGTCAGAGCCCGTATGGGCGGGGCGCTGAGCCGGAAGGTTCCACCGGCCTCGTCAGCCCGCTGGCGCGGCCCGGAGCGGGTCGCTTCCGTCAGTCGGCGGCGTTGGCCGTGAGAGACGCAGCGGCGTCCAGAGCGATCTGGTCGGCCAGGTCGCTCGGGGTGAGCTGCTCGGCCAGGAGGCGTTCGAACCGAGCTGGGTCCCCGGCGGTAAAGGCGCGGCAGAGCGGAAAACCCTCGACGTAACAGGTGAGATAGGCCCGCCAGGTCGGATGGGTGAGGAACTCGACTGCCTTGGCCGCCCGGTCCCGTGGCAGCAGGCCCCACCGGGCCACTTCATCGATGACGGTGTCCGGATCCGCTCCGTCCTCGTGCAGCCGGAAGGCGGCGTTGGTGCGGACGGCCCCGAGGGCTTCGCCCGCATCAGCTACTGCGGCCACCACCTCGGCGTCGTAGTGGATGCCGAGCGGGGCCATGTGCTCGGCCACTCGCGCCTCGGGGTTTCGGCCCCAGGCCACCTCGAGTCCTAGATCCGCCAGTCCCTCGGCCAGCAGGCACTGCGGGGTGCCGACCAGGAAGATGGACTCCTCCCACCACTGCCGGCGACGGACCAGTCCCACCTCCTTGCGGGAGTGTTCGGTGTGATGGCCCGGGTAGGCCTCGTGGGCCACCAGGTGAGCGAGCCCGGTCGACAGCACCGGCAGATCGGTGTTGATGGCTACCCGGCTCTGCAGGTCGCCGAGGTAGTAGTTGAACCCGGACCACGGCTCGTTCGACACCAGCTCGAAACTCACGTGTTCACCATCAGGCAGCCCGAACAGCTCCCGGGTTCGATCCCGCAGGTCCTCGGCGAGCGAGTCCACGGCCGACCGAAGCTTGTCGACCGGGACGCCATGAGACTCACGCCATGCCACCAGTCGCTCGGCCAAGGGGCCGGAGCCGGGGAGGACTTCATCGAGTTGGCGGTGGGCCTGCTCGAGCACCTCGACGTCGACTCGGCTGGGCCGCACGCCGTAGCAAGCCTCGACTTCGTCGGCATAGCCAATGGGCTCGCCAGCCAACTTCGTGCAGGTCGTGCGCAGCCCGATGACTTGGGCCGTGATCCAGTGGCGGCGTGCTGGTGCTGACGAATCCTCGACTCCGGATCCACCAGGGGCCGTCGAGGAGTCCAGGGGCTCACCCGCGGCCAGTGCCGCCAGCAGCGATCGGGCCTCGGCGACCAACTGTTCAGCCGGCGTGACCGGTTCGGCCGCCACCGCTTCAGCCAGTGCGGCAGGTCCGTAGTAGGCATCGACCATGCCGTCGATGTGGCGGCCCAGCCGCAGCCCCAACCTCAAATAGTCCTCGACGAGTCCATCACCGGGCACAGTCATCGTTCCTATCCGGCGCTCAGGCCAGCTGCTCGCGCAAGAACGCCACCGTGCGCTCATAGAGCAGCTCGGCGGCGGCCGCTTCATAGACCTCGGGACGGTCCTCGTTGAAAAAGGCGTGGTCTACCCCGGGATAGACGTGGAACGTCGACCGCTTCCCCAGTGCGGTCAGCTCTTCTTCGAGCACCCGCGCTGCCTCGGGAGAGAACGACCCGTCGAGCTCGGCGACGTGAGCCATGACCGCCGCCGACATGGTCGAGTAGTCCGGTTGGGCATCGGGCCACGGAATCACCCCATACGCCGGAACTACTGCAGCCACAGCATCGGGTCGCTCACATGCCAATACCAACGCCAGGCCGCCACCCATGCAGAACCCGAGGACGCCCACGGAGTCCCGCCCGGTGAGGGACAAGAGCTCGTCCACGGCGCTGCTCAACTCCTGGGCCGCGACCGGCATCCTCAGTGCCATCATCTCTTTGGCTGCCTCATCGGGCTCGGTCAGAGGTACGGATCGCCCGCCAAAGAGATCTGGTGCCAGGGCGGTGAATCCGGCGGCGGCAAATCGGTCGCAGGTTCGGGTGATCTGGTCGACCACACCCCACCACTCTTGGATCACCAGCACCCCGATCGTGCCGGTCGATCCGCCGACCGGCTCAGCCAGATAGCCGCGGCCGATGCCGTCGTTGCTCTGGAATTCCACGTTCTGGCCCATGAGCGGACCTTACTCGCCCGCCCCACCGATCGGCCACTGAATCGCAGCACCTCATGGCATGAAATGCCCAGTTCAGAGCCCATAATGGCCCCCGGGTCCTTGTGGCCGCTGGTTGCACCGACTACCATAGAGCGGAATATGACTCACGCCGAGCAGTACTCGACGGTCGAGCCAGGTGCCTGCCCCGCACGACGTCGCCGAACCCCTATCCGGGTCTTGGCGACAGTTGTAACGGCCTCCATGATCGGAGCCACCTCGGCCATTGTCTCGTTCGCCACGCCCGCATCCGCTGACCAGATCAGTGATGCGCAAGCCCAGGCTTCAGCAATCACGGCCAAATTGAACGCCACCGAGGCACGGATCGTCGCGCTCACCGCGCAGATCAACCAGTCCGACTACCGGCTCGCCCAGTTGCGCGAACAGATCGCCGCCAGCCAGGCCGAGATCACCAAGAATCAGGAAACGGTAACCAGTGACGTGAACCAGTTGAGGAAGCAGGCCGTCAACGACTACATCAACAGCGGAACCTCCAACTCGGCAACCCAGTTGTTCACCTCGAACGTGAACACCAGCGGCATCCGGTCGGAGTACTCGGGGATCGCCACCAAGAACGTGACGTCGGCCATCAACAACCTCCACACCGCCCAGGCCCAGTTGGCCAAGAACCAGGCGACGCTCGAGCAGCAGAAGGGCCAAGCCCAGTCTGCACGTGACAGCCTTCAGACCTCGAAGAACCAGTCCGCATCGCTAGCCAGTCAGCAAACGGCCACGCTCAACAGCGTAGATGCCAACATCCAGAACTTGGTCGCCCAGAAGAAGGCCAGGGAAGCGGCGGCCGCCCAGGCCGCCGAACAGGCCGCGTTCACCCAGAGGGTGGCGGCCGCCCAAGCAGCCCAGGCGTCCCAAGCCGCGGCCGCGTCGGCACCCCGTTCCGGTGGTGGAACCAAAACGTCAGGAACTCCCGTCACCTCCACCGCTCCGCCTCCGCCACTGTCGCCCGGTGCTGCTGGCGCCGTGCAGGCTGCCAAACGCGAACTCGGCGTCCCTTATGTGTGGGCCGGAGCCAGTCCGTCAGGGTTCGACTGTTCGGGTCTGACTATGTGGGCCTACTCCCAGGTCGGGATCTCGCTTCCCCACTTCTCCGGTGGACAGTTCGCCAGCACCACCCATATCTCTATGGCCAACATCGCCCCTGGCGACCTGCTGTTCTACGGTCCGGGCGGAAGTGAGCACGTGGCCATGTACATAGGTGGAGGCTCGATGATCGAGTCGCCCCACACCGGGTCCGATGTACATATCAGCGGAGTGCGCAGCAACGGTCTCGTCGGCGTCGGCCGGGTGGTCTGAGCCAGTCCGCTCCACCGGTGCGGTCGGGGCTCCCTAAGGGAATCCTCCGGTCCTGCGACCGGTGCGGTCCGCGCTCTTCTCGACCATGGCATTCGGCCAACCATCGGGTCCTGCGGCCACAGCTCGCCAGTTACGAGACCTGACCGCACTCATCGAGGGTGCCGGCCATGTCGACTTCAAAGATGCCCGTGGCCCACTCGGTCTCAATCAACGCCAGGCCGGCGGTCGGTTCACCCAGGACGAGGCCTCTGAACTCATCGCCCGACTCCAAGCCGATGCTGAAGCCGAGGAGCAGAAGCAGCAGCAGAAAGAGCAGGAGCAGTCCGACGGCACCGACGGTCCCGAGGAAGCCCCCGCCCTTGGCGCCCCGCCCCGGGCGGCGTCGCGCACGCAGAGCCTCGCCCGACAGCTTCAGCGAGTACCCGAAGAGCTCCTCGTCGACGAACTCCGACGTCGGGGCTGGTCCGTCGCCCCTCCTACCCCCAACAACTGATGGTCCGATCCGTGCAACACATGCCAGCGACGGACACTGCTGCGGCCCCCTGGGGCATACTGAGGACCTGGCCTGAAGGCGGGGCGCTGTTGCTCCGCTCGCGGCATCCACGACCATGAGACCTATCCCCATCGCATTCCACATCTGGTTCCTCGAGGTCCACACCTATGGAATCGGCCTGGCCCTGACCTTCTGGTTCGGCCTCCGTTTCACTGAGCGCCGGCTGCGCCAACGCGGCTACCCGACCGACTGGGTGACCAGCATGTTCGTCTGGGTGATCGTGGCCGCCATCGTCGGAGCCCGGGCCATGCACGTGCTCTCCCACCTGTCTTTCTACGCCTCCCACCCGTCTCAGATCTTCGCCATCTGGCAGGGCGGGCTCTCCTCGTTCGGTGGGCTGATCCTGGCGGTCCCAGTCGCCATCGTCATCTCTCGTCGGCGCTGCCCCGAACTGCCCACTCTCCGGTTCGCCGACCTGATGGCCCCGGTGCTGATGGCGTGTTGGGGAATGGGCCGCCTGCTCGGGCCTCAACTCATGGTGAACGGTGGTGGGCACCCCACCCACCAATGGTTCGGCATGTACTACGCCGGCAGTCATCCAGACCTGAAGGTCGTCCCCGTTCCGATCTTCCAGGCCATGGAGGACTTCGCCATCTTCGGGATCCTCCTCTTGATCGAGCGGTGGTTGCGCTCGAAGGCACCGACAATGGCTGCCGACGGATCCATGATCGAGCCCGCTGCAGCTCCACTTCCCCCGGCCGGAATCGTGCTGGGAGCCGGCATGGTCCTGTGGGGCATCGAACGATTCCTCGATGAGCACCTGTTGTTAGGGGAGGACGGCCACGTTGGCTCGCTCCTGGTGCAGATCGCCGGTATCACGCTGTCGGTTGCCGGACTCGTCCTGCTGGTCACCAGGATCGGACCGTTCCGCCGCTGGCGCGATTCTCGACCTGCTCCGACGACTCCACCGTCCACGAGCGGCACGAGCGGCACGAGCGGCACGAGCGGCACGGACAACACCGCACCGCTGATCCCCCGTGCTGCTCCTACTTCCTCTGTCCCTCTACGTGGCGCTATCGACGACTCGGGGTCAGGCGACCACAGCTGAGGGTTGGGGTGTGTCAGCCCCAGCCCCGTCCCTAGGCTCGACTGCACCCGTGTGACCTTCGCTATGGCCTCGGGTTCGTTGGGATCGTCGAGTGCCTCGAATGCCGACGGTGCCCACGGCGACAGCCACCAATACCACTAGGGACGCAACGAACCCGATGGCCACCGCCAAGACCAGGACGGCCACCACGAGCACCGCGTACACCCCGCCATCAGCTCTCGGCCGCAGGGCAGCAAACCGCTGATGGAAAGCCAGTAGAGCAGACGGAGTGGAGACTCGACGGGTCAGAGTTACCGCCAACCCCCGAGCCAGGCCGAAGACCCCACCGATGACCAGTGCTGTGACCGGCTGACCGGTGAGAGTCCCGAACGCAATGGTCAAATAGATGGCGGCAGTCGTGATGTACGTGGCGACTCCGGTACCGATCTGAAATCCGAATCCGGCCCCGTAGACCCACGGTCGATAGGCATCCAGCCACCGTTCGTTGACCTGGCGGCAGTGGATGGGAAGTCGCACACCGGCTAACCCGGCGTCGGACACCAGCACCACGCAGGCAGAAACCAAACCGATCGCTCCCACCGTCATCGGCGTGGGATCAATGACGGCAACCATGGCAGCGAGCAGTGCCATCACACCACCGAGTGCCAACCCTCCGATGGTCGCCCCCAGGATGAACCAGGATGCCGTCGCCCAGTACCGGTGGCCCTTGGCGTGCTCGCCGAACGGAGTGATCGTCGACAGCATCGACAGTCCGCACGGTGACCATGTAGACCGCACGGCGGCGGCGCCAGCCACCAGGAAGGCCAGGATGGTGACGGTCGTAGTCATGGTGGCGGTCATGGTCGTGGTGACGGTCATGGTCGTGGTGCTCCTTCATCGGGGTGCATTCGTAGTGCAAGGGGAGGTCGACGGCATGTCACTGGTTTCAGGCTGGCGATCCATAGAAGGCGGCGTCGAAGGCGAAGATGCCACCGTCGGATCCGGCCATCCAGTAGCCCGGTGCCTTCGTCGTGTCTGCCGGAGTCATGTTCGCGGCGGCCCTCGCCATGCCCACGATGGGCCGTTGGAGCACCTGGCCACCCATGGACCCATCGAAGGGGGCGTCACCGAAGGCGAAGATGCCGCCATCAGAGGCCACCAACCAGTAGCCGCGGCCCGACGGGGTGGCGGCCATACCCACGATGGGTCGGGCCAACGGGTGGCTGCCCATTGAGCCCAGGAACGGAGCATCACCGATGGCGAAGATGCCGCCATCGGAGGCCACCAGCCAGTAGCCGAGGCCCGACGGGGTAGCGGTCATGCCCACGATGGGCTGGTTGAATCGATAACCACCCATGGAGCCGAGGAACGGAGCATCGCCGATGGCGAAGATGCCGCCATCAGAGGCCACCAGCCAGTAGCCGAGGCCCGACGGGGTGGCGGTCATGCCCACGATGGGCTTGTTCAACCGATAACCACCCATGGAGCCGAGGAACGGAGCATCACCGAAGGCGAAGATGCCGCCATCAGAGGCCACCAGCCAGTAGCCGAGGCCCGACGGGGTGGCGGCCATGCCCACGATGGGCTGGTTGAGTGCTTGGCCACTCAAGTCGCCGAGGAGCGCGAAGTCCCCATAGGCCAGCACGGAACCGAACCTGGTGACCATGGCGTAACCATTGCCGCTCACACTCGAGACCAGGCCGCTCACCTGACACTCCGTGACCGAGGACCCACATGCGGCGGGCGGTGGGACCGGTGGGTCCGTTGTCCAGCACACCGCGTTCATCTCGGCGGTGCTGTTGTCGACGGCGAGGGTGGTCGTACAGGTCGGGTCGATCGTCCACGGAGGGACGCAGGCCACCACCCGGCAGACGATTCTGCCGATGCAGTCGATCTGCTGATTGCACTGCCCGTAGCGGAACTGGAAACACCCGGTGACCCATGAGTCGCACCCGGCCGGACCGCACCCGCAGTTCGCCCCATCACAACCCGGCTCGCAGAATCCCCATCCGCCGCCGCAGCCCGTGGTGCAGTCGCAGGTGGCGTGGCAGTCCATGTAGTAGCGAGGCCCGCCGCAGTACGAGGAGTGGTCGGCCTTCCACCAGCCGCCCATGATGGTGTCGGTCGGACAGTAGTTGTGGCCGTCGTTGATGGAGCAGCAGAACTCCGAAAACCCTGAGCAGCAGGTCGTCCCGCAGCCGCACGACGTGTGGGCGCACGTGCAGATGGCCCCATAGGCCGTACCCGGCTTCAGCAGCAGGTCGACTCCGGATCCGACGGCGATAGCACTGCCCACCATGGCCGACCGGTTGATGAAGCTCCGCCGCGACAAGCGAGTGCCGAGAAACGTAGAAGCGCGCTCCACCAGAGTCGTGCTCACGTAGCCGCCCCTCGGGTGATGCCCAGCAGGCGGCGGGCAGCCCCGACTTCGCCGAGGCGGGTCATGGCGAGGTACACCAGCCAGGCACAGAGGACGCTCACCAGCATCAGTGGAACCCCTTCCCATGGTTGACTCGACAGCAGTGCCCACAGCGACTGCGCAGGCACGCTGGCGGCCACCACCGCCGCCGATGTGGCCAGGGCCAGATCAACCACGACGTGGAGCCGGGTGGCCGGCGTGTCAGGCGTGCCGAAACACCCGCAGGTGGCCAGCGGGCCACCCCGGATCAGCACCACGGTGACGAATGCGGCGAAGCCGACGTAGGAGACAGCCACCAGGCTGGCGGTCACCGGTGCTGGATGGACGATGGCGGCCACCCCGACCACGGCCTCGGCCGCTGCACCTACCCGGACCAGGAGCCGTGCCCCCGTCAGCGGCACGGGGATGACGGCAACCAGTGCACGTGCGGTGTCCATCGGCCGAACCGTCTTGACCGCGCCGGCCACGGCCAAGAGCATGCATGCAGCCAGGTAGGGGCCGATCAGTTCCATGTTGCCCCAGTCCTGGCTGGCTGCACCGTCGAACTAACGGTGAGGCCGCCCAGCAGTTCGTTCGCCTTCGGGACGAGGAGTGACCGGCGGGCGTGGCTTCCGAGCACGACGTAGAGCGTGAACGGCCGGCCGGCCTCGGTGAAGAACCACTGCGAACCCGACTGCCCAGCCAGACCCCTGCGGAGCACATGGGGTCGGAAGTCCCCGGTCGTCAGCGCTCGGGGCATGGCCGGATGGGCGAAGAGCTTGGTGCCCAGGCTGTCGGGGCCGTACTCGAACAGTGAGGCGAATACGTCGGTGTCCCCCATCAGATGCACGGCGCCGCCACCGAAGTCACCGACCTCGGTGGGCAGGCCGAAGGTGGCGAAGTGGCCCACGGCGAACGGGACCTCGAGTCCGTTCCCCCTCCGCTTGAAGATCCGACCTTCGAACCCGCCGGGCAGCCCGGCGGCGATCCCATGTGCTGCCAAGGTGGCCATCTTCAGCCGGCCGCTCGGATGTGCCTGGTCGATGTGGGCATGCGGGCGTCAGGGGGCCCATAGAGATCTTCGAGGGATGCCGGATACAGGCTCGGATCGCCCGGAAGGATGCCGGCGTCCATCAGCTCGCGGTCGTTGGCCGACTCACGGGCCGGCCCATCGATCCCGATCTCCCGGTCCTCTCGGGTCCCGGGAGCGAATGCGGTGGCATCGACCTCGGCCCGACGCACCAGCTCGGCTACCTGTCGGAAGTGGTTGGCCACGCCTTCGCCGATCCGGCGTCCACTCGTCCCGTCGACCAGGACGAAGAACGGTGACCCGGGGACCTCATAGTCGGTCCAAGCATCGCTGGACATCACCACGGATAGCCCCGGTGCCGCCAGGGCGGCCACCTCGCCTGAGATTTCGCGTTCGGCTCCCTTGGTGACCACCACCAACCGGGCACCGGCTGGCAGCCCCAGTTCAGCCGGGGTGCGGAACGACTCCCAGAACCCGGCGCACGACGAGCACCCGGTCGACAAGAAGGCGAGAAGGGTAAGCCCACCGGAACCGGCAGGGGCCACGGCTAGAGCGTTCCCATCAGGGGTGACTCCGGCGATGGTCGGGGCCGAGGTCGCATCACGCCCGGCCGGCAGCTGCGGTCCCATGGTGAACGGCACCGGGACAGGACGGGCCGAGGCTGAGGCTGAGGCTGAGGCGCCACCATGACTGTGACCGCTCTCCCCCGGACCGGCCGACGTCTCGTCGACCCCGACACCGAGGTCGTGGAGGGCCTTCAGGATGTCGGCATGGCTGCGGAGCAGCCCGGCCACCAGGACGGCTAGGAGCACCACGACGACACCGAGGATGACGGACAGAGCAACCATGAGTGACCTCCGATAGCGGACGTTTCATGACGACTACCGCCATGCGCCCGTTGCGCTCCTCCACTGTACGAACGGCGGCGCTCCGAGTGGTGGCAATCGAGAGGGAGAATTTCCATAGGAACGGCCGTCCGAGCAAGGGTCTGGCCCATGTCGATATCGATGTCGATGTCGATGCCGGTCGAGGCCCTGGGACCCACACGACAGCTGGTCCGCGGGCGTGCGTCAGGTGCTGCGCCTAGGCTTCGGGAGCGGTCGAGGGGCGGGCCCGACCCCTCCTGATCACCAGAGTCCCCGAGTCCAAGCAGGCCAAGAACCGGTTCCATCTCGACTTGGTTCCCGACGACCACGAACGCGAGGCCGAACGGCTCGAGTCGCTCGGTGCCACCCGGACCTCCATCGGCCAGTCCGGCGTGGAGTCGTGGGTGGTACTGGCCGATCCCGAAGGCAATGAGTTCTGCGTGTTGGACGAATCCGACCTGCCGGAGGCCTGACGCCTCACGGCGACCACCAGCTTCAGCCACCGGCCTCAGCCACCGGCCTCAGCCACCGGCTCGACGAGGGACCTACCCCGCAGAGGCCGCCTCGGCGGCAGCCTTCTCCTCGGCAGCCTTGCGGTAGGCCTCGAGCTGGTCGAGCAAGGGCATCCGCTCCTGGCCGACGGTGGAGTCGAGCCGCTGAGCGATCTGCTCGGGGGTCCATCGACCGTCGGCATACATGGCTCGGACCTCACGGGGCTGATTCCATACCGCGATCTTCGGACCAACTGACGTGTAGACCTGCCCAGTCACGTGCTTGGCGCGGTCCGACAACAGGTACACCACCATCGGGGCCACATCTTCGGGGTCACCCATCTCGGCAAGGTCCATGGGCACATTGGCCGACATCCGGGTGCGCGCCACCGGAGCGATGGCGTTGGCGGTGATGCCGTAGCGGTGGAGGCCGGCCGCTGCGGACCGGACCAGCGACACGATGCCGCCCTTGGCCGCGGCATAGTTGGCCTGGGCCACGCTGCCCGCGAATGCACCCGAAGTGAAGGCGACCAACGAGCCGCCGCCCTCCTGCTTGCGCATGATGGCCGAGGCAGCTCGGAACACGGTGAAGTGTCCTTTCAGGTGGGTCTCGATGACTGCATCCCACTCGTCCTCAGCCATGTTGAACAGCATGCGCTCGCGCAGGATGCCAGCCACGGCGACCACACCGTCGATGCGACCCCAGCGCTCGACACCGGCGCCCACGATCTTCTCTCCACCGTCCAGGGTGGTCACGCTTTCAGCCACGGCCACTGCCTCGCCGCCGCCAGCCACGATTTCGGCCACAAGGGCCTCGGCCACCTCGCTCTTGGGATCTTCACCAGCCATACCTACGCCGATGTCGGCTACGACCACCTTCGCCCCCTCGGATGCCGCAGCCAGGGCTACGGCTCGGCCGATACCCCCTCCGGCACCGGTGATGGCGACGACCTTGCCGTCCAGGAATGCAGTCATGGCGTGTGGCTCCTCATGTAGTCAGTTGCTGTCGGCGACCAGTGTCGCCTTGGTGGACCCGACGGTCGACTCTCCCCGCAGTGGAGGCGCCACCTCGGGTGCACGCCGCCTCCAGGGAGGTTGACCGTCTACTGGAACCTGTTCTAGCGTCCCCACCGGGTCGGCGCCACCCCGCTCCCCCGTCACCGGACCCCGACAGGGCTCTTGGAACCGGAGGAACCGGCGAATGCACAGCCGATCAACGACACCGCAGGCATACGGCCACAGGCATACAGCCACAGGCACATAGATACAGGAGAATGCGACCACATGGGCGATCTCGGCTTCTGGGCACTGGCACACGAGCAACCAGAGCATCTGGCCCTGGTGGCCCCCGACGGGACTGAGTTCACCTCTGGTGAGCTGCTCGGTCGAGCCAACCAGGTGGTGCACGGCCTCAGGGGACTCAACCTCCAGCCCGGGGACGTCGTGGCCACCCTCCTCCCCAATGGGGTCGAAATGTTCGATCTGTACCTGGCCGCCCTGCAGGCCGGCTGGTACCTGGTGCCGATCAACCATCACCTCATCGGCACCGAGGTCGCGTACATCCTCAAGGACTCGGGGGCCAAGGCGTTCATCGCCCACGAGCGGTTCGCCGACATCGCCCTCGACGCAGCCGAAGAGGCCGAGCTCCCTTCGTCCATCTGCTTCGGCGTCGGGGACATCCCGGGCTTCGGTTCTTATGACCGGATGCGCGGTTCGCAGCCGACCACCGATCCCGAGGGTCGCACCATCGGCGACGTCATGAACTACACCTCGGGGACCACCGGCAACCCCAAGGGCGTCTTCCGTCCCCTCAGCGGTCTCTCCCCCGAAGAGGCGGCCCTCAGTCAGGCTGGCATCCTCTTCCTCTTCAATATCCAGCCTCAGGACGACAACGTCCACATCGTGGGCTCGCCGCTCTACCACACGGCTGTCCTGCGCTTCTCGGGTGCCTCGATCCACCTGGGCCACACCCTGGTGATCATGGACAAGTGGCTGCCCGAGGACATGCTGCGGCTCATCCAGGAGTACAAGGTCACCACCTCGCACATGGTCCCCACTCAGTTCCACCGCCTCCTGGCCCTGCCCGAGGAGACCCGGTCCCAGTACGACGTGTCGTCGCTGCGGCACATGATCCACGCGGCGGCCCCGTGCCCGGTAGACGTCAAGCACCAGATGATCGCCTGGTGGGGCGATGCCATCGACGAGTACTACGCCGCGTCTGAGGGCGGAGGCACGCTCGTCACCGCCCAGGAGTGGCTCACCAAGCCCGGCACCGTCGGGCGGGCATGGCCGATTTCGGAGATCGCCATCTTCGATGACGACGCCAACAAGATCGAAGAGCCCAACGTCATCGGCACGGTCTACATGTCGATGCAGACGGGCGACTTCGAGTACCACAAGGATGAGAAGAAGACCAAGGGCAACCGGATAGGCAAGTTCTTCACGGTGGGCGACGTCGGACTCATCGACGAAGACGGCTATCTCTTCCTGCGGGACCGCAAGATCGACATGATCATTTCGGGCGGGGCCAACATCTACCCGGCCGAGATCGAGAACGTGCTCCTCGGCTTCTCCAAGGTCGGTGACGTCGCCGTCTTCGGCATCCCCAACGCCGACTGGGGCGAAGAGATCAAGGCCGTCATCGAGCCGGCCGAAGGTGTCGAAGCGTCCGACGAACTGGCCGCCGAGATCCTCGAGTTCTGCTCCACCCGTCTGGCCAAGTTCAAGACGCCCAAGTCGATCGACTTCACCAACTCGATGCCTCGCGATCCCAACGGCAAGCTCTACAAGCGCAAGCTCCGCGACCCGTACTGGGAAGGTCGAGAGAAGATCTGACCAGACCGGACTGGTGAGCCAACCGGTGAGCCAACTGGTACCCGGCAGTCGACCGGCACGTGGCCGGCAAGTGGCCGGCAGGTGGCCGGCAGCTGGCCGGCAGCTGGCGCGATGGTCGATGACCACCGCCTCGTCAGCCGTCAGGCCGGAGCGGTTCAGCTCTCCTCGGGAGGACCGCCATCAGCGACACTGCGGCGCATAGCCGCCAGTAGTCCGTCATCAGGACCGGTGGCGTGCTGCTCGGCGATAGCCAGCATCTGGTGGGGCATCACCTCGATAAACAGACCGTCGGCTTCGGCGGTCAGCACGTCCCCGTGGTACATCCCGGCCCACGTGTGGATCTTGCGTCCCTCGCGCCGCAGAAAGCGTGCCTCGAGCCGGAGTTCGCTGCGCAGCGGTGTCGGCTTGCGGTACCGCACGGTCAACGTCCCTGTCATGCCCGGATTGCCCGAGACCATGATGGCCGCCCCGAGGATCTCGTCGAAGGTGGCGGCGATCACTCCGCCATGGACACAACTGGGCGGGCCCTCGTAGGGATAGTCGAAGTATGCGGTGGCTACGACTTCGGGTGGGGCACCGTCCACACCGTCGACCACCTCGAGCCGCACTGGCGGGGCGATCGGATTGAGGATCCCGGCGATGGGGCTGGTGGGAAAGTATTCGACCGTAGGCCGGTCGGCGTCCGGTGGCTGGCGAATCCGACGCCGAGTACTGGCTCCGGCCGCCATCTCGGCCGTGAGACGTTCCACGGCCTCAGCCACCACCATGAACGCATCGTCGTCGGGCGTGCCCGACACCGTCATGGTGATCAGGGGCCGCAGGGCCTCGGCCAGCCGAAGCCGAGCCGTGTCCGGGTGGTCGTCGGGGAACGAGATGGGGTGGCGTCCGCCAGCCAGACTGCTCACTTGCGTTTGTACTCCGGGAGGCGCTTTTCGGCAAAGGCCAGCATGCCCTCAGCGGCGTCCTCGGAGCTGAAGATGGGCCAGCCGATCTCCAGGTCGGCGGCCAGTGCGTCAGCCACGGACATCCCGTCGGTGACCCGCAACGAGGTCTTGATAGCTTCGACGGCCAGGGGGCCGTTGGCCCCGATGACCGCAGCGATCTCGAGTGCCTTGTCGAGGGCGGTGCCATCGGGAACCACGTAGCCGATCAGGCCGACCTCTTTGGCCTCAGGAGCGCCCATGCGCCGAGCGGTAAGCAGCAGGTCCATGGCCACGGTGTAGGGGATTTGGCGGACCAGGCGGACCACCGAGCCGCCCAGCGGGTAGAGGCCCCGCTTGGCCTCAAACAGACCGAAGGTGGCGCTCTCACCGGCCACCCGGATGTCGGTGCCCTGCAGGATCTCGGTCCCCCCAGCGACGGCATAGCCCTCGACGGCGGCGATCAGCGGCTTGCGCAGTTGATAATGACGCAGCAGGGCCTTCCAGTGCAGGTCCGGGTCGGCCGCCATCCGGGCCGCCACCTCCTCGTTGCCCGGCCCGGACATCGACTTCAGGTCCATGCCCGAACAGAACGTGCCGCCAGCGCCGGTCAAGATGGCGCAGCGGATGTCCTCGTTGCTGTCGATCTCCATCCAGGCGTCGACCATGCCGACCAGCATCGGCCCCGATAACGAGTTCTTGGCCTCAGGCCGGTTCATGGTCACGATGGCGGTGGTGCCGACGACCTCGAAGTTCAGGTGCTCGGTCTCGATCATGGTGTCCTCAGATCCGCTCGATGATGGTGCCGGTGGCCAGTGCACCGCCACAGCACATGGTGATCAGCGCCAGGTTCTTGTCCGACCGCTCGAGTTCGTGGAGGGCCGTGGTGATCAGGCGGGCACCGGTTGAGCCGACCGGGTGGCCCAAGGCGATGGCACCGCCGTTGACGTTGACCTTGTCCCAATCGACCTCATGGGTCTTGCCCCACGACATGACGACCGAGGCGAACGCCTCGTTGACCTCGAAGATATCGATGTCGGCCATGGTCATACCGGCCTTCTTCAGCACGTCAGCAGTAGCGGCCACCGGACCATCGAGGTGGTAATAGGGATCGGAGCCGACCAGGGTCTGGGCCACGATGCGGGCCCGAGGACGCAGTCCGGCTTGGCCGGCACGCTCCTGGGACATCCACAGCACAGCTGCGGCCCCGTCCGAGATCTGCGAGCTGTTTCCTGCTGAGTGCATCCCGTCAGGCAGCACCGTCTTCAGGTTGGCGAGGCCTTCCTTGGTGGTCTCACGAGGGCCTTGGTCACGAGCAACCATGGTCATCTCACCGGTGGGGCCGTCGGCGCCCATCACTGGGGCCTCCAGCGGCACGATCTCCCGGTCGAAGCGCCCTTCAGCTACGGCCACAGCCGCCTTGCGCTGCGACTCGTAGCCCAGCCAGTCGACGTCTTCACGGGTGATGCCGTACTTCTGGGCGATCCGCTCGGCTGCGTTGAACTGGTCGGGCATGTCCCAGGGAAACTCTTCGGGACGCGACCGGCCCGGTCCATTGAAGGCGTTGGCCCCGAGACCGACTCGGCTCATGGCCTCGACACCGCAGGCGATGCCGGAGTGGATGGCATCAGCGCTGATCAGGTTGGCGATGAAGTTGTTGGCCTGCTGCGCCGAGCCACACTGGCAGTCGACCGTGGTGGCCGCTGTCTCATAGGGCATGCCCTGGCTCAGCCAAGCCGTGCGGGTGACGTTGGAGGCCTGCTCGCCGGCCTGGGTGACGCACCCACCGACGATCTGCTCGACACTGGCAGGGTCGACCCCGGCTTTCTTCACCAACTCCACCTGGGCCTTGCCCAGCAGCTCGGCGGCGTGGAATCCCGAAAGCCAACCGTTGCGCTTTCCGATCGGAGTGCGGACTGCTTCGACGATGACCGGCTGGGCCATGGTGGTTCCCCCTTGGGAGTTTTGGATCGTGAGTACTGGATCGTGACTTCTGGATGGTGGCTGTCGGGGAGTGACGACCGCAAGTTGGCGGCTCGACGCGCTGGCCCGGCGCCAGAAGTATAGAACCTGTTCTATCGATCTGGTCTCGTGGGTCACGGCGGACGGGCTCCATCCACAGCCTCACGCTTGGCGGGGGGAACCTCGGTGTGACCGCCAGCGTCCGGTGGGGGTCTCTTCAATCCAGCACGGTGCGGTTGATGGCCCTGACGACCACGGAGCCATCCGGAGTCCGTGGGATATTGTCCGTGGTGTGGACGGTGGGGATGCCGTCCGGTCCCCGCCATCGCTTGCTGCGCGTAGTGCTTAATGAGTGCATCGACCAAGGGACACTAGGCAAGAGGAGGAATCCGTTGAGACTGTCCAAGACGCTGGTCTGCGTGGGAGTGGCCGCGTCGGCCCTGGCCGCAGGATGCTCATCGTCCCAGGCCACCCCGCCGACCACCACGCAGGTGCCCGCCTATCAGCACACCGGGCCCGACAAGGTCGGCGTCACCACGGTCGACCTGGGCTCGGCCGGCCCGGTCTTCGGCGAGCGCTACGCCACCGTCTACTACCCGGCCGATGAGGCCAAAGTAGCCAGCCATCCACCGTTCAGCTACACCGAGGCCGTCACCCTGCCCACCGCCCTGCAAGGGATCCTGCCGGCCAAGTACAACACCACCACCACCGTTGCGGCCTACGCCGATCCCCCGGCCTCGCCCAAGGGTCCGTTCCCCGTAGTGCTGTTCAGCCACGGCTACGGCGGCGAGCGGCTCTACTACTCGTCGCTCTTGGCGGGGATCGCCTCGTGGGGCTACGTCGTCGTCAGTGCCGACTACCTCGAGCGGGGACTAGCCGCGCAGGCCCTGCAGTCCAAGACCCGGCCCTCGGCCACTGACGACACCGCCATCATGGACGCCTCGCTTACTGCGGTCGAGCATGCATCGTCAGATCCTGCGTCGCCGTTGGCCAGTTCCGTGGATACCACCAAGGTGGCTGCCGTCGGGCACTCCGCGGGCGGCGGCACGGCATTCAATGGCCTTGCCGCACCCGCCCTGAAGACCGCAATCGGCTGGGCGCCAGTCGGGCCGACCGGCACGCCCTCATCGAAGCCGGTGATGCTGATCGTCGCCCAAGGGGACAACGTCGTCACTCCAGCCACCGTGAAGAAGACCTACCAGGCGTTCACCGGCCCCAAAGTGCTGGTCGAGATCTCCGGAGCGGGCCATAACACCTATACCGACATCTGCGAGGGGATCCGCTCAGGTGGTGGCCTCATCTCGTATGCCATCGACGCCCACCTGGTGTCGCCGAGCCTGGCCAAGCTGGGCATGAACGGCTGCCAGGCCAGCGATGCCGCACCCCAGCGGTTCTGGCCCATCGTGCAGTTCTACACCGTGGTCCAGTTGGCCGATCAGTTCGCCGGCAACAAGACGGCCGTTGTCCCCGCTCCCAAGCCCGGTCAGTTTCCGGGGTTCACCGTCACCATCAAACAGGCCAGCTGACCGTGCGGCGACCGGTTCCGTCCACTGGTGATTGGGTAGGTCATCAGTGACCAGGCCCGCTCGTCGGGGCACTACCACCGTGGATCTCACTGTGGTGGCCGTGCCCGCGTACTTCGTAGCCATGGGCGCCGAATACCTGGCTCAGCGCCGTAGGCTGGCCCGAGGCGGTGCTCCAGCAGCCGGTGATTACGAACCGAGGGACACGTTGGCCAGCCTGGCCATGGGCAACCTGAGTCTGCTTGCCCCCTTCGTGGTACCCCGGCTCCTGCGTCCGATCACCCCTGGACGGGGCCGATTCGCCAAGGCAGCAGTCGCAGTGGCTATCGGGGCAGCCGCGGTCACCACTGTCGCCGACGTGGTTGCCCGACGCTCTTCCAACTGGCGTCGCCCCGAGTCGGTCGCTACCAGCAACGACGTCGCGGTCGCCAGGCAGACCCCCGCTGGTGTGGTCAGAGAGGCCGGCACTAGCGAAGACGCCAGGCATTCCGATGGTTCTTCCACTACTCGCCGGCTGGCATCGACCGGCGGGGTGGTCGCCATCGCCGCCGGCGGAGTGGCCATCACTACCGCGTGGAGCGCAGCCCTGACACCGCAGAAGATGTGGCAGCGGCGGCTCGTCCCCTCCCTCGGCAACGGGCCACTGGTTCTGGGTGCGGCCATCGTCGGTTGGGACTTCATCTACTACTGGAACCACCGGTTCATGCACACCAGCCGGTACATGTGGGCCGTACACGAGGTACACCACTCCAGCGAGCGGTACAACCTGTCGACCGCACTGCGTCAGCCCGTCGCCGATGCCCTCGGGACCGCGCTCCCCTATGGGCTTCTCTGCCTGTTCGGCATTCCCCCCGAAGCAGTGGCCACCGCCAGGAGCGTCAACCTGATCTACCAGTTCTGGGTCCATACTGAGGCCATCCGCCGGATCGGGCAGGCCGAGAGCACGCTCAACTCACCGTCCCACCACCGGGTCCACCACGGATCGAACAGCCAGTACCTCGACCGTAACCACGGGGGGATCCTGATCATCTGGGACCGGATGTTCGGAACCTTCGAACTCGAACGAGAGCCCGTCGTGTACGGCCTCACCACCAACATCGACACGCACAACCCCGCGCGCATCGCCACCCACGAGTATGTGGACATGGCCCGCGACATTGGATCCTCCACCGGATGGGCTGAACGCTTGTCCTACGTACTGCGAGGCCCAGGCTGGGCGATGCGGCATCGAGCGGATGCCGCCTGACGCTGGACTCAGGCCCTCCAGGCGGGGCCACCGGCTGGGCGGACGACACGGCGCTCAGGCGGATTGGCGTCCCACGCCGTCTTCCAAGCTACGAAGTCGCCGGGGTGCATGGGCTTGGCCACGAAGTATCCCTGGATCTCATCACAGCCCAGTGCCTCCAGCAGGTTCCACTCCTCCGCGGTTTCGACCCCTTCGGCCACTACGTCGAGCTGGAGCGCATGGCCGAGCTCGATGCTGCAACCGAGGATGACCTGCGAAGCCCGGTCGTTGGTGTCGTTAAGTGCTCCGTAGACGAAGGATCGGTCGATCTTGAGCTCAGTGAACGGCAGAGACTTCAGATTGGCCATGCTGGCGTAACCGGTGCCGAAGTCATCGATCGACATGTTGAACCCCATAAGTCGGAGGCGGCCGATCACCTCCAGGCTGGTGGACAGGTTTTCGAGCAGGCGGCTCTCGGTGATCTCCAGCGTGATGCAGCCCGTCTCTACGCCGGCCTCTTTGGCCATGGCCGCAAGCACCTCGGGGAAGGCCAGAGTTGTCAGATTCTTGGCTGAAAGGTTGACCGAGATCTTCAGGTCGTGGCCCTCGCGGCGCCAGTCGGCGAGCGCGTCGACCGAGAGCCGGTAGACAGCCAAGGCCAGATCATCGATCAGGCCGTAGGATTCTGCTGCGGGCACGATGGCCATAGGCGACAAGATGCCCCGTTTGGGGTCGCGCCACCGCAGGAGAGCCTCAGCACCGACGACATGGCGATCCGACAGCCTCACCTTGGGTTGGACGGCGATCTCCACGCACCCCGAGTCGATCCCGAGGCGGACCGCAACGGGGGACAGCGCGTCTCCGGCCCAATCAGGGATGAACCCGTTCTGTTCGGGCTTCAGATCAGGGGAGACAATCTGGGCATTCCTGGCCGAGACCCGATCGAAGGCTTGGGACAAGCGCTTCGGGTCCAAGGGCTTGGTCAAGGAGTCCACCAGCTGCAGCCCGTGCTCACGCCCCAGTTCGGTCACGGAGGTGAGGACCCGCTCGTCAGATCCCGACATGATGATCACTGAGCCCGAATACAGTCTGTCGGCCAAGTGGCGTATGAGCACGAATCCGTCCATACCGGCCATGTCGAGGTCACACAGAATGACGTCTGGATGCAGGAACGCATTACCGATGGATTTCAGCGCCTCGGCCCCGTCACTGGCCCGTCGTACGTCAGTGATCCCCATCTGAAGCAGCAGTTCGCTGGCCACATCCAACATGAACTCGTCATCGTCAACGACTAGGACCCGCAAGGAGCGCGGTGACGGCATGGGCGAACCGACCGCCGCGAACGCGCTCATCCGACTGATGCCTCGGATGTCAGGGTCACGGTCACCCGTTCGAACACTCCGAGCAGATCTGCAAGTATCTTCCGGGCGTCCTCAGTGGCTCCCTTGTGGGTTGCCTTCCCCAGATCGGCACAGAGGATCGCCATGCCTGCTGCTCCCATAGAAGCACACGCAGACTTCAGCCGATGAGCCAGACTTCCGAGTGAGGCCAGATCCCCCCGCACGCCAACCTCCACCATCTCGTCCAAAATTACCTGCGTAGTCTCTAAGAACTTGGTGGTGAACTTCTGGATCTTCTCAGGGTCGTCGTTGACCAGACGGGCCAGTACGGATTGATCGACGTCCACCGGAGTTTCGTCCGTACTCCGCTCCAGCACCTGCAGGGTCGGAACTGCCCTGCGGTCGGGTAGCCACTTGATCAACGTGGCATACAGTCGGTCCGGTTCGATCGGTTTGGGTTCGTAGTCGTCCATACCGGCCGCTATGCAAGCCTCCTGCTCTGCCTCGCTGACAGCAGCCGTCATGGCGATGATCACGATACCGTCCGATGCAGGAGTAGCCCGGATCCGTCTGGTGGTCTCTAGGCCGTCAAGCCCCGGCATGAAGACGTCCATAAGCACCGCGTCGAACGTCTCCCCATCGGCCAGCTTCTCCAGTACCTCCAACCCGTTCCCCACCACTGTCGCCCTCACGCCCACTGCTTCCAGGAGCTCGATGGCGACCTGCTGATTGGACGGATCGTCCTCGGCTACCAGGATGTGTGAACCCGCTATCCGGGATATTTCACTCAACGGTTCGGCAATCCTCGCTCGGCCCTCGGCCAGCCCCCCCGGGGCGATCCTTTCTTCCACTGACGAGAACATCGCCGTGAAGAAGAAGGTGCTCCCGGCACCGGGCATGCTGGACACGCCCATATGTCCACCGAGTTGCTCCACCAGACGCTTCGAAATGGCCAGCCCCAACCCAGTTCCTCCGTAGTGGCGTGCCGTGGATTCGTCGGCTTGGGAGAATGCCTGGAACAGTGGGTCGATCTGGGCCTGGGTGAGACCGATCCCCGTGTCGTGGACCCTGAATTCGAGCGTCACTGAGCGGTCATCTGCGGCCTCGATGCCAATGGCGATGCGGATTGCCCCTCGATGGGTGAACTTGACAGCATTGCCCACCAGATTGAGCAGAACCTGCTCGAGGCGCAGTGGGTCGCCAATTAGATGTGTCGGCAAGGTGGCGGTCGTATCGGTTGAGAACCCCAGACCCTTTTCGCGGGCCAGCGTGCCGATGATGGCATCGACGTTTCCGATCACGGTGGCCAGGGCGAACGGTGCGTGCTCCAGCACCCGGGCGCCGACTTCGATCTGGGAGAAGTCGAGGAGATCGTCGACGATCCGCATCAGGTTTTTTGCGGCGGCCTCGGTCTTGATGATGTAGTCGTGCTGCTTGGGTTCGAGTTCAGTCTTGAGGCACAGGTGGGAAAGGCCGATAATGGCATTCAACGGAGTGCGGATCTCGTGGCTGACGTTGGCGATGAATGCGCTCTTGGCCAGGACCGCTCGCTCCGCCACATCCTTGGCGGTACGAAGCTCGGCGGTCCGAGTCTGCACCCGGCCCTCCAGCGCTGCCTTCTGCTCGAGGATCTCCTGTTCGTGCCGCTTGCGTTCGGTCGAGTCCGACTGGACCGACACATAGCGGTCGACCCGTCCGTCAGAGTCGAATACCGGGGAGATCTGCAACATCACCCAGTACGGATCACCGTCGATGGTGTAGTTAAGGATCTCCGCGCTCACCGACTGGTTCTGCTCGAGCGCTTCGGCGATCCGGGCCACTGTGGCCAGGTCAGTACCTGGTCCCTGTAGGAGCGACCCCGGGGTGCATCCCCGTGCCGCATCCATGGCGTATCCGGTGCGGGCTTCGAACGCCGGATTCACCCAGTCGATGACCCCATCAGCATCCGTGATCACCACCATGTTGTCGGTGGAACTCGCCACCATCGACAGCATGGCCAGCCGGTCCTGGCTCTCCTTCTCCACCGTCGCATCGTGCAGCACGCCGACTATCCCGCCGGTGGGGATGCGCCTCGCGGACAACGAGGTCCAAACCAGGGTCCCGTCGTCCCGGCGCAGATAGGTGCGCAGACGCTTGGAGCCAGATGTTTCGAGGCGCAGGAAGTCGATGAATGCCGGACGGTTCTCGGGTGGGAAGAACTCGGATAGTTGGGCGCCTAGGCAACTCTTGGCCTCGCGGCCTACCAGGGTCTGCCAGGCTTCGTTGAGGAAGATCAAGTTGCCGTCGTCATCCGTCTCAAAGACGACGTCGGCCAGGAGCTCGACCCGGCGTCGCATGCGGTGCTCGGAGTCGACCAGTGCCTCGGTCAACTTCTGTGTCGCCTGGACATGGAGATCCATGGCCAGAGAGGTCACTGTCGGATGCCGGCTGCGGTCGGCGCCATTGCTCATGGCGTGTCGCGCGTCACGTAGCGGACTCCATCAACTCGTTGAGGACGTCAGCGGTCGTCTTCGCCCGACCGTAGAGAGGGAATACCACATCACAAAAGAAGTCGTGCTCGGTCGTTGTCCGAGATGACGTGCAGTCGGCCAGGATGGTGACGTCGTAGCCGCGCTCGTAGGCGGCCCGGCCTGTCGAGTCGATGCACAATGACGTGACCTGACCGGCCACGAGGACATCGGTGATGCCTTTGTCTTGCAGCACATCGGCCAGTGCCGTATTGGCGAATGCGTTGAACCCGACCTTGCCGGTGACGTACTGGATCCGGTCTCCGAAGGCGAGGATCTCGGGAATCGTCTTGGCTCCCACGGAACCTTCCGTGAACGCCCCCGCTTCCTTCATGGTGTTGAGGATTCCTACGGGATTGGCCATGGCGCGATAGTCGGCGGTCAAGACGATAGGAGTGGCGATCATGGTTACCCCGGAATCAGCCATGGCCGTGATGAAGGCGACGGTGTTGGCGAGCACGGAGTCCACGCTGGCAGAGTCTTCGACCACGCCCCGCAGCACACCGTCTTGCGCGAAGTAGTCGTTTTGGAATCCGACCAGGATCATTGCGGTCGTATCGGGGTTCATGGTGCGGGTCTCCTGGATTCAGTCGTCAAATGTGCTTTTGGGGTATCGGCAGATCACACTCCGACCTTGAGCCCACTCGGTCTCTTCAGGTCGACTGCGCAACGGACTTTGTCATTTTGCCACTTCAACGACCAAAATGGTAGGAGAAATCCCCAAATGACATGGGGCATACCCGATTTCGGGCAACATCGAGTCTTCGTTGGCTCCCTGCGTCAGCCTCGCTGGCTCCCTGCGTCAGCCTCGCTGGCTCCCTGGGTCAGCCTCCCTGGCTCCCTGCGTCAGCCTGGGTTGGCCGCTATGAAGCCAAGAATCCGCTCGACCATGACCGGCCCCATCTCCTCTTGGATGAAGTGCCCGACGGCGAAGCGCTCATGGGACTGGCCAGCTGCGCCCGGGATGTGGGCCGTGTGGCGCTCTTGGACCGCTCGACTGCCGATGGTGTCGAAGTCGCCGCCCAGATAGAGGAATGGTCTGTCGAACCGACCTAGGGCATCCCATGCCGCGGCATTGCTGTCGCCGATGGTGGGCACCATGGCCGGAAAGGCGTGCGGTGCCATCTGGTAGATGAACGACGGAAACGGGGCGTCGTAGCCGGCCATGACCTCGGCCGATACCTTGCCCCGGGTGGTGGCGAAGACGAACTCACCCACGCCGAAGTAGGCTGAATGGAGGGCGAAGTCGATCCACCACTGGAACCCGTCCCGGAAGTTCATCGACGTGGGGTCATCTGCGCTGGCCGCCTCGATGAAGCCGCGGCGTTCGGTTCCCATCACCGCGATGGACGGCAGAGTGATAGGAGGCTCCCCACCGGTCGAAAGCGCCGAGGCTTCGATCAATCCGGTGTTGGCGGCTACTACCCGGACGAAGCGGTCAGGGTCTTCGGCTACGACCCGCAGTCCGATCACCCCACCCCAGTCCTGACAGAACAGGGTGATGTCCACAAGATCCAGGCGCTCGATGATCTGATGGAACCAGGTGACGTGGCGGAGATAGGTGTGGATCATTGGATCGATCGGCTTGTCGGAGCGCCCGAAGCCGATGTTGTCCCAGGCCACTACGCGCATGCCGGCGTCGACCAGTAGCGGGATCATGGTCCGATAGAGATAGGACCAGGTCGGTTGGCCGTGCATCAGAACGATGAGCGGTCCGTCTGCTGGTCCTTCGTCGACGTAGTGCACTCGCAGTCCATCGACCTCGAGGTAGCGGGGTACGAAGGGGTAGCCCTCGAGTCCGTCAAACCGATCGTCAGGGGTCCGCACGAACTCGATCCCCTCTGCCGTGCGGAGCACTGGGACCGAGTGGTCGATGAGCTCGTCGGGGATCTCGAATGCGTCGATCTTCACTCCAGATGGCGTCATAGCCAGGGCTCCCTTGGTGGCGTGGATGCACGTGCTGCACCGTCGAAGTTCTGACAGTGATCTTGACACAAGTTGCCATCACCGGGGTGATCGGGCCAGAGGTGCGCATTCGGTGGGGATGCGCGTGAGCCAAGTCAGGCTCCGCCCGGATACGGACGGTTGTCTGCGGGCTGCGGCGGCAAGAAAGCATCAGGCACCTCGGTGGCCTGGTCGGTGAAGGCGGCGAACCACTGGAGGATCCCTGCCTGCTCGAGCACCCCGTCGAGCTCCGGGCACCGGGACGCCACATATCGAGCCAGCAGCACGCCCCGTGCTGTATCCAGGAAGCCCGTGGTGGCGATCTGAGCAGTGGGCCCGCTCTCGAACTGCACGGTGGCGGTGCCGTCGACGGTGGCCGATGCCACCCACGGCAGATAGTGGCGTCCGGCCTCAGCCAGGACCGCGACCAGCGTGGTGGGCAGGTCATCAACGGTGACCAGAGCGTCACCCGAACCGGCGAACCACTCACCCAACGGCTGGCTCCCCGGGACCTGGAGAGACCGGGTGTGGTCGAACACCGCCGTCGACGACTCCTCGGTCCACCGGATGCACACCGGGTCGTTGGCGAAGTGAGCGGCGTTCCCCCCGAAGAAGGCGAAGTCGGCCAGAGACGGGCGGCGTCCCAACAGGAAGCCGTGCTCAGCCACATGGGCCCCGAATACCCGCTGCCACGGCTGCAGCGAGTCGGCGATCCAGGCGTCGATGTTGTCCGGGGTGGTGCCCAACCGAGGGAGACAGGCGGTCATGGCTCCGGTGACGAACTCTCGGGTGAGGTCGAACGGGGTGCCGAGTTCGTATCGGCCCTCGCGGGCGATGTCCAGGCTGCCGCTGACCCGGTTCTCCTCGAACAGCCAGCGACTGCCGACCGCGTGGCGGTAGAACCACTCGTCGGAGAAGTCATCCATGAGCGCGTCCAAAAAGGCCAGCACCGGGTCGGACGGGCGGACCGATCGTTCGGGGAACCGGGTGTCCAGGTGAAGGATGACCGAGGTCGAGTCCCACATGAGCGTGCCGTCAGGGCTTTCCACCACCGGGATGCCGCCGCTCCATCCGGCCTCCATGGCGGCCATGTTCGCCCCCAGCGACGGCTGTAGGCCCCAAGCCAGGCCAGCGTGGTCGAGGTAGCCGGTCACCTTGCGGGTGAAGTACGAGACCCGCAGCCCGTGCACCGTGAACTGGCCGCCGACCGACGATGCTGATCGGGGAGGCGCGGGGATTGCCGTTTCGTGCGTCATGGCCCCACGGTACTGCTGGCTTGCCTGACCACGTCAGTGGTCGGCGGTCAGCCGAGCACCTTCTTGGCCATCACCACCCGAGGGGTCACGGTCTTCACTGTCTCCCGGTCGCAGATGGGCTCCCTCCACGGGACCTGCCCACCCTCCACACATGGTGCCGCCGACTGACCGAGCCGGGTGCAACCCAATAGGCCTAGGCCACCAAGTTGGCCGTTGCGAGGCCGAGCGCTCGAGCGGCGGCGACCAGGTTGCGGTCACTTGCGGCCAGTACCAGCTCCGAATCGGCTACTTGCCGTGCGGAAGCGAGGTGCACAGCGTCGTACCCTCGCAGGCCGAACTCTTCAGCCAACCCTCCGGCACTTCGCGAAACTCGCTCCGTCACCTCGACGAGGTCGAGCTGTTCGAAGAGGGCCTCGAAGTCGTCGACGGCTGACCGCAACTCTGACTCGTCGATCCGCCCCATACGAGCGGCCATGGCCAAGGCTGCCCGTCCCTCGGGATAGCTCAGCCGTGAAGAGACCACTCGATCGGCTACATCCCAAAGTCGTGCTGCCGACTGACTCGCCGCCTCCTCGATGATGATGGGCAGGAGTGCCGAGGTGTCGAAGTAGACGATCAACGCCTCTGCTCAGCCACCAGGTCACTTACCGTGCCGCGGCTCGTGGTGCGTTGCGAGGGCCTGGACCGGGCTGCCGGGCTGGCCGAAGTGACGAGCCCTTCGGCGATTGCTCGGTCGAGCGCCCGGCCCCCGGCGATGGGCACGATCCGAGCGAACGCTCTGCCTCGGTCCGTCACTACCAGCTCGTCACCTTCGCGGACGCGATCCAGGTAGTCGCTCAAACGGCCCCGCAACTCTCTGATCCCGACTTCCATAGCAAAAGTGTACACGACAGTCGTTTCATTGTCGCTACATTCCCGAGGTCCGATGACCCTGGTCGGGCAGTTATCCGAGCAGCCCCTTGGCGATGACCACCGGCTGGATCTGGTTGGTTCCTTCGTAGATCTAGGTGCTCGGTTCGGGGGGGTCCAGTCGGTCGTCTCCAGTGCGCTGAACAGGGTCTGTTCGGGATCGAGTGGTCCTGGATCCACCCGGTTCCGCCGAGTTGTAGGGATGAAGTAGGGATGGAGACAGACCTCGGAACAAGCAACCACAGGGTTCAGCGCTCGACCTGTTTCACTGTCTGCTCGGCGATTCGCACCATGCGCGCCGCCGCGGCCACCGCCGCCTTCGCTTCGGTTGCAGAGATCGGCTCGGGGTCGTACTCCGCCCGGTTCTTCAGCGGCAGGAGTCGGCGGAGTTGAGGGGCTGCCTTCCGGCCCTCCTCGCCACCGACCTTCTCCAGGTGAGCCGGGGCCTGGGAGTGTTCTCCCTTCCAGACCGCTGCTGCCCTGGCTGCCGTGATGGCGTCCGCTGCTCCGATGCCGGCATGGACGGCGTTGCCAGCCGCGGCCACACGGTTCCCGAGCCCGAGTGAGTCCTCGGCGGCACGCTGGAACTCCCGCGCTTTGCCTAGATACGCACGGGCATCGGCAGCGGAAGCAGTCCGCGTCTGCGCCTGACGGCGTGCGGCCGTCATGACGCGGCCCGGATCTCGGGGGGAATGTCGCCAACCAATACGACTCCCTCCTCCACGATCGTCCGCCACGGTTCTCGCTCGCCCCGGACCAGCTTCGGCAACTCGTCCATCGTGGCTTCGAGCAAATTGACCGGATTACCGGCGATCCGGGTCGCCCGATCGGACCACTGGCCAAGCGCTGCCGTCCATCGTCCGTGAGCAACCTGTGCTTCAGAAGGCGGCACGGCGAGCACGTCGATATCGCTGTTCTCGTGTGCGTCACCACGGGCGAAGGAACCGAACACCACGAGACACGCCGGGGCCGGCCGGATCTTCCTCGCCTCCCCCGCCAGACGAGCCAAGACACCCTGACGGAGGTCCACGAGTGAAAGCACGGACCGCGCCGCCTCGTTCTCGCGGACCAGACGCACCAGGGCGGCAGCTCCCACATCCCGGCGCTCCACCAGCCCGAGACGCACCAGGCGGTTGAGTACGACGGTGGCCTGGTTGGCACTCACGCCCGCCAGCTCGGCGACCGACCGCATGGTCAATTCCGCTTCGGTCCGGGCCAGTACGGTCAAGACACGACCCTGTACGCCCGGAATCAACGCCTCCACCGGATTCACGTAATCCATGGATCTATTCTCGCACTTTTTCGCACGTATGTGCGACTTATTGCGCCATCGGCTGGTCGCTGACCGGTTGAACCCGCCCTGGGAAAACAGTTACCCGAGCACGCTCTTGGCGATGACCACCCGCTGGATCTGATTGGTTCCTTCGTAGATCTGGGTGATCTTGGCGTCACGCATGAACCGCTCCACCGGAAAGTCCTTGGTATAGCCGTAGCCACCCAGCAGCTGTACGGCATCAGTCGTGACGGACATGGCCGTGTCCGAGGCGAACCACTTGGCCATGGCCCCGATAGTGGTCAGTTCGCCCTCGGGGTCGCCGTTGTCGATGAGCGAGCACGCCCGGTAGGTGAGCGTGCGGGCCGCTTCGGTACGCATGGCCATCTCGGCGATCATGAACCGGAGTCCCTGTAGATCAGCGATCGGCTTGCCGAACGCCTTTCGCTCCCCCATGTACCCGACAGCGACATCGATCGCCCCTTGGGCGATGCCGACGGCTTGGGACCCGATGGTCGGACGGCTGCGGTCCAAGGTGTGCATGGCAATGGTGAATCCTTTGCCCTCTTCGCCGATCAGGTGCGACGAAGGGACACGGATCTCGTTGAACGAGATACCGGCCGTCGGGCTGCCCCGCAGGCCCATCTTGTCTTCGTGGGGTGCGACCTCCACTCCCCACCCGGCCTCGACCAGGAAGCAGCTGATCCCTCGGCGTCCGGCCTCGGGGTCGGTCACCGCGAACACCGTGTAGACGTCGGACACACCGGCATTGGTGATCCAATGCTTGGCCCCAGTGAGGATGTAGTCGTCGCCGTCCTTGACGGCCCGGGTGCGCATCGAGGCCACGTCGCTGCCGGCGTCGGCCTCGGACAGGCCGTAGCTGGCCTGATACTCACCGGAGGCGATCTTGGGCAGGTACGCCTGCTTGAGCTCATCGGAGGCCCAGTTCATCACCGGCAACATGCCCAACTTGGAGATGAGGAGCGTCACTGCGGTCGACGCACACGCCCGGGCGATCTCTTCGGCCATGATCGCCTGGGTGATCATGTCGGCACCTGCTCCCCCGTACTCCTCAGGGATCCCTAGTCCCGGGAGATCGAGCTCGACGCAGGCATCGAACGAGGCTTGGGGAAAGGTCGAGTCTCGATCAGCAGCAGCCGCGTGCGGTGCTACCCGCTCGTCGGCAAACTTCCGGAGTGTGTCCCGGAACTGGCGATGGGTGTCCGTAAGTGCGAAAGGGGTGTTCTCCATGCCCACAAGTTACCGGCCAGTAGTAACTCTGGATATTCCGTCCCCAAAATTGCTCAAGACCGGAATGTCTAGGGCCGATGTACCTGATGTCGGAGCACGGCTCCGGCGGCAGATGACCCTGAACCGAGTGGAGACGGCAGCGATGAGTGATGAATCCCAAGGACCCGGATGGTGGCTCGCCAGTGACGGCAGTTGGCACCCGCCCGAACTCCATCCCTCGATCCAGGCGGAGGTCGCGGAGATCGCCCAGTCCAGAGCGGCGCACCCTTCCTCTTTCCGGATTCCCACACTCGTGACGGAGCCCACCTACGCCACGGAGACCGACCTCGATCCGGTCTCGACCGTCGAGATGCCCCGACCAGCCAGCGACGAACCCTCAGCCGCGGCCAAAGCACTCGGAGTCCCGACCCCGGGGCTGCCTGCCATGGCCGGTGCCCCGCGGCGGCCAGCGTGGACCACCGACTCCGATCGGCGCCCCGAATCGGGACCGATGTACCCCGATCTGTTCAGCCAGGCCGTCGCCGGGTCACGGCTCGCCGAGACAGTGACAGTGAACTTCGCCGATGGCGAGCACCGCGACACCCTCGACGTACCCTCGAACACCAGGCGTCCCGGCGATCCACGGGTGCTGGTTTCGGCTTCCTCCCGCACGCCGACCGAGGTTGGTACCTTCAGCGGCGCCTCGGCCAAGAAGCGGTGGCGTCGCCACCACTAAGTCCTCGCCGCAGCCCCAACTGCGCGACGAGCTGTCTCGAGGGCCATCACCTCCGCACCTACTGGCCGACGCCTCCCCGAGGAGGTGAGGACCTACCGCTGCTACAGCGCCGGTCCGATCCGCCAAGGTCCGGAAGATGGCCCGGACAGCCCCGTCAGTGGTGGGTCGGAATCTCCAGGAGCGTGCGCCACTCCCCGATCGCTTCGGCCACCTGCTGGGGCGTCATCCTCAGCGTCGACTCGAACACGCAGTCAGCGATGGTTCGCTGCGCCTGGTAGTGGTGAGATGCCGACCGGAACAGGGGCTCACGAGCCTCGGCCAAGTCGGACGGAGCGCCCACCAGGAATCCCCAGAGGGTGAACGCCCAGGTCAAGTCGTGGATCACCGGCGCCCGACCGTAGCTGGCGGCCCTGCGCATAGCGACTGCCGTGCATCCAGAGATGGCGTCAGCCGCCTGCTCCCCAGGCAGCAGCACCAACCGGTCTTCGAATCGACGGGCCAGCTTGAGAGCGAACCCCTGGTCGGGACCGGGCGTACCCAAAAAGGCACCGGCCGGCTGGCGCTGGCCGCTGAGCTCGGACGGGCGGGTGGCAGTCCAGATCGACGGGACCTCGAGCTGATACGAGCGACGGACCTGATCGGCCTCGACGACGGGGACGAAGTTGGGCTGGGTCACAAGGCTCCTCGAAGACAGGTCGGCGTACAGGTCGGCGCAGAAGTGGGATCCAGCGTCAGCACTACCCGGCCGCTCCCGGCACTGCCGTATGGATCAGACCGTAGACCAACGAGTCGGAGAGGGCCTGCCAGGAGGCGGCGATGATGTTCTCCGACACCCCGATGGTGGTCCAGGTCCGCTCGCCGGCGGTCGAATCGATCAGCACTCGGGTCACCGAACCGGTCCCCTTAGCCGAATCGAGGACCCGCACCCGGTAGTCGACCAGATGGATGCCATCAACGGCCGGGTACCGGCTTCGGATGGCCGTGCGCAGGGCTCCGTCGAGGGCGTTGACCGGGCCGTTCCCTTCGGCAGTGGCGACGATGGGCTCGCCATCCACCAGGACCTTGACGGTGGCCTCGGTGAGCAGCGTCTCCCCTTGGTCGGCGATGACCCGGTAGGACTCGAGTTCGAAGAACGGCTGACTCCAGCCCGTCGAGTTGCGGAGCAGCAACTCCAAGGAGCCGTCGGCCACCTCGAAGTGATAGCCCTCGTACTCGAGCCGCTTCAGCGAGTCGAGCACTGATGTCATGGCATCCGAGTCGAGCTCCAGCCCAAGTTCGTCAGCCTTCAAGGCCAGCGTGGAGCGTCCGGCCATCTCGGATACGACGAATCGCGTGCCATTGCCGACCAGGCCGGGCGAAATGTGCTCATAGGCATCCGAGCGCCGGGCGATGGCTGACGTGTGGAGGCCGGCCTTGTGGGCGAAGACCGACGCTCCGACGAAGGGCTGCTGGGGGTTAGGCGCGATATTGACTAGCTCGGCGATGTGATGGGCCACCGGAGTGAGCAGAGGCAGGCGGTCGGCCGGGATGGTCGACACCTGCAGCTTCAGCGCCAGGTCCGGAACCACCGAGGCCAGGTCAGCATTGCCCGACCGTTCGCCGTAGCCGTTGACACATCCCTGGACATGAGTGGCACCGACCGACACGCCGGCCAGCGAGTTGGCCACCGCACATCCGCTGTCGTTGTGGAAGTGGACGCCGACCTGGGTCTCGAACCGGCCGAGCACATTCCCTACGATCCGATCCACCTCGTGGGGCAGCGTGCCCCCGTTGGTGTCGCACAGCACCAGGGTCTCGGCTCCGGCCTCCTCAGCCGCTTGCAAGATCCGCATGGTGAACTCGGGGTTGGCCTTGTAGCCGTCAAAGAAGTGCTCCGCATCCAAGAAGACCCGGAGATCGTTCGATCGCAAGAAGGCGACCGAGTCGGCCACCATGGCGACGGCCTCGTCGAGGGTGGTCCGCAGCGCGTCGACCACGTGCATCTCCGACGACTTGGCCACGATGCAGACCGCCTCGGTCTGGGCGTCGACCATGTGGCGCAGTGTCTCGTCGTCCTCGGCTCGCACCCCAGCACGGCGGGTCGAGCCGAAGGCCACCAGCGTGGCGCTGGCCAGGTGAAGTTCGGTGGGGGCACGCCGGAAGAACTCGGCATCCTTGGGGTTGGCCCCGGGCCAGCCGCCTTCGATGAAGGTAACGCCGAGATTGTCCAACTGCTCGGCCACGCGCAACTTGTCATCGACGGTCAGCGACAGTCCCTCTTGCTGGGAACCGTCACGCAATGTCGTGTCGAAGACGTCCACCGCATCAGGCAGGTCGGGCAGGTCGAAGTTGTGGCCTCCGACAGCCGGCTGCTCATGGTCGTGTTCGTGGTCGTGTTCGTGGTTGCTGCTTCGTCGGCTGCGACCGCGGTCGTGGGCCTCTTGGCCGAGGGTCAGCGGGTGGGAGTGCTCCGGTCCGCCGCCGTGGCTGTGGGTATGGCCATGACCGTGGGTCTGGCGGTTCCCTTTCTTGGCCGCCGCGTAGGACTCGTCGTTGAGGGTGGGCCCGTCACCCGACATAGTCCAACCAGTCCTGGTACCGATCGACCTTGCCGCGGACCGCACCGAAGTAGATCTCCTGGATCTGCTTGGTGATGGGGCCCGGCTTGCCTTCGCCCACGATGCGGTCGTCGATGGCTCGGATCGGCACCACTTCGGCCGCCGTACCGGTCAGAAACGCTTCGTCGGCCGTGTAGAGGTCGGTTCGGATCATCTGCTGGTAGTGCACGTCGAGGCCGAGGTCACGGCCGATGGTCTCCACCGACTTCTGGGTGATGCCTTCGAGGGCGCCAGAGTCTGACGACGGTGGCGTTATGAGCGCACCGTTGCGAACGATGAAGATGTTCTCCCCTGTGCACTCGCTGACGTTGCCGTCCGGGGCCAGCAAGATGGCCTCGTCGTAACCGGCCTTGATGGCCTCGACCTTGGCCAGCGAGGAGTTCACGTACATACCGGTCCCCTTGGCCGCCGTCGGCACCGCGTTGGGATCGTGCCGGCGCCACGAGCTGACCTTCATCGACACCCCGTTGGCCACCCCGTCGTCGCCCAGGTAGGTGCCCCAGGGCCAACACGCGATTGACACGTTCACCGGAGACGGAAGGGGGTTCAGTCCCATTTCGCCGTAGCCGAGGTAGACCAACGGACGGATGTAGCACCCGTCCTGCATGTCGTTGAGGCGGACCAGGTCGCGGGTGGCGTCCATCAGTTCGTCGACGGTGAACGGCACCTCGATGAGAAAGACCTTGGCCGAGATCACCAGCCGCTCGATGTGCTCACGCAGGCGGAAGATGGCTGGTCCACGGTCGGTCGGGTAGGCCCGGATGCCCTCGAAGACTCCGGAGCCGTAGTGCATGGTGTGGGTGAGGATGTGCACAGTGGCATCGGCCCAGTTGACGAACTCGCCGTCCATCCAGATCTTCTCAGTGGGGGTGATGGGCATGGCTTAGAGCCTTTCTGCGATGGCGTCGCCGACCTCGGTGGTCGAGAGCGTCGGATCAGGGGCGGAGTTGATGAAGTCGTTGACGGCGGCATTGACGGCTGTGGCCGCGTCTTCCTCGCCCAGGAAGTCCAGCATGAGTGCGGCCGAGCGGATGGCTGCTGCTGGATTCGCCTTGTTCTGGCCTTCGATGTCGTGGGCCGCCCCATGCACTGGTTCGAACATCGAGGGTCCGGTGCGAGCTGGGTTCAAGTTGGCGGAGGCGGCATAGCCGATCCCACCGGCGATGGCTCCAGCCAGGTCGGTGATGATGTCACCGAACAGGTTGTCGGTAACGATCACGTCATAGCGAGCTGGCTGCTCTACCAAGAAGATGCACGTCGCATCCACATGGTTGTAGTCCTTGGCGATGGTCGGGTACTCGTCGCCGACCTCGTGGAACGTCCGGTTCCAGAGGTCACCGGAAAAGGTGAGCACGTTGATCTTGTGCACCAGGGTGAGGTGCTGGCGAGGACGAGTGGCAGCCAGGTCGTAGGCGTAGCGGACGCACCGCTCCACTCCGTGGCGGGTGTTGACCGACCCCTGTGTGGCCACCTCCAGCGGCGTGCCG
>Ga0194043_1000101_pt1 | contig 39298 bp, 31 predicted proteins | sample JunL4415m_MetaG_FD_161274 | JGI IMG/M metagenome (GOLD analysis project Ga0194043, IMG submission 161274) | Anoxic zone freshwater microbial communities from boreal shield lake in IISD Experimental Lakes Area, Ontario, Canada - Jun2016-L442-15m | ecosystem: Environmental > Aquatic > Freshwater >...
GGTGGATGGCGTCGAGGGATCGGAGATCCATGGGCTCGAGCGTCCCCGCGCTGATCAAGACGCGGTCGTTGAGGCGTATCAGATCGATTCGGGCGAGCACCCGTCGACCGGAAGCCAACGCAGGGGCCCCTCCGCCGAGGAGGGCTCGAAGGACCTCGGTCCGGGCCAGGGCGCTCGAAACCAAAGGCCGCCGGCGTCGAAGGTGTCGGCGCAGGGCATCTGACTCAGGTTCGCGCACTGCCAGCTTCACGATCGCCGAGGAGTCCAGGTACGTGGCCGCCGTGGTCAGCGTTCTTCGCTCCGCAGGCGACGTAGTGCATCACCTGGAGACTCCACACCAGCGGGCAACTCCAGCGGGTCGGGAAGTTCGCTGATATCACCCGATCCTGGATCCAGATCGCCAGCAGATCGCATCTGTTCGAGTGGGGTGCCCTCGGGAAGCGGGGTAAGTCTTGCCACCGGGCGACCGCGATCGGTGATCTCCACGGTCTCGCCCTGTTCGACCAATCGCAGTAGCTCGCTTGCTCGCTGGCGAAGTTCACGGACGCCGACAGATGTCATGTGTTATTTGTAGCACATGACCAATCTGGAATCCAGGGCGACGGTCGCTACCCGGCGTCATGCGCGTACCTGCCGGGCACGACCGATGGGCGCGATCGCATCTAGCGATCACCGTGTCGAGCGCGGACGGCAGTAGTCTCATGGCGGTCCTTCCGCGTGCCCGCGGTGAGGTCGGATATCCGGCGCTCAAGTGAGTGGGCGCCGCTTCAGAACCGATGTCGGACGACCGGCGTCAGAGCACGTAGTCCTGGTGGGAGCCAGGACGAAGAGGAGCAAGGTGTCAGACACCACGATCGACCCGAAGTCCCCGCACCTGATCGACCGGGTAGTCATCCGGTTCGCTGGTGACTCTGGCGACGGCATGCAGCTGGCCGGCGACCGGTTTACGACGTCCTCGGCCCTGTTCGGCAACGACCTGGCCACCTTCCCAGACTTTCCCGCCGAGATCCGGGCCCCGGCTGGCACCCTGGCCGGTGTGTCGGCCTTCCAGGTCCACATCTCGGACCACAGCATCTCGACGCCCGGTGACTCACCGAACGTCCTGGTGGCCATGAACCCGGCTGCACTGCGGGCCAACGTGGCAGCCCTGCCCCAGGGTGCGACCATCATCGTCAACTCGGATGCCTTCGACGAGCGGAACCTGGCCAAGGCCGGATACGACCAGACTCCCCTGGGCGACGGGTCGTTATCGGCGTTCACTGTGTACGAGGTGCCCATGACCTCGATCACCACGGAGTCGTCCAAGGACCTCGGCGTCAAGCCCCGCGACGCTGAGCGGTCCAAGAACTTCTTCGCCTTGGGTCTGATCAGCTGGCTCTACACCCGGCCCGTCGAGCCGACGGTGGAGTGGATCGCCGAGAAGTACGCAAGTAAAGAGCTCATCAGAGAAGCCAACCAGCGGGCGTTCAAGGCCGGCTACCACTTCGGCGAGACGGCCGAGCTGTTCGAGTCCTCCTACGAGGTCAAGCCGGCCGTGCTCGAGCCGGGCGAGTATGCCAACGTCACCGGGAACACGGCGGCCGCTTGGGGACTGATCGCCGCCTCCATCCGCAGCGGACTACCGCTGTTCTTGGGTACCTACCCCATCACGCCGGCCTCGGACATTCTCCACGAGCTGTCCAAGCACAAGCAGTTCGGGGTGCGCACGTTCCAGGCCGAAGACGAGATCTCCGGTATTGGTGCCGCTCTAGGCGCTGCCTTCGGTGGCGCCCTCGGGGTCACCACTACCTCGGGCCCGGGTCTCGACCTCAAGTCGGAGATGATGGGACTGGCCATCAGCTTGGAGCTGCCATTGCTGATCATCGACGTCCAGCGCGGCGGACCCTCGACGGGCCTGCCCACCAAGACCGAGCAGGCCGACCTACTGCACGCCATGTACGGACGCCATGGCGAGGCCCCCGTGCCGATCGTGGCCGCCAAGACCCCGTCGCACTGTTTCGACGCCACCATCGAAGCGGTCAGGATCGCCGTCAAGTATCGGACCCCGGTGATCCTGCTCTCCGATGGCTATCTGGCCAACGGCACCGAACCGTGGAAGCTCCCCAACCTCGAGGACCTGCCCACCATCGACCCGGACATCGCCACCGGTCCCAACCACACCGAAGCGGACGGCACCGAGTCGTTCTGGCCGTACCTTCGTGACGAGGCGACCTTGGCCCGTCCTTGGGCGCCGCCGGGGCTGGCCGGCCTCGAGCACCGTATCGGCGGCCTCGAGAAGTCCGACGGGTCCGGCAACGTGGCCTACGACGGGGCCAACCACGAACTCATGACCCGACTGCGGGCGGCCAAGATCGCCGGTATCGCCAACGACATCCCACCCACTGAAGTCGACGACGAAGACGGCGCCGAGGTCTTGGTAATCGGGTGGGGCTCTACCTATGGCGCCATCGCCGCTGGCGTGCAGCGGGTCCGGGCTCGGGGCCTCAAGGTGGCCCAGGCGCACCTGGTCCATCTGAATCCGTTCCCAGCCGACCTGGGCGATGTGCTCAAGCGGTACCAGCGGGTACTGGTGCCCGAAGTAAACCTCGGACAACTGAGCCGCATGCTCCGGGCCGAGTACCTGGTGGACGCGGTGTCCCTCACCCAGGTGTCGGGTATTCCGTTCCGGGCCGCCTCCATGGAGACAGCCATACTGCAGATGATCGAAGACTCGGCCGATATGTCCTCGGCCATCGGAGAGGGGTCCGACCGATGACCGATGTGAGCGAATCTGTTCCTGTAGCGCTGACCACCCGCAAAGACTGGTCCTCGGACCAGGAGGTCCGGTGGTGCCCCGGATGTGGGGACTACTCCATTCTGTCGGCCGTCCAGACCCTGATGCCTGATCTGGGAGTGAGCCGGGAGTCCACCGTGTTCCTGTCCGGGATCGGCTGTGCAGCCCGTTTTCCGTACTACATGAACACCTACGGCATGCACTCGATCCACGGACGAGCACCGGCCATCGCTACCGGGTTGGCCACCACCCGGCCCGATCTGGACGTGTGGGTGGTGACCGGCGACGGCGATGCGCTGTCGATCGGTGGGAACCATCTGATCCACGCCCTGCGGCGCAACGTGGACATCACCATCTTGCTGTTCAACAACCAGATCTACGGGCTGACCAAGGGTCAGTACTCGCCCACGTCGGAGGTGGCGAAGGTCACCAAGTCCACCCCGTTCGGATCGCTCGAGCAACCGTTTAACCCGCTCAGCCTGGCGCTGGGCGCCGAAGCTGGCTTCGTGGCCCGGACCCACGACATGGATCGCAAGCACATGATGGAGACGTTCCGACGGGCCCATGCCCACAAGGGAGCGTCGTTCGTGGAGATCTATCAGAACTGCAACGTGTTCAACGACGGAGCCTTCGAAAAGATCACCGGGAAGGACAACCGGGCCGACATGTTGATCCCGCTGGTCCACGGGGAGGCCATCCGGTTCGGATCAGACGGTCAGTTCGGTGTGGCCATGAACCGTGACGGCTCGGTCGAGGTGGTCGAAGTGGCCACCGTGGGCGAGGATGCGCTGCTGGTCCACGACGAGCACTTGGAAAACCCCGGCCTGTCCTTTCAGTTGAGCCGCCTGTCGCGTGGGCCTTACGAGCCCACCCCGATCGGTGTGTTCCGAGATGTCGACCACGAGGAATACGGACAGCAGATGACCGAGCAGATCGATGCGGCCACCGAGCGACGGGGTCCGGGCGACTTCGCTGCCTTGCTCCGTTCCGGCTCGTCCTGGACGGTCTCGTAGTCCGAGGGCGGATCCTGCCTGACGGGTCGGCGTAAACGGTCGGCGTAAACGAGTCAGGGTCAAGAGTCGGGTCCAAGAGCCGGCGTCAGGGCGTGACGGTCGCAGGCACGGTGGGAACCGGGGTAGGCGTCAGCGGCGTCCCCGTGTAGGTGGCGTAGTCGCCATCACCGGTCAAGATCATGCAGAACTGCGCCGACGGGCACGACAGGCTCGTTCCGTCCTCGGTGTAGTCAACTGGAGTGGGAACCACTTTTTGCGGCGAGGTCCATCCACTGCTCGTCTGGCGCACGACCGCTCCGTAGGCATCGGCGGCCACACACGTGAATGCGGTGGGACAGGAGATGGCGTCCAGCCTTCCGTTGCCATCGATGGATCGAGGTGCTGACCATGCTGTCCCGCCAAGTCGGATCGACACCGATGAGCCGTGCACGGCAATACAGGTACGGGCACTAGGACAGGAGACGGCAGTGTCTCCGACATTCCCGTCGCCACCCCACGGTCCACCTGATGTCGACCACCCGCTGCCATCCCAGTCGAGCACGGCGTTCCCGACCATGGCCGTGCACGCAGATGGGGAGGCACATCCCAGTCCCACCCGGCCCCGTTGGAACAGGGCGACCGAGGACGACCCGGACGGAGTAGTAAAGGCCCGCCGTCCCGACCAGGTAGTTCCGTGCATGGTGGCCACATGTCCGGTGTTGTCGGCATAGGCGCAGAAGTGCTGCCCTAGACACGACACCGCAGCCGTCCGAGATCCCGTGTGTCCGGGTCCAGGGTCGGCCGGGTTGGGCGGAGAAGCAAAATCACCCTTCATGGGAGCAGGTGTGGACCAGGTTGTCGCATCGCCCAAGGTGGCGTGAGCGGAGCCGTCGACCACGGCGCACAGCGGTCCGTTGGTACACGAGATCGCTGGCATCCACGGCGGTGAGTTGGGACCGGGCGCGGCGGCAAAGTAGGTGGCCGGCGCGCTCCAGATGGCCCCGGTCCACGAGGCGGTCACTCCTGGTCCTGACGATCCGATGGCATCGGCTTGGTTGGAGCCTCCACCCGCGGTGAGGCAGAAGACCTCGGAGATGCACGACAGCGAGGTGTAGCCGCCGGCGGGAGGCAGGGTGGTGGCCGGTGAGGACCAGCCCACAGTGGGCACGACCGGAGTCGGAACCGTCGTCGGCACGGCCGAAGGGAGGGTGGTCGTTGTAGTGCTGGTCGTGGTGGTGGCCGGGGTGGTAGCCGGGTTGGTAGCCGAGCCCGGCCGGTCGGCCGAGTGGGCCGACATGGACGAGCAGGCCGCCAGGACGAGGAGCAGCCCCCAGGCGGCGCCCACTGCCGCTATCCGTCGCACTGCCACTTTTCTCCTCGGCCTCGGTTCGATCTGGGTTCGGTCTGGGCTCGACCGCCTCAGCCCCGCTCAGGCTACCGGCCCCGCAGATCGTGCCGAGTTCAGCCCGCAGGGGCGTTACGCGAGAACGTGTTGTGCGGCGTGCCGGCGCCGTCGCCGATTCGCTCGAGTGTCACCACCATGCCCCCACCGTCGGGGCGGGTCCAGATCATGTGGCCATCCGCATCGAGCCGGCGGGTGACCTCGATGCCGGGCATGCCCACTGGACGCAGCACGAACACGCCGTCCTCGTAGGAGGCGACGACGTGGATCGGCGTGATGAAGTCGAACACGGAGACATCGTGGACCCCGTTCTCCTCGGTGCCGTCGGCTCGGGCATCGGAAACGGTGCCGCCTCCCATGTCGATGATCCGGTCGCCGCACTGTTCGATGCGCTCCATGTAGGTGAGGATCGAGTCATCGGCCCCCACCACCTCGCCGCCCCGGAGGGCGCTGATGGCCTTCCACAAGCCGCGCAGATCAGGAGCGCCCGCCACCAGCGGTTCGGTGCACGACGTGAGCACCGGCTCGGGAAAGGTATCGCCGTACCCGCCCGGAGGGGTGTGGGCCACGGGGATGTCGTCGGCCTTCATCGTCCGTCCTGGCCGTGTCGAAGCGATGGGGGAGTCTGGTGCATCGGGTCTCCTGTCAGATGTGAGAACAGAATCCGCAGCCTAGAGGTGGTCGGACACTGCACGCTCGGACACTGCACGCTCGGACACTGCACGCTCGGACACTGCACGCTCGGACACTGCACGGGCCCAGTTCAGGCGTACTTCGCCACCAGTGCGGCCAATGCAGTGGCGCCGTCCGGGTTGAGGTGGACCTGGTCGGCGGTGAACCACTCGGGATGGGGGGTGGCCAGGGCGTTCCAGTCGGCCAGCACGGCAAGGCCCGGATAGCGGGCCGCGCCGGCGGCCAGCACGGCATTGTCGGATGCCATCCAGTCCCTGGGCACGCATACATTGACCAGGACCACTCGGTCGACTCCGGAAGCGGCCTGCATCATGGCGTCAACATCGGAGGCGGTCACGGCCCCGTTGGTACCCAGCTCCACCACGAGGACCCGGCCCAGGGTGCCGGCGGCCCGATGAGACTGCACGACGCCGATCCCGGTCTCGAACTGGCGGCTTACCAACCCGTCGACGGTCACCCCGGGAATATCGATGCTGAGCTGGGGCTCGATGTCCAGCAGGATCGAATCACCGACTGCCGTCACTGGGCCGGGTATCGGGCCGGGTTCGGTGGTGGTCGTGGTCGTGATGGACGCCGGATCCGTGGTCGATGGCGAGGACGGATCTGCCGGGGCCGAGGAGCCGGCGGTGGGGGAGCCTGCCCCCTGTGCGCTTAGGCCTCCGGCTGACATCGGCAATGCGGCCCGGACGTTCTGGGAGTAACCCAGACCGGCCAGGGCGGCCAGCACGGCCACGAGCAAGACCCCGATGGCCCGGTCGACCCGGCTGATCCCCGACATCGTTCCATTGTGACCCACCTGGGTGCGTCGGCGGGTATCGGCGGGTATCGGCGGTGCGTCGCTGGTCGTGGCGTCGAACTGCGAGCAGATGGCACCGCCTGTGGCAGGTGGACTCGTAGACTGGTCGTCGTGGACGGAGTAGAGGCGGGCCCGGTGACTGCAAACGGTGACGATCCGTCGCCTGGGTCAGACGGTGCAGACGGTGCAGACGGTGCAGACGGTGCAGACGGTGATCCGGGACTCGACCGGGTACTCACCGTCCCTAACCTCATCACCTTTGTGCGTCTGGCTTGCATTCCGCTCTTCGTGTGGCTGCTCTTCGGGGCTCAGCGTCAGACGGCGGCAGCCATACTGCTCGGTGTCCTCGGTGCCACCGACTGGATCGATGGCTATGTCGCCCGGCGCTTCCACCAGGTGTCGACCTTCGGCAAGGTCTTGGACCCTGTGGCCGATCGGGTCCTCATGGTCACCGCCGTCGTCACGATCACGGCCCACGGGGCGGTCCCGCTCTGGTTCGGCGTGGCCACACTGGCTCGCGAGGTCGTGGTGTCCGCCGCCGTCTTGTTACTGGCCTCGATTGGTGCTGCCCGCATCGACGTCCTGTGGGTGGGCAAGGCGGGGACGTTCGCCCTGATGTGCGCCTACCCGCTCTTCTTGGTCAGCGATGGAGCAGCAACGTGGCAGACCGTGGTGCGCATAGTGGCCTGGGGATTCGGGCTGGTGGGTCTGACCCTGGCCTGGGTGGCGGCTGCCTCGTACGTTCCGGTGGCCCGCCAGGCGTTAGCTGATGGCCGCCACCATGATGATGATCCGACGGCAGGGCGATGATGAAGGTCCGATGGCAAGGCGGTGATCCGATGAAGGCGAGTGATCCCATGGAGGCGAGTACCCGATGAAGGCCGTGATCATGGCTGGCGGTGAGGGGACCCGACTGCGTCCGCTTACCTCCAACCAACCCAAGCCCATGCTGCCCATGGCCAATATCCCGATGATGGAGCATGTGGTCAACCTGCTCCGCACCCACGGGTTCGAGGACATCGTGGTCACGGTGGCCTTTATGGCCAACGCCATCCGGACCTACTTCGGGGACGGCTCCGAGTTCGGCGTCCGCATGGTCTACGCCACCGAGTCCACCCCGCTCGGCACCGCCGGGTCGGTCCGCAACGCCAAGGACGAACTCGATGAGCGGTTCCTGGTCATCTCGGGCGACGTGCTCACCGACATCGATCTCGGAAAGGTCGTGGAGTTCCACGACAGCCACGGCGGACTGGCCACCTTGGCTCTCAAGGCGGTCGAGAACCCCCTCGAGTTCGGGATCGTGATCACCAACGAGAATGGCTCCATCGAGCGGTTCTTGGAGAAGCCGACCTGGGGGCAGGTGTTCAGCGACACGATCAACACGGGGATCTACGTGCTCGAGCCCGAGATCTTCGACTTTATTGCTGAGGGTGAGGCCGTGGACTTCTCGGCCGATTCGTTCCCGGCTGCCCTGGCCGCGGGCAAGGGCCTGTACGGCTATGTGGCCGACGGGTACTGGGAAGACGTCGGCACGCTCGAGGCCTACGTCAGCTCCCACCAGGACATCCTGGACCGCAAGGTCCACGTCGACATCGAGGGATTTCCGTTACGTCCGGGTATCTGGGTAGGCAAAGGCGCCGAAATCGACCCCAGCGTCGAGATGGTCGGCCCGGCCGTCATCGGCGACAACTGCGTGGTCGGTCCTGGGGCCAGCCTGGGGGCGTACTGCACGCTGGGGCGTAACGTCCGCATCGGCGACAACGCCGTCGTCGAGCGCTCCGTGGTCCACGACAACACCTACCTCGGTGCCGGGGTGCGGGTCGAGGGCAGCGTGCTCGGACGCGGCTCTGATCTGCGCCAAGGGGTCCGCTGCGATGAGGGCGTAGTCCTCGGTGATGAGTGCTTCGTGGGCGCCCACGCCGAGATCAGTGCCGGGGTGAAGATCTACCCGTTCAAGACGGTCGAGGCCGGGGCCATCGTCAACTCCTCGATCGTGTGGGAGTCGCGGGGAGCTCGTTCGCTGTTCGGACGTGACGGAGTCCGAGGTCTGGCCAACGTGGATATCAGCCCGGAACTCGCCGTGCGGCTCTCGATGGCCTGGGCCTCCACTCTGGAGAAGGGCGCGACCGTCACCATCTCGCGCGACACCAGCCGAGCCGCCCGAGTCCTGAAGCGGGCGATCATGGTCGGCTGCAACGCGGCTGGCGTGAACGTCGACGACCTCGAGGCCGCTACCGTGCCGGTGACCCGGTTCCAGATCACCTCGTCGTCCAGTACGGCGGGGGTAACCGTGCGGCTCGATCCTGATGACCCCCAGTCGGTGGTGCTCCGCTTCTTCGACGAAGACGGCATCGACATCGACGAGGCGGCACAGCGCAAAATCGAGCGCCTCTATCATCGCGAGGACTTCCGACGAGTCTTGGCCCGGGAGATCGGCGACCTCGGCTTCCCACCCCGGACGCTCGAGCACTACACCTCGGCCCTGATCGACTCGGTCGACTTGTCTTCGGCCCGAGCCGCCGGTCTCAAGCTCGTCCTCGACTACTCCTTCGGGACGGCCAGCTTCGTCATGCCCAACCTGCTGGCCAAGATCGAGGCCGATGTATTGGTGGTCAATCCATACGCCAATACGGCCAATGTGGTGGCTTTCGACCGGGCGTCGGCGGCAGCCCGGGTCGCCGAGCTGGTCCGGGCTTCGGGAGCACATCTCGGCGCTGTGCTGGACCCCGGTGGTGAGTTCGTGGATATCGTCGACGACCTGGGCCACACGCTCAGCCACGACGAAGCGCTACTGGTTCTCGTTACGCTGGTGACCGATGCCGTCCCGGGCGCCCGCATCGCGCTGCCGGTGGCCGCCAGCGTGGTGGCCGAGCGGATCTGCCGCGATGCCGGAGCCGAGATCATCTGGACCAAGCTGTCCGCCTCCCATTTGATGGAGGTGGCCCACTCCGATCACGTGACCCTGGCCGCCAGCCAGTCCGGTGGGTTTATCTTCCCGGCATTCCTGCCCGCCTTCGACGGTGCCGCCACCGTGGTCAACCTCATGGCCCTGCTGACGACGTCCGGTCAACGCCTGTCCGACCTGGTAGCGGCCATGCCTCCGGTACGGATCGCCCACCAGTCGGTGCATACGCCGTGGGATCAGAAGGGGATGCTGATGCGGACCCTGGTGGAGCGGTCCCAGGGCCGCGAGTTGGTCCTGGTGGACGGGGTAAAGGTGATGGAGGACGACGGGTGGGCCTTGGTGCTGCCTGATCCCGAGGAGCCGCTGACTCACGTGTGGGCAGAGGCACCCAGCAGCGCACAGTCCGAGTCTCGCGTCCAGGAGTACGTCACGCGACTCCAGCAACTCCTGCGCTAGCCGGGAGGACCCGACGGCAGGGCCTATTCCGGTCGGATAGGGTCGGGCGCCATGAACGTGCCTGAAGATCAGCGGTATTCGAGCGACCACGAATGGGCGCGTACGGCGGGTGACCGGATTCGCATCGGCATCACCGACTACGCCCAGGATGCCTTGGGCGACGTGGTCTTCGTCGACCTACCCGAACCCGGTGCGACCGTGGAGTCCGGAGGGCTGATCGGCGAGGTGGAGTCGACCAAGTCGGTCTCGGAGATCTACGCCCCGGTGGCTGGCCAAGTAGTGGCCGTCAACACTGGGCTGGGTGATGCCCCTGAGCTGATGAACAGCGATCCCTATGGTGAAGGATGGCTGTGTGAGATCGTCCCTTCCGACCCGACGGCGGTGGATGCGCTCCTCGACGCTGGGGCCTACCGCCAGCTCACAGAGGGTTGATCCCCACCGACTCGAAGTTGGTACGGAACGGAATCGACGGAGCGACTACGTTGGACTATGTGTTCTGCCACAGCTGCGGCCATCGAAACCCTGAAGGGGTGAACTACTGCTCCGCATGCGGAGCATCGATGCTGACGTCGGCTGGCGATACTTCGGTGTCGGTCAGCCCCATCGACGACGTGTCGGATGTAGTCGCCACCCCATCCGTGGGACAGCTTGAGCTTCCTCGGGGGGTCGGCCTCCTGGTCATTCGAAGAGGGAGTGACGAAGGGCCTCGGTTTCCGCTCGAGAAGGAGCAGACCACGGTCGGACGTCACCCGGACAGCGACGTCTTCCTCGATGACGTGACTGTGTCCCGCCGGCATGCCGTCTTCGTGACCGAGGGACAGACGACGACGGTGCGCGACGCCGGATCCCTGAACGGCACCTATGTGAACCGCCAGCGCATCGAGCAGTCGGTCCTAGCCAGCGGTGACGAGGTCCAAGTGGGCAAGTTCAAGTTGGTCTACCTACGGGGTATTGCCGAGTGAGTCCACGGTCCTACATGTCCATCGGTGACGTCCTGACCTTGTTGCGCCAAGAGTTTCCGGACGTGACCATCTCCAAGATTCGCTTTCTAGAGAGCCAGGGACTGGTGAATCCGGAGCGGACTCCGTCGGGATATCGCAAGTTCTACGAGCACGACGTCGAGCGACTGCGCTGGGTCCTGCGCCAGCAGCGCGAGCACTTCTTGCCGCTCAAGGTCATCAAGGATCGCCTCGGCGAAGAGAATCTGGGTGCGGGCAAGGCTGCGAAGCCAGGCGCTAGCACGGCCAACGGAACAGCCAACGGAACGGCCAACGGAACAGCCAACGGAACGGGACCTGCCGCAGCGGTGTCAGCCGAAGAAGCCCCACCCGCCTCCGCCAAACCGGTCCTGGTCGGCCAGATCGCGGGGGAGGCGGCGCAGGCCGCGGAGAGCGGAACTGCTGGTCGTGACTCCTCGCTGGTCCTGTCTGGGGCTGCAGCGGCAAGGCTCACCGCCGGCGCCTCATCGGCAGCATCGCCCACCGGTTCGGCCGGTTCGGCCGGTGCTAGCCCGTCGGTGCCCGTGGAGCGGTCACGCTCGGCCAATCCTGTGACCTCCCAGGCCCGTCCCGTCGACGAGATGCCCCGATCGTCCGGTGAGCCCCGCGGTTCAGCCGGGCCATCGAGTTCCTCGGACGTGGGGCTGACTCCTGCACGTACCGAGCCGGCCCCGCTGGCCGGAGTGCACCGTTCTGATCCGGTCACGGCGCCCGTGGGCGCCAAGGAGGCCTTGTCTGATGGCCCCTCCGCCGGTACGCCAGCATCGAGAGCCTCCCGGACGGACGGTTCCATGTTCTCGATGGCGGAGCTCATCTCCAACAGCGGCCTATCTGAGGCGTACATGAACCAGCTGCGGGAGTTCGGCCTGATCTCTCCGGCCTCGATTGCCGGCGGCGAGTACTTCGACGAGGACGCGCTGGCAGTAGCCAAGGTGGCCGCCGAGTTCTCCGCCTTCGGGATCGAAGCGCGCCATCTCCGGCTCTACAAGAATGCTGCCGACCGCGAGGCGGGGTTCATCGAGCAGATCGTGATCCCGATGGTGCGCCAGCGCAATCCCGAGGCCCGGGCCCGGGCCGTGGAGAGCGCTGATGAACTGGCCAGACTGGGTCAGAAGCTCAAGGGCTCGCTGCTGCGGAGTGCTCTGGGTAGCCTGCTCAACGGCTGAGGGCTCCCTACCAGGGGCTCCGTGGGGTCTCGAGGGGCTCCGTGGTCGGCTAAGGGCGCCGGCCCCGAGTGTGCAGTAACTGAGGCAGTCGATGAGCCGTTGAGGCCAACCGTGCGGGCACAGTGGCCCGGTGCTCCGGAGTTCGGTGACGCCGAGTAGGTTGGAGGCCATGGTCGAGGTGCGGCTCCGTGCGGTTCGGGTAGATCTGCAGTCGAACACGCCAGTCCTGCTCCTCCAAGAGCCCGAGGGGCTGGGGCGGACGCTGCCGATCTTCATCGGTGCGCCCGAAGCGACGGCCATCGCCTTTGCCCTGCAGGGCATGGCTACTCCGAGGCCGATGACGCACGACCTGATCACCAACCTCCTCGAAGCGCTCGGTTCCGAGGTGCTCCGAGTAGTTGTCACCGAACTCAGAGACGGTACCTATTACGCCGAGATCGTTCTGCGACAGGGTGGTGTGGAGAAGGCCGTATCTTCCCGGCCGTCCGATGCGGTGGCGGTGGCGGTCCGCACCGGCGCCCCGCTGTTTGTGGCCGATGAGCTGATGGATGTCGAAGGGATCATGCTCGCCGTCGACGATGACGAATCGGAGGGTTCTGGGGAGGCAGCCGACGGAAACCCCGAAGAGATCGTCGGCGAGTTCCGGAGCTTCCTCGACTCCATCAATCCGGAGGACTTCTCCTCCTAGGCAATCCGGAGGACTTCTCCCCTAGGCAATCCGTGAGGACTTCTCCGCCTGAAGCGGTCCCGTACTCGGCGGACGGCCTTCTCCTGTGGTCCCGTATCTGGCTTCCGGTGGCCGTCAGCGCCCGGGACGCACCAGCATCCGGCCCCGGACCTGTCCGGCCAGGATGGACTCGAGTACGGCAGGGAGTCCGTCGAGGTCGACTTCGCCCTCGATCAGCGAATCGATGCGTTCCGTCGGAAACGTAGTGGCCATCTCCGCCCACACGGCAGTTCGCTCATCGATCGGGGTCTGGACGGTGTCGATGCCTAGCAGTGACGCGTTGCGGACGATGAACGGATAGACGGTCGATTCGAACGAACTCCCTCCGGTGAGTCCGCTGGCGGCCACCGCTCCTCCGTAACAGAGGCTCCGCAGCACTGCCGACAAGGTGGCTCCGCCCACGCAGTCGATGGCTCCGGCCCACCGTTCAGGACCCAACGTTCGCTCCGGATCGATAATCAGGTCGTCGCGCCCGATGACCTCGGATGCACCCAGTCCGAGCAGATACTGGCGCTCGGCCAGACGCCCCGTGCTGGCTACTACGTCGTAGCTACGTGAAGCGCACAGGGCTACCGCCATGCCCCCGACTCCACCCGAGGCACCGGTCACCAGCACCGGGCCAGCCCCGGGCGTCAGTCCGTGCTCCTCCAGCCGACGCAGCGACAATGCGGCGGTGAACCCAGCGGTGCCCAGGGCCGCAGCGTGCCGGGCAGACAGCCCAATGGGCAGTGGTACAACCCATCCCGACGGGACCCGGGCGTAGCGGGCGAATCCGCCGTGGCGAGCCACCCCGAGGTCGTAGCCGTGGGCGATGACATCGGCGCCGATGGCGATGGATGGATCTACTGATGCCACCACCCGGCCGACCAGATCCACCCCGGGGACCAAGGGCGACGTCCGAGCCACCCGATTACCGGGACGGGTCACCATGGCGTCCTTGAAGTTCACCGCCGACCAGTCCACCTCGATGACGACCTCACCAGGGGGCAGATCGTCGAGAACGAGCATGGATACGCCGCACACCACCGAGTTGCCGTCCCGGGCCACCAGGAAGGCAGGAAACGATTCGTCTACGGCGCTGGCCGGGAATGCAAGATCTTCGCCGCCAATGGGAGGTGGAGGGGATGCCATTGCAGGTACCGTACAGATTCCATGACAATCGAGCAGCCACCCCGGGATACGGCGCCGCTAGACGGGTCGATCTCGGGACCGCAGTCGGCTGTGCCGTGCCCATCACCGTGCCCATCACCGTGGACGGCGGCCGAGGTGGCTGCGGGCAAGATCGGGCGCAGCGGACTACAGGCCGATGAGGGCCAGGTTTACTGGATCGAGTCCAGGCCGTCCGAGGGCGGCCGTCAGGTGGTGGTCGGGATCGACCCCAGTGCTGGCCGATCTGCTGGCCCCCGGGACGCCTCACCACCAGGAGTGGGCGTGCGCAGCCGGGTCCATGAATACGGCGGCGGTGCGGCCACCGTGGCCAGCGGCATCGTGCACTACGTGGATCAAGACGATCAGGCCTGGTACCGGGTCGATCCGACGTCAGGCTCCCGCCCCGTGCGACTAGGAGCGCTGGTGGCAGGCGACGCGCCGATCCGACATGCCGATGGACGCCCGACGCCCGACGGTCGATGGTGGCTGTCGGTCGAAGAGGAGGTGGGCGAGGCAACCACCATGCATCGACTGGTGGCCATGCCGGCTGATGGCACCGCTTCTACGACGACTCTGGTGGACGTGGGTGGATTCGTGGCTGCTCCCCGTCCGTCCCCCGATGGACGGTGGCTGGCCTGGTTGGCCTGGAGCCATCCGGACATGCCGTGGGACTCCTCGACCCTGCAGGTCGCTCCATTGTTCGCGGATGATGGCTCTATCGCCGTGGGAGCACCGACGGTGGTGGCCGGTGGCCCTGGGGTATCGGTAGGTCAGCCCTACTGGTGCCTCGACGGCGGTCTCTTGTTCGTCGACGACCGCTCCGGCTGGTGGCTTCCGTACCGGGTGGTCCCGGGGCAGTTCGACGGCCCCCTGGCCTCGGCCGCAGCGTTTGCCCTGGTGGATGGCAGTGCTGAGTTCCACGGGCCGGACTGGGTCTTCGGGCAGCACACCTTCGACGAGCTCCACGACGGTTCCCTGGTGGCTCGCATGTGTGCGTCCGGGCGAGACCGTCTGGTGGTCCTGCGGCCCTCTACTGCCGGTCCGGACTCACCTGGTTGGGCGCTCGAGGAGATCGAGCAGCCGTGCATCAGCCTGGCGGCCGTGGTCAGCCCGGACGGTAGGTCCGCCGTCGTGTTGGGATCGACATCTACCGAGGCCCACACCGTGCTGGCCGTCGACCTCGAAGGCCGAGCCGCTCCTGTTCGACTGAGCGCATCACCAATGGCGACGATCCCGGTCGCACAGGTGTCGGTGTCGGTCCCGCGGATCGCCACGTCGGGCACCACGGCGGTCCCGGGGCAGTTCTATGCGCCCCTTGGCCAGGCAGGGCCGGTTCCCCCACCTCTGGTCGTGTTCTGCCATGGAGGCCCTACTGCTCGGGCCGAACCCGGGTATGACCCAGTGATCCAGTTCTTCACCAGTCGAGGGATGGCTGTAGCCAGTGTCGACTATCGAGGGAGCACCGGATACGGCCGGGATTACCGAGATCTGCTGCATGGCGCTTGGGGGGAGGCCGACGTCGACGACTGCATCTCTTATGCCGAGTCCCTGGCGGCCGATGGGTTGGTCGACGTGGAGCGGATGGCCATCCGAGGCACTAGTGCTGGCGGGCTTACGGCTCTGGCTGCGCTCATCCGAGCCCGGTGTTTCGCCGGGGCGGTGGCCTGGTACGGGGTGACCGATCTGATGGCGCTGGCGGCCGACACTCATGATTTCGAGTCCCGGTACATGGATGGACTGGTCGGCCAACTACCTGATGCCGCCGATCTCTACCGGGAGCGTTCGCCGGTGCATCATGCGAGCGACGTCGTTGGCCGGGTGCTGCTGCTCCAGGGGTCGGAGGACCCGATCGTGCCGGTCGACCAGGCTGAGCGCTACGCATCCGAGTTGCTGGCGGCCGGTACCGACTGCCGTTTGGTGGTGTTCGACGGGGAGTCCCACGGGTTCCGCAGGGCCGACACCATCGAGGCCGCCCTCGACGCCGAACTCGGCTTCTACCGCGAGTTGTTCGCCCTGGGAGGTCCCCATGACCAGTGATTATGCGTGGTGGGCGCGGGGTCCGGTGGGCACGGTGCTGCGCTGGCTCCGGTCATTGTCAGCCGAAGGCCGGGACGCCTTTTTGTACGGCATGTCTGCGCTGTTTGCTGGAGTGACGGCCCTGGCGGTGGGGATCCCGCTCTACCGCGAGTGGGGACAGCTGGCTGTCGGTCCTTACACGGTGGCGACCGTGCTGATGGTGGTGGTGGCCCGACGGCGCTCTACCCGGCCTCCACCTGTTCCGGTAGCGGACTGTGAAGCAGAGGGTGAGGAGGGCAGTGAGCGCAGCGCCGGAGGCGATGTCACCACGGCGACCGCAGTTGCCACCTGGTACCGCCCGCTTCACCGATGGAGGACGGCCAGGCTGGCTGCATTCGTCATCGTATTGATGGGGGCGACGGTGGTGCCGCTCGCCCTCGAAGTGGTGTGGGCGGCGCAAGGGAATGCTGCTCTCCATGTGCAGCCCGAGGTGCTCGTGGTGGAGCGGGCTGGCGTGCGGGCCGCCCACGGTCAAGACCCGTACCAGGTGATCGACCGTGAGGGCCACATCCTCATCCGCCAGAGCGCTATCCCGGTCTACGAGCTCTACTACCCATACCTGCCAGGCATGGTGGTGTTCGGATTCTCCAGCGGAAGCAAGGTAGAGGCCCGCCTTACTGATGCCCGGATCCAGTTTCTGCTGTTCACGCTGCTCATCACCTGTATCGCTCTCAGCCGCATCCGACCGTCCAGCGATGCCCGTACGCGATCGTTCCAGGCCATGTCCGTCCTGCCCACCGCTGCGCTCCCGCTGGCCACCGGAGGTGACGACATGCCGGTAGTGGCGCTGATGCTGCTCGGCCTGGTCGCCCTGCAGCGTCGAAGACCAGTACTGGCTGGCCTGGCGCTCGGGGCGGCCAGCACCCTGAAGTTCTCGGCGTGGCCGCTGGTATTCCTGGCCGTGTTTGCCGCTACCGACCTCAAGGGTCGCCGGGCCATCGGCCGCTACATCGTCGCCGTTCTGGCCCTGGTGGTGCCGGTGGTCTTCCCGGTGGCCGTGCTCAATCCGTCGGCCTTCATCGACAATGTGATCAAGTTCCCCCTCGGGCTCGCCGGGGTGGCGTCCCCGGCGGCAAGCGCCCTACCTGGGCACCTGCTGGTGTCGGCGTTCCCTGGCATCCACGGTGCCTATGTCGTCACCGTCGTGGTCCTCGGCTTGGCCGTGCTGGCCCGTCGGCTGATCCGCAACCCCCCTGGCACTGCCGCAGCTGTCACCTCGCTGGCTGGATGGGTGATGCTGATCGCCATACTGCTGGCCCCAGCCACCAGAGTCGGTTACGTGCTCTATCCGATCAACCTGTTCTTGTGGGCGTGGATGTTCCGCCGGGCCGAGGACCCGCTCCAAGTGATGCCGCCGGCGTCATCGGACGACACGGGTGATACTCAGTTGCCGTCAGGGGTCTCGAACAGCTGCAGCGAGTACGGCGTGGAGCCAGTCGGTGTGGTGGGGGAGACCACGACGCCTGTCTCCCAGTAGAAGCCCCCTCCGCTGCCCCGTTTAGCCAGGACCTCGGTCGATCCCGGTGTCCCCTGGGGAGCGGGACCGCTGTAGATGATCTGCCAACCGACGGCCCGGAACATCTTGGTATAGGCCTCGATCACCTGGCCCTGGGCCAGCAAGCTGGTGAGGGTGACGGTCCGGTTGAACTGCGCAACGTGCTGATCCGAGTTGACGGCGGTGCCCACGGTGGACCGCTTCAGGACACCCAGGTTGCCGATGATGTCGGCCGGGGGTTGGCCGTTGTTCACGATGGACTGCAGTTTGCGGGTGGCCGGAGCGAGTGCCACGACCGTGCCATCGGCCAAGGTGACCTTCCGGATGGTGAAGGACGGGTTGGAGACGCTGGTGAAAGCCGAGGCGGCCACCCCGCCGATCAGAAGGAATACTGCCAGTCCGAGGACGATCAAGGCCGGACCGCGGACCGACATCGGTTCATAGGCCAGGGAGGAGGCAGGCACGGGCAACTCAGAGGGCACGGGCAGTTCAGATGTCACGCTCGCCGGTGACGGCACAGCGCCGGCGATGGTGGATGGAACATCCCCAGGGGTCGCAGCCATATCCGCATGCTACCGGGGGCGCCGGAGGGGCCATCGGCAGCCTCAGCGAGTTGGAGGGTGATCTCAGATCAAGATCAGGTCACAACTGGTCGTTGACCATTGTCGGCAACGTCGGCGGCCTGGGCGGGGCTGATGGGCGGCTCGAGGAGGACGGCCACTCGGAAGGAGAGCACAGCTGCCCCCACCGTGGATGCCAGGATGGCCCAGCGGGTGATGGGGGGCAGTCGACGGAAGGCCAGCACGGTCACGGTGGCGTCGACGGCGTCGGCCATGCCCGATAGTGCCACCCACGGGCGGGCTTCGGTATTGGCAACGGCCAGTGCTCGCAGGGTTCCCAGACCTAGTGCCAGATCGCGGCCGCCCATAGTGCGAGCTAGGAGTCGGACGTCTGGATTTGTGGCCGAGTCGCCGATCCACGGTCGGACCATCAGGGTCGGTGCCACCAGGGCGGTGCACCCGATACCGATGCGGCCGATGGCGATGCTCTGGGCCAGGCGACGGGGGAGGCTGGAGATCATGGTCCTCACGGTAGCGGGCGGTTCCCAAACTGGTGGTCGGGCTGTCCGACTGGTGGCCCGTGGCCATCAGGCTCTATTCGGGACGCAGTCACTCAAGAACCACGTTGAGTGATCAACTGAACGCTCCGAGTGGTAAGTGTTCACCAACTGTTTACATCTGGGTCGAGTTCCTGCACAATGCGGAGGTCGATGGAGGCACAGGCGCCCCCATCAAAAGGAGGGGAGTCCCGATCCGCAGGGATCAGGACGTTCCAGTGGTACGGGGGAATTCCGGGGGGGATTCGGGGGAGTGAGAGGCCGGGTCGCAAGACCTGGCCTCTGACGCGCCGGTCGACCGATATCGGAGGCCTGCACCCCTGCCCAGGCCGCAGCGGTGAACGTAGGCCTACTGGCTCGCCCATCCGAACGGGTCCAGCGGACCGTGGCCACGTCCCAGATGCCACCCGGCCGCCCCCACCAGAGCGTCGTGGACGAACTGCGCCGCGCCAGTCACCGCGGACGGCATGTCGTGGCCCCGAGCCAGCAGGGCGGCAGTGGCCGAGGCCAGGCTGCACCCGGTCCCGTGGTTGTTGTGGGTGGATACCCGCTCATGTTCGATCACGAGGACCTCGGTCCCGTCGTAGAGGATGTCGGTGACTGTTTCGGGCCCCGAGTCGGTGCCCGCCCCGGTGCCGCCATCGTGGACTCCGGGGAGGTGTCCTCCCTTGACGAGCACCCAGGTCGGCCCGAAACCATGTATCCGTTCGGCCATGGCGATCATGTCGTCCACCCCGGACTGTCGGGCTGGGTCGACGCCGGCCAGGATGGCTGCTTCCATCAGGTTGGGTGTGACCACCACGGCGTGGGGGATGAGTAGGTCGCGGTAGGCGGCTACGGCGTCATCGTCGAGTAGCGGCCGTCCGGAAGAGGCCACCATCACCGGATCGACCACCAGGTGGGGGAGTTCGCCTGCAGCGGCACGGTCGGCCACCAGGCGGACAGTGGCCGTGGTGGCCAGCATTCCGGTCTTTACGGCGGCCACCGCGAAGTCCTCGAGCACCGCTGCGATCTGGGCCTCCACGATGTCTGCAGGCACAGGGTGGACCGCGGTGACCGCAAACGTGTTCTGGGCCGTGACGGCCGTTACCACGGTGGTGGCGAAGACTCGTAGGGCGCTCATGGCCTTCAGGTCAGCCTGGAGTCCCGCCCCTGCCCCAGAATCTGACCCGGCGATGACCATGGCCACAGGGGGCGTCTGGGAGTCGGCAACGGCACCCAGCGATCCGGCACCCAGCGATCCGGCACCCAGCGATCCAGTCACTGTCCGACCATGCCCTCGAACGACGACGAGGCCTCGGCTACGAATCGGCGGGTGATGCGCCCGGCCAGCCGGGCGGCCCGCCCGGCGGCCACACCATCGCGCATGGCCGCTGCCATCAATGACGGGTCGCCGGCCCGCGTCACCGCAGTAGCCACCAGCACCGCACTGCAACCCAGCTCCATGGCCAGGCAGGCATCTGATGCCGTCCCGATGCCCGCATCCAGGACGACGGGCACGCCGGCTTGTTCGACGATCAGCTCGATGTTGTGGGGATTACGTATCCCGAGCCCACTGCCGATGGGCGAGCCCAACGGCATGACGGCCGCACAGCCGACCTGCTCGAGGCGGCGGGCCACCACTGGGTCGTCGCCGCAGTAGGGGAGGACCACGAATCCGTCGTCGACCAGCTGCTCGGCCGCCAGCACCAGCTCGATGGGGTCAGGCAAGAGGGTCCGGTCGTCGCCGATAACTTCGAGCTTGACCCAGTCGGTAGCGAACGCCTCACGGGCCAGTCGGGCCGTCAGGACGGCATCGGTGGCCGTGTAGCAGCCTGCCGTGTTGGGGAGGATCCGGATACCGAGCCCGTCGAGCAGGTCCACCAGGGAGTGGCGGGTGGTCGGATCGACTCGCCGGACAGCCACCGTGGCCAAGGCGGTGCCTGAAGCGGTCAGAGCGCCCGTCAGCGACTCGGGACTGGTCATGCCCCCGGTTCCCATGATGAGCCGCGAGCCCACCACGGTGCCAGCGATCACGAGCGGGTCGGAGGTGGCGGTATCGGTCATCGCACGCCACGGTACCCCCGTGCCGACCGACTGGAGGTCGCCACGGTGCCCCGAGTCAGCCGCCGGCGGCTGCCGTCACGATCTCGATGGTGGCGCCGGGTTCGATCAGAGTGGTATCCCACGTACTCCGCGGCACCACTTCGCTGTCGATGGCCACAGCCACCCCGCGGGGAGAGGGGCACCAGGCGGCTACTAGGCCGGACACGGTTAATCCCGAAGACAGGTCGTAGGGTTCGCCGTTGACCGTCGCTACGGCCATAGCTGGCGCCGGTACCGGTGCTGAGCCTGGCGCCGTCAACGGAGCCTCCGCACCCGTCCCGATCGCCCCGTCACCGTCCAACCTGGTCATACACCGGTCCCGGGCGAACCGGTGGCGACAGGGGAGAACCGGCCTGGTCGGAATGCCTCGAACGGGCTGGGGGAGGGGTCGGAGGATCCGGGCCCGGCTGCGAGTAGACCGACTACCTCGTTGGCGGTCAGGGGGGCCAGGAGCATGCCGTTGCGGTAGTGGCCGGTGGCCATCACCAGTCCGGCTACCTCGGTCAGCCCGACGATCGGCCCGTTGTCGGGCGACCCCGGCCGCAGGCCCGACGTGGTCTCGACCACCGAGTACTCATCCAACGCAGGAACTATCCGACGGGCGTCCTCGAACAGGTCGGCGAGCCCGCCGAGGGGGACCGACAGGTCGAATCCCCGTTCTTCCATGGTCGCTCCCAATACCAGTCCGCCGTCGTGGCGAGGGACGAGATAGCAGGTGCGTCCATGCACCAGGGCGCGCACCGTGCGCCGCAGGCGGGGGATCCCTGGTCCGGCCTGGAGACGGACGGTGACACCGCGCACTGGACGCACGGGTGGCCGAACTGCATCGGGGAGTCCCCCGAGGGCGCCAGACCGACTGCCCGCGGCCACGACTACGGCACCCGCGTCGATCCGGGAGCCATCCGACAGTTCCACTCCGGTGGCCCGGTCGCCTCGGACGTCCACCCGGGCTACTTCGTCGCACACGAACGAGACGCCACCAGCCACGCAAGCGGCCAGCAGCGCTTCCACTGTGCTGCGGTTGTCAACTTGGTGATCGTCGGGGAGGTCCACCCCTCCGCTGATCCCCGGAGCGAGGAGGGGCTCTGACTCCCGACAGGCCCGTGCCCCCAGGCGCTCGGCCGCCAGCCCGATGGCCAGGTGGAAGGCCAGCACCCGGTCGGTGGCGGCTCGATCGGAGGCATCGCCTGCCACCAGCAGGGTCCCATCGGCCCGGAAGTGCACCGGCTGGCCGGAGCCGGCCTCGAGTGCTGCAGCAAAGCCCGGCCAGGCCCGCACGGCGGCCACATTGAGTGCAGCCAGCGACTCCTCGCCGAACTGTGCCTCGGCCACCGGGGCCAGCATGCCAGCCGCGGCCCAGGTAGAGCCCCGACCTGGGTCAAGGTCGACCACGGTGACCGCCAGGCCTACGGATGCTGCCCGCCAGGCGATGGCCAGGCCGATGATCCCACCACCGACAACGACCACGTCGCTCTGTCCGGAGTGCGTCATGGGCTCATGTTACGACGGACCGGCCCGGTGCCCGGCCGTAGTGGCGGCCAGCAGGGGGCGTCGGGACTGGGTCAGCGAGTCGCCAGCGAGTCAGCGAGTCAGCGAGTCGCCCGCGCTCAGGCCGTCAGGCCGTCAGGTGGCTGTGGCCGTGAGGTGGCCGTGCCGTACCCGGGTCCACTCGCTGATGACGAAGTCGCGGACCGACTCACCTTCTGGACGGGCGCAGACGATCTGGTCGACGACCACCGGATTGTCGGTGACGCGCTGGAGGCGGATGGAGTCTCCCGAGGGGAGGTAGTCGGGGATCCACGCGCACCAGGCAAATCCCATGTGCTCGAGCTCGACGACCGCCCATGCGGCCGACGGGTCGCTGGCCGGCAGATGAACGTGCACGTACGACGGGGACATGGCCAGGTACTCATCGAGGGTGTCAGCCATACGCTCGGCGATGTCGAGCCCGAGCTCGTGGAGCCGGATCTCGATCCCTCCCGCCAGGGCTGATGCCGTGGTGCGGAACTGCGACCGGGCCCGGCTGGGCGCAACGATGGCATGGTCGAACGTGCGGGTCACACCCAGCCGGTCGACCAGAGCCTGGACATGGTCAGCCACGTGGTCGGGGACGCTGAGAGCAGCGGTCCCGAGGTCACCGATGGGGGTGAACACGGCAATCAGGGATGGTCGCACGTTTTCGTGGTTGGGCATGCCGTTCATCAGCATCCCTTGGGGGCCGACGCCGATCAGGAGCCCGACTTCGGCTGCACCCCGCTGGATGGCCAGGCGCTGGCTGGCTGGGTGGTTGGTGACGGCCTCGGCCCACACACCGGGGATGCCGTGGTCGGCAGCCATGGCAGCTCGGGCCAGCGACAGGCGCTCGGCCAGGTGGTGGCCACGGAACCGGGGGTCGACGATCATTTTGCCGCCTTCGGGCACCGGGTCGCCCGGGAACTCGAAGGTGCAGGCCACATGGCCGACGATGTCACCGGAAGGGGTGATGGCCACCACCGAGAGCATGGCTCCGGACTCGAGCTGCTTGCGGATGGCTTTGGCCTGGTACATCGACGGGTTGGGGTAGGTATAGCCGTAGCAGCGGAACACGCACTGGACCAGGCCGACGGCATCGTCGGGGACCATGAGACGGACATCGATCTCGGCCGCCTCGGCATCGGGGGCATCGGGAACATCAGCCTCCAGCATCGCCTCATGCAGATGGTCGTCGGGGTCGGCGGATGCCAGATTCAGCTGGCAGGTGGCGATGTTGCCCCGTGCCCCCTCGAACCCGACGTGCAGCCGATCGACGAACCCGAGGGCGAGCAGCCGCCGCGACGGCAGGTGCCGGGACTGGGCCGGGGTGAGGGGCAGCCGGTGGTCGGTGATGGTGACCTGGAGGTTGTTGCCATCGAACTCGACGGCGATATCGATGTCGCCCGAGACGCCAGACTCCTCGCGCAGCCGGGACTCGCGCAGCAACTCTTCGACCGCGACCTGGAGCCGCGTGGCCCGCTCCGCCTCGAACCCGTTGCCCTGGGCGCAAGCCTGCACGGCAGCACCTGCGGCCTGCAATGGAGCGGCATCGGACAGGGTGATCCGCAGCTCAGGGGTGGAGAGGCGGGTGGGGGCGGTGGTCATCGGCATGCTCGCATGGTCTAAATGTACAGACCCGTGCGCCCCTGCCGGGGACCGACCGCCATGCGGTCCGAGTCAGCCGGCATCCCAGCCGAGCGTCTCCTGAAGTTCAGGAAGGGCATTGGTAAACGCCTCGAAGAGCAGATATTGATCGCGGAACATCGCCTCGTCGAGGCCGTGGACCTCGCGGAAGAGGACGAATCCTTCCAGCATGAAGATAGCGATCTGCACCCAACTGGCAGCAGCCCGTGCTCCGACTGGTCCGCCCGCGCCTTCGGCCTCGGTCAGGAAGTTGGACAGGATCTGCTTGGGGCGACCCCGTTCCCAATCGATCCTGAACGATGCAGGATCAGCCCCTTCGGCGATGAGCCAGGCCAGGAGCTTTGTGCGCAGCAGAAAGTCGGGATCATCGAAGATGGTCACATCACGGATGGCGGTCATGCGCTCGAAGGATCGCAGCGACAACAGGGCGCAGATGTGGGAAAGCAGTCCCCCCATCGATCCGAAGTTTCGGCTGATGGTGGTGGCGTGCAGGCCAGAGGCGTTAGCGATCTTCCGCACCGTGACGGCACTGACCGGGTTGTTGCGCAGCAGTTCGATGGTGGACTCGACCAGCCGGGACTGCGCCTCGGCGGCCGGCAGCATCGGCCGTGACTTGCGTGGTGCGAATGGCGAATCGACTGCAAGTGTTGGCTGGTCCATCGAAGCCTCCTGGTGTGAAGGATGCTATCTCTTGGGGGGGGGTTCCGGACTCGGATCATCGAGTTGGCCACGATCACGTCCCGTGCAGCGGCACCACTTCTCCACTTCTCCACGAATTTGGTCGATCGAGGCATGTTTGGTAGTTCGACGCGGTTGGGCAGGGCGAAAGTCGACCCGCAGTATGGGCGAGTCCCCCTGAACGGGTGGTCTGCGGCGTTTTCAGCGACCATCGAAGCCGGACGTGGTGGCAACCTCGGCGGACCATATAGACTCTGCGGACCACGCAAGGGCCAACGTCGTCCCGCGCCGGTAGATCCACTTCTTCTTCTGGAGCGACCTGATGACGACAGTTGCACCCTTACCTGACGGCGACGCCATGATGTCGGCGCGGACGTCCCCGGTGACTTTTCGCCCGACGGCGCGTCGGGTCACTGCCGCCCCCACCACCGGCCTCTACGACCCCCGTTTCGAGCACGACGCCTGTGGTGTGGCCCTGGTCGCCGACCTGCACGGTCGTCCATCTCATACGTTGGTGCTCCAAGCCATCGATGCCCTCGAGCACCTGGCCCACCGGGGTGCTACCGGCAGTGAGGAAGACAGCGGCGACGGAGCCGGCATCCTCATCCAGGTCCCCGACGCCTTCTACCGAGATGTCGTCGACTTCCCCTTGCCCGAGGTCGGCCGCTATGCCACCGGGATCGCCTTCTTGTCCCTGGACGAGTCCAGTGCAGCCAAGGCCCGTGCGCAGATCGACGAGCTGGCGGTCGAAGAAGGCTTCGACGTACTCGGCTGGCGCGCCCTACCGGTGACCAACGGCAACCTGGGCTCCATTGCCGAGGCGGCACGGCCGTCGATGCACCAGCTCTTCGTGGCACCCGCCGCCACCGCCGTGCTCAGCCCCGGCGATCCCTCCCTGGCCATCGACCGGCTGGCCTACATCTTGCGCAACCGCGCCGAGCGCGAGGTGGTCGAGTGCTACTTCGCCTCATTGTCCGCGCGGACCGTGACCTACAAGGGCATGCTCACCAGCCACCAGTTGGCCGAGTTCTACCCCGATCTGGCCGATGAGCGACTGGCCAGCGGGCTGGCCCTCGTGCACTCCCGGTTCTCTACTAATACGTTCCCGTCCTGGCCGCTGGCCCATCCGTACCGGTACATGGCTCACAACGGTGAGATCAACACGGTGGCTGGCAACCGGAACTGGATGAAGGCGCGCGAAGCCCTGTGCGCCACCGACCTCCTGCCCGGACTGGATCGGGCGTTCCCGGTCATCACCCCGGGCGCCAGCGACTCTGCCTCCTTCGACGAGGTCCTGGAACTCCTCCACCTCGGAGGACGTCCCATCCACCACGCCGTGCTGATGATGATCCCCGAAGCATGGGAGAACCATCGGACCATGGACCCGGCCCGCCGCGCCTTCTACCGCTATCACGCGTCGCTGATGGAGCCGTGGGACGGACCCGCCGCCGTGGCCTTCACCGACGGCACGGTGATCGGTGCCGTCCTGGATCGCAATGGGCTGCGTCCGGGCCGCTACTGGGTGACCGATGACGACCTGGTAGTGCTGGCCAGCGAGGTCGGCGTCCTCGACATCCCACCGTCCAAGGTCGTTCGCAAGGGCCGCCTGCAGCCCGGTCGGATGTTCCTGGTCGACACAGCCGCCGGTCGGATCATCGACGACGACGAGCTCAAGTCCGAGTTGGCCGCCGAGCATCCCTACGCCGAGTGGCTCGAAGCCGGCCAGGTCGATCTCGACGATCTGCCGCCCCGGTCGATGCTCACTCCTCAACACGCCTCGGTCGTCGGCCGTCAGCAGCTGTTTGGCTACACCAACGAAGAGCTCCGGTTGATCTTGGCCCCCATGGCCCGCACCGGCATGGAGCCGCTCGGGTCGATGGGCTCGGACACGGCCATCGCCGTACTGTCGGAGCGGTCGCGCCTGATCTATGACTACTTCACCCAGCTCTTCGCTCAGGTCACCAACCCGCCACTCGATGCCATCCGCGAGGAGTTGGTCACCTCGTTGCTGTCCACGCTCGGCCCCGAGTCGAACCTGCTGGAGCCGACCCCGGCCTCGTGCCACCAGATCATCCTGCCCATGCCGGTCATCGACAACGACGACCTGGCCAAGCTGCTCTACGTCAATGAAGACGGGAGCACCCCAGGATTCCGGGCCTTCGCCATCGACGGCCTGTTCCAGGCCGACGGCGGGGGAGCGGCCCTGCGTTCCGCCATCGAAGAGGTCCGGGTCAAGGTGAGCGCCGCCATCGTGGACGGCGCTGCCGTCATCGTGCTGTCGGATCGGAACTCGACCGCAGAACTCGCCCCTATTCCTTCGTTGTTACTAGTGGCTGCCGTCCATCACCACCTGGTGCGAACCAAGACCCGCACCCGGGTCGGCCTGGTGGTCGAGTCCGGTGACGCCCGTGAGGTCCACCACATGGCGCTGCTCAAGGGGTTCGGGGCCGCCGCCATCAACCCGTACCTGGCGTTCGAGAGCATCGACGACATGATCGCCTCGGGCCTGCTGGCCGGAGTCACCCCTCGTCAGGCTCAGAAGAACTACATCAAGGCGGCCTCCAAGGGCATCGTCAAGGTCATGTCCAAGATGGGCATCTCCACCGTCGCCTCCTATACCGGCGCCCAGGTGTTCGAAGCGGTCGGACTGGCTGGCGATGTGGTGGACGAGTACTTCACCGGCACGGTGTCGCGCATCGGTGGGGTCGGACTCGACGTGCTGGCCGGTGAGGTGGCCTACCGCCATCATCAGGCCCATATCGACCGTCCGACGGAGCGGGCCCATCGCGAGCGTGAGGTCGGTGGTGAGTACCAGTGGCGCCGCGAAGGGGAGATCCACCTTTTCAACCCCAAGACAGTCTTCAAGCTCCAACACGCCACCCGCACCAAGCAGTACCGCGTGTTCAAGGAGTACACCCAGGCCGTCGACGACCAGTCGACTGCGCTGGCCACGTTGCGGGGCCTGATGACGCTGCGCACCGGCACCTTGCCGCCAGTACCGATCAAGGAAGTCGAACCGATATCGGCCATCTTGGCCCGGTTCTCCACGGGAGCCATGTCCTATGGATCGATCTCGGCCGAGGCCCACGAAACTCTGGCCATCGCCATGAACCGGTTAGGCGGAAAGTCGAACACTGGCGAAGGCGGCGAGGACCCAGACCGGTTCACTCCCGACGATGACGGCAATCTGCGGCGCAGCGCCATCAAGCAGGTGGCCTCGGGTCGGTTCGGAGTGACTTCTGAATATCTGGTCAACGCCGATGACATCCAGATCAAGATCGCCCAGGGGGCCAAGCCGGGCGAGGGCGGCCAGTTGCCGGGCCACAAGGTGTATCCATGGATCGCCAAGACCCGGTTCTCGACCCCTGGGGTCGGGCTCATTTCGCCGCCGCCCCATCACGACATCTACTCCATCGAGGACATCGCCCAGCTGATCCACGACCTCAAGTCAGCCAACCCGGTAGCGCGGGTGCACGTGAAGTTGGTGGCCGAAGTTGGTGTGGGAACGGTGGCTGCCGGTGTGGCCAAGGCCCACTCCGACGTCGTGCTCATCTCCGGCCACGACGGCGGCACCGGGGCCACCCCGCTGACGTCACAGAAGCACGCCGGGATCCCTTGGGAGCTGGGCCTGGCCGAGACCCAGCAGACCCTGATGGCCAACGATCTGCGCGACCGGATCGTGGTCCAGGTCGACGGTCAGATGAAGACCGGTCGTGACGTGGTGATCGGGGCCCTGCTCGGTGCCGAGGAGTACGGGTTCGCTACTGCCCCGTTGGTGGTGTCGGGCTGCATCATGATGCGGGTCTGTCATCTCGATACCTGCCCGGTGGGGATCGCTACTCAGAACCCGGTGCTCCGTGAGCGCTACTCGGGCACCCCGGAGTTCGTGGAAACGTTCTTCGAGTACATCGCCGAAGAGGTGCGGGAGTACCTGGCCGCCCTAGGTCTGCGTTCGCTCGAAGAGGCCGTAGGCCGAGTCGACCTGCTCGACGCCGCTGCGGCCACCGACCATTGGAAGGCATCCGGACTCGACCTGTCGCCCATCCTGGCGCCACCGGATGTGCCCGAAGGTGCGGTGCGTCACTGCGTGACCACCCAGGACCACGGACTCGATAAGGCGCTCGACCAGTCGTTTCTCGAAGCATGTCGCCCGGGGTTCGAAGACGGCACCCCGGTAACCGCTGAGGTAGTCGTGACCAACGTGGACCGCACTGTCGGCACACTCCTCGGCTACGAGATCACCCGCCGCCACGGCGGTGCTGGGCTCCCCGACGGCACCATCGATCTGACCTTTAGAGGTTCGGCTGGCCAGAGCTTCGGGGCCTTCGTCCCGCAGGGGGTCACCATGCGCCTGATCGGCGACACCAACGACTACCTGGGCAAAGGCCTATCGGGGGGGCGGATCATCGTCCGGCCCGACGAAGCCGCACCGTTCGCCGCCGAGGAAAACATCATCGCCGGCAACGTCATCCTGTATGGGGCGACGTCGGGCGAGGTATTTTTGTCCGGTCAGGTGGGTGAGCGGTTCTGCGTTCGCAACTCAGGCGCCATCGCTGTCGTAGAGGGCGTGGGGGACCACGCCTGTGAATACATGACCGGTGGGCGGGTGGTCGTGCTCGGCCCGACTGGCCGGAACTTCGGTGCCGGTATGTCGGGTGGGGTGGCCTACGTCTATGACCCGGCCAGAAACCTGTCGAAGGTCTACAACTCCGAGATGGTGGATCTCGAGCCGCTCAGCCACGACGACCGCCAGTGGTTGCGTGACCGCATCGAAATGCACGCCAGTGAGACCGGGTCGGCCGTGGCTGCTCGGCTCCTAGCCGACTGGACCGTCGAGTCCGCGCTATTCGTGACCGTGATGCCCCGGGACTACCGCCGGGTACTCGAGGCAACTGAACGGGCTGTGGCCGAGGGCCGTTCGATCGATGAGGCCGTCATGGAGGTGTCCCGTGGGTGATGTCACCGGATTCATGAAGTACGACCGCGAGCTCCCGGCCCGTCGGCCGGTTCCGGTGCGCCTGCGCGACTGGAAGGAGGTCTACGAGCCGTTCTCGGCCGAGGCCACCAGCCAGCAGGGGGCCCGGTGCATGGACTGCGGCATTCCCTTCTGCCACGAGGGCTGCCCACTGGGCAACCTGATCCCCGAGTGGAACGACCTCGTCTACCGCGACGACTGGGCCGAAGCCATCGACCGACTGCACGCCACCAACAACTTCCCCGAGTTCACCGGCCGGCTGTGCCCGGCTCCGTGTGAGGGCTCCTGTGTGCTGGGGATCAATGCCGACCCGGTGGCCATCGAGCGCATCGAGTACGAGATCAGCGAGCGGGCCTGGGCCGAGGGCTGGGTCGAACCGGTGCGTCCCAGTGCGCCGACGGGCAAGCGGGTAGCCGTGGTGGGTTCCGGCCCTGCCGGCTTGGCCGCTGCCCAGCAGTTGGTCCGGGCTGGGCACGGCGTGGTGGTGTTCGAGCGGGCCGAGCGCCCGGGCGGACTCCTCCGTTACGGCATCCCCGAGTTCAAGATGGAGAAGGCGGTCTTGGATCGGCGCCTCGAGCAGCTCGAAGCTGAAGGTGTCTTGTTCCGGTGCGGCGTGTCCATCGGTGCGCCGTCCCCGGAAGTCCGCCGGGCGGTGGCCGAGGGCGCCGTCGTGGTGCCGACCGCCGAGTTGGTGGCGGAGTACGACGCCGTGGTGCTGGCTGGTGGAGCTACCTTGCCTCGTGACCTTCCGGCCGTCGGCCGCGACCTCAGCGGGATCCACCGGGCCATGGACTATCTAAAGCCGTCCAACATGGTCCAAGAGGGGTCGCTCGACGCACCTCCCATCACGGCCGAGGGCAAGCACGTCATCATCATCGGCGGTGGCGACACCGGGGCCGACTGCCTGGGCACCGCCCACCGCCAGGGTGCCCGCAGTGTCCATCAGCTCGAGATCATGCCCGAGCCGTCCGATGGGCGCCCGAGCGACAACCCGTGGCCGACATGGCCGCTGGTGCTGCGGACCTCGTCCGCCCTCGAAGAGGGCGGCGAGCGCGTCTTCTCGGTCACCACGGATCAGTTCCTCAGCGGGGCATCCGGCCAAGTGGTGGCGTTGCGCGGCCATGAAGTCGAACTGACGAAGGGATCGGGTGGACGTCCCGGGTTTGCCGCCGTGGACGGCAGCGAGTTCGAGCTCCCCTGTGACCTGGTCCTGTTGGCCATGGGGTTCCTTGGTGCGGAAACCGAGGGCGTGGTGGCTGACCTAGGACTCGAACTCGACGCTCGGGGCAGTGTGGTGGCTGACGGCCACTGGGCCACCAACGTCGACAACGTGTTCGTGTGCGGCGACATGACGCGCGGCCAGAGCCTGATCGTGTGGGCCATTGCCGAGGGACGCTCGGCAGCCGCAGCAGTCGACCGCCACCTGATGGGTGACACCTCGTTGCCGGCACCGATCGTGCCCGGACAACTGGCACTGCGCTGACCCGAGCACCCGGTGGGCTGCCGGGTCAGCCATGATGGCGCCAATGGACGCACGTCGAGCAGTCAGCGCCGATATCCCGTCGGCGGCTGCCACCTTGGCGGGAGGGTTCCACGACGATCCGTCGTGGTCGTGGGTCTTCGTTGATCCCAAGGCACGCCGCGCGCAGATGCTGGGCTTGTGGACGCTGTTTCTCGAGGGGAGCATCGAGGCTGGAGGGGTGTGGATGACGCCCGGGGCCGAAGCGGTCACACTGTGGATCCCACCGGGCAGGCCTGAGCTGGCCGAACCGCATGCGGAGCGCATGTGGCCGCTCTTCGACGAACTCCTGGCCGGCGATGTCTCCCGGGCCACCGTGGTCATGGAGCAGTTCTCCTCGGCCCGGCCTGATGCACCGGATCACTGGTACTTGAGCTTGTTCGGCACCCGGGCGGACTGCCGTGGCCAAGGGATCGGCATGGGGCTGCTTCGCCACAACTTGGCGGTGATCGACGAGGCGGGGGAGCCTGCCTATCTCGAGTCGACAAATGCGACCAACCTCGAGCGCTACCGGTCGGTCGGGTTTGTCGACCACGGCGAGTTCACGTTGCCCGATGGTGGACCGGTGGTCACGACCATGTGGCGAGACGCCCGCTGACGGGACTGCGATTGGGTGGCTAGGTGGTGCTGCTGGTATTTCGGCGGACTACCCCTGAGTCAAACGCGAGGGGCTCATTGCCCCAGCGGTGGCGGCCCGGTCGTAATGGATCTGATCCATGGCATGCCCATGCCGCGTCGACGTCCATCCACGATGATCCACAGCGCAAGCACCATCAGGTTGACTACGACGTAGTCCTGTGCGGCCGCCGGTGAAGAGTCGCTTGTTGGCGACGTTGGCTACCACCGTGATGGCTACCACCGTGGTGGCGATGCCGAGCAGTCCGCAGATCAGAAGCGAGGCAGTGATGGTCTCCCGTCGTTCCCCCTGGGGCGGGGATCGAACGAAAGCCTGGACGGCACCGTCCATCGAGGAGCGCCATGATCGCAACCTCGACGAGGCGGCACACCCGGGTAGCACTGGATACCGTTGGTTGAAAGGGATGCGGCTCGGACTGCGGTCGCTACAATTCGACCATGGACCGCCGTCTGACTGGTGTGCGAAGACTGGCTGGCGCGAGACGTCGGTGCCGGGCATGACCGACAACCTGGTGGCGGCCGTGCCGGTCCTCGATCCCATCCTCCGCAGTCTTCGCGAAGGCTTCTACATGTTCTGGGAGACGCTCTGGCCGCTCGTCCTCGGATTCGGGTTGTCTGGCGTCGTGCAGTCCTTCGCCAGCCGCCGGTCGATGAAGGAGAAGATGGGTGATCACGGTCCGGCGGCCATCGCTCGGGCCAGCGGCTACGGCATGATCTCGTCGTCGTGCTCATATGCGGCCTCAGCCATGTCGAAGTCCCTCTTCGTCAAGGGTGCCGACTTCGTGGCGTCGATGGTGTTCATGTTCGCCTCCACCAACCTGGTCATCGAACTCGGCATCGTGCTGGTGGTGCTCATGGGCTGGCAGTTCGCTGCGGCCGAGTTCGTGGGCGGTGCCATCATGATCGTGCTGCTCACTGTGCTCGGCGGGCTGTGGTTCCGAGGCCGGGTAATCGTCGAGGCCCGAGAGCACCTGCAGTCCGAGGTGGCCGCCGCTGGGGGAGTGGACCGACCGGTCGAAAACACGGAGCTGCAGGGTCAGCCGTGGTCGACCAAGCTGCGCAGCTCAGGCGGGTGGGCCGATGCTGCCACCTACACGATGGCGGATCTCACCATGCTGTGGAAGGAGTTGGTGATCGGCTACACCGTGGCCGGATTCCTCACCGTCATGGTGCCGGTACGGGTGTGGAACACGCTGTTCATGCACGGCCACGGGTTCTGGACCAGCCTCGAAAACGTCATCGTCGGCCCGCTGATCGCCATCGTCAGCTTCGTGTGCTCGGTGGGAAATGTGCCCCTAGCTGCGGCCCTGTGGCACGGCGGCATCTCCTTCGGCGGTGTGATCTCGTTCATCTTCGCCGACCTGATCACCTTCCCCCTCCTGTTGATCTACCGCCGCTACTACGGGATGAAGCTCACCATCCGCATGCTGATCTTGTTCTGGGCGGTCATGTCCACCGCTGGCCTGGTGACCGAGGGCATCTTCACAGTGGCCGGACTGGTGCCCGCCGACCGTCCAGCCATGGTGGCCATGGGCCATGTGAGTTGGAACTACACCACGTTCCTGAACATCATCTTCTTGGGGCTGTTCGCCCTGTTGTACTGGGCGTACCGGAACCGGGAGCGCCTGGGCGGCGGAAGCGGCTACGCCCTCGACCCGGTGTGCGGCATGCAGGTCAAGATGGCCGACGCCCCGGCCTCGGTCGCCCACCAGGGTGAGGCGGTCTACTTCTGCTCCGACCGATGCCGGCTTCGGTTCGAAGCTGATCCGGCGCGTTTTATGCAGGGGACAAGTTCCGTCCAGATGTCAGATTCGGATGCAACGATGCACGCCGAAATGATGGGAGCGGAACTGGAGGGATCAGAGGCATCGGGGCCTACTGTCGCGACCAGTCGTGACCCGGTCTGCGGCATGTCCGTGGACCCCGCCGATCCTGGTGGCCACCTGGTGCACGATGGCAGGGACGTCTACTTCTGCGGGCCGGGGTGCCGCGATGCCTTTGCAACAGACCCCGAGGCTCATCCGCTCGACGTCTCCGCCTGAGGGACTTGCAAGCGAGGGCTCGTGCCGGGGCTCAGTCCAGGCCGTCGACCCCGCCGAGGCTGGTGGCCATCCGAGAGCTGAAGTCCCAACTGGTGAGGGAGACGGGACGAAGCCGCAGGCACACTTCGTCGGCGCCGCGGGACCGCAGTGTGGTGGCCAGCGGGTTGTCGATCCCTCCGAGGTACCGGACGAGGAGGCGGTCGAGTGTGGCCGCCCCGGTATCCCTGTCGATCTTGACCTGAGCCCTGCCCCGCACCCCGCGGTACGGGGGGGTATCCGAGGCGATCTCGAAGCCGCACCGAGGTCGGTGCTCGAGGCATCGCACCAGCGTGGAGTCAGGCCGGGTAGCAGCCAGAAGCTCGCCGCCGTGAGAGAGGAACCAGACCGACAGCACCACCGGCCACCCAGACGGGGTCTCCACGGCGATCCTCATGGGGATCACGGACCGGTCGAGGTGCTCGGACACCATGGCGGCCGACCAGGGGCCTCGGATCTGTGCAGTTTCGGAGTACGGCATACCTAGACACTATGGGCTGGCCAGCCCGCATCAGGACGCTGAATTCTGCACGCACTCTCGCCGGCAGCAACCCAAACATCGCTCACAACCGCCGAAACTCCGCTTCCTTCGAGCCCCACCGGCTGGCAGCCTCGCGGGCGGGATCGCTGTGAGAGTTCTGCGGGATCCCTACGCGATTCGAGTCATACGGGAGGGCCACGTCGGTCGAGGGGGACCCGACGTCGACGTCCTCCGTCGACCTCGTTCAGGAGGCCAACTCGACCGGTTGACGCAGGATGGTCCGCAGCCGCTCCGGTGCCGAGGTGCGCGGGTCGCCCAGGTAGATCTCGTGGTGACGGCCCTGTGGGCGATATCCATGATCGGCGATGGCCTCATGGAGTGCCATCACGCTGGTCTGCTCGGTCTCGTAGGGGCCCACGTGGAGGATCTGTGCGCTCGGCCCCTCGGTCCACTCCAGGTAGTACGCCAGGTCGAGGCCAGGCTGGTCGGACTTGGCGCGTGCTTGGTCGATGGCGCTGCGGACGCGTTCCTCGTCGATGGGTGCGAGCTGCAGGATCATCGCCCGCCAGTGCCAGTGGCTGAGGTCGGCCGAATCCATGGAGGACCGGCCAGCAGCTATGTCCTTCATGACCGCCAGGGCCTCCGCACCTTCTACCCACCACAGGGCTTCGAGCGGCATGACTCGGGGGGCGCGGCCCTCGGATGCCTTCACGGCGAAGTGGGCGATGTAACTCACGGAGTAAAGCGTGCGGATGGCCTGGTCGAAAGCCGGACCGCCTGGGCCGCCCTCGCCGTCCACCACGACAAAGGCGAACTGGGGGACATCGACGAACTCCACCCGTCCTTGACGGGCCGTGTAGAGCGCATCAATATCAGCGTCTCCGGTCGCTAACTTCGCCACCATCTGATGGTCGCGCTGCGTGCTGCTGCCCACCAGAGGCAAAAGCCCCGCCTGAGAGGCTTAGCACCCGGCACCCGGCACCCGGCACCCGGTACCTGGTACCTGGCTAGCGGACCTCGACGAACAGGGTCCAGACCCGGGCCAGGGCGGGACATGCCTTGCCCGGATCACAAGCGATTCCACCAGAGGCGGTCACGGTCGCCCGCCCCGTGTGGACGGCCAAGATCTCGGCACGGAGTCCACCATCGGCGGGACGTGTGATCGACGACACCCGCACGGTGCCGGTGTCGCTGACAGGGTCGTTCCAGGTGAATCCCCGGCTCAATTCAATATGCGCCGTGACCCCTGAGTCCATCACTGCCGTGCACGGCTCGGTGCCCGGGCTGACGACCACCCCGGCGCTGGCCACGACACCGCAGCGCACGTAGGCAGACCCCGACGACGGGGGAGCATCGGTGGTAGTGGTGGTCGAAGCGGAGGTCGTGGACCCGCAGGCAGCTAGGGCTACCACCGAAACAGTCAAGACAGTTCCCACGATGAGGCACCTGACCTGTCTGACGGCGTGGGAATACACATCGCCATCGTCCCATGGCAATGCAGCAAAAGGGTATCTACACCCCGGAGCACCGGACGCAAGGCTGGTGGCTTCGATACCGAGCCCACTCGAGGAGCGGAAAGTAAGGGCGCGGGTGCCGAACGCATACAGGAGATCCTCTCTAGTATCTGGCGGTGAATCGCTCATGGATGAACAGAACGTGCACGGCATGATGGCGAACCGCCTCCTGCCTCGGTCCCTGGGGGCCTTGACACCGTTGCTGACGGTATTGCTGGCAACGGTGGTGTTGGGTGGATGCAGCACTTCGACATCCCCGGTAGCTGATCCGCTGGGGACCATCCCGACGCCGGCCCGGTCGGGTCAGCCTGCCGTGACTGTCGGACAGGAGGCGACCAAGGGGCCGATCCGGGCCAGTGCCAGTTCCGATCGCGTACACCTCGATGTCCTCCAAGGTCTCTTGGGTAATGAGCCGATCTTCAACGGGGACTTCGCCGATCCATCCGCACTTTCGTTCTCCAGCGGCCTCTATCTGTACGCTTCGTCGACGCAGCCCGGGGCCGGGAAACGCGGAGCACACATCCCGGCCATCTCACTCAGCCGTAGCAGCGGGTTCGCCGGCGAGTACATCGGTGATGTGCTTCCCAAGGTGCCGTCATGGACGGTCCCAGGATTCCAGTGGGCTCCATCAGTCTGGGCTCGACCCGGTGGCACCTACGTCCTCTACTACTCGACCCCGGCGACCAATCCCATCCACTGCATGGCCGAGCCCCGGAGCCAGTACTGCGTCAGCACCACCCTGCAGGGATGGACCAATGGGCAGTGCATCTCACGAGCTACCAGTAGCAGCCCGGCCGGGCCGTTCGTCGATGACTCGTCGGCTCCCTTCATCTGTCCGATCCGACAAGGCGGTGCCATCGATCCGAGTGTGGTCATCGATGACCGAGGCGCCCCGTGGCTCCTGTGGAAGTCCGATGGGAACTGCTGTGACAAGGCGACCTCGATCTCCATCCAGCCACTCACGTCGGACGGGCTGTCAGTCGCCGGTCCCGCCCGGCGGCTCATAGGGGCCACCCAGAAGTGGGAGGGCGGATTGGTAGAGGGTCCTTCCATGGTCAAGGAGGGCAGTACCTACTGGCTGTTCTACTCGGCCAACCAGTGGGGTTTCGCTGACTACGCCATCGGGATCGCCAAGTGCGCCAGCATTTCGGGGCCGTGCACCAAGCCCCTCGACCATGCGTGGGTCAGAGGGGGCGACGGGACGGCGGTTCAAGGGCCAGGTGGTCAGGAGTTCTACCAGACCGGTCCGCTGGTGTGGATGGTCAACCACGCCCTTGCCCCCGGGCAAGAGGGCAACAGTGCTCAGCGGCGCCTCTACGTCCACCTGTTGACATTCCCAGCCGGACAGCTGCCCAGGTTGGCCACCGGGGTGCCGGCGGCAGCCGTGGCGCAAGCCATCGTCTACTACGGCGACACGTCGCTGCCAGCCGACCCCAAGGATGCGTTCGTGGCCCTGGTGAAGCGCTCACCGGACGGCGCTGCCGATTTGGACCGAGCCACACTGCTGGCCCTCGGTGACCAGACGTGCGCGGCGCTGGCGGCAGGGTCGACCGCCCAGCAGATCGTCGACTCGTTGGCCAAGGACCCGTTGAGTGCGTTCGACGTCTACGTGGCCATTGTGGCGGGCACCGAGTATCTCTGTCCGAACATGACGGCGCAGGCATTGAAAGTAATCGGGAGCGCACTCGATTCCTGATCGTCCCCTGAAGGCCGGCATCGGGTCGATCGGCCGGCCTTACTGCAGCAGCGCACACGGCAGGGTCATTGACGACCGAGGGTGTATCGGATGTTCTGGTCGAACCCGATACGACCGTGATCGTCGTCAGCTCAGCCTGGAGCACTCGGACCAGGTGTCGAAGTACCCACGCGGCCGCGATTTCGAAGCTGAAGGGCAACTCCAGACGTCGGTTCCCTCGAGGACTAGGTGCGTCGACGCTCAGTTGTGAAAGGAACCCACGTTCATCATCTAGGTCGGTGGTCCTGTCACCTGTGACTCGAAGGCATAGGGACTCCATCACACCCACTTTCGACGCCTCTGCTTCCTGCAGGCATTGCACCGGACCCAGAACCCGACACAGACCCGAAGGTCCGCGGCGTCCGAGGAGGTCCTTTGCGCCCTGGGAAAGACCTGGCGGAGCAGAGGAGCGCCCATCCGGCGAACCCAATGCAGTCGTCAAATGAGAATTGTTGGGTTACCCTAAAACAGTTGACGGATGTGAAGAACGTGCCGAGCGGCTGGTCAGACATCCGTTCGGATCATTCCCCCACTGGGATGTGATCGGACGTGACCCTCACGGAACACCCGGATGGGGTGATAGATGACGTAAATGGGTGCATTCGGGAAGATTTGTTCCTGTTGTGTTCCTAATTCGTCAAATTTGACTGTGTACATTTTGATCCGTGTGGGTCATTGTGCATTTGTAAAATAATTATGGGTCGGGGGACACTGACTGATCGGGCATCGCTTTGGGTAAACCATCGCGAACTTGGTGCCTGGGCGCTCGTTGGTTCCTGGCTTCCTATGAGAGGGAATGGCCAGATGAAGAACTCCTTGAAGCGTCGGACGGCAGTAGCCGCCCCCCTGACTGCTGGCAAGAGCAAGAGGCGGACCAGCTCACTGCTGGCTGCAGGCCTCGTCGCAGGGGTCGTGATGACGTTGGCCCCCCTCCCGGGCGCCGAGCAAGCACAGGCAACGGCCCCGTCCACGCTGAGTGTCTGTTCCTCGGGCTGCGGTTACACGACGATTCAATCGGCGATCACCGCCGCCACCAGTGGTGACACGATCACGGTCGCTGCTGGTACGTATGCGGAGAATCTCACGATCAACAAGTCATTGACGTTGCTGGGCCCGAACTCCGGGATCGCGGCACTTTCCGGCGCAACGCGCGGCGCCGAAGCTGTCGTTGGGGCCAACAATGTTTCGCATCGAGTGACCGTGTCCGGCGCTAGCACGGTGGAGATCTCCGGCTTCAAGTTCGTCGGGACAGCGAGCGGTACCGGCTCCGACGGCATCATTGTCGCCGGTGGCGGGACGGGCACGATCCGTAACAACTGGTTCGACTCGCTCTCCAACCAGGGTGGCACCTTTAGTAGTGCCGACGTCTACATCCAGAACGGCAATGCCGGCGCCTACACGATCTCCGGCAACCGCTTCGACGGTCCGACGGGTGCGGACCCTGGTGACGGAACGTACAACTACTCGGCCATCAACGCTTGGTATCTCAATGACGTGACGATCTCCGGCAACCGCATCGAGAACTATGGATTCTCGGGTGTGCAGGCGGAAAGCGTCAAGCAGGGAACGATCACCGACAACTTCGTCAAGAACGTCGCAGCGAACGGCATCCAGGTCGCCAACGGCGCCTCCACCGGCCCGTTCGTGGTGCAGGGCAACACGATCGACCACGCCTCAGCGGCGTACGAGTCGTACT
>Ga0194043_1000102_pt1 | contig 39269 bp, 38 predicted proteins | sample JunL4415m_MetaG_FD_161274 | JGI IMG/M metagenome (GOLD analysis project Ga0194043, IMG submission 161274) | Anoxic zone freshwater microbial communities from boreal shield lake in IISD Experimental Lakes Area, Ontario, Canada - Jun2016-L442-15m | ecosystem: Environmental > Aquatic > Freshwater >...
CGGTGGACACTCACGTGCAGCGACTCTCTCTCCGGCTGGGTCTGACCACCGAGGTGGACCCGGTGAAAGTGGAGCACGTGCTGAACGCCATGGTGCCTGCCGCGGGACGGGGCATGTTCAGTCTGCGCCTGATCCTGCACGGTCGGGCTACATGTCGGGCCCGGGCTCCCCGGTGCACGGGTTGTGTGCTGGCTGATTACTGCCCGTCGGCCCCATCTGGGGGAGCGGTCCGGGGGTCGTTGTCGAGAGTAGCGAGCAGCAGAACTTCAGGCGCCTGATCCGTGTGTCTGGAGAGTTCGGGCTGCTTCCTGTAGATCGTCAGTTGCAACTAGTCGTTGCTTTAGGGTACAGTTCTGGACTGGCGAAACTGGGCAATCTGTGCTGAAATTGGCATCGGACCGGTTCCCGCCAACTGGTCCGTCCGAGTAGGGATCGGGATCCGCCGCCCGACCTACTTGCGCGAAGGCACCCTTCGGGGTGCCTTCGCCGCGTCCGGACTCAAGCAGGTCCGGCCAGATGCTGGGTGCTTACAGTCGCCCCAAGGCAAGGGCCAAGCGAGACAATCTCCGGTTGGCACTGTTCAGCGATCGTTCGATGGCGAACAGCTCTCGAGCGGTGTCCTCGTCTTTGGCGGCGTCGGACGCTTCGGCATGTCCGGTGACCCGTCGGGTGAGGTCGTCGAGTGCGGTGGCGAGCGAGGACAGTTCTGCGGGGCTGGCGACCATGCGACGATCATGCCACCCTCGATGGCCCTGAGTAGATCGTCGGCCTCGGGCTCGGTCGATCAGCGGAGCGTACGGCGTGGCGTCCGGTAGCATCAACGAGCCATGGGCCTCCGTCGACTCGACCTACGCGGCTTTTCCGGCGACCGCCGTGAACTGACCGACCTGCTGCCTCGTCCCGTCGACGAGCAGGACCGGTCGTCAGAGGCGGTGGCATCGATTATCGCTGAGGTCCGGGCCGATGACGATGAGGCCTTGCGTCGGCTCACCGCCCGGTTCGATCAGGTCGAGATCGACGACCTGAGGGTGTCACCCGAGGAGATCAGCGCAGCACTGGCCCGTATCCCCTCGGAACTGCAGCAGGCGCTCGACGTCGCCCACGATCGGATACTGGCGTATCACGCCCACGAGGCCGGCGAGGCTCCCGAGGATTTTCTCTCCGGTGGGATCACCGTCCGCCACGTGCTGCGTCCCGTCGCTCGTGCCGGCTGCTACGCCCCCGGTGGTAGGGCCCGGTATCCCTCCACTGTCTTGATGTGCGCGGTGCCGGCCCATGTGGCTGGGGTCGAGGAGATCGTGTTGTGCGTGCCCCCGGGGCCCGACGGCCGCATCGACGATGCCACCCTGGCCGCGGCCGCCGTCGCCGGAGTGACCGAGGTCTACCGGGTCGGTGGCGCACAAGCCATTGCGGCCATGGCCTACGGGACAGGGAGCATCGCCGCAGTCGACGTCATCGTCGGACCGGGCAATCGCTACGTGGCCGAGGCGAAGCGGCAGGTATCGGGGGTGGTCGGTGTGGCCTCGGCGTTCGCCGGTCCGTCCGAGGTCGTGGTGATCGCCGGACCCGATACCCCGGCCGAGTTCGCCGCCATCGACCTCGTGGTCCAAGCCGAGCACGGTCCCGATGGCCTGGCATGGCTCATCACCTGGTCAGAGCAGAAGCTCGAGCAGGTCAGCGCGGCAGTCGACCGGATCGTGGCCGCGTCGCCCCGCAGGACGGACCTCGAGGCCACCTTGGGGGCCGGGGGATGGGCCGTACTGGTGGACGGGCCCAAGCAGGCGTGCGCGGTATCGAACGTGGTCGCCCCTGAGCACCTCGAGATCCTGACTAAGAATGCTGAGTCGCTGCTCGCCCACATCGACTCGGCCGGAGCGGTGTTCTTGGGCGTCAACGCTCCGGCCAGTGTGGGTGACTACCTGGCGGGGCCGAACCACGTGCTGCCCACCAACCGCACCGCCCGGTTCGCCAGCGCCCTGCGTGTCGACGACTTCCGCAAGCACATCCATGCCGTGAGCATGGATGACGAAGCCCTGCGCACGCTCGGTCCCCACGTGGTGACCCTGGCTCAGACTGAGGGCCTGCCCGCTCACGCCGAGTCGGTACAACTGCGATGGCAGACCTAGAGGGCGTCGTGGCGGCCGACGGGTCCGGTCTGTCGCCGAAGCTTCCTGCGGTCCGGCCCGACCTGGCTGCCCTCGACGGGTATCACTCGGCCCAGGTCGACGTAGAGGTGCGGCTCAACACCAACGAATCGCCGATGCCGCCGCCGCCAGGATGGCAGGAGGCGCTGAGCGCGGCCATCGGCTCCATCGAGTTCAATCGGTACCCGGATCGGGAGGCCACCGCACTGCGAACCGCTTTGGCGGCCAGCCATGGTGTGGGCGTTGATCAGATCTTCTGTGCCAACGGGTCCAATGAAGTCCTGCAGAGTCTGCTTCTGGCCTACGGCGGACCAGGGCGGACTGCCGCTCTGTTCGAGCCGACTTACACGCTGCACCGGCACATCGCTCGGATCACCGGAACTCCGGTGGCTGCCGGTCCCCGCCAAGACGACTTCTCGCTCGACCTCGAAGTGGTGGGTGGCGTCCTGGCGGATGCGGGGCCGACGATCACATTTCTGTGCTCGCCGAATAATCCGAGCGGACGGGCTGATTCGAGCGACGAGATCCTCTTGGTGGCAGGAATGGTCCCTGGGCTGCTCGTAGTCGACGAGGCCTATGGGCAGTTCGCCCCATCATCGGCGTTGGACCTGCGGCGCAAAGATCCCGCCGGCACGCGCCATATCGCTGTGGTGCGCACCTTCTCCAAGACGTGGTCGATGGCCGGGGCGCGACTCGGCTACCTGGTGGCCGACCCGGAAGTGGTCCGAGCCTGTGAACTCGTAGCCCTCCCGTACCATCTCGATGCCGTCAAGCAGCGAGCCGGGCGCCTGGCCCTCGACTACGCAGCCGAGATGAACGAACGGGTGGCGGCCATTGTCGTGGAGCGTGAGCGGATTGGCGCGGTGTTGGCCGACCTTCCGGTCGAGACGTGGCCGTCTGATGCGAACTTCCTGCTCTTTCGACCCAACTCCAAGGATGCGGGGGCGGTGTGGGCTGATCTCGTGTCCGGATCGGTGCTCGTGCGAGACTGTTCGAAGTGGCCCGGCGTCACCGGCTGCCTGCGGGTGACGGTGGGGCTCCCCGAAGAGAACGACCGGTTCCTGGCCGCACTGACCGAAAGCCTGCGATGAGCCCAAACAATCAGACCATGACCGATGTCGCTCCCCGTCCGAACCGGATCGCTCGCATGTCGCGTGCGACCAAGGAGACCTCGATTGAGGTGTCGGTCGACCTCGATGGCGCTGGCACCACGGAGATCTCGACGGGACTGCCCTTCTTCGACCACATGCTCAGCCAGTTGGGTCGCCATGGCGGCATCGACCTGGTGGTGGCGGCCAAGGGTGACCTCGAAGTCGATGCCCATCACACGGTGGAGGATGTCGGAATCGCCTTGGGCGAGGTCTTCGCCGAAGCACTCGGCGACAAGGCGGGAGTGCGGCGGTTCGCCTCTATTTCGCTGCCGCTCGACGAGGCGCTGGTCGATGTGGCCCTCGACCTGTCGGGTCGACCGTTCTTGGCTTACACGATCGAGTTTCCCGCCGATACCCCTGGGCTCGGTTCGCCGCCGTTCGATCCGCAGCTGGCCGAGGAGTTCTGGCGAGCGTTCGCCACGGCTGCAGCTATCACCCTGCATATCCGACTGGTGACCGGCCGCAATACCCATCACATCATCGAGGCATCGTTTAAGGCTGTGGCCCGGTCGCTCAAGGATGCGATCCGGGTCGAGGGCGGGGGCATCCCGTCCACCAAGGGCACCCTGTGACCCTTCGCCTCGCCACGTGATCGCCGTCCTCGACTACGGGATTGGCAATCTGCGATCCGCCGAGAAGGCCCTGCAGCGACTGGGGGCAGACGCGCGCCTGGTGGACGATCCCGAGGTGGCAGCCACGGCCGATGGGATCGTGCTGCCCGGGGTCGGTTCATTCGGTCCGTGTGCCAGTGCCTTGACATCCAGTGGGCTGGATCGGGTAGTGATCGATGCCGTCTCCCGTGGGATTCCGTTCCTTGGCATCTGTGTCGGGTTCCAACTGCTGTACGAAGGATCCGAAGAGGATCCGTCGGCCGCGGGCCTAGGGGTCCTGGCCGGCGCGGTGCGCCGACTGCCCGACGGAGTAAAGCATCCGCAGATGCAGTGGAACGTGCTCGATGTGACCCGGTCCCAACTGTTGGCTGGTGTTCCCGATCCGGCGTGGGTCTACTTCGTCCACTCCTATGCTCCCGAGTACACCGAGGACACCACGGCGACCTGTGACTACGGCGGCCCGGTAGTGGCCTCTGCGGAACGGGGTGCAGTGTGGGGCACGCAGTTCCACCCCGAAAAGTCGGGAGCGGTCGGCTTGGGTATCTTGAGTAACTTCGTGGCCGCCGTGGAAGCGGCTGGCGCCTGATGGACCTCTACCCGGCCATAGACATCCGCAGGGGGACGGCGGTGCGGCTCACCCAGGGCGACTTCGACCGAGAGAGCCAGTACGGAGATCCGGTGGCTCTGGCCAAGGAGTTCGCCGCTGGGGGTGCTCCCTGGCTCCACGTGGTCGACCTCGATGCCGCCCGCAGTGGAGAGCCGGTCAACCGAGACACCGTGCTGGCCATTGCCCGCGCCGTCGATATTCCCGTCGAGACTGGTGGTGGGGTGCGGAGTGAAACGGACATCGAAGCGCTGTTGGATGGCGGCGTGGCCCGAGTGATCCTGGGGACAGCGGCACTGGACGATCCCGCACTGGTCCGGCGAGCCACCGAGCGGTTTCCCGGTCGGGTGGCCTTGGGGCTGGACTATCGCCGGACTGAAGACGGGCGAGCCGAGGTGGCTATCCGGGGATGGGAGCAAGGATCGGGGCGGACGGTCGGCGATCTACTCGACGAAGTGGCCGGGGCCGGACTTTCCGCGGTCATCGCCACCTCCATCGACCGAGACGGCATGTTGACCGGCCCTGACCTCGATGGTCTGGCCGCCGTCTTGGCCTCCACGGAGGTGCCGGTGATCGCATCGGGGGGAGTGGGATCGGTGGCCGATATCGAAGGGCTGGCCCAATTGAGTGCGGAGCCGAATGAGGGCGGGGCGCCTCGTCGATTGCTCGGGGCCATCACCGGCAAGGCCCTGGTGGACGGTCGGATGACCGTGGAAGAGGGGGTGGCAGCATGCGCACGGTTCGGGTGATCCCCTGCCTCGACGTCGACGATGGCCGGGTGGTCAAGGGTGTGCGCTTCACCGACCTGTTCGACGCCGGCGACCCAGTGGAGTTGGCCGCCCGCTACGACGCCCAGGGCGCCGACGAGCTGGTGTTCTTGGACATCACGGCGTCGTCGGACAACCGACGGACGATGGTCGATGTGGTCGAACGCACGGCCGAGCAGGTCTTCATCCCCTTCACGGTCGGGGGCGGGGTGCGGGCCGTCGACGATGCACGTCGGTTACTGCGGGCCGGTGCCGACAAGGTGGGGGTCAACACCGCCGCCGTGGATCGACCGAAGTTGATCGCGGAACTGGCCGACGAGTTTGGCTGCCAGTGTGTGGTGGTGGCGATCGACGCCAGGCGTCGACCGGTGCCCGAAGGGAAGCCCCTCGAGTGGGAGGTGTTCACCCATGGTGGACGCACATCGACGGGGATCGACGCGCTGCAGTGGGCCGAACGGTGTGCCGCGTTGGGAGCCGGCGAGCTCCTGGTGACGTCGATGGACCGTGATGGCACTCGGGACGGCTTTGACCTGGAACTCACCCGTCAGATCGCCGGACGCTGTTCGGTGCCCCTGATCGCCTCGGGTGGAGTGGGCGAACTGGACCACTTGGTGGAGGGTGCAGTGGACGGCGCTGCCGATGCGGTGTTGGCCGCCTCGATCTTTCATCTTGGAGAGTTCACCGTGGCTGACGCCAAGCGGCATCTGGCCGCGGCGGGTGTATCGGTACGTCCTGCCTGACACACCCCACGACGGGGCAGAAAAGGTGGGCCAACCAGGGCCGGCCCCGGGTTCGGCGCCAGACAGGGCTGCGGTAGCCTGCGGACGTGGCCACCAAGACCTCCGAAGCACCTGCAAAGGGATCAGACAGCAGCAACGACAAGCTGGCCATCACTGTTCTGGCCGATCGGGTCTTGGTGCAGGTCGGCCAGGCCGAAGGTGAGCGCCGCTCCAGGGCCGGAATCCTCATTCCGGCCACCGCCCAGGTATCGCGCCGGCTCAGCTGGGCACGAGCTGTGGCCATCGGTCCCCATGTCCGGTCGGTCAAGGTGGGGGACAATGTCCTGTTCAACCCCGAAGACCGTTTCGAAGTGGAGGTCCAGGGGGAGGAGTACGTGATCCTGCGTGAACGCGATGTCCACGCCGTGGCTGCCACCCGCTTCGATGGCGGCACGGGCCTCTACCTCTGATCGGTAACGCTCAGACCAACCTGCGACCTGACCGAACTACACCTGAACCCGAACCTGAACCATTGGGAGCCACATCGTGACTACTTCCGCCACGCCGCCGACAACGTTCATCGCCACTCCCGTGCGCTACTCGCCCGAGGAGCTCGACGCCGTCACCTATACGCCTGACGGCCTGGTGGCCGCCATCATCCAGGACGCGTCGGACGGCACGGTGCTGATGTTGGCGTGGATGAACGCCGAATCGTTGGTCAAGACGCTCGAGACCGGACGTACGTGGTTCTGGAGCCGGAGCCGCCAAGAGTACTGGTGCAAGGGGGAAACCTCGGGCGACCGTCAGTACGTGCGCCGTATCAGCTACGACTGCGACGGCGATGCACTCCTGGTCGCTGTCGACCAGGAAGGCGCCGGTGCCTGTCATACCGGTAACCGCTCGTGCTTCTACCGCGACTTCGGCGGGCCTTCGGACGCGCTGGGCGCGTCCCCGTCATGATCGACCCGGCCGGTCCTAGCCTCGAGCGGTTCCGGTCAATGGCCCGTTTGCACCGGATCGTTCCGGTGTGGCGCGAACTGGTGGCCGATACGTTCACCCCGGTGGCGGCCTTCCTCCAGATCGTCGGGACCGAGGACACGAGCGGGTTCCTGCTCGAATCGGTCGAGGGCGGCGAGCGGTGGGGCCGCTATTCCTTCATCGGGCGCAACCCGTTGGCCACGATCGTTACCAACGGTACCGAGGTGACCACCCGAGGTGACCTCGACCTCGATGCGCTGTGTGACGGAGGGGTGACCGGTTCCCACGGCATCCTGGAGGCACTCGAGTCGATCCTGTCTGCTTGCGACTCTCCTGACCTACCCGATCTGCCTCCGCTCCATGCTGGTCTGGTCGGTTACCTCGGGTACGACGTGGTCCGAGAGGTGGAGCATCTCCCGGACACGCCCACCGACGATCAAGGTCAGCCCGATGCCATCTTGGCCGTGATCGGCCAGCTGGCTGCCTTCGACCACTGGCGCCAGCGAGTAGTGCTGATCGACAACGTGGTGATCGATCCGGCGTGGACAGATGGAGAGTTGGAGCAGGCCTATAACGAGGCCGAGGCGCGACTCGATGATCTGGCTGCGGACTGTGTCCGGCCTACACCTGAGGCACCCCGGCGACTGCCGCCCCGCCAGCCTGCTCCGTCCGATGTATCGAGGACGATGAGCGATCAGATGTACATGGATGCCGTGTTGGCCGCCAAGGAGCACGTGGTGGCGGGGGACATCTTCCAGGTCGTTTTGTCGCAGCGGTTCGATCTCGGCCAACTCGGGGTGGATCCGTTCGATGTCTACCGGGTGCTGCGGCTGGTCAATCCGAGTCCGTATCTCTACTTCCTCCGCTTTCCCGAGGTCACTGTGGTGGGAGCCTCGCCCGAGCCGATGGTGCGCCTCCGCGAAGGCACGGTCATCTCTCGGCCGATCGCCGGATCGCGGCCTCGGGGTCAGACACCAAAAGAAGACGCCTTGTTCGCCGCGGAACTCGCCGAGGATCCAAAAGAGCTGGCCGAGCACGTCATGCTGATCGATCTGGCTCGCAACGATGTAGGGCGGGTGGTGAGCTTCGGGACCGAGAAGATGGACGAGGTGATGGTGGTGGAGCGCTACAGCCACATCATGCACATGACCTCACAGGTTTCGGGCCAGCTGGCTCCTGGCAAGGGGCCGATCGACGTACTGCGTGCCACCCTCCCGGCCGGGACGCTGTCGGGCGCCCCCAAAGTGCGAGCTATGGAGATCATCGACGAGCTGGAGCCGACCAAGCGCGGCGTGTATGGCGGCGTGGTCGGGTATCTCGACTTTTCGGGCAATCTCGACACGGCCATCGCCATCCGGACCATGACTGTCACGCCTGATGGGCACGCGTCGGTCCAAGCCGGGGCGGGCATCGTGGCCGACAGCGACCCCGCATCGGAGAACGCCGAGTGTGCCCACAAGGCCGCCGCTCTGCTGTCGGCAGTGGCCATGACCCGGGCCGGCGCTGCCGCGGCTGGCGGCCAGTCGTCGTGAGCGCATCCGTGGACCCCGCTGACGGACAGGGTTGGGAAGCGCTTCGCCAAGGGATTGCCGCCCGGGTCGTCGACCGGGACGTGCTGCGCGTCGGCGGTCCTGACGCCTTGGGGTACCTCCAGGGACAGTGCAGCCAGGACCTTGCTCAGTTGGCGGTCGGTGGATCGACGGAGGCACTGCTGCTGAGTCCCCAGGGCAAGATCGACGCGTACATCAGGATCACGCGGACCGGTGACGAGTCGTTCGTCGTGGACACCGATGGCGGCGTGGGACCGGCTGCTCAGGCCCGCCTCGAGCGGTTCCGACTGCGAACCAAGGTGACGATCGAGCCGCTGGACTGGGCCTGCCTGTCATTGCGGGGTCCAGGCGTAGATGCTGTTCCGATGGGTGATTCGTCTGATGACGGCGGGCCCGAGCTAGTGATTCCGGTGACTTGGCCCGGGTGGTCGGGACGGGATCTGCTGGGCCCGCGACCAGTCGATGACCCCGATCTGGCGTCGTGGTTTCCGGTGGGCGCAGTGCGGTGCGGCACGCAAGTATGGGAGTCCGCTCGGATCGAGGCGGGTGTACCGGTCGGCGGTCGAGAGATCACCGATTCGAGTATCGCCGCCGAAGTCGGCCTGGTGGACCGGACCGTCTCGTTCACCAAGGGATGCTTCACCGGCCAGGAGTTGGTGGCCCGGTTGGATTCGAGAGGGTCGAATGTGGCCCGACGCCTGTGCGCGGTAGTCGTGAGCGGCGATAGCCGACCACCGGTCGGGTCTGCTGTGTGGACGGCTGATGGTGACCATGAAGTCGGAGGGCTGACTTCGGTGGCTTGGTCGGCCGGGGTCGAAGCCACGGTGGCCCTGGCCACGCTGCACCGTAGGGTAACGCCACCGGAGACGGTCGACGTCCGATGGACGGTGGATGGCGTGGCTATCCGTGCGGATGGCCAGGCTGTGCCACTGCCGATCTCTCCGTCGAGCTGACCGCACCTCACCCGGTCGTGAAGCGCGATACTTGGACGCTGCTCGGGGTGGGCACGTGACCACGCGACCACGCCTGCGCACGAGCCGCACGACCTAGCCGCACGACCTAGCCAATACCAGGGGGAGACCACATGACGATCGATGCATCCGAGAGCGAGTCGGTCGCCACCCGTCCCGACGGCACGGTGGCGATGGATGCGGAGCACATCACTACCTCCACCCGGGACCCAGGAGCCATGCGCGGCCAAGTCGAGGCCTGGTTGCGACGCACGCTTCCCGATGGCAACGAAGCCGAGGTCATCGAACTGACCAGTCCGGAGAGCAACGGGATGTCTTCAGAGACGCTGCTGGTCACGGCCCGGTGGATCGCCGACGGTACGACAGTCGAGCGCCGACTAGTGGCCCGCGTGGAGCCGCCGGCCACCGACTACCCGGTATTCACCACCTATGACCTCGACATGCAGTTCCAAGTCATGCGCCTCGTGGCCACCCACACCGAGGTTCCCATTCCGCAGACGCACTGGTACGAGCCTGATCCCGAGGTGCTCGGCGGGTCGTTCTTCGTCATGGATCGGATCGATGGCCTGGTCCCTCCCGATGTCTTGCCCTACACATTCGGTGACAACTGGGTCTTCGACGGATCTGAGGACGCTCGGCGCACGATCCAGGAGTCGGCCATTACGGCGATGGCGGGGATCCATGCGATCACTCCAGACCGCTACAACCTGTCGTTCTTGCAGCTCGACCAGCCCGGTGAAACGGCACTCGAGCGCAGCCTCAACCATTGGAAGGCGTATCACGAGTGGGTCGTCCAGGATGCCCGGTCACCGTTGCTCGACGAGTGCTTCGCCTGGCTCACCGAGAACCTACCGACTGACGTCAGTGCTGATGCACTGTCCTGGGGTGACGGCCGGATCGGCAACATGATGTTCCGGGACAACGAGGTGGTCGCCGTCTTGGACTGGGAGATGGCTGCGGTTGCCCCGCCTGAAGTCGATCTGGGGTGGATGTGCTACCTGCATCTGTTCTTCCAGGACCTGGCCGTGCAGCTCGGCGCGCCCGGCCTGCCCGAGATGTTCCGCCCGGTCGATGTGGCGAAGTCGTACACGGCACTGGCCGGCCATCAGATCGGTGACCTGAAGTGGCACATCGCCTATGCCGCCATGCGACACGGAGTGATCATGCGCCGGGTGACCGAGCGATCGATCTTCTTCGGCGAGGCGGCACGACCGGATGATGTCGATGACATGATCATCCATCGGGCCACTCTGTCCGGCATGCTGAAAGGCTCCTACTGGGAGAACGTCGCTCTCTGAGGTTCCAATGTGCCGTGCCGGGAGTGTTCCTCAGATTCCTAGGCTGCCCTTGGCCCCTGCTTCGAAGAGGCGATACGGGAGGAGGCGCTTGCCGATGATTCCCACCCGTTCGCCCATCTTGCCGACCGAGACGCGGCGGCGTGGTCGGGACGATTCGAGGGCATGGGCGATGGCCCTGGCTACATCGTCCGCCGGCGCTCCGTTCCGTTCGTCGTCCTCCATCTTCTCGATGGCCTTGGTACGCGCTGACGCATAGACATCGGGACCGATGGGGACAACGTCTCGGCGACTCGAGGTGAAGTCGGTCCGGATATTGCCCGGTTCGACCAGGGTGACTTCGATCCCGAAGGGAGCTACCTCGTAGGCCAGCGCCTCGCCGTAGCCCTCCATGGCGAACTTCGAGGCGGTGTAGAACGCCTGGAACGGGATCCCGACTACCCCACCTATCGAACTGACCAGGATGATCCGTCCGGAGGCCTGCAGGCGCAAATAAGGAAGCACCGATTGGACTACTCGGGCTGCGCCCCAGAAGTTGGTTTGGAACTGGTCCTGGGCGTCAGCGATCGGGGTCTGCTCCACTGATCCAGCCAGACCCCAACCCGCACATGCGACTACGGCATCGATCCGTCCATGCTCGGCGATGACCGAGTTGACGCCGTCGGTGACCGACGCGTCGTTGTCGACGTCCATAACCACCGACTGCCAGGTTCCCGGTCCCGTGCCTCGTCGGCTGGCGCCGATGACGGTCCAACCGGACGCATGCAGGAGATCAGCAGTGGCCAGGCCGATACCGGCCGAGGCCCCAGTGATGAGAATCACTTTTTGCATTGTCACTCCTCTGTCCGATACGCGAGTCGCACTGAGCACACTCCCACCACACACTGGCCCCCGATGTGCTGGCGGTCAATGGGGCGGTCGACGGGCGGTCGACAAGTCGCGGCTACTTGGGGTCGGCCCACGTGCGATCGGAGTCAGCCGGGGTCAGCCGGGGTCAGCCGGAATGGGAGCCAGGGCCGAGTTCGTGCGGCGCCAAGGGCGAGTCCGTCGTGTCCGATGACCCCGAATCAGCAGGACTTCCGGACGTCGGATCCCCCGAACCGCCTTGGGAGTCGGTGGTGGCACCTTCCGGCGTTCCGGAATCACCTGTGGTGTCATCTTGGGGTGTTTGCGATCCGTGATCCATGGGTGGAACCGATGCGTCACCGGACCCTTCGCCTGACTCGGGCGATCCGGTCGCTGGAGAATCCGTGCCCCTGGAGGGCCGGGAAGATCCAGAAGTCTCCGCATCGCCCGCATTGTCCGCATTGCCAGTGTCGGCGTGCGTGCCCTCCCCAGTGACGGGAGGGATCGGATTCTGAGGTATCCCGCTTGCCGCCTCTCCCTCGAGGAAGGCGTTTGCCAAAGCCAGCAGACGGCCAGCGGCAGGCTCGATCTGGGCGCGATCCGAATCGGACAAGGCGGCCAACTGGGTCCGCAGCAGGGCAGTCAAGTCCAGGACGGCCACTCGGTCGTGGCCTTGCAGCGTTGCTTCGAGGGCGCCGAGGGTCGCCCTGGCGGACTCCAGTGCCGGAGAGGTCACCGGGAGACCGATCGAGTAGGCCACATGACGGGCGGGCCCAGGCATGGTGTCCATGGCCACACCGGCGGCAGCCACACCGCTAGTGGCCAGTACGGCCACGCCGACCAGCACGGCGACCGGGTGCCGCAGTCGGTGGATGCGAGCGCTTCGGGACCCCGTTGCTCCGGCCGAAGGGCCGAGGGGGACGATCACGGCGTCGGGGGCGGCCGCCGAGATAAGCCCCGACCGGGCGTCCAGCGCAGCGTGGAGCGCGGCCATCTGACCGGCGGTGGGAGACGACGGCTCGGGGGCCAGGGCTGCCCCCAGGGTTGCCAGCAGGGCATCGTCGTCGAGCATCTCCTTCACGATCCCACTCCTTCGATCTCGACCATCAGCGAACGGAGCCGGTTCAAGGCCCGAACCTGGGCCATGCGGACTGCTCCCGACTTCATGCCCAGAAGAGAGGCCACGTCGTCCGAGTTCAGTCCGGCCACGACGCGCAACTCAAGGAGCTCACGATCACTGTCGGACAGGCGGGAGAACGCCAGGCGGACCGCGTCCTGTTCGCCTTCGATGACCAAGGTCTCCAGGGCCTCGGGATCCTCGATCGGGCGGTGGACGGGTAGATCACGCCGACGGTAGTTGCGCCGCTGCTGATCGATCACCACGTGGCGGAGGATCCCGAAGAGCCAGGCATCCGGCACGAGATCCAAGTCAGCCATGCGCTCGACACTGGAGACGGCCCTGGTCATAGCCTCGGAGACGGCGTCTCGGGCATCCTCGGTGCTTCCTAGTCTGCGGTCTGCGTAAGCCAGCATTGCGGGGTGCACCCGTTCATAAAGGGCCTCCCAGGTGGTTGCGTCCCCGGCCAAGAGCCGAGCTGCCTCACCATCGTGATCGGCGGAATGTTCCAACTCGACTGTCCTATCGCCCCAGAAGTTGCCGTGTCACACCGGAAACTTGGCTGCACCGATTACCCAGGTGCACGTGTAGTTCCACCGCCACCCTTGGCTTAGCGTACCGGGCCGGGGCTCGAGAACCCCGTTCTGCGGAAAAGTTTGAGATAACTGTGACGCGGTCACCTTTCCAGCGATGTAGCCGGTGGAACGAGCCAAACCCGCCGACGACCAGGAGGTCGACACACATGTCATTCAGACGTATTGCAACTGCCAGCGCTGCTGCACTGCTGGGACTCGGCGTTGCCGTAGTCCCCGCCACCATGGCGGCGGCTGACACCACGACGACCACCAGCACCACCAGCACCACTGTCGCCACTCCGACGACTACCACGACGGACCCGAATGCCCCCGTGGTGGCGAATGTCGGTAATGACTTCACCATCACGCTGCCGGGTATCGGTACCCTCACCTTTACCGTCGACCCCGCCACAGGGGCCGTGTCCGGGTTGCTCGTGGTGGCAGTCGATGGCTCAGGGTTCACCGCAGGTACGCCGGTAGCGACCGCTGAAGGCGTAGCAGTCGTATTCACGTCGGCCACCGCCACACAGGTCCTCGAGGTCGAGGTGCATATGACCGAGTCGGGTCCAAAGGTGACCGCTGAGGTCGATGTCTCTGAGCCGGACGATGACGGTACGGGCGATGACTCCCACGACTCGACAACGGGTAGCGAGGGTGGCCATGGTGACGAAGGCAACCACGGTGCCAAGGCATCTGACGACGACTCGTCCACCCCGCCTACGACTGCCCCCTCAGTCCCGAAGACCGACGACAACAGTGCCGGTGATCATGGAGACGACGATGGTTCGGAGTCGCATGCATCCAGCAGCACGACCAGCACGACCAGCACGCCGGGCGTGAGCGACGATACTTCGGGCGATTCGTCACAGGGTGACCCAGAACTGGGTCACACCAACGTCTTCGGACACTGAAAGGCGAGATGGGCCGATTTCAAGCTAGTTACGCACGCCTCCCCGGGAGCCCGAATCAGGGTTCTCGGGGACGTGTCGTAGTACGAGATGCCTTCGTGGCAGTAGTTCTGTGTGCAGTGGCCGCAGGCGTAAGTGCATGCGGAGGTGGATCTTCGGCCACCACGACAACGACGACCTCGGCGGCCGGCGCCAGTTCGCTCGCCGAGCTCAAGGTCGCGGCCCAGGCCATGTCCAAGGCCCAGAACTTCACCTTTGCCGGAACAGTGACCACTGCTGGGTCCAGCACCCCACTGTCCGGCCAGTTCCAAGCCCCCGATGTGGTCGCTCTCCAGCTCACTGCGGGCCTTGGGGTGCCCATCAACGTGCTGTTCGTGGGCTCGAAGTCCTACGTGAAGTCCTCGACTGGGGCTTGGCAACGCAAGGTCACCAGTGGATCCGGTACCTCTGACCCTCGGGCCGCCTTCGCCGTACTGGATCAGGCGACAGGGGTGACGGCAGTGAAGGGGGCAGACGGTCAGGTGACCTATCAGTTCACCCTGCCGGCTTCGGCCGCGGCCAAGATCGTCCAGGGTATTTCCACCGGCCCGAAGAAGAGCCTGTCGGGCACCGTGGTCGTGAAGTCAGGGCTGATCTCCGATCTGGCCATCAAGTCTGGCGACCAGGGGAAGGCCATCAATGCCGAGATCAGCTATTCGGCGATCGGGACCAGTCCTTCGATAGCCATTCCAACAGGGGACTGAGCACTCCCTCGGCCACTGCGCGACTGCATCGTGCGGCTCCGATTGAAGGGAGCGGTCCGTTGCCCGCCGATGAGGGGCGGCACGTACCACTGTCGGGGCACGGCCTCCCGGTAGGCTGAACACTGATGCCGGCCTATCTCGACTCGATCCTTGTTGCGCACCGCACCGCCATGTCTGCGGACACTCGTGACGCGGCCTCGGTCGTCGAGGAGGCTCGCGCCCTGGCTGTCCGGGAGGGTCCGGCCGGCCGGAGGCCCTTCGTGGAGGCGATCCTGGCCGGGCACGCGGCCCGAGGCATGGCGGTCATCTCGGAGATCAAGCGACGATCGCCGTCGAAGGGGGATCTGGACCCCACCCTCGATCCGGCATCGGTAGCGATGGAGTACGAAGCGGGCGGCGCATCATGCCTCTCGGTTCTTACCGATGAGGAGTTCTTCGGCGGTAGTCGTGGCGACCTGGTGGCGGCCCGGGCGGCCGGCAATCTTCCGGTGCTCCGCAAGGACTTCACCGTTGGTCCACTTGATGTATGTGACGCGCGGACGATGGGAGCCGATGCCGTCTTGTTGATCGTGGCCGCCCTGGACGACATCGAACTCGCAACCTTGCTGGCTCTGGCTCATGACCTGGGGCTGGCGCCGCTGGTCGAGGTGCATGACGAGGCCGAGTTGGAACGAGCACTGGCGGTGGGGGCTGATCTGGTCGGGGTGAACCAACGGAATCTGCGCACCTTCGAGGTCGACCGGGAGCGAGCGCTGCGCATGGGGGAACGGATGCCCGAAGGCGTCGTGGCTGTGGCTGAGTCCGGGATCCGGGACGCGGCCGACGTGGAGCGCCTGGCCTCGGTGGGCTATGTCGCTGTGCTGGTGGGGGAGACCCTGGTGCGGTCGTCGGACCGAGCGTCAGCAGTGGACCGCCTGCTGGGAGCCTCCGCATGAGTGGAGTATCCCGATGAGTGGATCGATGGGCCGTTCTGGTCTGCCTGCGGGCGGTGACTTCGACGAAGAAGAGTTGTTCGTCAAGATCTGTGGAATCACCTCAGAGGCAGACGCACTCTTGGCGGTGGGTATGGGTGCCTCGGCGGTTGGATTCGTGTTCGCTCCCTCCAGCCGGCAGATGGCCCCGGCGGCTGTGGCCGACATCGTCAAGCGGCTGCCGCACGAGACGGTCACCGTCGGCGTGTTCCGAGACGAGTCCCCTCGCCGAGTGGTCGAGATCGCCGGACAGATCGGCCTGCGGGCGGTGCAGCTGCACGGGTTCGAGTCAATGGAGGACACCCGGTGGATCGCCGAGCGGGTCAACTGGACGATCAAGGCGTTGCCGGCTGGTCACCCCAACATCGAGCGGTTCAACGAGTACGGTGCCCGGACTCTCCTCATCGATGGTCCGAACCCCGGGTCAGGTGAGCTCTTCGACTGGCGCCTGGCCGAGGGCGTGGCCGACCCGAGCCGGCTGATGGTGTCGGGAGGACTGCGACCGGAGAACGTGGCCGGGGCCGTCACCCATCTACACCCGTGGGGAGTGGATGTGGCCAGCGGAGTGGAGTCCTCGCCAGGGGTCAAGGATCCGGCCAAGATCCGAGACTTCGTGCACGCCGCCCGAGATGCGAGCCGCCGGGCAGGCGCTGGTCGCATCGCCGCCGACGGTATCGAAGGCGTTGCCGATAGTGGATCCGGACCGTCCGGCCATGGAGGACCCGAACTCTTCGACTGGCAGGACGACGGTTGATGGTGATCCTCGGCACATCTGCGTCGCCCAAGAGCCAAACGGCTCCGAATACCAGGTACGAATCCCCATGAAGCTCAACAGCGGCCCGAGCCACACCCAACCGGCCCGAGCCACACCCATCCGGCCGACCACCCGCATACCCACCCGCACCGAACAGCGAGCAACAGATGACGACCTCTGAGACGACCCAGCCAGACCTGATCATGGGAGACCCCGGCCCCACCGGACGATTCGGCGAGTTCGGCGGACGCTATGTCCCCGAGTCACTCGTGCCAGCATGTATCGAGCTCGAGGCGGCGTTTAGGGAGGCGTGGGCGGACCCGGAGTTCCACGGCGAGCTCGACGGGATCCTCCGCAATTACGGAGGACGGCCCACGCCGGTGACCGAGTGCCTACGGTTCTCCGAACATGTGGGGGTTCGGGTCTTCCTGAAACGCGAGGACCTTGCCCATACCGGATCCCACAAGCTGAACAACGTGATCGGCCAGGGTCTGCTGGCCCGACGGATGGGCAAGAACAAGCTGATCGCCGAAACAGGGGCCGGCCAGCACGGAGTGGCTACGGCCACCGCGGCGGCTCTGTTTGGCATGGAGTGCATCGTCTACATGGGCGAGGTCGACACCAAGCGCCAGGAACTGAACGTGTTCCGTATGGAACTGCTGGGGGCCACTGTGGTTCCTGTGGTGAGCGGCAGCCGGACGCTGAAGGACGCCGTCAATGAGGCGCTGCGGGCGTGGGTGGCGGCGGTGGACGACACCCACTACTGCTTGGGCTCGGTGATGGGCCCGCATCCGTATCCGTGGATGGTGCGCCAGTTCCAGAGCGTGATCGGCGAGGAGGCCCGCGAGCAGTTCCGTGGCCTGCTGGACGGAAGCGACCCCGATGTGGTGGTGGCCTGCGCCGGGGGCGGATCGAACGCAGCGGGCATCTTTGCCGGGTTCGCTGACGCCACCTCGTCGGATCTGGTGGCCGTGGAGGCCGCCGGGGGAGCGGCGGTCACCACGGGTATCCCTGGGGTACTCCACGGGATGCGCAGTGCACTGATCCAGGACGAGGCGGGGCAGATCTTGGAAGCCGAGTCGATATCGGCCGGGCTCGACTATCCGGGCATCGGACCGGAGCATGCCCATTTGGCTGAGGTGGGCCGGGTCCGCTACGAAGCGGCCGATGATGAACGAGTGCTCGAAGCGTTTCAACTGCTGGCCAAGACCGAAGGGATCTTGCCGGCCCTCGAATCGTCCCACGCCATCGCCTGGGTGATGGCGGCAGCGGCCAGTGGGGAGTTGGCCCCGGGATCGACTGTGCTGGTCAATCTGTCGGGACGAGGCGACAAGGACGTTGCCCAGGTCCGGGACATCCTGAGGGGTCGGGCATGAGTCGGGTGGACTCGACGCACGTACCGGGGACTCTGGAGTCGGCATTGCGATCCAGAAAGGCTGCCGGACACAAGCTGCTCATCCCGTACATCACGGCTGGGCTGGACGATCAGTGGTTGTTGGTGATCGAGGCGCTCGCCGGGGCCGGGGCCGACGCCATCGAAATCGGCATCCCATTTTCTGACCCGATGATCGATGGCGGGGTCATCCAGGAGTCGTCGTTGCGAGCACTTGCCCGCGGTACCACGCCGGACGGTGTGCTGGCCGACTTGAGTCGGATCGATGTGGGTGTGCCGCTGGTGGCGATGACCTATTACAACCTCATCTACCGGGCCGGCCACGAACGGATCGCCGGGGTCATGCACCAGTCAGGCGTATCGGGGGCCATCATCCCCGACCTGCCGTTGGAGGAGGCCGGGTCCTGGGCACATGCGGCCGATAGTGAGGATGTGGCCACCGTGTTGTTGGTGGCACCCTCGACTCCCGAGGAGCGAATCGGCCAGATCTGCGAGCGCACCCGTGGGTTCGTCTACGCCGTGGGGCGGATGGGTGTCACCGGCGAGCAAGCAGTGTTGGCCGACTCGGCCCGTGAGGTAGCAAGCCGCATCCAGGCCCTCACTGATCTGCCGGTGTGTGTGGGGATCGGCGTGTCCAACCCGGAGCAGGCTGCCTCGGTGTGCGAGGTAGCGGACGGAGTGGTGGTGGGCTCTGCCCTGGTGCGGCGCCTGTTGGAGGGCGGCGGTCCTGATGGGGCGGCTGAGTTCGTCGGCTCGCTGCGGACGGCCATCGACAAGGGCTGAACCCGGGGTGTCAGCGCCAGGGTGATCAGTCGCGCTGAGGTCGGATGAACCGGTAGAGCGCTCGCAGGGCCGTCGCTCGTCGCTGCGGGCGCTGATGGGCCTCGAGTCGAGCAGCAATGAGTTCACGGCGTGCTTGCAACTCGCGGAAGGTGATGGTGTCGTTGTCAGCGGTAAACCCCAGGGCGGCCCGGTAGCCGTCGAGGTCGATGGCATCGGCGGCAACCACGCCACCGATTTCACTAGCGATGCGGTCGCCGTGGTGCTCGTTGAAGTAGGTGATGATGGCGACCACTTCGCCCAGGATGTCGACGTCTGGCGCCATGGTGGCCATGGCCCCGTTGAGGAAGAGCATGTTCTTGACGAACAGCATGAGTTCTTTAGGGAGACGGGCACCGTAGCCGAGGAGCGCCTTGGTTACCTCTCGGATCTCGTCCACCATCTGCTCGGCGCTCAATGTGGTCGGATCGATAGGTGGTCGCTCAAGATTGAGGTCGCGGATGACAGCCTCGATATCGGAGTCGGCCGGCAGGGCACCGAGGTCCCGGAGCGCTTCGACCTGGATGGTGACGTCGTTGCTACTCGCCCCCATCTGCAGGCGCAGGAAGGCCTGACGCTTTCCTTCGTCGAGGCGGGCGGTGATGCCGAAGTCGAGCAGGGCCACGGTGCCATCGGACTGGACCATCATGTTGCCGCCGTGGAGGTCGCCGTGGAAGACGCCGTAGATAAGCGCTCCCTCGAGGAAGGCGATCAGGCTGGCACGGAGCACTGCGGCGGTGTCGATGCCGGCCGCCTGCATGCCCGCGGCGTCTCCCCACGAGAACCCGTGCAGGTGCTCCATGACCAGTACCCGGCGGGTGACCAGTTCCGGATGAGGCCGGGGCACGACAACGGTGCGCTGGCCAGTGCTGGCGTACACGGCGGCGATGTCCAGCATGTTTTGGGCCTCGAGGCGGAAGTCGAGCTCTTCCACGATGGTCTCGGCGAACAGTTCGACCAGGGACGGGGGATTGGTAAGGGCCGCCACCGGGATCCGGCCGACCAGAAAGGGAGCCAGCCAGGCCATGGCGGCAATATCGAGGCGGACCAGCGGTGCCACTCTGCTGCGTTGCACCTTGACCACGACTCGCTCGCCGGTGCGGAGCGTGGCGCTGTGCACTTGAGCGATGGAGGCTGAGGCGATGGGCGTGCGATCGAACGAGGTGAACACCTCGGATAGTGGCCGACCCAAGTCTGCCTCGACCGTGCGACGGACCACGGTGAACGGCTCGGGTGCCACCCGGTCGCGCAACAAGCGGAACTCTTGGACCAACTCCTCAGGAAAGATCCCTTCAGCCGAGGAGATGATCTGACCGAGCTTGATATACGTAGGTCCCAGGTGCTCGAAGGCGGGCCGCAGCCGGCGAGAGAGCCCGGCTCTGGACTCGGGGGTGCCTCGTTCCTTGACACCCCACAACAGAAGCGGAATGCCAAGGCGGTAGACCACAGTCAGCACTCGACCAACCGAGGGGAGGTGCTCGGGGTGGACCAACGTGCTGGCCAGGGCCGCGGCTTGGCCGCGTAGGACATCAACACCGGGTTCCCCGTCATGAGCGAACCGCCAGGTCATGGCGTCGGGGTCCACGATCCAGGGGGCGGCCGGGGTAAAGGCACCGAGTGCGAGATCGGGCGGGCCGTCGGGGTGGAAGGAGGACTCGAGGGGAGTGGCGTATTCGGTCATGAGGTCACCACCGTACGGGACCGGAGGGCTGTCCCGAAAGTTGCCTGGGGAACCCATAGGGAACGACTCTGCACGCGGGAGTTTGGATGGCTGACCGTCAGGCGGGGGATAGGACCAGGCAGCCGTTGTGTCCGCCGAACCCGAAGGAGTTGGAGAGGATGGGTGCCGGATCGAACGGACGGGCCTGACCGGCCACGATGTCGAGGTGGATTCCAGGATCAGGCTGCTCATAGCCGAACGTAGGCGGGATGCTCCGGTGCGCGAGGGTCAGGGCGGCAGCTACTGCCTCGATGGCTCCGCTGGCCCCGAGACCGTGCCCGGTGACGCCCTTGGTCGAGGTCACTGGAGGTGATCCCGGTCCGAACAGGGCCCCGATGGCATCAGACTCGGCCTGATCGTTGAGTGGAGTGGACGTGCCATGGGCATTGATGTGGCCGATCCGGCCAGGGGAGAGCCCGGCATCTTCGATGGCCAGGTGCATGCAGGCGGAAGCGCCTGTACCCCCGGGGGCGGGGGCGGTGATGTGGTGGGCGTCGGCCGTGCTGGCGGCGCCGGCCAGCTCACCGTAGATCCGGGCACCACGAGCGACGGCCCGGTCCCAGTCCTCGAACACGAGGGCCCCAGCGCCTTCGGTCATGACGAAGCCGTCTCGACGAACATCGAACGGCCGCGAGTGCCCCGTGGTGGACAGGGCGGTCATGTTGGCGAAGGCCGCGATGCCGACGTCGGTCATCCCGGCCTCGGCAGCACCACCGATGGCCACGTCGCACCGTCCCGAGGCCACCAGACGAGCGGCGTGGGCGATGCTGTGGGAACCGGCGGCACACGCAGTAATGACGGTTTCTGAAGGTCCGTGCCATCCGAGGTGCATGGAGACGGCGGCCGCTCCGGCATTGGACATCATCATCGGGACCAAGCGGGGGGACACCCGACGGGCACCCTTTTCGGCAAAGACGAGTATCTGGGTCTCCAGAGCCTGCAGCCCGCCGACTCCAGTGCCCATGATGACCCCGGACCGCTCGGGATCGGCGTCGAGTGCGCCCGCATCCTTGATAGCCATGTCGGCCACAGCCACACTGAACTGGGCGAACCGATCAACGTGGCGCGCCTCTTTGGCGGATAGCCACAGTTCGGGGTCGAAGTCGGTGACCCGCCGCTCGCCCTCTGGTGCAGGACCGTGGAGCCCGGCCCAGAACGCCTCGAGGCCGATTCCGCATGAGGCGATGACGCCGAGCCCGGTGATGGCGACCCGGCGGCCGGCGATCGGACCGTCGGGGCCGATGCCGAGCAGCATCAGATCTTGGCGACGATGAGGTCGTAGGCCTGACCGATGGTCTCGATACCCTCGAGCTCGGTCTCGTCGACGGTGACGTCGAAGGTCTCCTCGAGGGCCATGACCAACTCGACCAGGTCGAGGCTGTCGGCGTCGAGATCCTCGGCGAACCGGGCGTCCTTGGTGATCTTCTCCTCGGGTACCTGGAGCACCTCGACGGCGCAGACCTTGAACTTCTCGAACGTCTCTTCGTTGCTCATTGCATCTCCTGTGGGTTGTAGGTCATCTAGGTGCTGTCTGTTCTGCACGTCTGTCGTTCGCATCAGTCATGCGCATGCCGGCAGGGCCATCAATCTGTAGTTTGGTCCGTCTTGGTTCGCCCGGCGAGTGGCACATGATGTCGCCTCTGGCGGCCCGCCCGCCAACCGATGAGTCAGATCCCCATGGCCAGGCCGCCGTCGACCGGCAAAATGGCACCGGTCACGTACCCGGCAGCGTCGGAAGCAAGGAACCCGACGACACCGGCCACGTCGTCAGGTTGGGCCACCCGGCCGAGCGGAACTTGAGCGGCGAACTCCGCCAGTTTCGCTTCACCCAGAGCGGCCAGCATACTGGTCTCCACGAGTCCTGGAGCCACGACGTTCACGGTGATGGAGCGGCTTCCTACCTCTCGGGCGAGGGAGCGGGCCATACCGAAGAGGCCGGCCTTGGATGCTGCATAGTTGGCCTGACCAGCAGATCCGATGAACGCCCCCACGGAGGAGATCATGATTACCCGGCCGCGGTGCAGACGGATCATCTTGGCCAGTGCCCGCTTGGTGACCCGGAACACGGCCGTCAGGTTGGTGTCGATCACCTCGGACCAGGCGTCCTCGCTCATCCTCAGCACCAGTGAGTCCCGGGTGACGCCGGCGTTGGCTACCAGGACCTCGACGGGGCCCCAGGTGGCCTCGATGGTCCCGAAGGCAGCTTCCACCTGAGTAGCGTCGGTCATGTCACAAGACAGGGACAAGAAGTGGTCGGCGTCGGCTCCGAGGTCCCGTTCGGTGGAGCCTGTCCGAGAAGTGATGGCCACCCGGTCGCCACGGGCCAGGAACCACTCGGCGCACGCCAGCCCGATCCCGCGCGAACCGCCGGTGACTAGGACGACCCTGGAGCCGCCTACTGCTGGCCCCTCTTCGCTATCGCTCATACCTGTTGCTCGTCCCTGTTCATCGAATGGTTTCCTGTCGCCTGAGTCGTGGTGGCAAATTCATATCGGCCGGTCACGACCGCCCCGCCTTGGTGCGGATCCAGGCCACCGGCTGGCCTTCCATGACCCGTTCGCCGCGCACGGCGAGCCAGCGCACAAGGATGCCTTCGAATGGAGTGCGTACGTCAGTGAGGCCCACCGTCCCCACCGGATCACCGACGGCCAGGAGCGAACCCGGCTCTGCACCCGCCCCGCTGCCCGGTGCCGCCGTTGCCTCAGCGAGGGCGGTCGCCTCCAGGGCGGCCAGGTGCGGTGCGGGCTCGAACACCCCCGACGCGGGGCTCACGACTACGCGTTCGGACGTATAGAGATGCTCGCCCTGGTGGCTGGGAATGGTGGCCGCCCAGTCATCCACGCCCGAGACCGAGTCCATCAACTTGTCGAGGTCGTCGGGGACGGCCACCGACACTCCTCGGACGTCAGGGGTGGCCCTGCGGACCATGCCGGTGAGCACGCCACCGGGACCGAGCTCCACGATGAGGCTGGCGCCACGACCACTGAGGGCCTCGAGCGATTGCCGCCAACGGACTGGGCTGCACAGCTGGGCCGATAACAGGCCCGGCCATTCGGTGGAGTCGGTGTGGATCCGGGCATCGACGTTGGAGACGACCGGGACCTCGGGAGAGTGGAAAGTGACAGTGTCGAGCCGACCGCGCAGCCTGGTGCGGGCGGGCAGCATCATGGGCGTATGGAACGCCCCCGAGACGGGGATGGGCAGGACCTTGCGGGCACCGAGGTCCTTGGCGTGTCCGGTGGCGGCGGCAATGCCGGCTTCCGTTCCCGAGATGACCACCTGGCCGGGGGCGTTGTAGTTGGCCACCCAGACATCGGCCTCGGCCCGCTGACAGGCGGCCTCGGCGTCGTCATCGGCAATCCCGATCAGGGCGGCCATGGTGCCCGGGCGATCGTCGGCAGCCTTCTGCATGGCATCGCCCCGCTCAATGACGAGCGACGTGCCGTCGGCCAGAGAAAGGGCACCGGATGCCACGAGTGCCGTGTACTCGCCCAGGCTGTGTCCCGCACAGGCCGCAGGGGTCAGACCCAGGCGCTCGACGGCATCGAGGACCACGAGGCTCATGACGAAGGTGGCTAGCTGCGCGTTGGCGGTGCGGGTGAGCTCCTCCATCGGGGCCTCGAGCAGCAGTGCAGTCAGGTCGCGTCCGGCGATTTCGGAGGCCTCGCCAGCCACCTCCCACGAGGGGTGATCGACCCAGGGTAGGCCCATGCCGGACCTCTGGGACCCCTGTCCAGGAAAGGTAAAGGCCAGCACCTGCAGACTCCTGACTCGACTCGACGGATGTCCGACAACGGAGGGACACGTCAGTGTGTCACGGGGCGGGCCGAAAACGGTGCTTCTGAGGCCCAGTGCGGGGCGAAGGCCCTGCAGTGGGCCGCGCTGACGTTGCTTCAGTGGTTATTCGTGGATGTCTTCCGATCGATCCACTCGGTGCCCGGGGCGGGATTCGAACCCGCACGCCCTTTCGGACAGTGGATTTTGAGTCCACCGCGTCTGCCATTCCGCCACCCGGGCTTGCGGTTCCGCAGCCTATCCCTAGGTCGACCCCACCATGAGCCCACACGTAACCCGCAGGAGCTAATCGGTCTGCCCGGCGCCGTAGGCTCGGAACATGCACGCAGCATCCGGGGGTGAACACACCTCCCATCAGCGATCGTGGGAAAACCTGGGAGCCGACCACCCACTCGCCCTCCATGGCGTTGACCTGTGGTGGATCGAACTCCCTTTTGTCCGATCGGTAGGGACCGCAGTCGGAGTGCACAGCGTACGTCCGCTGCTCCTGGTCCAGGTGCGCTGTCGTCGAAGAATCGATGGGGCCGAAGTGTCCGGTTGGGGCGAGTGTGCTGCCTTGGGTGACACCACCTACGACACCGAAGATGTGCCCGGGGTGTTCGCGACCCTCGAATCAACGCTGATTCCTGCGCTCCTGTCGGGCGCCACAGCCGGGGACGGCGCGCTACCGTCCATCTCTGAACTTGGCCCCGTCCTGGACGCAGGGCCGAGGACCCCGTTGGCGGCTGCCGCCATAGAGATGGCCGTGGCCGACGCCCACCTGCGGGCATCGGGTCGATCGTTTGCTGATCTCCTCGGAGTATCCGGGGAAACGGTAGAACCTGGGGCGGTCCTGGGGATCCCGGAATCAGCCGAACAGCTGCTGGCCTCTGTGGAATCGCTGGCGGCGGCCGGGTACGTGCGGGTGAAAGTGAAGGTCGCTCCGGGGACGGAGTTCGACACCGTGTCTGCCCTGGCGCAATGGGCAGCGACCCATCAAGGGGTAACTCCCCAGTTCCAGATCGACGCCAACGGTTCCTACCGACCAGACCAGGCCGATCTGCTGGCCCAGTTGGACCTGCTCGGTTTGCTCTGTATCGAGCAGCCATTCGACCAGGACGACCTGGACAGCCATCGTGCCCTGGCCTCGCGCATGACCACACCGATCTGCTTGGACGAGAGCCTGAACGGACCGCAACGGGTCATCGAAGCGGTCACCACTGGAGCCTGCTCAGTGGTGTGCGTCAAGCCGGCCCGGTTGGGTGGGATCGGTGCCGCATTCGAAGTGATCGAGTGGTGCACGGCCAACGACGTCCCCTGGTGGATCGGGGGCATGTTCGAATCTGGATATGGACGCCGGGTGACGACCGCGCTCGGGGCGCTTCCTGGGCCGGCGCTCCCGGGCGACCTGGCTCCCCCGGAGACCTACCTGGCCAGGGACTTGGTGGACTCCCAAACGGCATCCGTGGACCCAGGAAGCGGCCGGCTGACCATACAGGTGAGCAAAGTGCCGGGGATGGGTCCCGAGCCAGATCTGGACGTCTTGGAGACGTGCATCGTGCGTAAGCGCACGTTCGGAGACCAGCCATAACGACGGCTTCCGGTGGTTGGGGACCGGTCTCGGGTGCCCCGAACTACCAGGAGGCGACGTCGATGTGGGCGCAGGTGCCCGGAATGCGTACAATTGACTCTCCATGCACCGGACAACCATCGAACGACGCCTGAGCGACGGCCACCAGCGGTTGGTGCGCGCCCGGAGCGAGCTGGCCGTCTTGGATGAGCAGCTCATGGTGGTCAACGAGATGGCTGACGACACTCGACTGCGCGCCCTGGTGGCAGAAACGCCGGTGGCGGCCAAGGAGCACGACGAGGTCAGCCGGCAGGTGTCGGCCATGGTTCGCAGCCGACAGGCGCTGGTCGACCAGATCGCCGATCTGGAGCATCGACAGGACGATCTGCTGGAGCGACTCACGATCGGTCCGGCTTGAGGCCACCGTTGGGGCAGACTGAGCGTAGTCAGATCCCTGGTGGTACCGGCGTTCTACGGGGACGATGTCGGTGGGCGGTGCGTCGGAAACGATGTACCAGATCCGTGTTCGAAAGAACCGCTAGCGCACGTCATACAGCCGCCACACCCAGAAGCACGAGTCAGAGTCCGATGCAGCACCGAGCAACACCGTCACAAGGAGCGCAGACACGATGAGCAGGAGAGTGGTCATCGCAGAGGACGAGGCCATCATCCGCCTCGACCTGAAGGAGATCCTTCTGGACGAGGGCTATGACGTGGTCGGAGAGACCGGTCGCGGCGATGAGGCCGTGGAGTTGGTGCGCATCCACACGCCCGACCTGGTCATCTTGGATGTGAAGATGCCCGGTGCTGACGGACTCCAAGCTGCCAGGGACATCCGGGACCTCGAGCTGAAGGTGGCCGTGCTCATCCTCACCGCTTTCAGTCAGCGGAGTCTGATCGACGAAGCCCGAGATGCCGGCGTGGCCGCCTACCTGGTGAAGCCGTTCCAGAGGCTCGAGTTGATTCCGGCCATCGATCAGGCCATGGCTCGGTGCGAACAAGAGTGGGCCATCGATGCCGAGGCCCAACGGGCGGTCGACGATGGCATCGTCACCAGTGTGGCCACGGCCGAGGACAAGCTCGAGACGCGGCGTGTGGTGGACGGTGCCAAGACCGTGCTCATGGAACGGTTCAACCTGCCCGAGTCCGACGCATTCGAGTTCATTCAGAAGACGGCGATGGGGAACCGAGCCCGCATGGTCGATGTGGCCCGACAGGTTCTCGAAGGGACGCTCGAGCCCTAGGGCGAGGGGATCCCCGCTATGTCCCCCACGTCGAACGCAGCCCCCGGTGAGACCCGGCCCCTGATCATCCTGGACGGGATGTCCCTGGCCTTCCGGGCTTACTTCGCCCTCCCGGACACCTTGAAGACGAGCGCCGGGGTCACCACCAATGCCGTCCACGGATTCACCTCGATGGTGCTCAACCTGGTGAAGGACCACCGCCCCATCGGGCTCGCCGTCGCCTTCGACCTGCCGGGTGGCACGTTCAGAGACGAGATCGTCGACGACTACAAGGGCGGCCGCAACGAAACACCCGCCGATCTTCCTCCACAGTTCGACATGATCCGACATGTGATGGAATCGCTGGCCATTCCCGTGGTGTCGGCCGAAGGGTTCGAAGCCGACGACGTCTTGGCCACCCTGGCCTCCGAGGCGCGTGACCGGGGCCACCCGGTCATCATTGTCACCGGCGACCGTGACTCGTATCAGTTGGTCGAAGACCCCTATATCCGAGTGCTGTACAACCGTCGCGGGGTGAGCGACTACGCCCTGTACGACGAGGCCGGCATCCAAGAGCGCACTGGGGTCCTGCCACCTAAGTATCCGCTGCTGGCCGCCCTCCGAGGCGATCCGTCCGACAACCTGCCTGGAGTGCCCGGGGTGGGGGAGAAGACGGCAGCCAAGCTCATCAACGAGTACGGCGACCTCGACACGCTGTACGCCCATTTGGACGCTCTGTCGCCCAAACTCCGACAGAACCTGGCCGACCACGTCGAGCGGGTGCGGATCAACGCCGAGGTCATTCCGTTGGTGCGCGACGTGCCGCTCGACGTCCATGTCGATGATCTGGTGCTGGGGGGATGGCACCACGAGAGAGCTCGGGCGGTGTTCGCAGAACTCGAGATGCGAGGGGCGTGGACCCGGTTCGAATCGGCCATGAAGGACGGGCTCCTGGGCGAGCCCGCCGAGGGTGGTGGAGTGCTCGACGGCTCTACGGATGCGCCTGTCGACGGCGCACCTGCAGTCGAGGCCATCGAGGCGGTGGAGCAGCCTGACTGGCTGGCCAGCCCGGACTGCACGGTTCCGACCTCTGTTTCGTCGGCCATCGTCGCCTTGGACGAGCTGTTCGCCACCGTGCGTGCCGGGTCGATATCCGTCGCCCTGGCGCCGTCGTGGGAGGGAGATCCGGGACGCTCGGCGTTGCTCGCCCTGGCTTTGGTGGCCGAGCCGAACGATCCCGAAGCGACTTCGCCGGCCGTCTACCTCGGACCGCACATTGGCGGCCCCCTGGTGGGCGAACCCGAAGTGTTGGCTGCACTGGCCGCTGGGCTGGGTTCGGGTGGAGTGGGGGTCGTAGGTCACGACGTCAAGGAGTTGATGCGGAGCCTGCTGCCTGCGGGTGTCGATATCACCGGACTGGTGGTCGACACGGCAGTAGCCGCCTACCTCTTGGACCCTTCCGTCGATCAGTATCGACTGTCCGATCTGGCTAGGCGGTACCTCCAGGTGTCGGTCGACGATGGGACGGCCACCAAGGGCCAGGGCGCGTTCTCCCTCGATACTGGGTCCGACGAGGACGAGGGCGAGGCGGCTGACAGAGACCTTGATCACACGGGGCTGCGTCTCGTTCGACTGGCGGCGGTAGTGGCCCGTCTCGGTGGTCCGCTCCTCCAAGAGATGCTGGAGGTGGGGGAGGACGAGCTGTTCGACGACATGGAGCGCCCGTTGGTGCGGGTACTGGCCCGCATGGAGGTCGTCGGTATCCCGGTCGACCGCGACGTGCTGCGCGTCATCGCTACCGAGTTGACGGCCGAGTGCCAGTCGCTGGAGACGACCATGCACGAGCTGGCCGGGGGACCGTTCAACGTCAACTCGGTCAAGCAGTTGCGCACCGTGCTCTACGACGACCTTGGGCTGCGGCCGGGCCGCAAGACCAAGACCGGGTATTCGACCGATGCCCGGACCCTCGAATCGTTGCGCGGGCAGCACCCGATCATCGAGGTGCTGCTCCGCTACCGGGAGGTGGAGAAGCTGCGCTCCACCTATGGCGAAAGCCTGATCGCCGAGGTGGCTCCCGACGGGCGCATCCATGCCACGTTCCGCCAGACGGTGGCTCGCACCGGCCGCCTGTCGTCGGATCGGCCCAACCTGCACAACATTCCGGTGCGTACCGATGAGGGGCGCCGGTTCCGTGAGGCGTTCGTGCCGTCACCTGGAAGGCGCCTGTTGGTGGCCGACTACGACCAGGTGGAGCTCCGTGCCATCGCCCACCTGTCGGGTGACCCGGGTCTGACCAGCGCCTTCGCTGCTGGCGAGGACATCCACCGGACAGTGGCCGCTCGGGTGTTCGGTGTCGACCGGGATTTGGTGACCCACGAACAGCGGTCCACGGCCAAGATGGTCTCCTACGGTCTGGCCTACGGCATGGAGGCCTACGGACTGGCTCAGCGCCTGGCTGTGCCCGTCGAGGAGGCCAAGGGCATCCTGGACGCCTTCTTCGAAGCCTTCCCCCTGGTGCACGAGTACATGGACCGAGCCGTGGCCGAGGCCAGGGACAGGGGATACACGGTGACCTCCTTCGGTCGTCGTCGGCTGCTACCCGACCTGTCCTCTACGAACCACCAGGTCCGCCAGGCCGCTGAGCGCCAAGCCATGAACGCCGGCATTCAAGGGCTGGCTGCCGATCTGTTCAAGATGGCGCTGATCCGTCTCGACAGTGGACTCGAGGAGGGCGGCTACCGGTCTGACCTGGTCCTACAGGTGCACGATGAAGTGCTGGTGGATGTAGACTCGGACGAAGAAGATGCGGTGGAGGCACTCACGCGGACCGCACTCACTGGTGCCGCCGACCTCGATGTTCCCCTTGAGGTAGCCATGGCTTGGGGTGCATCGTGGGCCGAAGCCAAGGGGTGACCGATTGGGCTCAACTGGTGGCTGAACTAGCGCATTGAAGCCGCCGCCGGACCATCGCACCCGCGGGCAGGCCGTGTCGCTCCCTGGTTGCACTAGGATTGCTCCGCTGTCACCACATGGCGACGCAAGTCTCATCGTCCCTGCTGCCGGCCTATCCGGCAGGGGATGTACATCCGTCCGGAAAGCGAGCTACCTACCTAATGTCTGATACTCAAGTCGTGCCCACCGGCACCGACCTACTGTCCACCGAGGCCATGGGCCACTTCGACGAGGACGGGGTCTACATCCCCCGTTCCATCACCGAGGACGACCTCGGTGGCGGCTCCCTCGAAGATGCCATGGCGGGCACCATCGTCGAGTTCGAGGACGGTGACCTGGTCCAAGGTACCGTCGTCAAGATCGATCGGGACGAAGTCCTGCTCGATATCGGCTTCAAGTCCGAGGGCGTCATCCCGGTCCGTGAGCTGTCCATTCGCAACGACGTCGATCCGTCCGAGATCGTCACCTTGGGTGAGGCCGTCGAGGCCCTGGTTCTCCAGAAAGAGGACAAGGAGGGTCGCCTGATCCTCTCCAAGAAGCGTGCGCAGTACGAGCGTGCCTGGGGCACCATCGAGAAGCTCAAGGAGGCCGACGAGGTCGTCAGCGGCCCCGTCATCGAGGTCGTCAAGGGCGGTCTCATCGTCGACATCGGCCTGCGTGGCTTCCTGCCCGCATCGTTGGTCGAACTGCGCCGTGTCCGTGAACTCCAGCCCTATGTGGGTCGCATCATCGAGGCCAAGATCATCGAGCTCGACCGCAACAGGAACAACGTGGTCCTTTCCCGTCGAGCGTGGCTCGAAGAGACCCAGAAGGAGCAGCGGGGCGAGTTCCTGGTCAACCTCAAGCCGGGCGAGCGTCGTAAGGGCGTCGTGTCTTCAGTGGTCAACTTCGGTGCCTTCGTGGACCTCGGCGGCATGGACGGACTCGTCCACGTGTCCGAGTTGTCCTGGAAGCACGTCGACCACCCGTCCTCGGTTGTGTCCGTGGGCGACGAGATCGACGTCGAGGTGTTGGACGTGGACCTGTCCAAGGAGCGGATCAGCCTGTCCCTCAAGGCCACCCAGACCGACCCGTGGCAGGAGTTCGCCAACTCCCATCAGGTCGGCGAGCTCGTCTACGGACGGATCACCAAGCTGGTGCCGTTCGGGTCGTTCGTCCAGGTGGGCGACGGCATCGAGGGCCTGGTCCATATCTCCGAGATGGCCGGTCATCATGTCGACCTGCCCGAGCAGGTCGTCACCCCCGGTGAAGAGCTGTGGGTCAAGATCATCGACATCGACCTCCAGCGTCGTCGGATCAGCCTGTCGATCAAGCAGGCCGCCGAGGGTGGCGAAGTGTCCGAGGAGTACCGCGAGGCCTTCGGTGAGCACGCCTACGACGAAGAGGGCAACTACGTCGGTCCTGTCTTTGCCGAGACCGAGTTCACCCCCGAGACCGAGGCACAGGCCGCATGGGCCGACTATGTGGCCGAGCACGGCCCGACCGATGGGGCCGCTGCCGCTGCACCGACCGATGGGGCCGCTGCCGCTGCACCTGCCGCTGAGGCTGCTGGCGAAGAGGTCGTTGTCGCTGAAGTCGTAGTGGAGGAAGTTGTAGTGGAGGAAGTCGTCGCTGAGGCTCCCGCCGTTGAAGTCGTAGAGGAGGAAGTCGTAGAGGAGGAAGTCGTCGCTGAGGCTCCCGTCGCTGAGGCTCCCGTCGCTGAGGCTCCCGTCGCTGAGGCTCCCGCCGCTGAGGGCTGATCGCCTAGAGCGTGCGCTGGTCCGCCAGCGCATCGCCTGCAGTGCACGTAGCAACACGGACGGTCCCTCCGGGGGCCGTCCGTCGCGTCCAAGGAGCCACCCATGGCCCACGGCGATCCCGGATCAGGCGAAGATCCGAACCACCACTGGGGCGAGCAGCGTAACCACGATGGCGGCCAGCGCCATCGATATCGAGGCGCTGGCGCCGGTCAGTTCTCCCTCGACTAACGACTGCGCCACTCCCTGCCCGCTCGAGATGGTTCCGAGGGCCGTTCCGCGAGCTACCGACCCTTTGATGCGCAGGGCCGACAGGAGTTTGGGGCCGATCATCGTCCCGAGGAGTGCGCTGACGACGACCAGACCGGCCACCAGCGTCGGGTCGGCGTGTACCTGCGGAGCCTCAGCGATGGCGACAGGTGCAGTGGCCGTCTTCAGGCTGAACGCCGCCTGTAGGGCATGAGACTGCCCGAATAAGCGAGCCAGCATGACGGCACTGACCATGGCGACCACCGTGCCCGTGACCAGACCGACACATAACGGCACCACGTTGTCCAGAAGCACGCGTCGACGGCGGTAGAAGGGCACGGCGAGGGCCACGGTGGCCGGACCCAAGAAGTAGGTCACGATCCCACTCGCGCGCGAGTAGCCGGACAGCCCGATGTGCGTAACCGTGATCACCACCATCACCATCGGTGTCGCTAGGAACACGGGCACGGTCAGTGGAGACGGACGACGGATGCCGATCCACCGACTGAGGGCGTAGGCACCGACGGTGATAGCGATCGAGGTTGCCGTCAACAACGTGATCCGCACGCTCATGGATCACGTTGGCTGGTGCGCTGACACCAGGTCACCACCGCGCCGGTAGCAGCGATGCCCGCCGTGACGGTGATGACGGCGATGAGGATCATGGCTGCGCCGTCAGTTCGGATGACCGACCCGTAGCCCAGCAGCCCAACGGCGATGGGGATGAAGAAGAACGCCAGATGTCGGTTGAACAGGGTTGCCGTCGCATCGATCCATTCGAGTCGTACCAACCGGGTGAGCAGCAGTACAAACAGGATCACCATGCCGACCACATTTCCAGGTAAGGGCAGGCGGAGGGCATGAGCGATCCAGCGGCCCACCAGGTTCAGTGCCATCAGGCCTGCGAGCTGAAGCAGTAGTACCAGGATCAACCGGAGCCGGATCATCCTGGATACGGGCTCAGTGGATCAGAACGGGAGGGCGCCCGAACCCCTGAAGTTCGCAGAGTTCGAAGTAGTAGGCCAAGCGCGACTCGCCGGTGATGATGCTGGTGACGACACCGTTATCGCCGAGGTTGAGATTGGCCCCATGGATGTGCCAACGCACATGGGTGTCATCTTCGAGGATCTGCAGTGTGTGGGCCGCACTTGCTGGCTCGTACAAGAACGAACCGGCCCGGTTGACGAAGTCCGACTCCTTGTACTTCCACGCACCCGAGGTGGTGTGGCCCCAGACATTGCCGGTGTGGACGTGCTTGGGGGACTCGAAGCCCCGCTGGAAGATGTTCTCGGTGATCCAGACGTTCTCGAGACGGAAGACCTGGAGGACCTTCAACATGTTGCCCTCACCTAGGTCCACGAACGGCACCTCGTCGGCACCGAGGTGGAGCGAGGGCGGATCGTCTACGGAAAGGTGGTGGACCACGCTCACCTCAGCGTCTTCATTGATATGCATGAGGAGTAAATATACCGATTCGCCTCAGACGGCGGGGGAGTTGGCGAAGGGCCCGACCGGGAAGTGGCAGGCCACCTGGTGTCCAGGAGCCACGTCACGCAGGAGGGGCTCCTCTTCGGCACACCGGTCCTGAGCGTAAGGACACCGGGTACGGAACCGGCATCCAGATGGCGGATTGAGCGGTGAGGGGAGCTCCCCAGTGAGGGCCTTGTGGTCAGACTTGTGATCTGGGTCGGGCTCGGGGATAGAGGCCAGCAGCGCCTCGGTATACGGGTGGCCAGCGGCCCGGTAGAGATCGTCGGATCCAGCCACCTCGACCAGTTTTCCGAGGTACATCACTGCCACCCGGTCGCTCACGTTTTTGACCACGGCGAGGTCGTGGGCGATGAAGACCATGGTCAGGCCGAACCGGGCCTTGAGGTCGGCGAGGAGGTTCAGGATCTGGGCCTGGACCGAGACGTCGAGGGCGGAGACGGGCTCGTCGCAGATCAGTAGATCGGGCTCGGCCATCAGGGCCCGGGCGATGCTGATCCGCTGGCACTGTCCACCCGAGAACTCGCCCGGGGTCCGATCGCTGGCCGAGTCCGGATCGATGCCCACCGCTTCGAGCATGGCTCGGACTTTGACGGCACGCTCGTCCTTGGTGCCACGCCTCCAGATGACCAAGGGCTCGGCCACGATGTCCTTGATGCGACGACGGGGGTTCAACGAGGAGATCGGATCCTGGAAGATCATCTGGATCTTGGTGCGGATCCGGCGGAGCTTGCGGCCCTTCAGTCCGTTGAGGTCCTGCCCGAGGTAGTTGATCGACCCAGAGGTAGCCGGCTGTACCTGGACCAGCGTGCGCCCGGTGGTGGACTTACCGCATCCGGACTCACCGACGAGCCCTAGGGTCTCGCCCCTGCGGACCTGGAACGACACCCCGGACACGGCCTGGACGCGCTGGCGGCCACTCTTGAACTCGACCACCAGGTTCTGGACATCAAGGACGATGTCCCCAGGTTCATTGGCTGTGGCTTCGTTGGCGGCCTTGGTGTCCGTCATGAGGTCGTCCCTCCGGTGGGAGCGGCGTCGTTGGCCGCAACGTCGTTGGCCGTGGTTGCGGGGTTGGTCGTGATGCTCACGGGAACGGCAGGGGCCGTCGAGACACCATCGACCAGCGGATACCAGCAGGCGAACAGGTGGTCTGGGGAGCCGACGGTCCGCAATGGGGGCTCGATCTCGCGGCACTTGTCCTGGGCATACTGGCACCGAGGGGAAAACCGGCACCCGGTAGGGGGGTGGATGAGGTCAGGTGGACGTCCACCGATGGCGTTGAGGCGAGCACCGCTGGGGTCGGCCAGGCGGGGGATCGAGTCCATGAGCGCCTTGGTGTACGGCATCTTGGTATCGGCGAACAGGGTGCGAGTCGGAGCCCGCTCTACGATGCGCCCGGCGTACATGACGATGATGTCGTCGGCCCGCCCGGCCACCACCCCAAGGTCGTGAGTGACCAGGATGACGGCCATGTGCCGTTCGCGCTGCAGGTCAGCGAGCAGGTCGAGGATCTGGGCTTGGACGGTGACATCGAGGCCGGTGGTGGGTTCGTCGGCCATGACGAGCCGAGGGGCGCAGGCCAAGGCGATGGCGATCATGACCCGCTGACGCATGCCACCGGACAGCTGAAAGGGATACCAGCGGACCCGCTGCTCAGGCGAGGGAATACCTACTGAGCGCAGGAGCTCTACGGCCGTCGACCGCGCTTCCTTCTTGTCCATGTCGAGGTGGAGTCTCAACGACTCGGCGATCTGCACGCCGATGCGCTTGACCGGGTTGAGAGCGGTCATGGGATCCTGGAAGATCATGCTGAGCTCAGCACCCCAGATGCGGCGCAGCTCGGTGTCCCCCATGGCGGTCAGGTCATGGCCAGCGAAGTGCACCGTGCCGCTGCGGATCACGTCGCGAGGCGGTAGCAGCCCCATGATGGAGCGCGAAAGTACGGTCTTGCCCGATCCGGACTCACCGACGATGCCCAGGGTCTTCCCTTCGTGGACCTCGAAGGAGACGCCGTCGACAGCGCGCACCGTGCCTCTGCTGGTCCGGAAGGCGGTGTGGAGGTCGTCCACTACCAGCAGGGGACCCGCGTGTGATGCAGCGTCCTTGAAGTCGAACGCGTCTCCACCGGTCTTCTTGGCCATCACAGCAGTCCCTCACGGATATCGAAGCGTTGCCGGAGCCGGTCGCCGATGAGGTTGATCGACCACAGGAGCAGGAACATCGACATGGCCGGCCACAACATGATGTAGGGGTCGGTGCTCAAGGCGTTGTTGGCCGTCCCTTCGTTGATCAGGTTGCCCCATGACGGTGTGGGCAGGTTGACCGACAGACCGAGGAAGGCCAGCGTTCCCTCGATCACGATGATCCCGGCCACGGTGATGAGGCTGAAGGTGACGGTGACGGGGATGACGTTCGGGAAGATCTCGCGGAGCACGATCCGGGTGTCGGTAGCGCCCATTGTCTTGGCTGCCACGACGAAGTCCCGTTGCGCGAACGACAGACTGGAGGCTCTGATGACCCGGAACATCAACGGGATGGTGGCGACGCCCAGGATGATGGTGATGTGCACCAGGGACTGGCCCCAGAAGGTGACGATGGCGATCACCGCCACGATGGCCGGAAAGGCCAGGATGATGAACGACCCCGCGTTGAGGGCAACGTCGAGTCTCCCGCCTTTGTAGCCCGAGATCAGCCCGGCCGTACCTCCGACGATCAGCCCGATGCCCACGCCGAAGAATCCCACGATGAGCGAAACTCGTGCTCCGAAGATGAGGCGGGCCAACAGGTCACGCCCGAGGTCGTCGGTCCCGAGCAGGTGGGCCGAACTGGGACCCTGGCTCAGGGCCGAGTAGTTCTGGAAGTTCGGGTTCTGCAAGGGCAGGAGGTTGGCGAATATTGCCGCCAGGAACACGATGGCTATCCACACCAGGGCGAACCAGAACAAGAAGCCGAAGGGCCGCTTCAGCAGGACGTCGTCGCTGTCCAGTTTTTCGGACTGCATGGCCACCACGTGTTCATCCATAGCGGCCATGCCTGGGAACCGGTCGCCTAACAGCTGAGCTGAGGCGCCGGTATCGAGTAGTTCTCTGTCGTCAGGCATGGATCACTCCCGCACCACTCTCGGGTCGACGATGGTGAAGATGAAGTCGATGATGAACTGGATGGTCACATAGGCGATGGCTACCACCAAAGCGATTCCCTGGACGACCAGGTAGTCCCGTTGATTGACGGCCAGCACCAGCGAGTAGCCGATGCCAGGGATGGCGAAGAGGAGCTCGACGACAAAGGTGCCGGCAATGAGCGCGCCGATATTGATACCGGCAGCGGCCAAGAGCGAAAAACTCGACGGACGGAACGCATGGCGCCACATGATCCGTCGTCCAGAGAGCCCCTTGGATCGGGCCATGGTGATGAAGTCCTGCTGGAGGGTGCTGATCAGGTCGGAGCGGAGCAACCGGAAGTAGACGGCGATGGAGCCTGCGGTAATGGCCACCGAGGGCAGGATCATGTCGTGGATGTTGGTAGCAGGGTTCTGGGTGAACGGAACGTATCCAGTGGCCGGAAACCATCCCAGGCCCACGGCGAAGATGGCGACCAGGATGGGTGCGACCACGAACGGCGGCAGGGCCAGCATGCCGAACGTGCTGGTGGTGGCCACATTGTCGAGGGGTCGGTTCGGCCTACGCGATACCAAGAGGGCCAAGGGGACAGCCACCGAAAAAGCGATCGTCTGCGAGATGATGATCAGTTCCAGGTCGACCGGCGCACCGGTGGCGAGGATGTGCGTCACCGACTCGTGGTTGAGGTAGGAGGTGCCCAGGTTTCCGTGGAACACCGCCCCCAGCCAGGTCAGGTACTGCTGCCACAGCGGATCATTGAGGCCCAACTGCTCGAGCAGGGTGGCACGGTTGGCGGCAGTGTTGTTCGGCCCCAGGATGATGGTGCTCGGGTCACCAGGCAGCAGATGAACCAGAAGGAACGCCAGCACGGAGATGACAAACGACACCACGATCAGCTGCAGGACGCGCCTGACCAGATACTTACTCACGGAACTCCCAACGACCGATCACCAGGGCTGCTACTTGGACAGCCAGATGGCGGTGGAACTGAAGATTCCCTCGTTGAACGCGTACGCCGGTGCGCCGCTGGGTAGCGTGGGGTTGGCGAAGTTCTGCACCCTCGAAACGGCGACAGCCGAGAACAGGTACTGCTGCAGCCACAAGTAGGGAAGGTCCTTGGCCAACTGCTCGTTGACCGTCTGGTAGGCCTTGGTCCGGGTGGCGGTGTCGGCGGTGTGTCGAGCCGTCAACATGTTCTCTTCGATGATCGGGTCGACGTTTCGAGCGAAGTTCAAGGCGATCTGGCCGACCGGCTTGGCGGTGGTCGTGCTCCACCACACGTAGTTGAGGTCGGGGGTGACGTTTCCGAACTGGTAGGACGTGGCTGCTTGGAACTTTCCGCTCACGAAGTTGCTGACCAAGTTGGCCTGCTGGATCTGGCTGATGGTCACTTCGAATCCGACCTGATTCCACATCTGCTGGATGATCTGCACCACCTGGGCGAGCCGGGGGTCAGTGATGGTGATGAGCTCGAGCTTGGGCGTGCCGTGCTCTGCCTTGTACTGCGCCACCAACTTCTTGGCGCCGGCCGGGTCGAAGGTCGGATAGCTGGTCTTCTTATAGTACGGGGAGTCGGGCAGGAAGATGCCGTCGAGCGGCTCGCCGTAGCCCGCGCCGAAGATCTTCTGCACGGTGGCCTGATCCAGCCCCTTGGCCAGGGCCTGTCGGATCCGGATGTCGTCGGTCGGAGGGACCACGGTGTTCAACATGATGAAGGCCACCGACGGCTCACCGATCACGCCGGTGAGCGTGTCGACCACCTGGTAGTCGGGCTTGTCGCTGAACCGCTTGATGGTCAGCGGGTCGGTGGATACGAGCATGTCGACCCCCCCGGTCTTGAGAGTGGCCTCGCGCTGAACGGTGTCGGGGATGGGCTTGAAGGTGATCTTGTCGAGATAGGGAAGCCCCTTGCGCCAGTAGCTCGGGTTCCGGGTGGCGGTGAAGTGATCGTTGGGCTGCCAGCTCTCGAAGATGAACGGCCCGGTACCTACCGGTGTGGGCCTGGCGTTGCCGCCCTTGACCGCATCGATCATCGCCTGCCCGAACACCATGCCCACCTGTGTGGTCAGTCCATTGGGGAATCCGGGGTTCGGGGCCGTCAGTTTGTACTGGACCGTCATCGAGTCGGTGGCAGTCACGGATGCGATCTGGGTCAGGGCCTGGCCGGTCAGGAGCGATGCGTTGAGGGCCTGGTAGTTGGCCACGATGACTGCTGCGGTCAGATCGGACCCGTCATTGAACTTGATGCCGGAGCGGAGCTTCATCGTCCAGCCATCGAATGTGGAGTTGGGGGTGATGGACTCGCACAGGTTGGGCTGGGTGCTGCCATCGGCAGCCACGCCGCACAGCGTGTCGTAGATGGTGAGGGCGATGTTGTACCCGTTGGTGTCGAAGTGGTTGTTGGGCGGGTAGAACCCGTCGATGTCGGCCATGTTGCCGACGGTGAGGGATCCGCCTTGCACCGGGGTTCCGGTACCGACGCCGGGCTTCGACCCTGAGGCGGCCGTGGTCGACGAAGA
>Ga0194043_1000103_pt1 | contig 39153 bp, 19 predicted proteins | sample JunL4415m_MetaG_FD_161274 | JGI IMG/M metagenome (GOLD analysis project Ga0194043, IMG submission 161274) | Anoxic zone freshwater microbial communities from boreal shield lake in IISD Experimental Lakes Area, Ontario, Canada - Jun2016-L442-15m | ecosystem: Environmental > Aquatic > Freshwater >...
GGAAGCGGCGGCGGATCGCTCAGATCATGCAGGCCAAGTAGGGGCCATGTAGGCCAAGGAGGTCATGGCCTGCACGCGATAAAGGATAGCCCGGTCAACGGCACTTCCGCGAGCGTTGGATGGTTGACGAGCGGCCGATTGGGCGAAGGGCGGGGCCGTTCATGGCACGTCGGGCTGTGCCGCGACTACGAATCCCCCGAAACTGTCGCTGCACGCAGTTTTTCACCGTCGGCGCAGCCCTTCCCCGAATCCGGTCAACGGGCGGCTGGTTGCGGCGGCCATCAAAGCGAGTGGAAGTCGATCGCTGGAAAACTCGTCGGGCGCGATCTGAACTTTCGTCCCCATCGTCATGCGCTTCCGCGAGCGTCATGCGCTTCCGCGAGCGTCATGCGCTTCCGCGAGCATAGCCTCACTCTGTGCGTGGGCCGCGTGTCGGCGAGAGAGGTGGCGGTTCGAGCGGTTCGCCCAAGTGCCTGAGAATTTTCCGGATGAGTGCAGGCTTGGGTGTAATGAGATCAGCCGGATGTCGCCGCCGCAGTTCGGTCACTCGAGTGGAAACTCCTCCTCGACTCGGGCCATGAGTTTCGCCCACGCAATCCGTGAGGCGTCACATGCGCCGCTTCGGCGTCAGTGCTTGGTCCGCTCGCCCACTTCAACCAGCCCTTGCCCCATCCGGAGTTCTCGAACGATGTTTGCCCAGAGCGGCTCCAGCCACTGTAACAGCGCCGGGTTGGTGCTGTTACCGATTCGCAGCCAGACAACTTGAGGGCCGCTGGTTTCTGTCATGTGGCGAACCGCGAAGTCCTCGTCTTTCGTCACGATACACCAGCCGCCAGTAATCGCAAACCGCCAAATCTCTTCGTCGTCGGCGTCCCGCAGTCCGACGTCGCGACACTCTATCGCTTCTTCGCCGAATGTCCTCAGGAACCGTGTCAGCGATGGCGGCAACTGGGCATCGACGAGGAACCGCATTTCATCCGCCTAGGAAGACAGGATGGTCGAAATACTGAGCGGCGTACTCAAGGCACGCGCGTATGTCTTCCCGCTCCAAATCAGGGTAGTCAGCAAGAATCTGATCTTCTGACGCGCCGGAAGCAAGCATTTCCAGAACGTCTTTAACGCGAATGCGCATGTGGCGAATGCAAGGCCGTCCCCCACATTTTCCAGGCTCGACGGTGATTCGCGACTGAGAGGGTGTTGTTGCCATGGTTCCATCATACGTCCAGTTGGGGTGATCGGTAAATCGCGTGTTATCGAAGAGGCGGGTGACACCGGATCGCACGATGGGCTTCCCGCTGACACCTAAAACAAAGACGCAAACCCCAGCATATTGCATATTGATTGATCGCAAAAAATCGCCATCAGGCGGCTGCGATTCTGCTCCCAGCCGCCCCTCTCTGAAGGATAAGGATAGCTCGGTCAACGGCACTTCCGCAACCGTTCGACCCGCGATGAGCGATCGACGAGGTGAACTCGAGAACTTGAGGCATTTCTTGGCTCCTCAAGCCCAGATCAACGTAGGATAAATTGCTCCAAACCACCGCTGTGCGAGCAGTTTTTCACCGTCGGCGTAGCCCTTCCCTGAGCCTTGCTTGCGGGTGGCGGATCACGGCGGCCCTCAAAGCGAGTGGATGTCGATCGCGGGCAGCAAAGTCGGATGCAATCTGAGTGACGCCTCCTCGCAAGCTCGCCCGAGTCTGCATTGGTCCGTGGGCTGGCAAGGGCGAAACGGGAAGCATGCAATCATTCCTTCAAGCCCTGCCCCCTTGCCCAAGACTGCGATTCCAAATCCAGCCTCGCGTGCTTGATCCCCTCGAGGCTGTGTTGGCACTCTTGGATAACCTCGTTGAGAACCCGCTCGCCCGCATCCAAATCCGTATGCCTGATCCCGTCGGCGTGTCCCGGGTCGAACTCGTAGCTCTGTGGCATCTTCCGTGCGGACTTTTCCAATTTGTCGAGGAACTCCGAGTAGTGTGAGTCGAATACTTTCCCTCGATCGGCTCTCCGAGATGTCGGGGATCGATCCGGTGGAGGTCAACCGAGCCAGCCATGACGAGGCTTGGGGCTGTGCCTATTCGCTGGTCTGGCGGGCGTACCTGGAGGTGGGGAGGGAGGCTGCGTAGGACCTCCCCTGCCACGCCCTGCTCAACTATTCCGGAATCCACGTGGTCGGACTGGTCAAGTCTGCGACCACTCGCGTGAGCACAGCGGCCCGCTCAGCCTCGGCCAGATTCATACAGGCCACGAGGATCACAGCGCGGGTGAGCAACTCGATTCGATTGGCCGAAATCGCGTCGCAGCAAATCGCTAACTCATGCTTTTCTGAACGAAACCGCGTTTGTTCGCTTCCTGTCCCCGGCACTTTTACGCAAGCCGGGGGATGGGGCAACCCGTCCTATGGCTTCAATTACGGCACGCCGACGGCCGCGCCGTAAGCCTTGACGAGGTCGGATAGCGAGAACTTGTCGGTCGCCTCCAGGCTCTTCTCGACGGGCATGCCTTCCTTGATGCCCTGCACGAAGGCAGCAAACTTCTTCAGGTCGTTGGCTAGGAACTTCACTAGGCTGGGGGCCATACCGTACTACATGGCGTCGATGTTCTGCTTGCCGAAGAACTCGTCCCCCAGCGTGCCGGTGCGCCGCAGAAAATTCAGCGACTGCTCCTCCTTGAGCCGCACCTGATCTGATCGGGGCACCACCCTGGTGCCCACCCACTTCGTGATCCCCTCGTTGAGCCAGAAGTCGCCGTGTCGCGGGTGGCTATTCTTGAACGGATCAGCCGACTCGGAAGGCCGCCAGACCTGTGTCGTTCGGGTTGGAAAGCCGTCCGGCAGAAGTTTCGAGGCGGTTTCAGCGAGAGCGACGTGGACTCCACGGACACATGGCGCACACGTGCCCGAAATCCGGCTGAGAAGTTACCGCCAAATCCATGCGCAGGGCCACAAGAGGGCCGCCTCGCTAGGGAAATTGCGGGCGACTTCGTAATCTCCTCTAAAGTGTTAGGCTGGGATGTTTCCTAGAAATTCTATCTGGGAAATCCCGGCTTAAGAACTGGCTTCATTCATGGCGGCAGGTCATGGTTGTGGCATGGTTCTCGACTCCTTCTGTGCTCACGGGGTTATCGGTTGCTGAGACTGCTGAGGTAGGAACGGGAGAGGTACTCACAATGAACATTGGTTGCAGATCGGTTGCAGTTTTTATTATGTGGATCGTGTGGCCGAGCATTGTGTTGCTCGGCGGCGTGGATGGTTTTGCGGTGCCAGTTGCGACGGAGGTCCCACTGGCCAAAGACCGTGCGGATTCCCTTGCCCGCTGCCAACGCAAGACAGAATCCGCTTTCATTCGCGACCTCGCTGAAGGCAACGGGGACACAATATTCTCAGGAACAATTAGCGTTGCCCCTGGCCGTTATCGGCTCCACGCCCCTATGGCCATCCATCCCCTGGGCGATATGGCCACGGCATGGCTTACGGTGAAACTGCAGGCAGACACTACGGAGAAGACGTTCAACGCATTGGTCTTTCCTTTGTCCGACGAGTTCACGGATCTTTTCATGGACTTCACTCCACGAAATCGTGATACAGCTGTGACAGTTAGTTGGGCTTTTGAAGAGGGAGAGTCCTCGGCTCTCTCGCGACGGAAGTCCATCGCGGTTCCCACGGACCCGGTTCACACTGCCAATACGAGTGTGTTGAATAACGAGATCACGGACTTTCCAGACTTGGAGGATCCGGATGCACCACGACCTATCGAACAGGCCAAGGCTATCAAGGAGTGCCTGCTCCTACGCAGCATCCATGTTGAGCCGCTCTCGCCAATCGCCATTGCTGCAGTTTATTCAGATAAAATTACATACCAGCGGGGTGAAAAAGGGCACGTCACTGTCGAACTCCACAACGCGAGTCCACAGCCTCAGGCCGTATCGCTCGTGGTTGAAATTCAGGGCGGAATCGATCAGGTCTGGCCAGTCAAAGTCGAGGCAGTCTCCATTCCAGCCGATAGCTCCCTAGCGTGGAAAGGTGAGTTTGCGACGACGGATCTTTCTTGGGGATGCTCCCTGCAGGCGACGGCGACCGTGGGAGAGTTTCCCCCTGAACATGGCGAGGCTACCTTTTCCGTACCGGACCACTTCTGGGACGTGGCGGTTATGGCGCAGTGTCCGGCGCAGATGACACAGAGTTTCGTTTCCATGGAAGCCGCGAGGAAGTCGGCTGCACTGCTGAAATCACAAGGCTATAACGGTTTTGAAGCATACTTCTGGGCGCCCTGTGACTTCCTCGACTATACGCCCGACACCGAGGTGTTCTTCAGCGGTCAGACTGCATACGTCCAGACGATAGCCGGTACCCGCAACATCATTGCCGCCTGCCACGAGTTAGGAATCAAGGCGACGTTCTATGCCAACCTCTGGGGTGGCAGTGGTGAACCGGCTTTTGAGATGATGCGACGACACCCGGACTGGTTTGGCAGTGCCAGTTTTCATAGCGGCGCCCTAGACGACGCTTCCCTTAGGACGGCAGGTATTATTCGCGGCGCTGGGCAAAAAGTGTGGAGCTTTAATCAGCTCAATCCGGAGGCAAATAGGGGTCTTTTTGATTTCCACGTTGGCGAGATTCTGAAAAGCTGCAAAATCTTTGGATGGGATGGCATCCGGTACGACAGCTACTACAGCGCGCCGTGGACAATCAAGGCGATGACTCATATTCGCGAGCGTATGAACCAAGAGTTGCCGGCCTTCCTGTTCGGTTACAACGCGTTTGCAGACGCCGAATACCGAGCGGGCGCTATGGACTCGACATCCAGAGGAATGATCATGGCCGAAGGTGCGCGTATAGGAACCGGGAGTAGTATCGCTGATTATTTGCATGGGCTTAACTTGTGGCGAGAAGTCTCTTGGCCGTACGGTTCGGCTATCGGCCCTCTCTACGGGTTTACAAACGGAACAAAGGGCAAACCCTCACCGCTGGACCATCTCTTGATGGCCTCCGTCTACATGTCGGTTGGTGCACATCCTTACTACAATCTCATGGGTGGTGGTTTCGGTGAATACCCGGCGTTTGCCGTGCGCTATGCTGAGATGATTTACAATACTCGCCTTCGCGACGTGGCCGACCCCGAGAGGATCGTTGCGTTTGGCAACCAAGTTGAACCATTACTCTGGCGTGAACTGGTACGCACGTGCACGCTCAAGAACGGTCGGCAACGGCTGGTATTACACGTTGTAAATAGTGCCGCCACGTCCGTATTCGGTGATCTTGGTATGCGGCATTCTCCGCCGCTGAAAAATGTGCCCATCCGATTCACGCTGCCCGATGGTGCGAAACCACTCGGAGCATGGGTCATGCAGGCCTATCCAGCGGCTTGCCAGCAATCGCTGCCACTCGTCGCGGATGGTTCATCTGTGACCCTGATGCTCCCAGATGTTCGTTTTTACGGCATGGTTGTGATCGAGTTTGAGTCGAACACTCCTATTCCCACACGAATGGACGCTCGTGCAAGACGGGCGATGGAACTGAAGAAAGAGAAGTGAACCATGAGCATTGTTACAGAAAAGTACTTCAGCCCCTTTCGGATGCTCCAGTTTCTCATTCTCGCTGGAGTGACTTACCTTTGCGCCACAAGTTCGATGCGAGCTGCGACTCTTTCGGATAAGGATGCTCCGCTGGATTGGGTCTATCCGGATGCCGAGCCGTTGCGATTCCATGTCGTGCGCGGTTTGTGGTCACGAGAATACCGATTGGACGAGGCCATGGCGCTGGCCGGTGCAGGGAGTGTGACGGAGAGTTGGCATGCCCACGGCATGGGGTTTGGCTATGTTGGCGCCTGGGATGCCAACGTTAGTGGAAGCGTTCCGGAATTCCCAGATACGGCCGAGAATCTTCTGGCAAATCACGTTCTGGTTATTTGCAACATAAACGCAAAAGCGTTCACGCAGTCACAGCAGACCTTGATTCAGGAATTTATCCGCAATGGTGGTGGGGTTCTTTTTCTCGGCGGTCGTTTTGCGTTCGGCAGCCAGTGGGCTGGATCGTCTTTGGCGGAAGTTGCGCCAGTCAGTTTTGTCGGGGTCGGGAAGGATGGTGAGCAAGCATTTGATCTCAAGAGCACGGCCAAAGGACTGGTTCTGATTGCCGGGCCAGACCGGCTCGGCGACAAACCAAGCCCACTCGACTGGGAGCAGACGCCCCGCGTGTTCTGGTATCACGATGTTAAGCCCAAGTCAGACTCGCAGGTAGTGCTGGTGGCCGATGGAAATCCTCTGCTGGTGACTGGAACCTACGGTAAGGGCCGCGTAGCGTTGTTTGCGGGAAGTGTGATGGGCGAACCGCCAGACGGCAGCCTGCCTTTCTGGCAATGGAACGACTGGCCGCATCTTATGGCTGAGGTTATGGCTTGGCTGGCGGCGCCACGGAATAACTTGAATAGCACGTTCAATGCGTCGGTGCAAAAGCAGATCAGTGCGACGGTGGCCTCGCTCAACACCTCGCTTGAGGTAGACGCTTCTGAGGCGACACTGTCAGCTGCTGAACCGCTGTTGTGCCGGGTTGGAAAAATCTGTCGGGATGCCGATACACTCGAACAGATTGTCCAAGCCATTGCCGTCTGTGAGGCAGATCCGAGCAGTGCCTTGGCCGAGTTCATTGGCCGCCGCGCTGCGGCATATCCAGGCCCGCAGGCAGGCCGACTGGCGATAGCGCTCGTGGCATCGGGCAGTCCCGGCAAGACAGCCATCGGGCTTCGCCTTGCAGGAGCCAGTCGGCAAGCTGGCTCCGTTGATGCACTTATTCGTCATCTCGCTAGTGGAGCACCTGCGACACTCGCAGATCGTACCCAGGCTCGCGGCGATTCTCTCGCGACAGATGTGATTTCTGTCGTGACGCCAGAGCAGAAGGAGATTGCGGCCGCTTTGATCCGATTGGCCGCCCTCGAAGGGCTTGTCTTGCTCGGAGATGCCACTGCCTTACCGGCGATTCAGAAAGCAATTGCAGAAAGCAGGCCGAATGGATGTTTTGCAACACTTGTTGGTGATCGCGGTGTTGAGTCCTATATGATTACATCTGATAACCGAATTTATCAAACGGGTCTTGTGGCGGCACTTGCGTGCGGCGACACCAGCGTTGCATCACCGCTGGCGGAGGCGCTTCTCGGGAATGTTTACGTAGCAAGCCGCGCTCGCAGCGGATGGAACGGACCCAAAAAAGCAGCGAGCCACGTCGAGGGCTCGTTGCCTTCTATCCTCGCATGGCAGGCGACTCTTCATGCCATACTGAGACGCTGTCCAGTTGATCGTCTAGAGTCTTTAGCCCAGGCAATCGCAGCGATCGATGACATTCGCATTGTGCCGAGTGTCTGCGCGGCTTTTGGGGGCCGGCTCACTCCAGCCATTCGAACAGCCCTACAAACAAGCAAGATCAAAGGGGTCGTGTCGGTGGGCGAATCGCGATGACGAGTTGTCACCTACTGCATCAACTGATAAGCGTCTTTAGAATGAAGTCTCAGGCTTCTAATAATGTCTTCTACTGATTGAGGAGCGATGCGGTTTCATCCTGATCGACTGGGAGAAATCCACGGTCAACGTTGAGAATCAGGATAGCCATCGCTGTGCTGTAGCCTTTGCCCATCGCGATCAAAGGTTCTCCGTGGCCTGGTGGAAATGGAACGCTGCCATCCGGTTCCTGGCGTTCGCGTATCAGCTTTTCGACGCAGCCAAGTTGATTCGCAAAGGCAACGCCATGATCCAGTGCGCGGCCGCGGTAGAGGCCACGGATTGCGAAGAAATTAGATTCAAAAAACTGTGGGCCGTACCAGCGTGGCGGATGGCGTTCAAACCAGCCGATTGCCGACTCAAGCCGTTGCGGTTCGACCCCGTAGAGGGCGATCGCATCGAGGCCCGCGCCTGAACTGTGGCGGACTGTCAGCCCCTGATAATCAACGGAGAATCCACCGAACTCCTCTTTCTTTGCAGGATCGACTTTTTGGCTTGCGGAGATAAAGTCAACGGCACGTTCAATACTGGACTTAGGAACTCGAAGGCCTCGCAGCGAGGCAGCGCGAAGCTGGAGGAGATACCACGCAGATAGGACGCGGTCATTCGCGCGGGTTTTTGCGCTGCGACGCCACCCGCCAGTGTATTCAACGTTCGCGCTGGCCTCCTGCATCGCGAGGGTCTGTTCAAGAATGCCCGTGGCGGCCTCCATGAGTTTACGATTGCCGGCATCGTCGGGAAGTCGACCGACGAACTCGATTACAGCAAGCCCGGCAATGGCGTGATCGGTGTTGGGCTCCTCTTCGCCGCCGAAGAAGTGGTTGGCGCTTCTGCCAACGAGCCAGTCGCCCGCAGCCCGGAGGTTCGGGCCATGCAGCGAATCGTCCACAGAAACTCCCGACGAGAGGCACGCGAGGACGAAAAGGGCCGTCACAGTATTCTGGCGACACTCGCCCACAGCCCCGTTTTTCTGAATGCTTGCAACGTAACTGAGGCCACGAGTGACAGCACTGTGCCGCGTGTTGGAGGCATCGTCTCGCACAGGCTGGGCGGCGAGAACGGGGCGCAAGAGGGACGCGAATGGAAGCGTCAGCGATAGCAAGGAGATAGCCAGTCGTATCACGAATCTTTTCCGCACTGGAGCACGAACTGCCATCGTGTCACGGCATGAGCGAGAGGGCGATTGGTTGCACGCGGATTCGATAACCAATCCAACAATATATTTATTGAGGCGGTGGCTCATTGCGCCTTCTCCAAGATTGTGTTGAGGTAATCATAGGATCGGTCGCGAAAAAGTTCGGGCATGGCCCGCTCGCGTGAGCGTTTCAGTTCAAGATAAAGATGCTTCGGTAGTTTGAGGTCTTGCGTGTCGTCACCGATGAGACCCATGCCGCCATTGGCCACGTTTTTTCTGCTCAGGCCACCTTTTCGACGATTGATCTCCGCACGCGTGACAGCCCAGATCACATCGCCATTACTCGCGCCACGCACACCCATTGCCACGCTAGCTGCCGACCGCGCGATTGCCAACTGATCGGGATCGATTGTGCCGCCTGTCCTCGCTTTGCCCGTGATCCCCATCGTCGTTTTCAGGTCTTCCAGTGCCGCCCCTAACTCCGCGACGAGTTCTCCCCTTGCCGCATCGTCCTGTGCCTTCGAAGTGCCGGCCTTCGCAACAAGTTCGGGCAGCGTTTTTAATTCCGCCGGAAGCTCTGGCATGGTTTCAAGTATCGCTGAAAATGTATGAGTGATCGACGCAGCATCGTGCATGGCGTCGGTCTTGATCGCGTGACACAGTGCATACACATGATAGAAGAGTTCACCGTAGACCGCCTGCAATCTATTGCGGTCTGTCATGAACTCCGAGAGCAGGTCGCGTGGCTGAGCCATTGCTCGCTCGACCTTTCCCGCGCTGACAATGGCCTGCCGCTCCATCATGTACTGTGTTGTTACAAGCATCGGCTTGATCACTGCCTGAATCTGCTCGTGATCAAAGCCGGCGGCGAATCCGTGGAGCAATCCCTCAGCGAGCGGGTCAAGCTTTTTATATTCCTCAACACGTGACTTCCATGCGTGCTCCGCAAGCGTGGTTTTCTCGCGCGTGGCTATGCCTGCGCCAGAGTTTGCTCCGATCACAGGGGGCACTTCGATCGCAACCTTTTTCACGAACGTGGTGAGTAGATGCCCCGCCATGGTGTAGAGACCAAGTAACTGATCGACATTCGCAGCAGCGTCGGTACCTGCCAGTCGCGATGCCTCGGCGAGGTCAAGCGTTTTAAGAACGGCAATCTGAAGCGATGTCAGACGTAGTCGGATCACAGGGAGGCTCGCTTCGCTGTAGTGTGCAGCCTGCGACTGAAGTTCAGTGCGCGCGGTGACGAATGCATCGCGAAGCAATGGCAGGCGAGAGACGGCATCGGAGCGGAGTTTACTGAGTGTCGCACGCATGTCGTTTTCAATCATGCTGCTCAGGGTGTCGCTACCCCGCTCCCACGAACGGATCGCGATCACGAGATCGGTCTCCTGCATCGCCAGCGGAGGCGTCCAGCCTCGCAGCGATTCGGCGCGCGAGAGGAAGGTGTCGAGCGACTCTTTGATTGTCGGCCGAATGACCGATAGAGTCGATTGCAGCGATGACAGCCCAAGCCAGGCTTCACGCATGCGGGCCCACGCATCGATAAATTCAGGCTGAGTGATGTCGACTTGGCCAGTAGCAATGCGAGTACGGGCATCAATCGCCGCGATGCGCAGCCATTGCAGGGCATGGTACGAGCGCCAGAGCAATTCGTCCTCGGCCCGAACCACGGCATTACGATCGCCGAGCGGCACGAATGGGGCGGCCCCACCGATAAGCGAGTGGACATAGCGGTACGCGTACTGCGTAAGAGGAAGATCGTCGCCAAGGCGATCGGCATTCTGCATTTCAAGGAGCGTGCCAAGTTGGATGAGAAGGGGCTCTCCGACGGATGCCGTGTCGAGGATGTGGTTGCGGTTATCAGAAAGGGCGTTGGCACGCATGCTGGCATCGTGTGCAAGCGGGGCCAGCACGTCGGCGAACTCACGCAGCAACGGGCCCGCACCAAGTAGACTTTCCTTTAGATGTGCGTCAGTGGCCGCAACGCGGAGAGCATCGACACGCGGTAGAGTCAATTCGGGCACGAGGAATTCGCTGGCCATGTCGGCGATTTCCTGAAGCACGATGCGATTCGTAGCGAGAAAGTTTTCACTTGTTTTTTCATGTTCGGGCGTCAGGCGGACCCGGCTCTCAAGGGTTGCTGCGAGAAAGCCGACCAGTTCACGAGTGATATCGAGATACGCATTGGAAACATTTGTAGAGATCGTTTCCTGACGCTCGACTCCGGCAGCTACCTCGGACAGGATGGCAGTAAATGCAGCACGCGGATCATCGCTGACTGCAGCGGCATGCAGTGTGGCAGCAATAGTGCCGCATGGAACCTCGGCAACAATGCTCACATAACTAAGGGAGTTGCGAAAACGATCGAGGAGTGCTCGCTCCAGCATCTCGGTGTACCATCGAGTGCCCCAGATAGGCCGGCCAGTCGCTCCCAGTTGCATCTCAATCGCAGCAACCGTGGCAAGTTGATCCTTGTTGAGTGGCGTGCCGGGGGTGAGTGAATCAGTGAGCGCGATGAGGCGCCCCTTGGCTGCCCGCATCAAGACGATCTTTCCAGCGGCCCGAGCAACAGCCGACTGACTGCTTTGATTATGTCCGCTGGGGTCAATCGTCATCGACTTACGAACGAGCCGCAGTTGATTCTCAAACGAATCAAACGCAAGTCGAATCGTCACCGATTGACTGCTCGACTCCTGCCCTTTTGTGTCGCGAGCGACAATGCGAACCTTCACTCCCTTCGCATTGCCCGCCAGTGCCGCAAGATCGGCCACCGTCATTGAGCCTGTGCCCTCGGATTGCGTTGCGCCGTAATCACGAAAGTTCATAAACACATCGTCACCGCCCTCAATCCGCATAACGATCTCGGCAAGGCCAATGTCGTCCTGGGTTTTATAGCCAAACACGACGGCATCGTCATCGGCGTATTCGCGGTCCTCCGGCACGGCGACAAGGCTCACTACGGGCGGGCTGTCGGGCACGGCGCGGATCGTGAACGGTAATTCGTGCTTGCTATCGACCCCCTCCACGGACGTGAGTTGCATCGCCATCCGATGCGTCCTATCGACATTGAGATGGAGTGACGCATGCGTGGGGTCCTTGGAGTCGATTCGAAAGCGACGGTCGTCGGGGCCGATGCATCCGACTACGTTACGCAGCGGCGCGTTGCTCACAATGTCAATGCGGATGTGAGTGCCCTCGACCGCGGTGACGGTTCGACCTGTGATTATTTCAGTCTTGGCCTTCAGGCGTGTGTAGCTCGGGAATTCATATGTGATGGTCGTCGCAGTGATCGTTGGGCGAGGCATGACACGAACGAAGTACTGGGCGGAGCGAGCATCGTGGAGTATTGCGGTCCACGAGAAGTCTTGCCGGGAGTCAGCTAGGGTCGTCTGCCACTGGCCATCGGACATGCGAGTGAGATCGATCGAGACGACAGAGCCGTCAGTGTATTGAACGCGGATGCGAGGTGTTGCATCGCCGGCAGGCTTGCCTACCAGAGCGAATGTCAGCGTGATGTTATCACCTTCGCGAATGGCGGAGGCAATAGGTTGCGATGTTTCAAACCATGTAGCCGACGGTCGAGCATGGTTCGCACCGGGATACAGAAACCGCTGAAGTAGTAGATCGGCACGCAAGGCTCCAACATGTGGCGCAGCAAACAGAAGGGAGAGAAGCACTGCGGCGAGGGCGGCGTAGAGCGTGGGCCTCTGCGTGCTGATAAAGGGGCCGATGGACCGCGTACTCCATAAAGACAGCCCCATCCTCTCGGTTTGTTGGCGGAGAACTTCGGCGGAGGAGATCAGGCGATCAGTGCGAAGGCTCGCCGTGTCGAGGAGAGTGCGGAGATGATCACGCGAATCACCGGAGGCGCGGTCGATCACAAGCGCAATAGCATCGTAGTTGGGCCGTCGGGTTGCGCGCCAGCACAGGCGAACAAGGAGGATTGCCGCGACCACCATTACGATCCAAGGAAGCGGCAACCGCCAAAAAGCCGCGACATCAACAAAGCGATCAAAGAGGCATGACACGGCGACGAACGAGCCGACAATGAGGATCCAGGTTGCGGCATCGGCTAGGAGAGTCCATGCGCGAACGCGCATTGCATAGCCACGCAGGACTTGTGCCAGCCCACGCGGCAGCGTGGCAGGAAGGGATTGCATGCCAGCGGCGATAGTGTGCCTCATAGCCAAGCCTCGCGTGAACCACGTGTCTTATGTGGTCTTTTATGATGTCTCGGCTGTGAAAAAAGGGGCGGGAGTAGCCGTAGAACTTGGGGCGTCGCAAGTGTGGTCATATCGCGAGCCCCGCGAGTTTGCGGAGAGTCCAGTGAATGGTTGCGATCAACGTGATTGCGGCGATCAGAAGCCAGTGGTCGGCAAGCGGATAACGCTTGGCAGTGGAGTCGCGCCAGGTGACGGGAGTGAGGGGAGCGTTTGTATTGACTTCGGCAGCAGCCTCAGCAACCGGGAGATAGCGGCCGTGCGTAGACTTCGCGAGATTGATCATGAAAGGCTCATTAAACTCGCTGAAGAGCTCCTCCATGCCAGGATTAATCGTGCGATCAGTTGCTGGCATGGCCGACGCGGCTTGTGCGCCAGGAGAAGGTGGAAGAGCGGCTTGGGCAAGGAGTTGTGTAAGCAACCGGTCAACGCGAGTGGCCTGTGCGAAGTCTCGCTGTGCAAAGAGCCCGCTCAGGCCTAGAAGAAATACATGGCCCTTACCGTAAGAACCGACGGAGAGGACCGGCTCGCCACCCTGATTGGTAAGCAAGACAGCATCTTGCGGTGGCACGCGCGTGGCGTGGTTGGCGGGCGGGAGTGCGGCTAGAATCTGCGCGGATTGTGGGCCGTCAACGCCGAGGCGGAGCATGGGTTCGTGGATCGCGGTAAGCGGCATGCGAACATACGCATCGGCAAGTGGATTCGCAGCAAAGGTCCAGCCGAACTGCTGAGCCAATACGTCATAATACGAATGTGTATCGACGAAAATGAGCAGTGAGCCACCAGTTTGTGTGACGAATTGGTGCAGGTCATTAGCATCGGTATCGGAGAAGGATCCGAATGGCTTGCCCTTGAGGACGATGGTACCGTACTTTGACCAGCTTTTTGCGGAGTTGGGTACAGCGTCGATGGCCTCACCGCGCCGAGGAGAGTCGCTCACGTAGGTCTGTCTCAATAAGATGCCGTTTCGCTGGGCAGCCATGGTGAGATACGCGGTATCCCAGTCGGCGAACGCGCCGACGATTAACGCCTGTGGTGCGCGTTCGACGGTGTCGAGTGTAAAAGCGACAGTGTTGTTGCGTGTGATCGCATCACTGGCGGCGGCAAGCGTGAGCCGCATCGGGTGCCTGCCTGCCTCGGGCGCCTTGGCGCGAAGTGTCACAACGTGAGTCGCCTTGCCTGTGGCAACACACTCCTCCGAAACGAGGTCCAGATTATTGCTGCTGAGAGTGAGTCTGAACGGCGACGGTATGCCAACAGCTGTCTTCACAAGCACTTTGAGCGTGAAGTCTTTCCGTGCAAAAGCAATCCGTCTGCACTCCCAATCCAGAATCGCAAGATCCACGACGCCTGGCATTAGCGACCCAGTGCCGACGCTGATAGTCGGGATTTTGGCTTTACGGATGTCATCCAAAACAGTCGCGGACGAGCGACCGTTGTGTCCCCCGTCGGAGAAGACATAGAGACCAGAAAGTACTTCGCCCTCGTGCTGATCGAGGAGCAATGCGAGGTCGCCGTAGAGATCGGTCTGGTTACTGGCTGCCGGACGACCCTGACCTTTGGTCAGAGTTACTGGCTCGAGGCGCATCGCGCGGATAGTATCGCGTGCAACCTGCGATCGGGATAGGGTGCAGACCTCGGCGATACGAGGCTTGAGGGTTGCCTCGTGTGTCGCGAGAAATGCGGCATCACTGAGCGACTGCAACGTGAGCATTGCGGTGTTGGTGTCGTCGGCAATGGACAGCAGCATTTCCAACGGCGCAAGGACAGACTGCATAAAAGCAGGCGTGAGATCGCCGATGCCGTCGCGGAGATTCTCAGTGACTGTGCTGAGGGATGCAAGTAGCTGCATCGACTCGGCAGCAGGCACCGCCTGCTGCGGCGGGAGTGTCTGGGCCATGAGTTGCGCACCGCCTAGCAACGTGCGGAGCCTGCTTTTAGTTTCACTGACCCATTCACCGTATTTGTTTTGGGTTGCTGCAGCAGATTCCGCTAGCGGCACGCCCTGCGCAAGCTGTTCATGGACTGATGCTAGGGCGGCCTGCTGCTGCGTGGCAGAATCGATGATTAAGGCTAGGCCGTTACGTAGCTGAATTGCCTCACTAGGCCGCTCCTTCACCAAAACGGGCGAGTGTATCGTCAGAAGATCGAGTGCTGCCGTGACATCGCCCGTGCCCGCAAACGGCTCGTTCATGCTGTCAGAGGTATCGAGGTAGGCAAGGCGCTTTCCGTCATGCTCCCACGTGCTAACGCGGATAAGAACAGGTCGATAGACGAGCCACGCCGTGAGGAGAAGCAGAAGCGTGATGGTGAGAGGAAGAATGCGTGCTGCGAGCGACGCTCGCGTGACTTCAATGCGAGCCCAGCGGATCGCCATGGCAATACAAGCAATTGCCACAACCATAAGCCCCCACCACGGCACGGCCGCTTCGCTGTAGAAAACCCATTGCGTGTCAATCAATCTCATGTAAAAAACCGCCGGCAGAGCCATGCTTCACAGACAAGAGTAGCCAGAACGGTGACTGCGAACCACGTAGCGGCGGAGCCGCCCTCGTACCCCTGGCCGACGGCACGGATGAGTTGGGGCTCGCTTTCTAGGAGATCGGCGTGGAGCAATTCCTGGAGTTGCTTACGTGCGGGGTCCGCAATGGCTCGGTGGTCGGATTCCTCTTGGTCAGCAGAAACGTGATACCACGTGATGCTTTTGTCATCTTGCGGATCCAGATGCATTGCGTAGTCACCCGGCTGTTGCGTCTGATCGAACCGAATATAGCCACGCTGATCGGACCATACAGAATCGCGAATGTGCGACGTTCCGTTGGGTGCTACGAGGCGAACAGTGGCGGCACTGACAGGGCGAATAATCGGTTCTCCTGGCCGCAGATTGAGTGGAAACTGCACGCTGGCCGCCGCGACGGTAAGGAGGCGAGTTAACAGCAGTGGATACGCGGCGTGCACAACCAGTGAATGCCATTCGCTCCCAAACCCAGCGGTCCAAAGCAGCACACGGCCGCGACCGACCGATTTTTCCATCAGAAGCGGTGCGCCGTCACTCAGAGATAAAAGCAGGGACGTCCCAAGACGCTCAGTGTTTGGGACAGTGGTATACCAATTGTAAAAGCGCGCGCTGCCGATGTTGCCGCCACGAGCGTCTTCAAGTTCGTGCAGGACGCGGTCAGTAGTTTTCTCGACAACGGCCTGCTGATAGGTCTCGGGGTCAATCTGATCGCGAAAGGGATTGGCAAGATCGATGGGGAGTATGCGGGCAAAGGCGGCGTTGAACGCATCGGGTCTAGCGGTCGGGCCAGGCGCGAGGATGACGGTGCCGCCACGCGTCGCGTAGTCAATGATAGCGACGACGGCCTCGGGAGAAACAGTCTCGGTATCGAGCAGAATCATTGCGTCGATATCGCGAAGCAATCCGGTGCTCAGTTGTGATGGATTCGCATTCACGACGACAGTGCGAGCGATATCGCCTGATTTTCTGTCGAAGGCAGCTTCCTCCTGAGCTGTAATGCGTTGCTGCATTGCAGCCCGCTGGGCCTCCGGAACGGCTGTCATAAGTGCGTTACGTTTCTCGTCATTGATCGGACCTTTGGCCAACGCGATGCCTTCATGCAGCGCGAGTCGAAGCCATTCTCTTGGGTTGTCGAACCCCCTGGCGGTGTTGATGCCCTGCACAACAATTACGTTGAGTTCGCTTCGAACGCGAAAGCTACGGGCAATGACATCGTCAGCGGGATAGTCATCTGCTTTCAAACGGGCGGTGAGTGTTTCCTCGCCAGCGGTGAGCGAGAGAGGGATCTCGATCGTCTTCTCACCCGGTGCCAGGGCGATCACTTGGTCGAAGATCGTATCACCCGAACTATTTTGGATGGTGAGCAATGTCTCGGCGGATGGCTTGGAACCGTAGTAGCCAACCGTGATGGAGAATATGGTTGGCTGACTCGCGAGAACGAGATCGGTGCCGGGCGTGAGGCTAGAGATTGCAAAGTTATCGCTGTCTGGTCGCTCGAAGGTGACGGGAAAGACGCGCACGCCCGAGGCATGGAGCAGTCGCGATGGAAGTGCCATCGCAGAGAGCGTACGCAGATTCTTGTCGCTGAAATCAGAGAGAATATAAAGCTCTTTGTTCTTTTCAGGGCTTTGTCGGAAGAGGTCGGCAGCCTGCCGAAGCGATGTCTCGAAGTCCGCCGGGGAGTGGGTGAGATAGAGAGCGGTGACGGCCTGATCGATGGCGTCAGGGGTAATGGGAAGGGCGTTCAATGTCACTGGCAAGGAGTGGCCGTCCATCGAGAGCAAGTCGACCCGGCCCGGAAACGACGCGGAAGCGAGAATCTGACGACAGAGAGAGACGGCGCTATTGTATTTGCTGCGTGTGCCAAAAGACGCAGACATGCTCTGTGACAGGTCAAACAGGATAATGCGATGCGACGAGGCGGGCGAGGATGGGAACTCCTCGGCCTGTCGCATTTGCCAGGGAAAGTACGGCTGCATGAAGGCGAGCGGGAGTGCGATGAGCGCGAGCGTGCGCATCAGGATAATGACGTAGCGTTTCCACTCGCTCAGCTTTTTTTGCGACTGGACGAGTTTGCGAAGAATATAGATCGAGCCCAGCGAGCTGTCACGTTTTCGACTCTTAAAAATAAGGTAAAGAATCAACGGGATCGCGGCGGCGATGAGAAAAGCTGCGAAGATCGGCGTGTGGAAGAGCATGCGTGGGGATGGGATGACTGCCGGTCCTAGGTGCTTATTGCGTTACGGCGGCGAAGGTATGCCGAGAGCGCGGTTTCGAAGTCGTCGCTCACGGGCAGAACGATGTGATCGAAGCCACTGCGATGGCAAGCGGTTCTCATCTCCTCCTGATGTGCGTCGAATGCCCGATGGTATTCACGCTGGATGAGCGTGGGATCGACGGTGATCACCTCCGGGCCTTCGAGGTCGTGAAAACGAATCACGTTGGTCAATTCCATTGACCGCTCGGATGGGTCGAAGACCTGCATCGCAATCAGGTCGCTGCCTCGGAATCGGAGGCGTGCAAGGAGAGGAACAATTCGCTGTGGGTCATCCATAAAGTCAGAGATAACAATTGTCAGCCCCTTGTAGCGGATGGGGGCGGTGGCAATGGTCAGAGCTTTTACAAAGTCGGTTGCGCCGTTGGGCGCGGCCGCGGCGAGAGCCATCAGGACTCGCTGAAAGTGGGCGGGCCCGCTGCCAAATGGGATGTGCGCGTCACTGGATGTGTTAAAAGTCGTGAGGGAGAAGGAATCTCGCTGTAGGCTGGCCAATCGCGAGAGGATTGCTGCTAATCGCACGCCGAATTCGAGTTTGGTGAATGAGTTGTCACCCTTATGCGACATCGACGACGAGATGTCGAGCAGCAGGCTAATGCGGGTGTTGGTTTCCTCTTCAAATTCTCTGATGAAAAGCCGTTCGGACTTGGCGTAGAGTCGCCAGTTCAAAAACTTGAGGTTGTCGCCCTGAAAATAGTGCCTGTGCTGCAGGAAATCAGACGAAAAACCTTTCGAAGGCGACCTGTTAAGCGAGTGCTGGAAACCCTCGACTCGGAAGCGGGAAAACACTTCCAGTGCGCCCAGACGATCGGCAATGTCGGCAGGCAGAAGTTGGAGTGCGGGAGTGCTCATGGACTCGTGGCAAGAAGAATTCGTTGGGTGCAAGGCTCATCCGTGCGGGCGTGGCAATTATTCCTTCACCGTCTTTAAAATCATGTCGATGATGTCGGACGAGGTGATGCCATCTGCTTGGGCGGTAAAATTGACGATAATGCGGTGCTGTAACACCGCCTTGGCGACGGCGAGGATATCTTCCGCCGCTACATGAGGTTGGCCTGTGAGGAAGGCGCGGGCCTTTGCTCCAAGGATCAGATACTGACCCGCGCGTGGTCCAGCGCCCCATTGAAGATACTTTCGTACAAAATCGGGTACGACTGCATCCCCCTCCTTGCCGCGACTGATGCGACTGCAGCGAGAGATATTCGCAGCGTAACGAATCAACGGAGTGCTGATCGGGATATCGCGCACGATTCGGTTGATTTCAATAATCTCCGATGCATGCATGATGGTGTTCAATGTCGGCTGAGAGTTGCCTGTCGTCCGGCTGAGAACCTCTACTTCGTCATCCAGCTCAGGGTAATCGACCCAGAGGAAAAACATGAAGCGGTCCTGTTGGGCTTCGGGGAGAGAGTATGTGCCTTCCTGCTCGACGGGATTTTGGGTTGCGAGCACAAAAAACGGCTGCTCAAGGGTGTAACTCGTGTGACCGACGGTGATCCTGTGCTCCTGCATCGCCTCGAGGAGCGCCGACTGTGTTTTAGGAGGCGTGCGGTTGATTTCGTCCGCAAGAATCATATTTGCAAAAAGAGGGCCTTTGACGAAGACAAACTTTTTCGAACCGTCGGGCTGCTCCTGAATAATTTCGGAGCCGGTGATGTCGCCTGGCATGAGGTCCGGGGTGAACTGAATGCGTTTAAACGAGAGATCAAGGACGCGAGCAAGCGTATTAACCATGAGTGTTTTGGCGAGCCCAGGAACCCCCATCATGAGAACGTGCCCGCCGGCGAAGACACCCATAAGAAGCTGGTCGATCACGCTATTTTGGCCGACGATGACCTTAGCAATTTCAGCGCGGACCGCCGAAGCTTTCGCGGTGAGTGCCTTGTAGTGCGTCAGATCGATTGGCGTGGTTGGGTTTGGCATATATCGGACTCCTAGCGGGGTGAGGACAGCGACTATTATCTTCCGCTTCCTTGTGGTGTGAAAGAGGGCATCTGGGGGCGCCAACGGCTGGCTAGGGGTTGCCTGCGTAGGTGAGGATATTGGCGTACAGCGTGGGCCATTCCTTCCACTGGGTAACGTGAGTCTTTCCAGGAAAGTCTTTGTCGATGCCAAACGCATTGTTGGCCACAACGACGGTAATTTGCTTCCCTGTTTTCTTCTCAACGATGAATGGCTTACCCCCGACTTTCATGAGGACCTTAATCGACGGATCGTTCTTCAGTGTGAGGTCCTGCACGTAATACATCCATGGAAGAGATGAAAGGTCAACACCCTTAAAAATAGGGTGATCCTTGACTTCGGGTGAAGGGGCCGCGAGTTGGAGTGGGCCTTTGTGGATCGCGTTGTCCGTCGGTACGAGTGGATAGTAGTCGTTGATCGCGTGTTGCTCGAGTTCAAATGTAAACGCATTCGCGCCGCCAGTGAAAACCAAACCGCCACCCGCTTGAAGCCAGGGAAGCATGACAGACGCACCGACCCGTCGAATCTCACGGTCTTGCATGTTGCCCATAACAAGAACGCGACAATCAAAAAGTCGCTCGTAGTCGTAGGGAAAGTCGGACAGCCCTGAGGCTGGCGGATCGCTTCCAACGCAATAGCCGACGGTAAGTTTCGAATTGGGAATGGTGGCGATGGCTTCCTTGATGCCTAGGCGTGAGGTGCCAAAACCAAAGACGCCAAAGACGTTGAATGTGGTGGTGTTGATAGCAATGCCAGGCGGGGGTTCGGGAACCTTCGGATTACGAATTTGTCGCTTGAGCAATCGCCACGGGGTGGCGTTATCGGTGACGTTTTTTTTGAGTTTGTAGCTGCCCATATCGAGGCGTTGGAAATCGTATTGTTTTGAAGAGCCGTCAGGCAATTCCACAAACGCGCTGATGTTGAACTGGAGAGGGCCATTGTCGGCAAGATCGAACTCGAGGTGCCCACGCGTGGGCTGAACGCTGATTCCCTCGAAAGTGACGGGCTTGAGCTTGGAAGATTGGCCGCTGCCTGTGGTAAGATCGGCGATAACTTCTGTGTTGATCGTAACGCGTGCGACTTGCTCGTAGCTCGAGGTAACATTGTAATCGATGACCAGCTTGCCGTTATCGCGCGTGGATTGTGCTTCCACAATGAAGTATTCGTTGGCGTAGTCGATATGCCCTAAGCCAATGACGGGAAGGATATAAACACGACCTTTCCAAGGTGTCTTGTTGAAGACAAGGATGCCGTCGTACCACCACTCCTCGGTGGTGTTGCCGCAGTTGTAGAGCGTCTGCGTGGAGTCGAAATCCATCAGATACACAATGCCCTCTTTCCGGGCCTCATTGATCTTGGCCGACCAGCCTTGATTGAAATCGGTGACAAAGTCGCTCGTGGTGTGCGCGGGATACTTGTCTGCCCCACCCCCGATAGCGTCGATGCCGCGGGCAGTGGGCCGCAGGACGGTGTCCGAACCGTCAGCTTTAATAGTGGAGCAATTATGCACCCAGAAACTCGGTCGCTTGGCGTTGATGTCGTTGTTGATGAGTTCAAAATCGAACCGGAAAAAAGGCTGGCCTGTTTTGAGCGTGACGGTGCGTTTGAGGGTGAGATTCGAAAGGAGCTTGGAGATGATGCCCGATCCGTCACCGCCAATCCAGCCTCGAATGTCAGTTGCAAAGACAACCTGTGCTTCGTCAGGGCCTTCTTTCGTGATTGTGTATTCGTAGGACTTATAGCCCAGTTCTTGAAAACGCCAGTCCTGCTCCCAGAGGCAGTCCATGAGGAGGCCACCGCCGCCCGCCATGCGAATCTTGGAGTTTGTGGCCTCGACAATATCATTGCCGCTGGGACGGAAGACGAAGCGGTTGATAAGTGCCTGCCGCCAAGGAAGCAGGTGCATACTGATGAGCTCAGACTCCATGAGAATGGCATCATCGCCGTCTTCATCAGTGATAAGTGAGATGTGAATGCCCTCCTCGTCAGCGGCATATACAAGCAGAGGCGTGAAGGCGACGAGGGCGTTCAGGATAGCCAGCCGTGAAAAAGCGCGAGAAAACCAACGACAGCGAAGGATTGTGGATTTGTAATGCATGGGTTCGTGGTAACCGTGGCTAGCGTCGAGAAAATGTTTGTGCGAAGGAATGGGTAGCAGCCACGCAGAAGTTACTTCGTAAACGTGACAGCAACGACTTTGAACAGAATCAACTCTGGTAGATCAAACGTGACCTCCCCTTGAGCAATTGTTGCCTCAAGTTTCTTAACCGCAGGTTGGGGATGATTGTCGAGAAGTACAACGCTTGCCTGCGTGTAGCCCTCGGGGATCTTCACCGTCATCGTGAGGGCCGAACGCACTGGCGCGGGCAGCACGCCAAAGCGGTTCTTGAACCAGCGTTCAGTGACGGGCGGATTGATGATGGGAAGGACATAGAGCCTGTCGCCGCTGGGCTCCACTCGCTCCCAGCCGCCCTCGGTGAACCAAATATCAGACTGGCTGTCGAGCCGTACTTTCTGGTCCATATCGTGGATGGCTTCGAAGCTTGTGTCCCAAAAAAACTCACCAAAGCGCGTGGCATAGACATCGAGATCGAGGTCGCTCTCAGGGATCGGGCCGTAGGCTGCATAGCTCAGATGCGCGCCACCGAGGGTGGTGAAGAGGCGGGTGTAGATCATGTCGGGGCTATAAAGATCACCAACGGAATACATCATGTGGTCGTGAAATCCCTGAATCGACTTAAAGGCGGCGGATTCAAAGACGGTAGCGCGGTAGTAGTTGCGAGCGATATTTTTGTAATCGTTTTGACTGCCGAACGTATGAAACCAGGCTTCTTCGAGGATTGATCCGCCGTTCTCGACCATCTGCATCAGTGGGCCGTCGGCACGAATGATGGCTTTAGCCCTGTCGAAGTCGAAGGGGTCTTTCTGTGGACCCGCGAGGTCTGCATTGATGTTGTTGCCCCGGAACTCAAAGGAAGGAAACTTCTCGCGCACAGCAGCCTTGTAACGGGCCATGTTGGCGGCCTGCATCTTGACCATTGTTTCTTTGGAGAGGTTGAGTGACTCGCCCAGGCCGTTGTTTGGAAACACCTCGAACGGGTAGCCAGAGTCCCATCGAATCCCTGTGTATGGGACTGCCGCGACGAGCTTGAGCGTGCCCTGGATCGTGAGATCAGTCGTGATCGGATAGAAGCCATTGAACCCAACAAAGCCCACATGGGGGCCGGTCACCGGCGGGTTGCCTGTGCGGCCGTTCTTGTGCCATTCGCGAAGTGCGGCAGTATTCGCCGCGCGCGTTTCAAGCATTTCATCAGTACAGACAGGCCGGGCGGCTCCACCAAATCCTTGGCATATTTCTGGGTGCTGAAAGTAAAGATCATAGGCTTTGCTGCCCGTACCGTGTACCTCTGTATAGAAAAACGTAGCGATGCCACGAGCGGAATTCTCCGTAATCTTTGCCTTCTGGAAGGCGATACTTTCTTCTTTGGACGAGTTACCGGCGATATAAGGCTCGTCGAAATGCTCGTCATCGGGCACGAGTCCTGCGCCATCAAAGGGCGTGGGGGCCCAGTATTCCTGATGGGTCTGAACATGCGGAACCGACGCATAGAGACGATTAAAAAGCGAGGGGCTACCCGGCGGTGAAGTCGATGATTGACCTGGCTGGGGAATGACGACGGCGTTGTTGAGCGGGTGAACTGTAAACCACCCAGATGCTGAGCTGAGGACCGTGCCTGCATCGACGATTTGCGCAACGACCTCCTGGCCCCAGAGCGGGTGGTCATTGGGGATCGGCCACTCAATACGAAAGAATGCACCGCCGCCTGCTGGGGCTTCAACAGGTTTGTCGACCACAGTTGTTTCGCCGGTCAGTCCATGGCGAACGAGCAGTCGGAGCGATTGGGCTTTGCTTGTTTTGGAGCGGTTGTGCATCGCGACGCGAAAGACCTGGGTTTCGCCGGGCCGACGCCAAGCGAACTGAGGCTGGATGTCGCGGAGGACAATGGCATCTGGATCAGGCAGACGAGCGAGCGTGATGGTGTCAATGGTGAGCCTGCGGAGTGATGGAAGGGGCGGGGCTAAGCCAGTACCGGCGAGATTGACCTGTGGAAAGGCGAGAGTGACGGTAATCGTGTTTGGGGTTTTCCCCAGCCTGTTAAAGCCGTCCAAGATCTGCGCGTTGAGCGTGGTTTTCGCGGGAAGCGCAAGCGGCTGCCCCTTCGTGGCCGTGAGCAGTTCGCGCAGTTCAGCGGTCTGCTCACGCGTGATGCCCGGACGCTTTTGAAAGGCATCGAGAGCGGCATCGGCGTCTAGGAAAGCCAGGTTCGAATCACGGACTTCATAGTTGACTGTAAAGTCTTGATAGACGTCTTCTTCAAGAAACTCGTTGCCCACAATGGCTCGACCGCCGGCGCCGGAAATATCGACGTTGATGCGGGAGCCCAAGGCGTTGAGCAGTCCCTGCATTTTCATACGAATGGTGATGCTGTACGCCCCAACGGGAAGGTCTTTCAGTGTAGGCGTACGGACAATCGCGAACGCTGATTTACGGAGCAGGCGGTTATTGACGTTGAGGGCCAGCGCGGTGCCAGTACTCGTTTGATCGTCCTCAATTTCCTTGTAGCTCAGGAGTGCTGCCCTGCCATCATCGCCCGGGTGGAGTTCCTTATAGCCAAGCACATCAGACGTCCAGGTCTGGAGAACGCCAGTGGTAGCATTGTCGTCGGCGAACGCAACCGATGAAAGAAAAATAAGCCCTGCTACGGCGGCCATGGAAACTACAAAAAACAATCGCCGATTGACAATTGTATGGCGGATGTGGGGAGAACGCCCTCGGAGTGGATGTGTCGCCATATGGATCAAGCAGTCACAATGCCGAAGAAGAAAACGTCCGTAGTATAACAGGGGTCGAGGCAATGACTCTGACAAACTCGTCGAAGCTATCGATGGTTTCATTGGACAACGTATCATAAATGAAGAGGGCTATGATCAGCGGCCAGCAAGAGGCCCCGAGGCATTGGCCGCCATCGTCCTCTTCTCCTAAGAGTAGAATGTATTGCGAGAGGAATTGGTTACGCGGGCCACTGTCCTTCGAAAGAAAATGCACGGTGTTATGCCCTGACAGGGCGCCTTTTTTCGGTTGTGCTCGGGCACGCAATTGAGATATTCCAGCCAGATGTTTCGGGAAATGGGAGGAGCTTGTGTTTTCTAGGTTTTGCCTATCAGTCGCTCTGGCGTTCATCGTGTTTTGCGATGCGGCACATGGAGGAGATGAGCTCACGTGGACCGAAATTCCTCACAGTTGTTGGCAGGGCGCAATCGACGTTGAAGTGCCCTCTCTCAAACGTACGGCTACGGCGGTCGTCGCGCTGCCGGCCAAGGATGCCTCAGGGCTTGCAGTCGCCTCGGCTTTGGTTTGCCCAGCCGGTCTCTACGAGGTGCGTCTCACGCTTTGTTCCTCGCATACTTCTGACGTAATCGCGTTTCACTCTGGCGTTCGCGGAATGGTTGGCGGCATTGTCGCCGCAGAATTTCCTGGACAGTTCTTTGCCCGACCACATGAGCCAGAAACTCGCACCTTCAAGGCAGTCCAGCGAAAGGATGGTCCATTCGCGATTCGACTTGAGGCGTTTGCCGATGCGAAGGTCGCCGAGCAAGCATGGACTCAGACCCTGCTCAAAAAAGGCGGGCCGTCTCACGAGATCTCGCTGGGGGGCGGCGACGACCTTGCCGAAGACCTTGAGATCGACATCGTCCTCTCGCCAAGCAGCGCCGTGTACTATCTTGTCGATCGCATAGAGTATCGACTGCTCTCACGATCGGGTCGTGTGACTGCTGTTTCGGCCGACAAGATTCGGTATCTTCCGGGCGACTCGCTCAAGGGCACAGCGAGCCTGATCGACGTTTGTGGCAATGGGGGCAATGGCAGCCTCAACTTCTTTCTCGAGCATGGAGTGCGCGACCGCACAAAGGCTGGAAGTCTACCGGTGACCCTCGGGCCACACTCGCAGGAGATTGCCTTTGAGATCCCGCTCCCGCAAGAGGAGCTCGGGTATGCGGTGGTGGCCGAGTATGTTTCTGCCGACGGAGCCGACCACTCAGAAGCGGCAGAGTATTTCAACATCGCCGCCAATTTTCAGCGCGTAGCGATCTTTGGAGCGGCTATCGGATCTCGAGATGCCGTGCTGGATGAAGCAACGGTCCGCACGCGGGTAGAGAGAGCAAGGGCCGACTACTTCAATGCTACGGAGTATTTCGCTTGGGCCGAAGATGACCTTGTTGAGATGAGTCCCGCCACTGATTTCTGGTCGAGCGGCCAGACAAACTACCGAATGCACAAGCCCACGATGCAGCGGCAGATACGGATCGCGCACGAACAAGGCTTAGCGGTTGCCACCTATGGCAAGTTTGTGATGTCGGGACTTTCCGGTTGGAATCGGGCTTACGACTATCCGGCAGATCATCGCAGTCAATATTTCTACCCTGTCGGCATGTGGGAGGGCGTGAGCGTTCCGGACTTTGATCGCCGACGACAGGGAGACTTCCGGGTGTATGGGGGCGGCCCAAACGTTGCCGGTCACCCATTCAACACATGGTGGGCGAGTTTTTTGCCGATCAACCCCGATCCGTCGCCAGCCAATGTCCGTACCGCTGCCGAGGAGTGCGTCCGATCGATCGATATGTTCGGGTGGGATGCCATTCGTTGGGACGGCCATCCGCGCGGTGGTGGCCAGTGCGGCTCCAGCGGTATCTACGACCCATCTGCAGCTAGAAAAACGCAGTCGCTCGTTCGCTATTTCAAGGATGTGGTCTCTGAAAAACACCCCAACTTCCGCCACGGCTACAATTTTCTAATGATCGAGCCCGAGAAGAACCACGACTGGGCTGTTGAAGACTATGAACTCGACGAACTCTGTCGAGGCGGCGGGCTCCTGATGAACGAGTCGATCGGCAACGCCTCGGGCGGCTGGACGTTTGCTCAGATTGTGAGAAATTTGCAGGTAGACGGCGACCTTTGCCGCGAGCGAGGTGGCTTTTATCTGGGGATTAGTTTTGCCGCGACGCCGCGGGACACGATGATCGAAAGCGGACTGTGGGCCGCCGCTGGGTGCCGCCCCTACAATACTGCGATGAGCCGTGAGGTCCGCCGCTACTGCACCCGCTTTTCGCAGTACACGTTCGACGAGCGACTGCGACGGATCGCTACCCCGGAGAAGCTGTTGGTTCCCCAGACAGATACCCGGCTCTGCTGGCAACCGTTCGTCTACGAAACGCCGCTGCAGGGGGGCCGGCGGCAGTTGGTTGTAAATGTTTTTAACCTCCCTTTGGCTGCAAAGCGGCCTCCGCGGAATGGCGGTGCAAAACCAGAGTGGGACATGTCGTCAGGCACCCCTCCCGTGGCGTTTGACCTCACGCTGCCATCGGGTTACAAGCCAATAGGTGCGCATCTTATTCAGCCTCAATCACTCGAAGTTTCATCGCTGCCGTTAAAGGGTTGCCGATTGAATTTCCCAGCCGTAGCCGCGTGGAGCGTGGCCGTGATCGATTTGGAAGTGTCCGCCGACGCTCCCTCACTGGTGTCGCAATGTGGCCCGCAGAAAACATTTGGCGTGCCCAGACAGGGGCTCGATGAAGCCCATCGTCGCGAGGAGATCGTGATTGACCCACGGGTTGAGGTCTGGGAGGTCAATAAGAATCTGTCATTTGCGTCGGCATCCGCGGTCGAACACGATTCCAAGCGAGATTCAATTGAATCGTTGCCCGTTCCGGTGCGTGATAAGGCTCTGCTTTCGTTGCGGCAGACACCGGAGGCTCTTTGCAACGACTGGTGGAAAGGGGCGAGCCTGCCGCAGGATCTGGCGTTGAAGGGTCGGCCGCCGGCCATCGGCGAACTCACGCCTGTTCGCGATGGGCGATTCGATATCCATTATAGCCGTGGGGCGATGGACGATCGGCTGCGGATGCCGCTGGCGTTTGCTGGGCTCGGGAGATTTCACGTGCACGATGCGCGGTTGGCAGGAGGAGTGCGGCAAGGAGCAAATATCTGGCTCGACGGCAGTGTGTCCTGGCGAGAGTATCCTCAGTTCGACGTGTTGCTGTTCACTGGCATTCCGCATGCTGCAATCGGTGCGGAGAACGCTTACGGTCTGGTTGGTTACGTGAAGGCGGGCGGCGCGGCTTTTTTTACTGGCGGCGAGTATGCCTTCGGAAAGGGCGGTTACATGCACACCGTGCTAGAACGAGAACTCCTGCCTGTGGTGTGTACCGAGATGCAAGATACCGCTTATGCCAATCCACCCGGTACGATCGGGCCGGGGCCAGACTTTAATGAACTCAATGTGAGAGTCGATTTTGCCGCGAAGCCAGTTTATTGGGTTCGTAATCGCATAGTGCTCAAGCAGGGAGCAAAGGTCTTTCTAGAATCGAACGGGCATCCGATCCTTGTTGGGTGGCAGGCCGGCAAGGGTCGCGTAGCTTGTCTGCTCGTCGATCATCGCGGCAAGTCAACTCCTGAAGTGACGGCGTTCTTCGACTGGAAGGATTGGCCGCACTTAGCCAGCGGCGTGCTCCGGTGGCTTGCGCCAGATGCCGGCAAGGTCAACTCTCTGCCGGTGGCCACACAACGGACTCCAGTGGATGACAACCTAGACGATGATCTGGCGACCGATCTCGAATCACCAAATGATGCGGGCATTCCCGTTCCGTTGGGTGAGGCCAGCCAGCGGGAGCGCAACCGCGATCGTGTCGGCGACATTGCATCTCATGCTGGAGCCGACAGGGTCGCGGAGGGACGGAAGCGACTGGCAGCCTTCGTCGCGATTGAACAGAAATCCCTCGTCGACTTTGCTCGTAGTTGCGGAGAGGATGTGGCGATGCTTACAACGTCGCCTTGCCTCGACTCCGAGGCCATGCTCGAACGAATGGCGTGGCTGGCATATCTCGCCCGCCATGACAAGACCCAATCGGCCGCATTCCTGCGGGAGTGGCTTCGAACTGATCTGTACTGCGATTTCTGCGGTCGTTCGGCGCACAACGCAGTCGACGAAAAGAAGCACACCGGTGCGGTTGCCGCGGCCAGATACGCTGACTGGAAGAGTCTTGCCCAACGATTCGCTGCCCTTCGCGATACGACACGATTGCAGGCGGAGTCGACGCTGAAGGGGCAGCCGGCAGACGCCGCAGCGGCCATCAAGCAGGTGCAATTTGCGCCTGAGATTCGGGCGGCAATCGATTTGCTCGGGAGCTGCGAACGCGCCGGTTTGTTACCCGTACTCGAATCCGTTGTCGATGCCCCCAATCCAGAACTGGCTGCCTTCGCTGCCATTCGCCTTCAACCAATATCAACGGATGAATGAGGAAAAGTCCCCGAGACGCATAGTCATGGTGCCGCGTTCATTGATGATACGGTGGATCGTCCTGTGGGGCATCGCTGGGTGACCTGGTCAGAATATCAGCGAATCACATCGCGGTGTGGAGGTGCGAGCTGACGGCACGTTGGGTCTCGCCCGAATCGCCATCTGCCCGGCGAAAGGAAAGCTCTGGGTTGATCACCACTGGAAGCCGGAGCAACTCAAGGAATCGGGGATCGCCCGGCGGCTGCTGGTCTTCGGGCTGAAGGCCGCTCCCACGGTCGAGTACAACGGAAAGCCTCTGGCAGCTCCGCCGGAACTCGTCGAGGCGAATGGTCAGAAGGCCTACGCCATCCATTTGAATCAGTAGTAATCGCCTAAAACCAGCATGATCATCCCCACTCAGGCATCGCGCGGTCTTGCAAGCGGCCTGCTGTTGGCTGCCATCGGGTGTATTGCGATGCCGGCCGCATCCATCGCCGACGAGACGGCGACGCCGGCCGCCAAGCAGCCGGCCGATCCGCCCGTGGGCGACAACATGCTGGGGTCCCTGGGGCAATGGGCCTCCGACCTGCTCGGTCGCGAGCCGGCCGCGCTCTCGTGGCGGCAAGCACGGTTTACCGATCTCGAGGCCTGGCGGCGACAGGCCCGGGCGAAGGTCGAGGAATTGCTGCTGATCCCCGACATGCCGTGGAAGCCCGAGGCCAAGGTCGAGCGGCAGTTCGAGCATGACGGCCTGCATATCGAGGAGCTTTCCTGGCAGCTGCCGTATGGGCCGCGAACCCGGGCCGTGTTCATCAAGCCCGCCGGCAGCCGGGGCCGTTTGCCCGGCGTGCTCGCCCTGCACGATCACGGCGGGATCTCGCGATGGGGCGTGTCGAAGATCACGCAGCTCGGCCCCGACGACACCGAGACAGCCGAGCACCAGAAGACGTATTACGGCGGCCGCGCCTGGGCCAACGAGCTGGCCCGCCGGGGCTATGCCGTGCTCGTGCACGACACGATCGGGTTCGCCAGCCGAAACCCGGGAGTCTTCGAGGAGAAGTTCGAGAAGTCGCTTCTGTGCGCCGGAACGCTCTGGGCGGGGCTCGTGCTCTACGACGACCAGCGGGCGCTCGACTATCTCTGTTCGCGGCCGGATGTGGACGCCGAACGGATCGGCTGCGGGGGTCTTTCCGGAGGCGGGCTGCGGACCGTGTTCCTGGGGGGCATGGATCCGCGGATCAAGGCGGCCTTCCCGGTGGGCTGGATGACCACGTGGCGCGACGTGATGCTCTACAAGTGTTACAAGCACACCTGGATGCTCTACGTGCCGGGGCTGCCGCGGCAGCTCGACTATCCGGAGATCCTGGGGCTGCGCGTGCCGCAAGCCGTGTTCGTCCTCAACGACAGTGAAGACGAACTGTTCACGCTTGCCGAAATGCGGGAGGCAGACCGGATTCTGCGCGAGGTTTACGCGAAGGCCGGCGCCGCGAACAAATACCGGTGCACGTTCTATCCCGGGCCACACAAGTTCGATCGTGTCATGCAGAACGACGCCTTCGCGTGGCTCGACGGTCTCCTGAAATCGCAGCAGCTGGCCGTGGGTTCCGCCGAGCCGACCAAAGCGGGCGGCAGTGCCGCGGGCCTTGCCTGCACGCAGCGCCTCATCGCCGAGAAGAAGCCAATCCGCGTCGTCGCCTACGGCGACTCGATCAGCGAGGTGAAGCCGGGCTGGAACGGCGGGGCGAAGTCGCCCGCCGCCAACTGGGCCGCCGTGCTCGTGAAACGGCTCGGCGAACAGCATCCCGGCTCCGCCTTCACACTGCACCACTTCGCGATCGGCGGGCAAAACACCTACGAGGGCCTCGGTCGGCTCGACGGCCTCAAGCCCCACGCCCCCGACCTCGTGCTCCTGGCCTTCGGGGCCAACGATTGCTGCCACCATTTCCTCGAGCCGGTGGAGACCGGCCAGGCGCTCGGGACCATCATCGTCGACATCCGCAAACGCTTCGCCGCCGACGTCGTGGTCGTCGGGACCGGCGGCGACAATCCGCGGAAGCCGTTCTTCCGCCACCTCGACGACACGCTCGCGGCCCAGCGGTCCGCGGCCGCCGAAGCGGGCGCGCCGTTCGTGGACGCGCGGGCCGCGATCCTCGCGGCGACCTCCGGCGGCGATCGCTGGGCCGATTTCCACTTGGGCGCCGACAACTGCCACCCCAGCGATGCGGGCCACGCGATCTGGGCCGAGACCGCCTTCACACGCATTCAGGAATTCCTGCGAGTCACACCTTCATCAGGAGAATCGACGCCATGAGGTTGTTTCCATCGAGCCGTTTCATGAGTGCGTGCTTCACGCTCCTCGCCGTCGTGGGGATCGTCGCCCCGGCGGCCGCCGAGACGCTCGAAATCAGCGCGGCCGAATGTGCCGGCATGAGTGGCTTCCGCGCGCACTGGGATCGCGCGATCCCGGTCGCCGAGGAGGGCGAGCGAATCCAGCGGGATGCGGTCGTGAAAGACCGCGGCCAGACGGCCGTCTGGGGTGGCGAGAAGCCCGGCCCGCTCGCGTTCGACGCCGTGCATCGCAGCCTGCTTGTGCGCTTTCCCGGCGCGGTGAAGGAAATCGCGGCCGCGCTCAAGTCAGGTAAGGCAATCGAGAAAGTGGAACTCGTGCTGCCACACCTCGACGAGGAGCTCTGGCCCTGTGGCTCGGGCGGCGCCGACTATCCCTGCGCCGATGGCTACCGCTACCGCATGAACTGGGACTGCGACAAGATGTATCGCGCCCAGCGTCCCAGCTGGCATGCCGTCGCCCATGCGCTCCGCAAGCCCTGGACGGCCGACGCCGCGGTCGGACCGACGTACAACGCGGCCGTCAACGGTGCCGTGTATTGGAAGCGTTTCGGTGCCACCGATACCGCCGAGGATCGGTATCCGGAGCAGCTTGGGCCCACCGAGGTCTCCTCCTACAAGCCCGATGGGCGGATGGACGTGACGGCCGTGCTCACCGACTCAGCCTACGGCAAGACGCTCGCCGACCGGCTGGGCGTGATCGCCAACAACGGCTTTGTGATCAATAAGGAAGAGGTCTACGACGCCCGCTATTTCACCGGCGCCTACGAATGGGCCATCTCTACCGGACCGCAGGCGATCCTTGTGAAGCAGCCGAAGCTCGTCGTGACGCTTAAGGCTGGCAAAGCCGATCAGGCCACGCCGTCGGCCGTCGATGTGGCGGCGCTCGCTGCCAAGCACAAAGACAAGCCGCTCGGCACGCCCACGGCCGTCGTGCCCTCGGCTGCCGAGGTGCAGAAGCTCGACGAGCAATTCACAGCCAAGCCCGCCTGGATGCCCGACTGGCAGTATGCGCACGTGAAGCAGCTCATGGGCCTTGAGAGCGGCGGCAAGGCGGAGCCCTTCTACTACCGCGTGGTGCCGTCGCACGTACGCAACCGAGCAAAGCAGGAGTCGGAACAGGCGGCGAAGAAGACTGGGATGCCGGTCGATGCCGACTACGCGGTCTATCTCGCCTGGCTCGACTGGGTGAACGGCCGCCCGCCGCGGTATTGGGAGGGCCACCTCACCGCGGCCGACAATATCACGCAGTGGTACAACTTCCGTGTTGCGCTGCCGGTGCCGGTGCAGGACTCGGTCATTCGGTGCTGGACGGCCTGGCTGATGCCCGACCGCGAGACGCAGCTCGACGGCACTCTGCGGCGGCAATACGACGACACCTCCGGCAAGCTCATCCATCCGATGGCCGATGACCCGCGGGTGGGGAAGAGCAAGGACGGCAAGCAGGCCGAGTGGGGACAGGGCGACGTCTATTACAAAAAGACGGGCGACTGGCGGGGCAACAAGAGCTACTACCGCTCCGGCTTCACCCGGGAGATGAGCACCGCCAACTTTAATTCAAGCGCCGCCTCCGGCGCCCTGCTCAATGGCCAGATCATCGGCTCGGAAAAAGCCATGGCCGACGGCCGGGCTGGACTGATGCAGTTTCCGTTCTGGATGTGGACCTTCGGCTCGGGCGTCGGCCAGGAATACATCGACCCCTACTACTGGGCGATCGCCACGGCGGGCAACAAGCTCTTTGCCGATTTCTGCGAGCAGCCCGAAGACAAACTCGCCGGTTGGAGCATCATGAACAAGACGGTGAACGACCTGGCCTGCGGCTACCATCCGAACCTGAAGCGGCTCGTGGGGCCCGCCAGCCGGACGTTTTCCGAGCACTCGCTGGGCCAGCAGGACGGCCTTTACCACATCCTGCACGTGATCTCACCGCGGGGCAGCCTCTGCGACGTCGACACGGGCACATTGCCCGCCCTCTCGATGCCGAAAGACTCCAACGGCAAGATGCCACAACCGGTCAGTGCCTGGGGGCACGACTATCCTCCGGCGATGGTCGCCCTGCAGAGCCTTTCGGGCCCGTGGGCTGAGCCATGGTTCGCAGAGATGGTCGACGAGAAGCCGCTGCCGTGGTCGGCGGTGCTGGAGAAGGAGGGAGACGCGGTCGTGACCTATTTTGGAGTCAATTACGGACTGGCTAGCATCCGTACGAAGCCGCAGCGGCTCCACGTAGTCGGGCAATGGCGGCGGAAGGCCGAACTGCCCAAGAGCATGCGTGACATCGGCACGCTCGACATGCGGGTCGGCTTCAACCAGACGCAAATCGCCAACGACGGTTCGGGCGTGATCAGCGAGGAGGGCGTCTACCGCACCTACCAGCACGGCAACCGGCTCATCATGGTGGCCAAGCCGAAGCCGGAGATCATCCAGCAGACTGCGGCCGAGCACCAGTATGGCAATCGCAAGGAGCCGGCTCAGGAGATCAAGAGCGTGCAGTGTACGGCGGCCCTCTTCAGCTACGAGCAGCCGCAGCCCACGTGGGAAATCTTTCTGGACGACAAAAAGATCAACTCGCTGCCCACGACGGCGAAGTTCGGCCAGGTGATCGTGATCCGCGATGGTGTCAGCTACCTCGCCATCCGGCCGCTGCCGACCACCGACGGCGGGCGTGACGCCGAGGTTACCCTGGAAGCGGGCCAGCTGCAGATGGAGGCCTACCACGAGCAGGTCAACGTCCAGCCCGCGCTGCTGATCAATGCGTACTTTTATAAGAAAGACGCTCCCATCGGTGCCGACTCGCTCAAGCAGCTCGAAGGAGGCGTTGGTGGCTTCGTGGTCGAAATGGGCGACGAGCCTGAATACGGGAGCTTCCAGAAGTTTCAGGAGCACATCAAGAAGACGAACCTCGAGGCCGACGCGAAATCGCTGAGCTACCGGAGCGGAAGCGATACCCTGACTGCTGCGTGGGACGCCTTCACCGTGAACGACAAGGACCCCGTGGCCGGCTTCCGGGAGCGGCAACTCTGGCAGGATACGTCGCTCTCGCAGATGGGCCGCAAGTCGCTCGAGAAGAACGGCGCGGTCCTCGACCGCGGCCCGCTGCATCCCGAGCTCAACATGCTCCTGCAGACCTTCCCGAAGCAGAAGATCTACGTGGCCACGAACATGCTGCCCAACTACCTGCCCTACAGCTTCCGCGAACCGGGCGGTGTAAAGATCGTCGCTGACGGCGGCTGTTCGATGGGCCGCTGGGCCGTGAAGGACTCCCGCGAGATCGACATCCGCTACACGCCGTTCGGCGGCAACTATCGTGCCGGTGCCGAAAAGGAACTGCCGCTGGCCACCCTGCTCTTCGTGAGCGGCACGAAGGACAAGCCGAAGGTGATGCTCAACGGCAAGGATGTCAGCGCGGGCCTGAAGTCCTGGAAGCAGGACGGCGCAGCGGGCTGGCTCGTGCCGCTGGTTGGCGACCTTCCCGCCGACGACCAGATCGCCGCCCGGCTCACTGCGGCCCAGACGCTCGTAAAGGCAAAGTGACCGCCAAGGTGCCCGGGATCCAGTCAAGCAGGACCGTCTATCGATGAATGCAAGTATTGTGATTTGGTCGATCGTCTCGTCCCTTGCCGGCTTTCTGTTCGGCTTCGACACCGTCGTCATCTCGGGTGCCGAGAAGACGATCCAGCAGCTCTGGGGCCTGAGTGCCGGCATGCACGGCGTTGCGATCGCTTCGGCGCTGTATGGCACCGTGGTGGGGGCGATGTGCGGCGGATGGCCGACTGACAGACTGGGACGCAAGCCGACGCTCTTCTGGATTGGCATCCTCTATTTCGTCTCGGCCGTCTGGAGTGGTCTCGCGACCGACGTCTGGTCGTTCATCGTCGCCCGGTTCATCGGTGGCCTGGGAGTCGGTATCTCTACGGTCGCAGCGCCGCTCTACATCTCCGAGATCTCCCCCCCGGCAGCCCGCGGTCGTCTGACCGGAATGTTCCAGTTCAACATCGTGCTGGGCATCCTGGCCGCCTTCCTTTCGAACTACCTGCTCGAGGGCGTTGAGAATGATTGGCGATGGATGCTCGGTGCCGAGGCGTTTCCGGCCTTCGTCTACACGCTCGCCTGCCTGGCGATCCCGGAGAGTCCGCGCTGGCTGCTGCTTCAGGGCACGGAGGAGTCGCGGGCGCGGGCGATGACCGTGCTGCTTCGAATGGATCCACATGCCACGCCGGAGGAACTCGCTGGCACGGCCGGCCGCATCGTTTCGGCGTCACAGCCGACGGCGTCTACGGCAACGGATGCGTCGCCGAGCCTCCGCAGACCGCTGCTCCTGGCCTTCCTCATCGCTTTTTTCAACCAGTTGTCGGGAATCAATGCGATTCTCTACTTCGCGCCGCGCATCTTTGAACTTGCGGGCATTGGCGAGAAGTCCGCACTCCTCCAATCGATCGGCATCGGCATCACGAACCTCGTGTTCACGTTCATCGGGCTGTGGCTCATCGACCGTCTTGGCCGGCGAACGCTGCTGGTGATCGGATCGCTGGGCTATATCCTGTCGCTGGGCCTGTGTGCCTGGGCGTTCGTAGCCGGCAACTATGCGATCGTGCCCGCCTGCATTTTCGCCTTCATCGCCGCCCACGCGATCGGCCAGGGGGCGGTGATCTGGGTGTTCATCGCCGAGATCTTTCCCGATGACTACCGGGCTACGGGGCAGGCGATCGGATGCGCCACTCACTGGATCATGGCCGCGTTGCTCACGACGATCTTTCCCATGCTCGTGACGCGGTTCGCCCCGAGTTCGGTCTTCGCGTTTTTCTGCGGCATGATGGTCGTGCAGCTCGTGTGGGTGCTCACGATGGTGCCCGAGACGAAGGGCGTGCCACTGGAGGAAATCGCCGAATTGCTGCGCCGGCCTGCCGGAGCCGCGTTGTGCCGGAGGGCCTGTGATTGAGGGCACTACTCGTCGGGAGCGAGTTGGTTTTTATTCCCTGTGTCCCCCGGCTTTCGCCCAGGGCATCTTGTCGTGGATGGAGCAGCCCACCGGGCGAGGGTTACCGGCGGGGCGTGATGCGGAACACGCGGGTGTCGGGGGCGACGAGGTCGAAACGGATATCGCGGGCCGACTCGGCCAGACGCTTGCCTGTGATCAGGTCGGTCACGGCCGATGCCTCCGGCAGGAGAATCTTCTTCGGCCCGCTCACCACCGAATGCAAAGCCACGATGCTCGAGTCGGCCATCAACAGTTCGTCCTCCTCACACCAAACGTGCGTGCCCGAGTGGCGGGCGCAGTTCCTCCAGAAGGCGGCCGGCAGGCCCGGCGACGTTGTGAACACGCTGGTCCACTTCGTGCCATCGGCGGCCGAGACCTCCTTGACCGCTAGGCCCGTGAGGTTTCTGCCGAGCTTCGTCCAGGCTATGCCGAGCGGCGCGCCGTCGGTGGGAAAGAGGACCGGACCGTAGGCGAGCGGGCCACCGAGCAGCGTGGCGGGGCTCAGGCCCTTCGTAAGGGGATGAGACGTGTTCGAGAGCAGCGTCCGCCGCGGGTAATTCACCGGCAGGACCGCGAACTCGAAGCCCGTGAGCCGCGTCGCCGAGTCTGCGCTGATCCGGGCACCGTCGCTGATCCCGGAGCCCGGCCCCCACACCACCACGTTACCGCCACGGAGTACTTTTTCCTTGAGGAGCTTCAATCGCTTTTCGTCGAGGCGAAAGAGATTTGCAAAATAAAAGACTTTGTGCTTCGGGAAATTCACAAGCGATAGATCGTCGACGAGATACTTCCGCACCGGCACGCCCGCCCGGACGAGCCCCGTCTTCCATTCCCAGAGCACGGCCTCGTTGAAAAACCGGCCGTCGCCATTGGTCTCGAGCACCGCCTCGTCATCGAGAATCATCGCGATCCCCGGCACCGTCTCGTGCGGCCACTCGACCGACTCCTTCAGCACCTCGGCCTGCCGCCGGATGATCGGCTGCAGTGATTCGGGGGCGAACCAGTCCTGGTAGACGTCCATCCAATAGGGCGTGAAGCCGCGGGTGAGCGAGGTGGCGATGTTCTGCCAAGTGACCGCGGCAAATTCCTTCGCATCCCGGGCTGGGGCGATCGGGTCTGTGCCGGCCCAGCTCCGCGTGTCCATCTCGCAGACCATGAGTTTGCCGCGGAGCACTGCCGAATCGGCCAGACCCTCCGGCTCGAACACGCCGCCGACGCCTCGGGCCTGGTAGTCGTGCGGCGTGATCAGGCCACCAATGCCGGGGCCATCAAAGAGGCTCGCGATGCTCATGTTACCGGAGCCGGCCATCAGCTCTGGATAGGCATGTGGCCAGGGGGTCTTGGCGTCGAAGAAGCCAATATTATCCCAGCCGAGCATCACCGACTTGTGGCTGTCGTGGAGGATCACCCGCTTCTTGCCGAGCCTGTCAAGCGTGGCCTGAGCCGAGGCTGCGATCTTACGGAAGCCCGCGTGGAAGAGGTCCCGCTGCATGAGGAGATAGTCGCGAAGCGGACCGTTGTCGGCTCCGGCAAGGAAGTAATCGAGGTTTGCGAGGTCGACCGCGTTGCCGCGGAGTTTGTCGGTCGGCACGGCGACGGAATCAAACGTGAGCGACTCGTCGCCGTGGGCGGCACGGAGTTTCTCGATCGTGCCGTAGGTGTCGCGAAGATACTTCCGCCACCGCGCCGTCATCACGGGGCTGTGGTCGAAGAGGGCGTAGTGGAGCATTGGCTCGTGGGTGCCCTCGAGCCGGAGGAAGTTGGCGTAGCCAACGATATGGTCGGCCCACGGCCGGCCCTCGGAATACTCGATCGCAGCCGCGGCATAACGGGCGCAGTCGTCCCAAAAAAGGTCCGAGGCCAGCGAGGGATGCGGTAGCGTTTCTCCGGCATCGGTGACCACGATCTGCTCGGGATGTAGCTGCCGCCACGTCTCGGGCTCCCGGGTTGAAAACCGCACGATGAACAGCGACTTCGGATCGCGTTCGAGGATCGTCTCCGCCTGCTCGTCGGGGGGCAGTTTAAACTCGGTGAGCGGCTCGGACGCGATCGTGTCGCCCCGCCAGAACGGCGTCGACCAGAAGTCGCCAGGCTCGTCGGCAGGCTGTTTGGCAGAGCCGATGCAGACAAAATAGGCATTCAGCGGCTGGTCCAGGAAATGTGAAAGCTCCTGGCGGAAGATGTCGCGGTTCGAGAAGCCGGCGGGGCTGTAGGCGGCGAGCATGATCGGCTTGCCGTCCACGAAGAGCGTCGGCCGGCCGAGGTGCGGGCGGACCTCGGTCTCGACTGCCCGGACGGGGGCTGTGGTGGAGAGCCATCCGAGAGCCGAGGCGGCGATTAAGAGCTTCAGCGTTGCGAAATTGCTTGGCATGGGGCGGCACTTCGAGGACGTGTGTGGGAACATCGATAGTGTAGCCGTGTGAGGATCAGCCCCACTAACTGAAATGGGCCGCGAACTGATGGTTTTGTGCCACCGCCATGGCAGGCCACCCGGAGGCACCCGAGGATAGTTCGGTCAACAGCACGTTCGCAAGCGGTGGACGGGCGATGAGCGATTGATGAGGCGAGCCTCGTGCGGTTCGCCGCTCGGCAGGCTCACACGCGAGCCCCGAAATCCCTCTGAACTGCCCCCCTTCAACGGGACCACTTCCAGTGCTCGTATCGCTCCCCGCGGTTTCCTTCCTACCGCGACGCTCACTTTGGCTTGGGCGTGTGCGTTGGCGTCGGCTTCGCGGCTTGCATTTGAATGGCAAACGCATGGGCCGCTCGGATCGTGCGCATGCTGACTTTTATCGCGCGGGCTATTTGCTCGAAGACCTCGCCGGCCTTGCGCCGACGGAGAACCTCCTCAGCGATTGCTTTGTACTTGGCCACGAAAGGCACAGTCGGCTTGTGCCGACTC
>Ga0194043_1000105_pt1 | contig 38280 bp, 32 predicted proteins | sample JunL4415m_MetaG_FD_161274 | JGI IMG/M metagenome (GOLD analysis project Ga0194043, IMG submission 161274) | Anoxic zone freshwater microbial communities from boreal shield lake in IISD Experimental Lakes Area, Ontario, Canada - Jun2016-L442-15m | ecosystem: Environmental > Aquatic > Freshwater >...
CGCTATTCAGCATCTTGCAGGAATGAAAGACTCAAAAGTAATTGTTGCGATTAATAAAGATGCGGATGCACCAATATTTAGTATTGCTGACTACGGTATTGTTGGAGACTTATTTGAGTTAATTCCCGAAATAACATCAAAAATAAACTAATCAAAATGAATTTTTAAGAAATTCTTAAAAATATGTTTTGTAATTTTTTTTATTTGATTTATTATTAAACTTGTAAAATGTAACATTTTTGATCTATATAGATAATTTGCAAATAAGAACATCATCGTCATCAAGTTTTTTGGTATACTTGGAATTTATACTTTCAATAGGATTGACAACAATAGGCCATACAACATTTGGCCAATGTAGTATAAAAGCACTCATTAATTTTCCTGAGTCATAAGGAATATTTAATTGTGGTTGTTGATTATTGTGAGATCCACATGTGAATGGTTTGCTGTCTATAATAGAGTTATGTTCTACATCGTGAGAAAATCTAACATATGCTACATTTTTTTGAATAGTTTGATAAAACCAAAGTCCATTATTTAAGTCTGTAACAGAAGGTCCTATTGGAGCAACACATGTCGGTGGATTAGCATTTGGACCAATAATAAAAACTGGTTTTTTTAAATCCAAAGATACAGGAGTAGGATCTCCAATGTCAGAGTTATAAACAGGATCATAAACAACACAACTAGTAATTATATCTGGAAAATCACGTACAAACATAACTGCGTGTTGACCACCAGAAGAATGTCCACCAACTATAATTTTTGTTAAATCTATTTGAAATAGTTCAGGTGAAACAAAGTTAATGGTATTAATAATATCTTTAATGGCTGATTTGTAATTGTTATATTTTTTAAAAGGACAAGCATATTGGTAATCTACCACACACACAACCGAATTAGTATCTTGTGTAATAGTTGTTGCCATTTTACTGTAATCTTTGTGTGTCATAGAAGTTCCAATACCAAATAAAACAAGAGGTATTTTAACAGTAGGGAAAATACTTTCTGGACGATAGCAGTTGCTTAGCCATTTTGCTGCTGGAAATCCACATGGCAAACCTAAAGAACCTTGCATATTAAAAGAAACTACACCTTGACAAGGTTCAAAAAAACTTGAAACAATTAAAAAAACACTTAATAAAACTTTTTTAAAACAAAAATACATTTTATTATATAATAATATTTTAAAAAAATAATTTTCTTGCCATTTTATTTTATATAAAATTTTATTTCATATAAAGTCATTAATTTAATTAATTTTTTTATCAAAAATTTGAGGCAATAATGTAGTATTGCCACATCTAAATAACATTTTCAAACCCATATATCTGACAATGACGCTTTGATACATTCACGATGAAATTTTTCGTCAAATGAGAGTAAATATTCAGTTCTTACTTTTTGAGATTCATCCAAAATTCTTTTGGATTTTATTGGTTTGTTGAAAAAATCGGTATCATCTGATATCAGAGAACGTTCCTTAGTAAATTCTGTAGGTCGACTCGTATTTTGTAATTGTTTTTTATCAAAATAAAGTTTATATGATTTCTCAACAAGGTGTTGTAATTGTATCAGTGGAATGTTTGATTTACATATTTTTAAATGTTTGTACAACAACGATTTTAATGTAAAACTTGCTTCGCAAAAACAACATTTATGTTCATACTCGGAAGTTTTATTTTGTTTAGCCAAACAATATTTTGCAGTTTTTTGATGATTTTTTAAAGTTACTTCTGTTTTTAAAATAGTTCCACAATATACACACTCCATTTTCATATTTGAAAGTAATTATTTAGATTAATTGTAAAAAAAATTGAATTATGTAGTAAAGAAATAAGAATATAATAGAAATGACGACTAAACCTGTTTGCAATATATGTGCTGAAGTCTACAACAAAGTTAACCGAAAAGTAGTAAAATGTGGTGCATGTGAGTTTGCATCTTGTCGAGAATGCGTAAAGAAGTATATGTTGGGAAGCAAAGAAGAACCAATATGTATGTCTTGCAAAGTCGCATGGGACAGAAACTTTTTGTTAGAACAACTAGGCAAAACGTTTATGACAAAAGAGTACAAAGAATACAGAGAAGAATTGCTTGTTGAACGTGAAATGGGATTTTTACAAGCGACTCAACCTCACGTTGAGCGTGAGATTAGAATGGAAAAATTAAAGGAAGACATTGCTATATTACGAGAAAAATTACCTAAATTAGAGAAAGAATTTAAAGAATTAAAAATTTACGGTGTAGTAGATAGAAAAAAGTTTGTTAGAAAATGTCCAAATGGTGATTGTCATGGATTTTTGTCTAGTGCATTGAAGTGCGGATTATGTGAATGTTGGGCATGTGCGGATTGTCGTGAAGTAAAAGGGTTTTCTACAGAAGAAAAAGAGTTACATGAGTGTAACAAAGACATTGTTGAATCAGTAAAATTATTAGAAAAAGATTCAAAACCATGTCCCAAATGCACGTCTTTAATATTTAAGATAGAAGGATGCGATCAGATGTATTGTGTTGAATGTCACACAGCTTTTAGCTGGAACACATTAAAGATTGAATCGGGTGTTATTCACAATCCTCACTACTTTGAATATCAACGTATTACAAATGGAGGAGTTGTACCCAGAAATCCAAATGAAATCCAATGTGGAAGAGAATTAGATAATTATTTTGTAAATAGATTACGGAATAAACTTTTTCCACCCACAAATATCTCAATAAAAAACGAGACAAGATACGAGCAAATTAGTGATATTCTTGAAATATGCAGACAAGTTATACATATTAGATTTATTGAACAACCAAGATTTACTACAGAAGGTCGATTATATTCTAATATGCAGTTGAGAATTGATTATATGAGGAATAAAATAAACAAAGATGGAATGAAAAGGATATTGCAAAAAAGAGAAAAAGAAAATATCAAAAAAACAGAACTTTCAAATGTCTTGGGTATGTATGTGTCATGTATGACAGATTTATTTTATAGATTATATGACGAGGATGATTTAGTAAAGATAAAGAATGAAATGATCGAATTAAAGAAGTATGTTAACGACTGCTTCCAAAAAATAAGCAAGTCGTATAATTGCAAAGAATATAGTATTGATAATAAATTTCACTTTATATAGAAGTAAAATAATATTGTTATGTGTATATTATATAATATACACATCGTCAAACGTATTAATATTAATGATTATAACAGTTCCAGCACATAGCTTGATACTTATCTTCAAAGCCTAAATCTGGTTCAGAAGAACCATCTCTAATAATAACCTTGTCTTTTGAAATTTTCGCATTAATATTTGATTTTTGACTACACATAACACAGACAGTTTTTATTTCTTCAATAATATCTGCCAATTCAAGTAATCTTTTTGAACCACTAAAAAGTTTCGTTTTATAATCTGTTTTTAATCCATAACAAAATACGGGAATTTTATTAGCAATTTCTCTTAATGCATTTACATTTATATCAGAAAGAAATTGTGCTTCGTCAACCAAAATACAATTAATATTTTCTAAATTAAAACTGTCAAATGTGTCCATTTCAGGAGTCATTATTAAATCTGCTTTTACTCCGGTTATTGATCTTGAAAAAATCATATTATTATTTGATCGATTATCTATACTTGGTTTAATTAAAAGAATTTTTCTACCGGTTGATTGATAATTATGTGCTTGCATAAGAAGTTTGGCTGTTTTTCCAGAATTCATGCATCCATATATAAAGTGAAGATCCGGCATTTATAATTATCTTAAATATATTTTTATTTATTCAATTCAATTTTTAAAGTCTTTTTAGATTTTGCTAAAAAGACAGAATTAATTTAACAAGAGCAAACATTATCATCGCTAAGTTGTATTACTTTCATATAAAAAGTAAAGGCTCTGTTTGCATCGCAAAAGCAAAAGAGATCTTTATTAAAAGTATAGTTCAGCATAATTTTATAGTAAGGCATAAAGTTGATAATATTTCTTATACCTGTATAAAAAGGTTCTGCTGATATCATTGCATACTTGTCATCATCTCCTTCTTGTAAGAAAATAAAATAATATTCCTTTGATTTTTTTGATCTCATTGTAAACATTTCTTCATCATCTGGTATCATAGTTATTTCGGACATACATTTTGCAAAATTACATCTAATTTTAACATCATTGTTAAATTTTGAGTGTATCCAAGTCGTCCAATCAAGTCTACAAATAGGGCAAAGCACTTTTTCCGTTTTTGACAATTTTACACAGCAATCTGAACAACAATAATGAGTGCATCCGACAGGAATTTCTTTTTCACAATCAGATCCATATGTTCTATAACATATTGGGCATTCTGAATCAACAGCTTCCACTATAGCTTGACGTCTTGCCAACTTTTTAAAAGCTTTCTTACGAATAATTTGACTTTTGGATGGCATTTTTTCTTTTATAGAACAGATATTCATAAAATTTCATTTTTATTTTTATATACTAATTTATCAACCATACAAAAATCTCCTATACATATCTAGATCTTTTTGGAAACGTGCAGCTACAGTTCTTGGATCAAAGTTGAATTCTCTGTCTGTTCTCTCCCTATCAAGTCTAAGTCTTTCATAAACTTCTAATGGAACATCAGGAGGTCTTTCCGGTAATTGTATAACATCTCGTTCATCGCGCGGTATGCGAACGCCGGCGGCGCTGCCCATTTCTAAAATTTGTTCTAGCTGATGAATCCTGTTTTCCATTTCTTGCATCATTTCTTCTTGCGCTCGCATTCCTTGTTGTAGCGCTCTTATTAATTGTTCTCGCTCTTGCATTCTATCTTCTTGCTGTCGCTTTTTTATACGTTCAGCATCCCTTTTTGCCTCTTCTATATTATGTATATTTCTTCTCTGTTGAATTTTTTCTGGTGTTTGTTCTTCTTGATATACACGACATATTCTTCTGATTTCATCCCAAGTAGATCCTTTATATTGAACATCTTTATATTGATAAAAGAATTTTTCTGTTATTGATCTCATCTGTAAATTTGGAGTCAACACATCTGTTAATGGTTCCCTAGTAGATGGACAAAATCTTACATGATTTATACCTCTTTGTCTGGCTATATCTCTTTGTCTGTCAAATTCACTCATAATAGAGGTTCTATCAAATGTTTTTCCGGAACTAATAACAACTGGATCTATCATAAGATGTAATGAAATTGGGCATACCAACTCTTGGGATGTCTCATCTGCAATTTTTGCTTCTGTAGGATTTTCATCTGGTATTAAATTCCTTGATTGACTGACTGTTGAGCTGGAATTTCCCCCTCCTTTTAAATAAACTCTATATTCTTTCAACATATTTTATAATATACATTTAATTTATTTTTTATATAAAAATATTATGTTTATATAATTTTGGTAATAAATTTCTATTACAATTCTATGCTTTGAATATTCATTCTAAAATCTACATCAAGATGTGATTCTGGTACCAGAGATGATTCTGATGTAAATCTAGTATTTTTTAAGACAATACAATATTTAAATTTTTTTGATACAAAGTGAAATGTCTCAGATGCGAAGCACGTTGTTGCAAAAAGAGAAAGATTTGGAAAATTTTCAAAAAATTTGGGTAATTCTTTCTCTTTGTCGAGATCAATACGAACAACTTCTAGATCTTTACATTTTTCTAAACCATCAAAATTGATATCTGGTGCATAAATATCCAACATTTTAAGTTTGGGAAACATTGTCCAATTAATATAAATAGGCTCATCCATTTTATTTCTATGCAAATCTTCTATAATTAATATTTCAGTTATTTGCTCTGTTGTAACATTCAAAATGTTATTATCAAGCTTGCACCTTTCAAATATAATTTTTTTTGGAAATGTTATATCTTGCAACCAACATATTGAATCTAGACCTTCTATAAGAAGGGAATCAATTAAGATAGTTGTTGTAGTATAAAAATGAATAAAATCTGGAATAAAAGTATTTCTGTTTATCTTTATTGAACGAGGCCATTGATAGTTAATACTAATTTTTCTGAACTCTTTACATGTTTTGAAAAGAACATTCAGAGTTTTATCACAATCTATAAATTTCCATATTTTATTAATCAATTCGTCAGGAATCTTAGTTACTGACATTTTATTTACTATAAATTTTTATATATTATTTAATTTTTTATCGATTTTAAATTTTTTTATCAATCTCGATCAGCACTAGAGCATCTTCCTCCACCTTTTATAGTTTTTTTGAATGTCACAGGTTGAAAATCATAATTTTCAAAACAATTTTTGGGAAATTTGCAAAAATATACAGTTTCATATTCACCTGTTTCTGATTTAATTTTTGTTTTATGTATACGACTTGATTTAATATTTTGTTTTGTACATTTTTTTTCACAATATTGACAAATATTACCTTTTTTTATTGATTGAATTTTTTTAGGAGAATGTCCATCCGAATCTACTTCATATGGTTCTAATTCGATCGATTTTTCAGTTTCATCGCTCGATTTTTTGTCTACGCTCTTGTCTACGCTCTTTTCTACGCTCTTTTCTACGCTCTTGTCTACTCTCTTGTCTACATCCTCTTCTTCATCGCTTGATTTTTCGTCTTCGTCTACGTCTACATCTACGTGTTCATCAACGTGTTCATCTACGTGTTCATCGACGTCTTCGTCTTCATCGCTCGGATTTTCGTCTACGTGTTCTTTCTCCTCTTCAACCTCCTCTTCATTATCTTCAAAAGACTTACATTTTTTTTCTGAATTTTTTAAATCTTCTTCACACTCTTGAATATTTCTAATAATCATTTTTAACAAATCAGGTGCGTAAAAATCTTTGACACTTAATTTAGGTACAGGTAGACTTTTTGATAGAATTGGAGAAGTTGGTTCCGGGATTTTCTCCAAATCATTTTTAGCTCTAGTGATAAATTTATTTGGATTGTATAATCTTAAAAAATTATTTAAAAACTTTGTATCAAGAGGATTACCTGTGTTTTTGTTTATTGGTTTTTCACCTTTTTGTAGTTGATCATGTATGTCCCATATATTTAAACAATAAACATAACCACCCTCATTGTAATAAACAACAGCTGCGTTTTGTGATTCTATAATATCGGCTTCTTCTTTGTTTTCACAAGTTGATTTCCATTTATTTAAAACAGTATATGAAGGAATATCTCTTTGAGGTTGTGTTTCTACACGATCACTTGGATTTAGTAGTATATATAAATTTTCTTTCAGTTGATAAATTTCAGACAAAATTTGAGATTTTATTATTTTTATTGCGTCATTTTTTTGATTCTGATTTGTTTGAGGATCCTCAAAAACTTCTGGAAATTTTTCTTCAATAGTAAGTGTCCATAAAATTTCGGGAATATAATATTCTTCTTTGACCCGTTCAAAAAACACATTATCTTTATTTTTTAAAAACACTACCATTTCTCCTAATTTAGTAAGAAAATCCCCTACATTAGTTGAGTTAATTGACATTTCATGTATAATTTTAGAAATATATTCACTATTTGGTTCTATAACCTTTGTGTCTTCATCATCTTGAACTACAACTGATAGAATCTGATTTAATTTTGTTACACCAAATTTTTTTATGTTTTCATTAATACGACTACCCATTAAATTTTTTATTTTAGTATTTTTGTCAAGTTTTAGCCCATCAGCAAAATCTTTTTCTCTTGCAAAATGTTCTCTGCTTTGTATAATAAGATCATCACTATCTTCAATTGAATAAGCAAATCGTACATTTAATTTTGGTTTATCTTTTCTTATAATTGTAACACTTTGATTATCATCATTCCAATATCGTATGCTTCTGCAAATTATGTTAGTAAATAAACTATTAATTGGATACCAATCAGTATCTTTGTAATTTATAGGAGTAATTTTAAATCCAGCCATTATAGTTTTAATGTCAGATTTATTTGATACATCAGCTACAAATACTTGAGTAACATTTTTTATCCAAGGAGGATTGAGAGTAAGTTGTTCACAATTTTCATACGATTTAATTTCTAATTTTGTTTTAAATGTAGCAATTGGTTTATCTGGTTTAAATGGTTGCTTTAGAGATGTGTCATCGTCATCATCATTAAAATAATAAGCACCTAGGTCTTTGAATATTTTTCCAATTTGCAAATAATATTTGTTTCCAGGTAAATCAATATCTACATTTTTCCATAATGTTTTATCACTTTTATTATAAACCGGTGTTAATTTTTTAAATCCAGACTTAGATGCTGACGTTTTTTGTAGAAGAGGACGTGGTGGAACTTCATCATCAGAATTTGAAAGAACAACTACTTTTCCTTCACCAAGTGGATATTCTTTTTCTTCTCCACTAGGAGGACCTTTTGTAACAAACCATCTTTGTTTATAATTTTTTGAATCTTCATCTTCTTCATCTTCATCTTCATCATCTTCATCTTCTTCATCTTCTTTATCATCATCTTTGGCTTTCAAATATTCGTTTATAAGTGTCCTAATATTTGGTCTATCTTTATAAAATGTCCAAAAAACGTTAAAAGTTTTGTCTCTATCTTTCTCTTGATTTATATACTTATATGCAAAATCATAATACCAATCTTTTGGAAGATTTTTTAATATTTCTTGAAACGTTTCTTTTTCCACATATGGATTTTGTTCAGAAAACGTTAACATTTTTTTTCTTAATTTTGAATCTGTGTCGGTAGGTTTAAATTTTTTAAAAAATAAACGAATCTTATTTTCATTTTGTGTGACTTGGTCACCTTTCCATCCACTACCAATTGATTTAACAGGAACTGTAAGTGTAACTTTACCGATTCGAGCATCAATTTCGTCGGTTTCCGCTTTTTTTGCAGCTCTTTTTTTAGCATCAGCCTTCTTCTTAGCTTCAGCTTTTTTATTAGCCTCTGCTATTTCTATCGCTGTTAGTGGTTCCTTTTTTTTCTTCGAAGACATATTATTTATTAATTACACTAATTTATATAACAAAAAAAATAAATTACAAATATGTAAAAATAAAATTGATTCTTTTTGTTTGATATTTTTTTAAAAAATAAATGTCTTCTATTATTTGTCCTATTACACACGATACTATTAAAGAACCAGTTATATGTCCCGACGGTCATACTTATGAACGTGAAGCTTTGGAAAAATGGGTTCGGCAGAGTGGTAAATCACCTGTAAATCCTAGTTTATCTGTAACTCTAGATCAAATATTTCCTAATTATGCGATTTCTTCACTTTATTTACCTGTGACAGTAAATTCTGTGAAACAAGAAATTTCATATTTGAAACCTTTTATTTATTCTCAAAATCAAGATGATGGAACAATTATTGTAAATATTGTTAATCCTGAAAGTATGATGCAAATACCACGTGATTGTGTTTTTGTAGTTGATGGTTCCGGTAGTATGAGTACCGATGCTAAAATGCAATCTAATAACGGTAATCAATCTGAAGATCATGGATTGTCAGTTTGGGATATAACTAAACACTCTGTTTTTACAAGTCTTCATACAATGAGACCTGAAGACAGAGCAAGTATTGTTTTATTTTCAAATACATCGACTATTTTAACAACTCTTCAACCTATGACCGAACAACTAAGAAATTCTGCTATTCACGAATTAAACAAAAAAGTTCCAGGTGGAACTACAAATCTTTATAGTGGAATTAAACAGGCTTTATCTATTTTAGATACTCGCACTGATACAAGCCGCGAAGCAACTATTCTTCTTTTTACTGATGGTCAACCAAATGAAAGACCTCCTCTTGGAGAAATTGTTGAATTTGAAAGGTATATTCAACAAAAGGAAGGAAAAACTCCAACACTTCATACATTTGGATTTGGAAACGATATTATTCCCGATTTGCTTTATAAACTTTCTGTAATAGGAAATGGTTCTTACAATTTTATTCCTGATTCTTCTTTTTTAGGAACGGTGTTTGTTAATTCAATGGCAAATATTTTTTCTGGATATGCAGACAATACACGTTTTATTTCTGATAGCGGTAACATTAATTTGGGTTCATTGCAATATGGTCAAAACAGATGGCTTGTTACAAAAGATAAAACTTTTTTGACAACTTTTACTCAAAAGAACGAGTTGCATACTATCGTTGGCGCCGGGGTAAATGAAGAGTGTTTTCTACAAAAAGATGATATTTTGTCACGTGAGTGGTTTCTTAACACTCTAAGAAAGTGTATTGAACTTGGATCTAGACAAGAATTTAATAATGCACAAAGTTTAATTAAAACATGTAGACAGTTTATAAAAGAAACTAAATATGGTACTTCTCTTATTTTAGATATGGAGGGAGAAGTAACTAAAGCCGTAATGGAAAAATATTTTTCAAAGTGGGGTAAGAATTGGCTATATTCTATTTTACGAGCACACGAACTCCAAATATGCAACAACTTTTTAGATCCAGGTGTTCAAAATTACGGAGGTTCTCTTTACAAAAAATTAGTAGAAAAAGCTAATACTATTTTTAATTCTCTTCCACCTCCCGAACCATCAATTTTAAAATCTACATCTGTAAGATGTCAAAGTATGTCTTACTACAATAATGCTACATCAAACCCTTGTTTTGCAGGAGAATGTTTGGTTGAGATGGGAAATGGACAATTGAAAAAAGTAGAAGATATTGTAAAAGGAGATCAAGTTCAAACAGAATTTGGAGTTTCTAGTGTGAGATGCGTTCTCAAGACAATCTGTAAAAATAGTGAGGCAGATTTAGTAAATATTACTACAAGAATTAATCCACTAAGAATAACTCCTTATCACCCAATAAAATGGCGTAAAAATTGGTTATATCCTAACGATTTGTCTAATGATTACAAAACTCGTTTTGTTCAATCTTGTCCGGCTGTTTATAGTTTTTTGTTGTATGGAAACGATCATACTATGATTATTAATAATATAATTGTGATTACTTTGGCACATGGAATTACAGAAGGATTGTTAAATCATTGGTATTATGGTACGCAAAAAATTGTTAATTTTTTAAGTCAATGTCAAGGTTGGAATGAAGGATTGGTTGTACTTCAACCTGGTTGCACACAAAGAGATGAAAAAGGTAATTTCAAGAGATTAGTTTATATTTAAAAATATACTGTTTATTTTATTCCAGAATATAGAATAAAATAATTATATTTACTTTTTTAAAGCTAAAAAAGTGACAACACCTGCGGCAATAAGTATAAATGCTATAACTAATATAATTGCTATAGCAATTTTTAGTTTTTGTGCAGCTGCAGCTGCTGCTATTTCATTATTTTTTTTAGCTTCATCATTTGCAGCAGATTCTTGAGCCGCAATTTTATCTGCTCGTTTTTTATCTTCTCTTTTTTTTTTCTTATCATCAGCGTCTAATTGAGCTGATTGGTCTACTATTGTTTGGTTACACGTTTGTATTACATTTGTTATAGCTGATGAACCAGCATTTATTGAATTGCTACAACACATTGCATGAATAGGTGTTTGACTATTTATAGGTTGATCAGTTTTGATATAAGGACTTACAATTGATGGATCATGTGCGTTTTTAAAATCAAGTAATTTGCTATTTTTATAATCTTCTCTGTATGTAAAAGTCCATATATTTCTATAAGAAACACCCCATCCATCATAGTAATCTCTAGATTTTTCATACATACTTGTAGAATAATGATCATCTGGATTTTCATTATAATATAAAATTAATGTTTCTTTAAAATTATCTAAATTTAATGCGGTCGCATTATATGAGTTATTATATGCAAGAAGTCTTGCGTTATATTCTTGTAGTTTTGTATTATCTTCAGCTCTCCATGCATCTAATTTTTGATTGTAAATAGCATTTTGGTTAGCTACTCCTAAAGAAATTTTGTTTACCTGGTTGTAGCAAACACAATTTGTATTTAATGGATGAGATGAACAAAATTTTTGGACTATATCATCTGTTTTACTTGACATTTTATTATATAATAAATAAATTATTTATTACTTTTATTTATAAGAAACTTTTTATAAATAAAATGGATTATTCACAATTAAAACATTATACGTACCAAGAACTTAAATTATTAGCAGAAAATATGAGTTTACATATTTACAGAAATAAAACAGATCTTATTAAAGAAATAACAGATGCTTTTAAGGAATATGAGACGTATAAAAAAGAAAAAATCGACAAATATAAACGTGGTGAACAACTTGGTGAGAAAGGAAAAGAAGGAACTACTTTTTTAGTAACAACTAAAGATGGTACTGAATATGCTATGAAAACATTTCGCAAACAAAAATCTTCCTCAAATTTGCGTAAAGAAGCAGAATTACAAAAAATGGCAGCCGACTTTGGAATATCTCCAAATGTTATTGATATAGATACCGTGTCAAAATATATTGTAATGGAAAAAATGGATAAACATTTAGTTGATTTAATGAAACAACAAGATGGTTGTTTGACAAAACAACAACAAAAACATATAATTAATATATATAAAAAATTAGATAAAGCTGGTGTGTTTCACGGAGATGCTAACCTTCTTAATTATATGTACAAAGGAAATAAATTGTATATTATAGATTTTGGATTAGCTAAAGAAATAACGACCTCTTTAGTTAAAAAATTAGGCACAGACACACCAAATATACAAATCATGACTCTTGGTATGGCTCTAAAGCTACGAGATTTAAAATGCCATCCTTCCTCTTATTCATATATTGTTAAAAATCTGACAGATGATCAACGAGTTCAATTTAATTTTATTTAATAACTTAAGAACATCATTTTGACTTAAAAATGAAACCTTGGTGGAACAAAAAATGGGGGTCAGATGCTATTTGTGGAATTACACAAACACGTTTACGTCCTGGTTTTGATAAAAATAATATATCTCGTACAACACGTCTTAGTTGTTCTCATCGTTTTTATACATTAGAAATTTTAGAATGGGCTCAAAAATGTCCAGGAAAATTACCATCATGCCCATTGTGCAGACAAGAATTTACGGTAGAAGATTTCTTAAACAAAATTTCTTTCAGAGTTGTAAATGTCGTAAATATAAGTTCCTCTGGACATAGGGTGTAATTCATTTACTGTTTCAATTATTTCTTTTGGAACGTTCCACATAGCACATTCTTCTTTGTGTGTATTTATAATAAAAACAGAAGTATTTTCGTTATATACATAATCATCGGGTAGATTTGCTTCTATACTAGCATATATTTGTTCAACTGATTGTAAAGGAAGTTTTTTGTATTCACGTTCTTTTTCAGCCATTCTAGTTTTCATATTATCGTATAAAACTCCTTCTACGCATCTTGAAAAAACTAACATAGAGCATAAAAGTTTTTCGAAATGAATTTTTTCTAATTTGCAAAAATGTGCGACTTCTAACACTTTTTCTTGAACTCGATGTCTAAAAGTTCTAATAGCATCTAAACGTGTTTCTTTATTTACATAAGCAGCTCTTACAAATCTTGCAGCGTCTGTTACACCTTTAAGTATATAAAGATTGTAAAAAGGTGATGTAATTTGGTTTTCTATTTTAGCAAATTCTTCGATTAAAGAAGCATATGATTTGTGAATGTTTGTATAATTTTGTTTTTCCAATGGTATAATAATCAAAGTTTGCAAAATATCAATACAATAATGATCATAATCTTCAAAAAGTTTCGATTTTCCTTTGGCCTCTCCATCTAACATTTTTAAAACATAATCAGATGCTCCACACTCATCTGCTTCGTCCCATCCGGAACCCCAGTCTATATTAAGAGGATCAAATAAATTTTTAACTATTCTTCTTAGTTTTTTTGCTTTCTTCGTATTTCTTTTGTCTTTAATTTCTCCAGACACTGTCACTAAAAAAAGTTTTGGATCTGCAACCCAATCAAATCTATCACTCATAAAGCCCACACATGTATGTGCCATACTAGGCCATAACGGCCCATCTTTCATATCATTAATGTAAGAAAATCCAAAATCTATTATTACAGGATAATGACCGTGTGTTGGAATAGCAAATTGATTTTCATCATCTAACACATACAAAAAAACAACATCTCTAGAACATTTTCGCATCATTACATTGAAAGAATGTAAATCATAATGAGAAAATTGTTTCTTTTTCTGAGCTATTCCTATTGCCATAAGAACCTGTTTTATAGTAGAATATAAAACATCTTCTTTTATTCTGTCTACCGCACGAATATAATTATAAAATTTACACGAGTTGTCAATAAATTCGCACAAAAGAACTTCTTTTTTAATTGGATGTTCTGATTTTGTACTAAAAGGATTTCCTTTTTTTCCAGCTTTAGGATCAGTTGAACAAATAAAAGATCCAAACGATTTACAAAAATGTGGACAATAAGGTGACAATTCATTTAAACCTTTCATCACAGTATCCTCGTGGTGTATTAAATAATTAATATACTGTGACATTTTGAATATATATTTTTTTTTCCTATCTTCTTTTGGAGTTAATAAGCCTACTAATCCTTGTTTTCCTGGTTTGTCAAATATTGTGTCAAAAGATAACCATTCATTAAATGGTTTATCTTTATTTTTTTCATAATAAGAAACTAGTTCATTATATCCAGTTCCAACCTTTAAAGAAGACATTTATTACTTTTAATACACCACTTTAAGTATATTTAAGTAATCTTTTAATAATCATTAATTCTTGATTATTTTTATTATTGGTCTAAAATATTTTTACTTTATATTAAAGAGAAATGCAAGAAATCAGTAGATCTGCTCGTCTTAGAAAATATGAAATCGCATACGAAGAATGTATAAAAAAAATAAAAATAAAAATATTACAATCACAACATCCTGCTAAAAAAACTCGTTCTAGACGTTGTAAACCTTTGCCCGAAGTACAAAAACAGCCGGTTAAAAAATCTCGTTCAAGACGTCACAAAATAGTTTCATCACCAGAAACAAAAAAAACGTTAAATTCGTATCAAAAATTTGTAAAAAAAGAAAGTCAAAACATTATTTATAAAGGTGTCACACCAAAAGAACGTATGATAGCTATTAGTAAAGAATGGAATACTCAAAAACTAAACACAGACAAAAAATGAATAACTAATATTATATTTTTTAAAAATATAATATTTAATATTAAATAAGCAATATGAATCAAACTCAAAATGTTAATACATGTGATATTTGTAAATCCTTAATAAAAACGTATAATGCTTTTTGGGTTGATGACTTACCTGAAGATTTAAAAGAAGCGTGTTGGAGTGAAGCATCAAATTGTTGTGAAGGAAATAACTGTCCAGATTCAAACACAAAAATGGTTTTAATGAAACTTATTGAAAACCATAAAAATCAATTACATTTACAATCTAAAAATATTGATGGTCCTTTTACAGTTTACTGGCACAAAGAATATAAAAAAGTAATATATATATTTGAAGAGAATACTTCAATTGAAAACAACACTCTTAATCAAGATTTTTTAAACATCTTACTTGCTAATCCTATCACATTTATAGATTTATACATTCAAGAATCTAACAAAAACTTGAAAGAAAGTATAGAACAACCTAAATTATCACAAATTCATTTTACAAATAATATTATTAAACCAAATAATGAATTATTTAATTTTTTAAATGAAACGATACAAAATTTCACAAAAGAAGAATTTTCACCTAAACATATAGAAAAATTACTCAGTTTTTGTAATAAACACGAATTAATATTACAAATTTTTCTAGAAAAAGATGATAGTAAATTTATAAATTTTTGGAAATCTCAAATAATCACCGATAGTTTGTTAAAAGGAGTTATTGAAAGTTTAAAACTTGAAATTGAAACGTTTTTTAGATATGAAATCGTTCTGGAAATGTTAAAGCTAAGACCAATCTTTTTTCACACAGGTAAAACTATTTTAGAGGTAATTCAAAGCTCTGATGTTGATACAGTACGTATTCCCAAAATAACATATTTACGTATAAGACGTATGTTACTTAATATTACCTTAAAAATTAATCAACTAATATCAAATTTTTATATTATGTCAGATATATTTAAAATTTTTGATAATACAAATGAAAGACCTAAACAAGCATATAATATAATTATATGTTCAAATGATTCGATAGAGGTTGCTAAATATCAAATGTTTTTAGAAACATTTGGGTTTACACAAATAGAAAACTAAAGTTCTCCTTCATACATCATAATAGCTTTTCTAAAAAATAAATCAAAATCTGTTTCTGTTATAAATTCTTTAAATTCAGTGGCTAATTCTTCTCTAATTTTAGATATATATGTTCTAAAAAATAATGCAAAACATCGACGTTCGGAGTGTTTTGAACTTTTAACAATCATTTCGTTTAAAACGGATTCAGCAAAATATTGAATACACGTTTCTATCTTTTTTTGATTATTTTTTGATAAAAAATGGATCACCATATCTATGATTTTAGGTTTTTTCTCATTCAAAGTTAACTTTTGTTCTATAGTTGAACGAATATCATTTCTTTCTTGATCAAGCAACCATAATTCTACAACATTATATAATATATTTTTATCAAGTCTAAAAATACTATTTTTAGATGTGATGTCTCGTGCAGCTGCGTTTAATCTACCAACAAAATTAGATATTATTTGATCTTCAAATGAAATCCTAATATTGAAACCTCCATACCCAGATATTATATTTACAAGACGAGAAGCAAAACCAGACGAACAAGTACCGCTCATTTCTTCTAATTCTTGAAGCATCCTCTTATATAGTTCAATTTTAATACTTTCATCTTCTTGCATCTGAATATAAGTATATATTTTTAACAAAATATTTAACAGACTGTTGTTAAACTTGGAATACAGAGCTCGATCCATATAAATTCTTTTCATAGCGATTTTAATTTTTTCATTTTTAACAAAAAGTAGTTCACATTCCTTTGAACAAAAGTTTTCATCATCATACTTCGATTCTGAATATTTACATTTTATTTCTTCGGAAAGATGAGTCACTTTTATTTCTTGTTTTAACATTTTTTCAATGTGAGAGTTTACATAATCAAAATCAATAGAGTTGTTATTAACGGTATATATTTGAAAAGAACTCAAAAATTCCAATGTTTCTGCAACCGATTCTTCTACTTCTTCCGTGTGTACATTTTGTTCGTTTTCAAATATTGTTCTAACCGGACCGTTAATGCAACCTAGTTGCATAATTATATCTCTACCTGCATTTTTGAATTCATCTGAACCAAATCTAAGTAATATGTCTGCTGCATCTGCACGAAGATTATAATCTAAATCTACATCTTTTGCAAATTTTAAAATACGCATTTCAACATCTTCACTTTCTATATTTGATAAATTACAATTTTTTAATAAATATTGGCCTGAAAGATTACAAAAATAAACAGGATTCTTATTATAAAAAAGAAAATTCATTTGAGCAGATTTAATAAACCAATCTTTTCCACACTCTTGATCTGGAAAAATAGTTTTGTAAACTGATTTAATATCTTCATACGAAAGTTTCCAAAGAATATAACGACAATTTCTTTTTGTTTTTTTCATAGATGGAAGCATCCATTTCTTTATCAAACCAAAAACTTGTTCTAGTATGTCTTCTTTTTCACAAAAATCATATATTTTGTCTTTCATTTCTTCTGCACCAACTTTTTCAAGTGAAAGTATAGTAGAGTATCTAAATTCGCATTCTATATTATCAGAATTGATAAATTCTTTAAAATAAAAATCAGCATTATCCCTTGCCGTTTCTGATTTCATTAAAAGAAATATAGCTTCAACACGGCATGGTGCAGGCATTGTAGAAAGATCAAAACAAACATTTTCGAGAGCTTTATAACCTAGTAATTTACGTTTATTATTATTTTCCTTTATTTGTTCTTGTCTAGATTCATCTCTCAATTCATCATTTTCTACCTCTTCGTAATCTAAAAGACATTTAGCTGCTTCTACCTTTAAAAAAGGAGAAATAAGTGCCTTCGTGCATATACTATAAAAGAATTTTTCTATTAATTTGCTACCGCTCATCTGGTACATTGATGATAAAGTTCTTAGTATTTCTATCGTATTGTCACCATTTTGAGAATAATATTCTTCAAGAGAATATATACGTTTATCAAGAGAACGAGATAAATCAGTAACTTTCTTAGCTAAATTATCTACATTGTCGTTATTGTCAGATTCATAATCAAACTCTTGATTTTCTAATAAATCATCTACTTCTGTAGTTTCCATTTTGGTGAGAACCAATGGAAACTTTAAACCGTTACCAAAATTTTATTTTTTGTACAATTAAGAATATTGTGACCATTTTTTACTAGAAAATGCAACTTGACACGGTGGTCCTGGAGTTTGATCTTTATCTCTAGGAGGACATTCTGGTAAGACGCTTTTAGATGGTTTAGGACCTAAAAATGTTGCACCATATTTCTTTTCTTTCGGTGTATTCCAATCCCTAAATACTGTTCCCTGACCACATCCATTAGTAGAATCACTTGCCGCTGGATATACAACTGTACGTCCATCATTAATCCAACCCCATCTGCACCAATCTGCACCTTTAGCTTGTGCAGTTACAACATCAGAATCACCAGCAAGTGTTGCACCATATTTTGCGGCTGCGGCGTTAGCTTCATCGTAATTTAATGTGTAAGAACCTTCATCATACAAATACACTTCTTTTTGACCTGTTGGTAATGATTTTTCACATTTTTTAGATGTTGAGTCGCACTCAGTTCCTTTTGGACAGGTGCAATTTGCTTCAGAGTCACACGAACCGGTGCATTTATCTTTTTTCTTATCACCACTAGTATCTTTTTTCTTATTATCACTAGTATCTTTTTTCTTATCACCAGTACTACTACTACTACCAGTACTACTACCACTTTGAGATTTAGTTAAGAAATATATACCTACTCCTGCACCTGCAAATACAACAATAATAAATATAATTAATCCAATATACATACCTGTTTTTGATTTGCCGCTAGGAGTAGGAGTAGGACTTGCTATTGAACTTGGAGTTAAATCGCTCATTTTTATTATAAGTTACTAAAAATAATATTTAAAAGTAAAATTGAATTTGTTTTAATAAATTTAATTAATTTATTAAATTATGGATAATAGATTAAGCAAGTTTGAAAAAGTAAGAATTTTAGGTCAAAGAGCCGAACAAATTTCTATGGGAGCACCACCGCTTGTGGATATTACTGGATTGACAGATGCTCTCTCAATTGCAGAAAAAGAGTTTTTAGAACATAAAATACCATTTATAGTTGAAAGAACATATCCTGCAGGAAAAATTAGAAAAATTCCTTTATCTGAAATGAAATATTAAATAAACTTAGTTTTTCATATTTTATATAAAATATGAAAATTACGAAATAGTATAATTAGTTAAATTTTTTATTTTTAGGATAAAATCCATGTAACCATTTAGAAATACCTAAAACACCTGCTTGATTCATAAATTTAGCCAAACTCGTATATGTACTTTCTTTAGAATTTCCAAATGACCAATTAGCAAAACAAATAATCAAAAAATCAGTAATCGTATCAATATTCAGATTATGTTTTTTAATATCATAAAATTCTAAGACTTCTTTTGATAATTGATGCGTTCCATTTTTTTCATCTGGTAATTTATTAATTTCGCTATCATTATATACTTTTCTTGTTTGAGGAAATTTTTTTATCCATAGATTGATCATTGATTCCATATCGCTTATTACGTACATTCTTTTTAAGATGTGAGTTTGTTGTGATTTAATTTTGTCTACAGCAGGATTAATTGCATCTTCTAGTGACAAATTAGAAAGTCTGTCTGTTCCACGTAAGTGAATTATAGTATACGGACGTTCTAAATTTTTTAGACGATGTGAAATTAAGTCAGCAATAGATTTTTTAATACGTATATTTGATATTAAATTATCAAGATGCCATACTCGATACGCTTTTGTATTATTAATAATAATTTGAGAATTAATTCTTTTATAATCCTTCTTAAAAGTAAATTTATATTCATCAAAGTGTGTTAGTTCATTAGGTACACTTTCTATTGTTTCTAAATTCCAAGCTTTAGGATAAACAGAAGCACCTTCTTTGACACGTTTTACGACATCTGAAAGAGACATTACTGGAATTCCAATAATTTCAAAATAATCACTAAAATCTAAGGTTTCCTGCCCCCACATATAATCTCTCCAATCAACGCATATCGCTGCTTTATGAACAATACAGTATTTTAAACAATGTGATAAAACTTGTAAGCGATCGGCAAAACCTTCCCATCCTTTGACAACTACAATTTGTTGACCTTGTTCATATTTTTCTGATTTTTTAAAAATCAAACTAGCGATAATGATAATCAAAAACAAAAATAGTAATATAATAAATATAAATATAAATATATATATTTTATTTAAAAATATTTTGTTTACAATTTTTTTGTAATTCATTTATTACAAGAGTAGATAAAAATAGGTATTTATATTTTTATAAATATAAATTTTTAATATTACTTTATATATTTATGATATTTTAATAAGAAGACAACCCTCTGTCACATTATTTGTTTGACCATTAGGTATAGATGGTAAATCTGTAAATAAATTAGTTCCTAATTGTACATTCCCAACTAGACTTATATTAGCACAAGTAACAGATGAACCTTTTAAAATTGAGAGTGCTGTTGTTGAAACAAAACTTCCTGAAGATGTGATTTTTGATAATTTTGCAATTGAACCATTATTAATATCAAATACAGTTGGAATAGAAGACTCAAAACTATAATCTAACATAATAATATCTGACATCATACTACACTTAATAGCGGTTTGTGATTCTCCTGAATATTTTCCTTTATTTAATATACATTTACTCGCAATAATGTCGATTCCTGCTCCTGTAGTATTTCCTTTATAAGTATTACCATTTTCTTCATACGATGAGTTATTATCAATTACAACATGTGATATTTGATTCGAATACGCTTGTGATGTAAATCCTCCATTAAATTTAACAATGCTATTATCCAAACTTATTGAAGCTTTTCCACCACCTGCAAATTCAGATTCTACATTATTTATTATAGCATTAATATTAGAATTTATAGCTGTTAAACAAATTTTATCCGGAGTTGTAGTAGAAAATTCCCAATTATATTTTAAATCGGTTGGAGATATAATGCTATTAATATCCAAACTACCACCATTCTTTATAGAGCCTCCGATATAGACAACCATACTCGTTGAACTTGGTGCAATCATTGATGCATTCGTTAATGTAATTCCACCGAGAACAGATATCCAAGGTAATGTTGTACCATCTTTAATAATTGTAAAAGTTCCATTAGTTATCTTAATTTCTTCTGTATTAGTTGATCCTAGTATATCAGCATTTAAAAATCGATATGAAGATAATCTACATACATTAAGTGATCCTCCATCAAATACTAAACTTGGATTATTATCGGTATTATTACATAAAATATTTAAATTTCTAAAAACGCAATTAGAATTGCTAAGATTTAATTTAGAACGTAGCAATGCAGTATCTACATCTATACTAGAATTATATATTTCCAAACTATAACTGGTACTTTCCAAGAAGTCAGTTAAAGTAATTGTCTTAGATTTTAATTTAGAAGATCTTATGTTAATGCCAGAAATGCAATTAGATATTTTAATTTCTGTGATATTTAAATAACAGTTTCTGCTAGAAATTGCGTATCCATAAATATTTGTTGCAGTTAGAGATCCAATATTAATTATTGTCTCTGAATCTTTTATAGTTTCTTCTGAAACAATAGTCGTAATTCCAGAAATTAATTTGTCAAGAGATAAAGTATCTACATTAAAAGTACAATTATTACTTACAATTATTCCATTTGGTTTAGCACTTGGTAATGAAGTATTATTTTCACCTGTAATTCGTAAATATTGTACATTAAGACTTGCATTATTTACAAGTTTTAACGCACAGTATTGCTCATTATATGAGCATGTGGTATTATAAAAAAAATACAATTTAGATACATTCATTTTACTATCATTTTGAATTTTGACTGTTTCTTTTTCAGTAGATAATAGTAGTCCCATATCTTTACAATTAATAGTACTATTATTTTCAGCAAGAAATGGTATTATTAAAGGTTTATTAGGAGAATTAGACATTTCGTTATTATTTCCAAATTCAAATTTGTCTGCAAAAAGATTTGAGAATACGTTCTCAACTTTTAGTGTAGAATTATTTAAATGGACACCATTAGAATTATTTTCTATAGTATTTATAATAAATAAATCATTCAATTTCAAATTTGAATCAGATATTTCAATTGCATAGTTTGATTGCACATTGTTATAAAAATTCATGCCACTCATAAGAACAGTTGAAAAATTAGAAATATTTAATTGACATCTATCTATAAAATTGAGTATAGTTGAAAATTCTACTTGAGACTTTGAAATCATCATTAAGGCACCAATATTAAAAGTAATAGTTTTAAAAATAATCTTACTATTATTAATTTCTACTTTCCCTTCAAAATTTAGATTATCATCAGAAATACTAGATGAAATAGTGCTATAATACATAACTTCTGATAATGACATATTAATATTTTCAAATTTTAATCTATATGGCCCATATGCTGAAAATAAACTTAAATTGCAATTAATAAATGTCGGTAAAAAATCTCTAGACAAAATAGCTGACTCTTCAGATTCTGATGGTGGAATTTTAGTTCTTCTCATATGACAACTACTATTATACAAATTAGTTGTTGCATCTGGCATATTATTAAAATTAAAGTTAATACCATCATATTTTTCTATTATTTCAGAAACTACCATAATACCTAAATTAGAATCGTTACTATAAAATATATTATCATATAAAGGAATTTTAGAGCATCCAGTTGTAATTACGCAATCAACATTAATAATTTCTATATTATTATATAATACCGTTTTTTTCAAATTTAACAAACTTCTATTTAATTTTTGAATATTAAAATTTATTCCAGATAAATTTATTTTTTGTTGTCCAGTAAAATATAAATAGTTATAATGTTTATTAGTTTCTTCAGTATATAAAAAATCATTAGATTGAATATTTAAATTTCTAATAGTTATTGGTGATTTAAAATGTAAAGTATTATTGTCAAACTCAAGAATACTAGTATTTTTAAATACATTAATTTGTTGAGAAGATGTTAGATTTGCAAGTCCTCTTAAATCATCATTTACATAAGCACAAATTGAGTCTACTTGACTAGAATATTTAACTTCCGATATAAAATTATATGAAGTAGTATTTGGAATTCCAGAATCAAATGTTATATAAGAACCAATATCATCTGTAATAAAATCATTTGAAGATATAAGATAATGTAGTAAAATATCATTACCTGTGTTATAAGGATGTTCTAAACGACTAAGATCGTTACTTTCTACTGTTTTGTATAGTTCTACATTTCCAGTAATACAGACTTGATTTTTTTGTTGTCCTTTAACTCCAGAGTTAAGAACAACAGGACTTATTTCGTTTTGTAATGAAACTTTATTTACAATTTTAATTATCGCAGTGTTATTCCAACCAGTTTGTGCAATAATATCAAATGCTTTTGTCAAAGTTTTTAATGGAGATGAATCATTCAAACCAGAATTTCCATCTGAACCCAAATCATCAACGAATAATAGAATATCATCTTTGATAATACCACTACCATCACCACTACCATCTGTTGATGAATTAAATGAATAAATAACCTCTTGTGAACATACTGTTACATATTGTCCAGAACCTGATATTGCAATAGACATCCAACTCTTATTTCCAGAAGGTAATACATTCCAATTATTACCAAAATCAATTGACGCATAAACACTACCATTTCCGTCTCCAGAATCGCAAATAACTTGATATTGCCCAGATGCTGATACTGCTACAGAAGTAAGAGTTTTAAATGCAGTTTCAAATTTTGTAGTCCACGTATTTCCAAAATCAGCTGAAATATAAACAGAATCAGGATAATTACAAATGGCCGTTTGATATTGACCGGATGCAGACATAGATACATATAGCCAATTTCTATCTTGTGAATCTTTTTTCAACCATGTCGAACCAAAATCTGTAGACACATATATACAACCTTCCGCTTCTAAAGCTGTTTGATATTGACCTGATGCAGACATACATACACTATTCCATTCTCTTTCAGAATCCCTTTGCGACCAGTTCATTCCAAAATCAGTAGATACGTAAATATAATTAGAACTAGCAACAGCAGTTTGATACTGACCCGAAGATGACACACATACTGACTTCCAATCTCTTTCAGAATCCCTTGGCGACCAGTTCGTTCCAAAATTAGTTGTCACGTAAATATAACCAAGAATACAAACAGCCGTTTGATATTGACCTGAAGATGATAATGAAATACTAGTCAAAGTGGTGTTTGACGAAAATGATTCTGTCCAGTTTTCACCAAAATCACTGGATACGTAGTTTGTTCCTTCATCTAAAGAAACAAATCGATACTGACCGGATGACGACATCGATATAACAGTTAGGTCATCAGTAGATGGTAATGTTTTTTCTTTCTAGAGAGGTTTACCAAAATTAGGTAAAGATATGCCAAAATTTGAAAAAACAGATAAAGTATTATTATCAAAAACACCATTTGCTCCTGTTGCTCCTGTTGCTCCCGTTGTACCAGTCGAACCAGTATCACCACTACCATCACCACTTGAACTTAATCCTAATTCTAATCCATTAATTTTATTAGTGTATATAGAATTTACACGTAATTGTTTTTCTACAAAAAACATTTATATTAACTTTTATTTAATATAAAGAAATTATTTATTTAATAATTTAATATCAAAATTACAAACTTCCCCTCCATGATCCTGATAAATTTTTCTTCTAGTGTTAAAATGTTTATTTAATATAGTATAATCATCAACCAAATCAAAAATAATAGGCTTTACCTCTTTTGTTCTGAAAACTCTACCCAAATATTGAACAAAATACTGTTCTACATCTCCTGCTAATACTAATGCGTCTAATTTTGCGTGATCAAAGCCTACACCTATTTTACTGCTTGTGCCAATTAATATACGACTAGAAAGATTATATTCTTGATTACTACCTAGCAAGGACGTTACATTTTCTCCCTCTTCTTCCAAACGTTTAAGTAAATATTCTCCTTGTGCTACTCTTTTTGTAAGAACCAAAAAATTGCGAGCAGAGTGATATTTAAGAAGTTTTATAATTAACTCATTTCTATCTATATTATTTGCTTGTGAATCTAAGACAATACCCCAATTAACTCTTCCATTTTGTGCAAGTTCAATAGTAGGTTTAAAACCAGTGGAAACTTTATAAGCAATATGTTCTCTCCATAATGTACGTATAATTTTGTATTTTCCAAAATATAAATCAAGAAGTGCATTTAAACCATCCACTCTATATGGAGTCGCCGTCAATCCAATTAAATATCGGGGAGTTACCCATTGAAGACATCTGGATAGTGTTTCTGCCATAATTAAATGAGCTTCATCGACAATTACAGTTCCAATATCAGAAAAAAAAGATTTACCCATTTTTTCTACGTTTTGAGCGTTTATTATATAAAAATTGCAATTATCTTTTTTAGATTTTGTTGTTAATTTTTGAACAGATGCATTAGGACAGAATGTTTTAATACCTTCTTCCCATTGTTTTATTAATATTAATTTATTAACGATAATAAGAGTTTTTAAACCAATATCACAAGATAATTTCATACTTGTTGAGCTTTTTCCAAATCCACAATACATTGACAACAAAACGCTCCCTGAATTACTCAATTGTTTTATAGCCTCTTTTCTAACTTCTTTTTGCTCTGGTCTTAGTATTCCTTCAAAAGAACAATTAAATGAAGAGAGTGAATCTCTATTTGGTCTTTTAAGTTTTTTTTCAACTGCATAAGCAAAAGGCAACGTAATATTGTCTTTTTCTATTTCAAACGGATAAATATATTTTGGTGCACACCCTCCAAATTTATTTTCAATTTTTATCTCAAGATCTTTATTTATATTATTTCTAACATTTAATGGTATAGAATCAATTTTTACATAAATAGACATTTATTTACTTATTTGTTAGTTTTAGGTAGATAAACTCAATTTTAAATATCAAATTAAAAAATAAAATTACACATTTTATGTTTTTATTAATTAATCAAATACTTTAAATAGCCAATTTATAAATTTAATTTAAAAGTCTTAAATGGATTTTCTTTATTACTATTTACTCCTTTAGGAACAGAAGTTACCAAAGGAATTTTTACAATCGGTATTGCTTTTGACAATGTTGGTTTAATTTGAGTTGGGTTGGTTGAAATTTGTGTTGGTTTAATTGGAATTGGTTTGGTTGGAATTGGTTTAATTGGAATTTGTGTAATTTGAGTTGGTTTGGTTGGAATTTGTTTAATTGGAATTTGTGTAATTTGAGTTGGTTTGGTTGGAATTTGTTTAATTGGAATTTGTGTAATTTGAGTTGGTTTGGTTGGAATTTGTTTAATTGGAATTTGTGTAGTTGGAATTTGTGTAATTGGTTTAATTGGTTTAATTTCAGGTTGTTTAAGGATTAAAATATCTGGTAACTGTTTAATTGATGATTCCTTCGTAAAGTAATATTTTTTTATTAAAAAAATAACAAATACGACAAATCCTATACCTACTATAATAGCTATTGCTATAAATATATATTTTTTTATGGATATATTATTTTTTGAAATATTTGGAGAATCAGGATTTGGAGAATCAGGATTTGGAGAATCCGGTTTTGGAGAATCCGGATTTGGAGAATCAGGTTTTGGAGAATCCGGATTTGGAGAATCAGGTTTTGGAGAATCAGGTTTTGGAGAATCAGGTTTTGGAGAATCAGGTTTTGGAGAATCAGGTTTTGGAGAATCTTTAGTTTCTGATGAATAATAAGTTATTGGATTACTTAATTTATTTAAAAATTTTCTGTCTATTTGTTCAAGAGTTTTGTATTCTGGTTTTTTAGTAGCTTTAAGCATAACGATACCACCCGCTTTAAAACTTCCCTTTTGTGTTTTAATAGTTACAACATTATCAAATTGTACAATTTTATTATATGGATACATAGCCATTTTAAAATATCCACCGTCAGCCCATTTTTCTGTCCAGGAATTACGGCAATACCAATAAGGAACATCTTTTTTTGTTCCTGTATTGTCAATTATAATTCCTTTTTCTATTCCCCAACCAATAATAGCTATAGCGTGTGATCCTAAATAATTTTCTTCATTTAATTGCGATTTATCAAATTTAATATCCTCATTATCGTAAATCCCTGTTTCTAAATAGACACCTCCGTTTATTTTTGAAAATGCACCATTCATAAAGTTTTTATATACTAAAAATCCTCCTTGTACAGGACCATAAACAGTAATGTGTTTTTTAATTGTATTGGTAAATACGGTAGGTTGCATTTCACTATCTCTAAGAGATATTGTTGTTGGCGGATCAATATAATAAATATAATGAGGAACGCTTGCGTCATAACATCCAGGATCAGGAATTAATTCGGATAAATTAACATTCGTTTCTTTAAAATGTCCTGTCGCTTTACCGTTACACAATTGATTCTCTGAACACCAAGAATAATCTATGCAATTGTTTGTTGCTATACCTTCTTTTGAAATACTATCAAGAAGTAGAGCAGGATTTCCTCCCTTACATTGAAGTTGAGGATAATTAGCAAGACACCACGTTGTTGAAAGATTAGGCTTCCACGTAACTGTTCCTGATACTACATGATTATCTGCGACAATTCCAGCTACTGATATAGCCCAACAGCTTCCACACAACATTTGATTTTCTGGACTAGATAACAAGGCTGATTTATCACCACCATTATTACGCCAATTAAAATTTTCAGGTAAAACAATATTATCTAACGCTGAAAGACCACGATGATCTGACAATTTGTATTGAGGAAGTGTACTATTAAATTGAATAATAGCGTTAAGAGGAGGTATACGTTGTTCTTCAATTTTATCAACCGTTTTAAGCGCACCAAGTGCCCCTTTACGTTGTATCGAGTGAGCTTTTAAAATTATAGGTTTAGCATTTTGTAATTTTTTAGCATAATCACCTGATAATACTATTTCATGCTCCATTTATCTTATGGGTAGAAATGTTTTTGAAAAATTAATCAAGAAATTTCATTTTCTTTTAGAATACACGAATAAATATGCCATCCCATTACAATAAATTTCATCAATTCTTTTTTACTAAATTGTTTGTCAATGTTTTCGTCTGTGACATCTAGATCTTTAATTGCCTGCTCTTGAAACTGATAAGCCATAAAAAATTCTCCAATTTTTTGGAGCTGTTTAGGTAAAAGATGACCTTTTTCAATCGAATCGGCCAAATTTCGGAGAAAAGGAATTAAATTTGCATCAGCAGAAGATTCCATAATTTTTAAAATTAAATAATAGTTCTTTAAACAATTGCAAAAAAAAATAATAATAAAATTTATTAGGTTTTTCCTAATAAATACTATCAAAATTACAATTTATTAAAATCCAAAATATTTGCTCGATTGTTGAGCATTGGTACTTGTTTGATTATTATGATCAATCCTATCTTTTTGACTAGAAATGGCCGCTTGATGATGTGCATGTTTATCGTAACCACATGTTGATTGAATAGTAGCGCCACGCTGTAAGCCAAAGTTACCAGCTATGTCATTAAGACCTTGTAATTCGTGTGCGCGAGAGTGAGAATTTAAAGATTGATCGCTGTAAATGTTTCCGGCAATTCCATTTGCGGAAAGAGTAATATATTCCATATATTGAGGACGAGAAATACTATTCTCGACGTCAACACGATCTGTTGCGTTGTTGCAACCTCCTCGTTTTGTATAGAAAGAGTTTTCACATACGCTTCTTCCAGCGGTGTCCATACCATTCCAAATTGGACACACCATAATATTAGGATTTTGAAACCTGTCCGATTGAATTCGAGATGCATACGCAGTGTCAACTTTACAGGTCCTAAGAGCAGATTCGAGTGATACACTTCCTGCTGACATTTATTACTTAACAAGAGAAATAAATTATTTTAAAAAAAATTAATATTTTTTAAAATAAGATATAAATTATTTAAAAAAATTTGGTCAGTATATTTATATTTATATTTATTATATTTATAATATTATAAAATGCAAGATCAAACATGTGGGGGTATAAAAGATCCTAGCAAAGTGTGTCCACCTGATTTAAAAGATGTTAATGCTAAACAGGCGTGTGAAAGAATACGAGAATTTGAACGTACGCATCCTGATTTTAATGAAGCGATTAAAAATTTAAAAAATTTTCTTCCCCCTTGGGGGATAGGATCAAATTCTGAAAGTATGCAAAAGGTGATGAACGAACTTAACATAAACATGCATTCATCATCTATGGCAGACCAAGTGAGTAAATGCCAAAACTTAACAAGTCAAACACAATCGAATAAAATAGTCGGAATGCGACCATCGTGTCTTAACATTTTAAAAGATGTTCTGCCACCAGCTGACATAAAAGAACTTTTGCAAATAAAAGATATAAAACAGGAAAATGATGCGTCAGCTACAAATGTATGTATGATAAATTTAGCTCTTGAAACGTTAACTAACATGGATGCATCAATAGAAAATACAGTTCTTCAAAATGCTTTAAATACAGCAAAAGGTTTATTATCTAATTCATCATCAAACCAAGATATTTGCAATTCAGTATCTGTTGATATGTCAGCGTGTAAATATATAAGTCAACAACAATGTTGTACTAACCAAATAAATCAAACACAATCAAATTTATTAGATGCTAAATGTTCAGGTTTTAATCGTGTAATGCAAAAAAACGCGGCAGATACCCACAATATTTGTAATATGACAGCGCAAGCTTCTATGACCGATGATATGCATGCTGATATAAAAAATACTCTGTCGCAGTCTGCAACAAATAAATCAGAAGGACTAACAATGGATTTTTTTATCATTTTTATAATTATTTTTCTTGTAATTGTTTTCGGACCAGTAGCACTTACAATGTTTACAGGTGCCAAAATAATTCAATACATTGGACCTATATTACTTATTATTGGTCTTATTTTTATGGGGTTATGGTTAGTTTCAATAAAAAAAGAACAGAAATTTGCTAATAAGCCATTTTCAGTATGTAAAGATACAACCTCATTAGAACCAATGTCAAGAAGTAGTTTTGGTGATGTTAAATCACGAGTAACTCAAGATGACGTAATTGGTTATGATTTTTTTATAGACCTTGCTGATAATGAGAAAGGTTCGGATGTAGATCCTTTATCAATACCAGATGATAAATTAGGTTCTGTTTACTATATAACACAAGTATCGAGCGCACCAGTGTGTACTACTGATCCGAACGCAGACAAAATGGCAATTTTTTCGTATAAAAAAGGGTCACAAAATTTAAAATTTTTAGTTATTGGAATCTCTTTAATAATAGCAGGATTAGGTATGATTATATATTCTATCTTTTCTGGAGATAAACCTAAAAAACTACCTATAAAGAAACCACTTATAAAAACACCTATAAAAACACCTATAAAACCTTCATTACAAAAAAGTGTTAATAAAATAAAACCTTCTCCGAAAACACCACCGCTACCAGAATCTATTAAAAAATAATTATGTCTAAAGTTATAATAATACACTAAAAATGCATAAACTTGAACAAGACAGTATTACTTTTGGTAAATATAAAGGTTCTACATTATCACGAGTCTTACGTGATCGAAAATATTGTGCCTGGTTACTTGAAGAAGATTGGTTTAAAACAAATTACGAATTTTTGTACAATCGTATCAAAGAATATAACCCAATCTCGTATTTTATTACTTTACCATCAACAACAGAAGAAAAAAATTTTCTTGAAGATTACATCTATTTTAATTTAACACCTGTATGTGACTTAAAAATAGAATTAAACTCTGTTGACAAAATATGTTATGAATATTATCTTTTTCTTGTGAAAGAGATCAAAGAAAAAATTTGTGAGATGTTAGAAAACGATGAAGATAATCCATATGACATTAAAGCGCCTACAAATTGGTTAAAAAAGTTTGAAAAAAATTTTGGTATTCCTAGAACAGATTTTAAAGAATTTTTAGAAGCGTATGATTTACCTAATATTCCTTATATAATTGAGAGAGTCAAAAAAGAAGGAGGCTTAGAATACAAAGGCGCGCAATCTTTTAACATAGCAAAGTCTCGTTCTAAATCTCAAGAAAGTTGGTGGGAAGATTTGCTAAAAAGTAAATATGGTGAAAATCTTTATACTCAATTCAAGTACAATAAGTGTATTTTTGATTTTATTAATATAGCAACAAAAACTATTTTTGAATGCAAGCTTGGATTAAAAGATTTTGATCAAGATCAATATAATAAATATCAAATTGCTCTGAAAGAATATAGAATTATTTATTTAATATCAAACGATTGTGTCATCGAAATAGAAAAAAAATGTTTATATACTACAAAACCAGACAAATACCATTTACAACTTCTTTCTATAAAAGAAATGAAAGAACCAAGTTGGTTCTACACTCTAATACAAATGTTTGATGTTGTCGAAATAGATGAGTTATCAAGTCTTTTTGGAAATGAATAAATTCTTAGCTAAAAGATTAATTTTATTATAAAATTATGGATAAATATATAGATCCTCCAAACGTCGCAGAAATTGTAGAAAAAATAAAATCTCTTCCAACAATTGGAGATATTAAAATATTAGCGGACGAACTATTTCCAGGTTGGTTGTGTTCAACAATTCAAGAATATTCTAATGATTATCCACATTTGGATAAAAATTGGAGAAGTGTATGTAATTCAATAGGAGTAAAAAGAGCTTTAATTGTACTTGTAGATTTTTTGGAGTTTACCGAAAAACACACTCTTCTTAAAATGTTTACAGAATCTTTTACTCGTGCCGGATTTAATGTGCGTAAAAATTCTGATTATGTAATATGTTCAAATTGTAAGTGTGCAATTCCAATTGAAATAATTTGGAATATTTTTAAGGAAAAAAACTATAAAGTTCCTTTAAAATGGTCTAAAACGTGCACTTATTGTAGAAAATAAAATCTTATATTTTGAATATAAGATTGATAACTTATTTTGTATAACTTATTTTGTATAACTTATTTTTTTTTGCAAAAGAATGAGTATTCAGGAGGAGGTTCTTTAAAAATACCTGCACTTTTCAAGGTTTTAATAGCCATTTCAGATGCTTTTTGTTCGGCGTCTGATTTTATATTACCGGTTCCATATCCAATTAACCATTCTTTTCTCAAGAAAAGGTCTAGATTAGGAGCTTCTTTAGGTTTGTTAGGTATAATAATACCAGTTGGAACAGCGTAAATACGGCAAATTTTTTCATCTGTGTCTAATGTTTTATCAGAATAATATACAAGTGTCCCAATAAGAGCTTTTAAGTCTTTAAAATCAGTTGTTTCTTTTAATCGCGTTTTTGCATCGTAAAGGTCTTCATACTCGAGAGACATAGGTAATTCGTTAAAAATACTTTCTAAAATATCGTAAACAATACCATAACCAACTCCAGGACGAAATGCTTCGTCTAGCAAATATTCGGTACATCCAATAAAAGCCTCTAACACATCTTCGAGTAAATCTTTTTTATTACGGTTACGATATTTTTGATTGCGTTCGGTGCCTTCTATTGCTGCAGAAATAAAAGGCCAAAAATTTAAATTTTCCGCAATAGAAGAAAAAGAATCTTTCGAAACATAATTAATTCGCAAACGTGCAATTACTTTAACGCCAGAAGTACAATCAAGCTGTGGAAATCGTCTGTAACAATAAGAAATAACAAAATGGTTTGCAGCGACATCACCAATTTGTTCAAATCGTTCGTAATTATTTTCTTTATCAAAAGATTCTGCCGTAAATGCGTTTGAGTAATGTTCCATTGATTTTGGATTAGTTAATAATTTAATATATTTATCCTTGAGTCTGCCTTTAGAAATAACATTTATAATTAGATTTTTAAAGTCTTCGCCTCGAGATGCCGAATATTTAGTCACACTTTCAACTGACATTGAGTTTATTTTTATTATTAGAAGAAAACTTTAAAATTCAATTTTTTTTAAAGCAGTTTAAATATCTTTATCTATTAATAAAAATGAGTAAAGAATATGAAGGTCATATAATAAGCACTCAACCATTTTATTCAAACATGAATTATTATGGTTCCCCAAATAGTTGTAAATCTATCATTGCTCCGATTCCAGTTGAGACGTATCCAACTGTATTTTCAGAATTAATACCTCATTCATTACCAAATTGGATGAATCCAAATCATCATCAAACAAAAACAAATCTTTGTGATTCATACAACGTTTTTTCTAAACAACAAGAAGAGTGTGATCGTTTTAAATAATTACTTTATAAATTTGTATATAAAATTTATAATACATAATTGACATATACTATTTTTTACATTTAGAGAACTGCGGTTTTTAAATGGCACTCTTTTACGTAAATAAAAAACCATTTAATCACCACTCGCTGAGTTAGTGTCGAAACACTAACATCGAATAACATCAAGTATTGTAATCCGCTGACCATTGAGGTTTTTACACATCAGGGTTTAATTCTATCTTTAGGGAGTTTACTTGAGTGCCCTATGTGAGTAGTAGGCACACAATCTCCAGAAGATAATTTCTAAATACTCCTTGGAAACTACCCTACTTGCGACAAAATGCTTTTGAACGTATCTATGTGTTTCTAAAATCATCTGGATACGCGATTGTTTACATTGTTTTTAAAAATTAATTTTAATTCTAAACAAAACATAAATGGATGATATTTACACTTTTGAAACTATAAATTTTAAAGATTCTCTCATAGAGGATTATAAAATATTTTCTAGTTACAATGTAATTTCTTTCTGTGATATTTTACAACAGACAGAGTCTGTTATAACAGGTGGAATTGTTCTAGACAGCCTATCTAAATTTAAAAATAACAAACCAGAATCTCTTTATATTTATTCTACATTTACAGGCGCTCGTATAGTTGGTGAATTTCTTAATGATTATAAAATTGTAATGAAGGAAGATCAAAATGTGACTGTTGTTGCACCAAATCTGTCACCTGATAAAGAATCTTCTTTTTTCTTAAAAACAGGTGTTCGAGTAATTTTGGAATATTCTATTGATCCGATAAGAAGTAGTACTATTAAAAAAATAAAAATTATGGTTGCAGAGGATGTGATAGGTGCTATTACCAATTTTGACCTAAGTTTCACTCGAGTTTGGTTCGACGGAAAACATATCAAATCAACAACACCTGTTGATGATATAAAAAATAAGATTGGTTATCTTGATGATGAGTATATAGAACTACTTATCAATTTTAATCCTAAAATAATTAAACGAATGATAAAATATAGAGAACGTGGTTTTGCTATAACATATAATACTCCAACAACTAATATAAGTGTAACTATAAAGAAAACTAATGTAATGAAAGTGTTTGGTACTAACGAAGAACGGTTGGTCAAGCGTTTGTACACAAATTTATTAAATTCACTTATCACAGATTTTCTTATAAACAACGGTGGTATTTATACAGATGGTACTTATGACAATGATTACATTCCAATTCTTGGAAATGCCGATATTTATATCAAATACTTTGAACTTGAAAACTTTAGTTTGAATAGTTTTATTGAACTTTTAAAAAAGTTGTCGGGTAATATATGTGTTTTACCCTTTTGGATAAGATCAGAATACGGAAAAGCTCAAACAGAGATATTTAATGCTTTACTTCTAGAAGAGTGCGGATTTCTCAAACTTTGTATTAATGAACCGGAAGGGGTTTACAGGAATTTTATACACTCTATTCTTAAAAAGTTAGGGTTTAATATTGACTCGCTGGAGGAAATATTAAAACAATACAAAAAAATAATAGAAGAGTTTTATAACGATTTTGGGCATGAAATGATATACAAGAGAAAAATATACGCAAAGCAAAAAAATCTGTGTATGTTAAATGATGAGGAAGACAGAATGATATCAAGTACTAGTAATGTTAGAAAAAATACTGGTACTAGAAATATACCATGGCTTGATCTTGTAAAACCAACGAAAACCGAAAATGTTCGTTTCGGAGAGGCTGCAAAAATTGAAGAGTTTAAAGGATGTTACGATATCGAACATATGGGTATATATGATATTAACTCTTATCTAAGTGGTGAAAAAATAGAAGGATATAATGATAAAGGTGAAAAAGATATGGAATACGATATACCTGCTGTAAGTCCAGAAGTCGCGAGGGAAAGATTAGTATTTTTTGTAGCAAAATCGTGGGATGATCTAAATGATTTAAGTCCTTATTGTTATGATCTGAAATATCTAGAAAAGGATATAAGCAAACAAATATTTTACGAATGCGACGGTGGTGATATACCCTCCTCTTCTAAGGATAACCCTATAATTCAGTTGAATGTGGGCGGTAGAGTGTACGTTCCTCTTGGAGAATTTTTACATGCTTTGTACAAAACTAGAAAACAGACTTTTATTTTGATTCCAATGGAAAAAGAAATTGCACGCACTGGTTCGTTGGCATCTACTTATGGGAATTCAAACGTTTCTGCAACTCATTGCGGTGAAGGAACAAATATAAAACTTCATACTATAAGAGCATGCACCGGTGAAAGGAAACGTACTCGTGGGGGACGACAAGGAAGGCTACGTGGGCAACAAAATATGTGCTGGCCTGTAACAGAATCTTTACAGATAACCGAAATTGGTGATCGTAGATTTTTACTATCAAATATATATTATGCAAACGAAGAACTCATTAACAAACTTGATTCGGAAAAGGATAATTTGGAGATTTCTTTATCAAAAATTAAACTTTCTCTTGCATTTTTACGTGAAATTGGATATGTAGAGAAATTTAATAAGATACAGGAATACGGAGTAAGAATACATTTTTTGATTGAAATTTCAACAAAATTGGATGAGTTGACTTCAATGAACGAGAGAGAACTCAATGATAGTTTACGTGATATTGAGGATGAAATACGCCAAATTCTTAGAAGATAGCGATGGCGAATAATAGTTATTAGTACAAAGTAAACTTTGTAAGATCAATTTAAAAAAGTATAATATTTTGAAGATGATAAATGAGGCAGTTGTTGTTTTCATTAGCTCGTATAAAAAAAGTCTATTATCATTTTATCTGAATTTTCTGAAATCCAGAAAATAGCTCTGGAACAAGTTTGCTAGAAGATCTTACAGATAAATTTACAAAACAAGTTTTTGCTCAATTTAATCTTCTTAAACAAGAGAACACTTCTCTAAAATCTCAATTGACAGAGAACGAAACTGCTTTTGTGGAATTACAAAAGAAATACGATGATATCAAGAAGAAGTTTGATACTATGAAGTCTCTATTCAATTAATATTTATTTTATTTTTATAAATTGCTATTGAAATAAAATGACAAGTATTGATGATATTATATCTTCTATGCTAGATTCTTATAATACTTCAAATCTTACAGATCTTCCTGTAGAGCTTAGGGAAGCTTTGTATGAAGAAGCAAAAAAATGTTTAGCAAACCCAGACACAACAGACAACCCTACACGATGTAATGAGCGTAAGACATTAATGAGACTCATTCATAATCACCAGTTAAATAAAAAACCTGTTTCAGATCTTATCAAAGGTCCTGTTAGTATTACTTTGCACTGGAATTCTGATCTGAAATTGATGATATATATTTTTGGTGAACGTCACGAATCCAAGACTGATTGTAATCTTTTTTCACAAGAGAAATCTCTAGATGTAAAAGCAGTTCCTGTAAAATCAATGTTTATAGAAGATTATTTGAAGCAATTGTTAATGAACTCAGATTCTTATATAGATTTTTATCTTGAGGAACAAGCTCATATCGGTTATGATCCAGCTTTAATACCTTATAATAGGAAAGAAAGAATAAATATTTTACGTGATCGTTTTATGGAGTGTATATCGGATATAAAATCGCGAAATACAAATATAAACTGTCGTGTTTCTCGTTCTCATTACTTTGACGTTAGGAATGGAACTACTCATGAACCGAATGATTTAGTAACCCAATTAATTAATAAGTTACATCATTTATTAGCATCAGGAGATGAAACAATAAAGGTAGATATATACAATTTTATGATCTATTTTACGAGTATAAAAAATGACATAAAATTTTCTTCTTTTATAAATAGCATTCACACAATTACATCCGATAAAGAATTTGTTGAATTTTTGAATGATCATGTGTTGTTTAATCATTCTTTTCTTTTGAAAAAAATGGAAAGATCGTATATATACCAAATCATTTTTGACTTTATTCTTGATGAAATCAAATTAGACGCGTTAAAATATAAAAGGCTAATACAAAATACGCTAACTCGTCTTTTTAAGATAATTAAAAAATATCGTACTACTTTAGATATAACAGGTAAAGTAATAGCACCTATTGTCTCTTCTGAAGATTCCGACAAAATTATAAAATATGTAACAATGTTTCGGAATATTTTAATGATCTTCCGCTGTCCTGTCGCTGATGCATATCTTCTCTCACGCGTATTCAAAGTATTTGATATACATACAGATAAACCAGAGAAGAAACGTGGTTTTGACGAGCCTCAAAATCCTCATAACGTTATAATATACGGAGGAGACGCTCATGCAAATACATATAGAAAATTTCTAGAAACTCATATGAAGTTTAAACGTTTAGAACAAAATACATATGATTACGATATACCTGTTACTAATTGTATTAATATGAACGGAATTACACAACCACTATTTTCTTATATCCCGACCGACTTATCTCCATTTTATTTAGACGCATATAAACCAATAGAAATCAAAAGAAATAATTCAATAGACTCACCTGAACCTTAGTGTTTTAGTTGGAGACCAACATACGTGCACCTACCGTATTTTCATTAATTAAACTAATATAGTTTAATTAAAACATAAAAGTCACTCAATCGGAGGTATTTTTTATCTTGATCCATCCGAATCTGAATCGCTTGTGTTTGAATACTCAACCGCTACTAGATTCATACAAAATTATATGAATCCAGCCCCGTAAAGGAGCTTCTAAACCATATGTAGCTCTATGGTAAGAAGTAAATCGAGGCTAAAAAAATACTAAAAGGTAATTTTCTAG